>ENA-OQMZ01000216-OQMZ01000216.1-human-gut-metagenome-genome-assembly--contig:-NODE-216-length-24904-cov-1.633652_pt1 | contig 24904 bp, 34 predicted proteins | sample MGYA00242621_ERZ504862 | MGnify/ENA primary metagenome ERZ504862 (study PRJEB26092, sample SAMD00036393) | human gut metagenome | host: Homo sapiens | study: EMG produced TPA metagenomics assembly of...
ATTTTTAATTCTCAAATTTTAATTTAATAATTGACTTATGATTGGTTCTTACACTGTTACTGATCAGATCGCTTATCCAGAATGGAGCCATTCCTAAACCTGCTACACAGGCGATGAGGCAGATAACGGCTACTCGTTCATCCCAGGTTGCGTCTGTGAGTTTCAGATGTTCGGGATTCAAAACTTTACCATAAAGAATTTTACCTACTACACGCAGGATATAGACTGCGGTAATGACGATACTTGTTGTTGCCACTAGGGTACATACGCGATGGAATGTATCATCATTTTGGAAAGAACCTACAAAGACCGTCATTTCAGCAACAAAACCACTTAGTCCCGGAAGTCCCAAATTAGCAAGACCAGCAATAACATAACCTACAGCCAGGAAAGGCATAATCTTCATCAAACCTCCCATTAATCGGACATCACGAGTGTGGGTACGTCCGTATATCATACCAATAAGGGCGAAGAACAAAGCGGTCATTAATCCGTGACTCAACATTTGGAGAATAGCACCCGTACAACTGGTGCGTGTCATCATCAGCAGGGCAAAGAGCACTAATCCGCAGTGGGATACGGAGGAATAGGCATTGATATATTTTAAGTCGGTTTGTACCACAGCACTGAATGCACCGTAAACTACAGAAATAGTGGTCAATATCAGGAATACATCTCCCCACATGGCTGCACCTTCAGGCATCAGTACATAGCAACACGGAAGCATCCGTAACCTCCTAGTTTCATCAATACTCCAGCGTGAAGCATAGAAACAGCAGTCGGTGCAGAAGCATGACCATCGGGACTCCATGTATGGAAAGGGAACAAAGCTCCTAAGACTCCGAACCCCAAGAAGATAAGCGGGAAGAAGATGCGTTGCATTTCATGAGGTATATGCAGTTTGGCGATTTCCAGCAAGTTCATAGTTTCACCGCCTGCACCATAAAAAATACCGAGAATTCCGATCAGTAGAAATGCAGAACCACCCATTAACATTAATGTAAGTTTCATGGCGGCGTATTCTTTACGTCCGCTTCCCCATACACCGATGAGCAGATACATTGGAATTAAGGCTACTTCATAAAACATGAACATGGTGAACAGGTCTGTTGAAACGAAGAATCCGAATACCCCTACACTCAATAGAGTGAACCACATGAAATATTCTTTTGTCAATGGTTGTAACTTCCACGATGCAAAAGTACCGGTGAATACAATAATGGAACTAAGCAGCAACATTGCTACTGATATACCGTCTACTCCTACTGAGTAGCATATATGGAGCGGTGCATACCAAACTGTGCTGGCTGTGAACAGCATCTCTCCTGTAGCACCGGCTTGGCGTAGTTCGATATAATCAATGGTGAGGTAAACGGATAATGCCAATAATATGGAAGATCCGACAACCATCACTCCGCGAACTTGATTGACGCTGCGCGAAGCCCAAAGGCTCGCGAGCATCAACAAGGGAACTATAATGAAAAAACTTAGTATGTTCATCTTTTTAAATTAAAAATTTAAAAAATGCCATGCGGCGGATTTTTTATTATTCATTAAATTAATAGTATCAGCGTCAATATCAATGCACCTGCAAGGAACCAAATACTGTACTGCTGTACGTTTCCACTTTGCATGTCGCGTATTTCATCGGCGGTAGCATGAGTACTCCACGCAGTGAAGTTAAAGAATTGATCGATAACGTGCCGGTCCCACCAGGCTATCGGAGTACTGATGCACCGGAAGATGATTTTCTTGGTTACGAACAACCATATCTCATCCATATAGAAACGGTGGTAAGCTGCTGTGTGCAAACGTGGGAATGTGCGCGCCAGATAGTTGGCTACGGGTTGTCTCTTACCTGCATACATCCATGTAGCTAAAGTGATGGAGCTATAGCAATAATGATACTTGTAGCAGCTATCTGCATATCCAGATGAATGGTATAGGCTTCTCCGTTACTACTGATCAGATTGCCGAAGGGTATGAATCCGGCAATACAGGTGATAGCGGCTAAAAACATCAGCGGGAATGTCATGGTACGTGGAGCCTCATGCGGAGTATGTGCATCAGGTCCGGATTCGTGGGAGTGTCCTTTCCATTCTCCATTCCAGAAAATACAATAATAAAGGCGGAACATATAAAATGCTGTCATGGCGGCAATGCCTGTCATTATCCATCCCATAACAGGACTGAATTGGAAGCAGGCAGTCAGAATTTCGTCTTTAGAGAAAAAACCTGAGAATGGCCAAATACCCGAGATAGCCAGACAAGCAATCAGGAATGTCCAGTGGGTGACGGGCATGAATTTATGAAGTCCTCCCATGCGCTCATCTCGTTACTGTGTACGGCATGAATGATACATCCGGCTCCTAAGAACAGCAATGCCTTGAACATGGCATGTGTGAACAGGTGGAACATGGATGCCATGTAGCCTAGTCCTCCTTCATGAGGTTCATGGAAGTACAAACGCCTAATGCAACAATCATAAATCCAATTTGAGATATAGTGGAGAAGGCGAGCACACGTTTGATATCGCTTTGTGCACACGCCACACTAGCGGCGTAGAATGCAGTGAACGCACCGATATAAGCTATCCAGTGCAGCACTTCGGGCGCATATCCTACAAACAACGGGAACATACGGGCTACCAGATATACACCGGCTACTACCATGGTAGCAGCATGGATTAATGCACTGACAGGAGTAGGACCTTCCATAGCATCCGGTAACCAGATGTGCAATGGAAACATCGCACTTTTACCGGCACCACCGATAAACATTAGCCCCAAGGCCAATGGTATCATACTTCCGGCAACTGCAAGTACCTGAAGTTGGGGGGTGAACGAGAATGTTTCGGCATAATAGCCGTAAATCAAGATACCGATCAGAAAGCCTAAATCAGCGAAACGGGTAACAATAAATGCTTTTTTACTGGCAGCAATCGCTTCTTTCTTGGTGTAATAAAAGCCGATAAGTAGATAAGAAGAAACACCTACCAGTTCCCAAAAGACATACATCTGGAAAATATTAGTTGCTACTACGAGCCCCAGCATGGACATGGTAAACAGGCTAAGAAATGCGTAGTAACGTTGAAAGCCTTTTTCACCTTTCATATATCCGAATGAATAGATATGTACCATCAGACTGACGGTGGAAATAACGACTAGCATCATAACTGAAATAGGGTCAAGCATGATTCCCATGTCAATATGCAGGTTCGTTGTGAAAGGTAACCATTCAAAATTATAAGGTGTGAGAGTAGGATAGACGCTTCTGCCGTACGCCCTCCTGCAAAATAATTGAAGGCAGTGAGGTAGGAAAGCAACGTCACCCCTGCCAGTGAAACGGTGCCGATGGTCCCTGCCAATCCGTTCTTCATACGCATACCTGCCAGCCCCAGTATCAGGAAACTGAGGAAAGGTAGGATAAGGATTAGTATTGTATGTTCCATAATTAGTTTTTCATTTCATTTAAGTTCTTCACTTGGATATTGCGTACATTGCGGTAGATATTGATAATGATAGCAATAGCTACTGCTGTTTCAGCCGCACTCACGCCGATAGCGAACAGGGCGAAAAAAAAGCCTTCCAGTTCTTCGGGAAAGAGGTATCGGTTGAATACGGCGAAGTTGATGTCTACCGAATTCAGTATCAGTTCCACACTGATGAGCATGGCCAATAAATTGCGGCGGGTGAAGAAACCATAGATTCCCGCAAACATCATAAAGGTGGAAACCACCAGATAATATTCCATGTGTACCATAAGTTCTATCTTTTTCTAGCGATTAGGATTCCTCCTACGATGCAAGCGAGTAATAACACGCTGATTACTTCGAAAGGAAGGATATATTGATATTTTTCCATGCCCATCAGTGCATGACCGATCGTGCGTACATCCAGTTCACCATGAACAAAATGAGAGGGCAAGAATTCGTTCTTCAGCATGACGAACAGACAGATAGCCAGTCCTGCTATAGTAGAAATAGCTCCGGCCACCATCTTTCCATTTTTTAATTCTCTTCTGCTTTGTCTCCCTGTGAAGAGGTCAATAAGATACTAAATACATAAAGCACTGTTATACCACCGGCGTAAATCAGTAATTGTACAGCTCCCAAGAATGAGTAGTTGAGTTGGAAGTAAATACCTGCTGTACCAAATAAAACGAACAGCAGATAAGTTGCTGCACGCAAGATACGTGAGGTCGTGACTGCCAATACCGAACAGACAGCGATAAACAACGCCAGTACAATGAATACAATTAGTTGTAGTGTCATAATATCGTTTGTTTTTTATTTTTTGTTCAGAGTGAGAACTAGTTTGCTGCGGTCGAATACAGCATTTTCGAATTCTGTATCGAACCGAATGGCATCGTGTGGACAAGCGTTCACACAAAGTTGACAGAACATACAGCTCCCAGGTCGTACTTCATACTTTACTAATATTTTCTTTTTCTTGCCTGTTTCTTCGTTGGTCACAGATTCGCTGGTAATGGTGATTGTATCATTGGGGCAAGCCATCTGGCAAAGTCCGCAAGCAATACATTTGTTATTACCATTCTCATCAACCGGCATGATAAGCCGTCCTCGGAAACGGGGCGATATTTTTAATGTGGCACGGTTTTCGGGATATTGTTCAGTGACTTTAGGAGTGAAGAACTCTCGTCCTGTCACTTTCATGCCGGTAAGTAATGTACCGATGCCATGAAGCAGCCCTTTTATATAGGAATGTTTTTCTTCTTTCATCAGAAATGTAATTTAAATACAACAATAATTACCATCAACAACAGGTTGCACAAACCTATTGGAACCAAGTACTTCCATTCCAGCGTTAGAATTTGGTCAATACGCAGACGGGGAAATGTCCATTTGATCCACATTAGTAACCATACTACAAAGAATGACTTGCCAAAGAAACCAAATAAATCCGGTATATAATCCATGATGGCATTGAATCCGTCTAGCCCAGGAATATGTAGCGGCATCCATCCTCCCAGGAAGATGGTTGTGGCTACTGCGGCGATGATAAACAAGTTTACAAATTCTGCCACATAGAACAGGCCGAAGTGCATACCGGAATATTCGGTATGATATCCCGCAGTCAGTTCACTTTCTGCTTCAGGCAAGTCAAACGGGCCGCGGTTGACTTCTGCATTTCCGGCTATCAGATAAATGATAAAAGCGATCAATGCAGGTATATGTCCTTTAAAAAGGAACCAGCCGTCAGCTTGGCGTTCTACAATTTCGCTTAGTTGCATGGTATCTGTTAAGATTACAATGGTAAGGATGCTTAATCCTACAGATAATTCATAACTAATCATTTGAGCGCCACTTCGCATGGCTCCGATTAATGAATATTTGTTATTGGAACTCCAACCTGCCAGCAAAATACCTACCACGCCGATACTGGATGCTGCCAATAAGAAGAAAATACCTACATTGAAATCAAGGACCTCCATGCCCTTGTTGATGGGTAGAACTGAAAGCCATGATAGAGGCGAGGATAACAATGTAAGGTGCCAAATTGTACAGGAACTTGTCAGCATGCCGGATGGTGATAATTTCCTTGATCAACATCTTGAATACATCGGCAAACACCTGTATGGTACCTTGGGGACCTACACGCATTGGCCCCAAGCGGCATTGGAAAGCGGCGCACACTTTACGTTCCATGAAAATCATAATGATAGCAATAACTGCATATGCCAACATGATACATACGCCAATTACTATACATTCTATGAGCACTGCCAGTTCTTCAGGCATAAATGACGTGAGCAGTGAGTGTACCCATTGGGTGACTATACTAAAATCGAACATAATTTAATAATGTGTCAATTTGCTAATTTGCCAATAGGCAAACTTGTAATTATTTAATTTGTTAATTCTCAGTCTGATAAATAGTGCATTCTCCAAATTGTATATTGAAGAATCGGCACATTATTATCGGTCAATATCCGGTACTACATAATCCACCGTTCCACCAATAGCAATTAAGTCGGCAATTTTTGCGTTGCGGCACATAGTTTCCATTGCTGATACTAAAGGCAAACCGGTAGCGCGGAATTTCATGCGGTAAGGAAATTTGTCTCCACGACTTTCCAGATAAACACCGAACTCTCCGCGAGAACCTTCCACTGCGGCATAATAATTCCCTTCGGGCACACGTATAATCGGTTTCATCTTTTCCTGATAGTTCCCTTCAGGAATATTGTCTATCAGTTGCTCAATGATATCCATACTTTCCAGTATTTCTTCCATACGGACCATATAACGTGCAAAGCAGTCACCTTCAGTGTGGACAATCTCTTTAAAATCTACCTTGCCATACATCGCATAGGGATGACGCTTGCGGACATCGCATGCCCAACCGCTGGCGCGTCCTGTACCTCCTGTCGCTCCGAAAGAGATGGCATCTTCCCGTGAAAGAACTCCCACACCTTTCAAACGTTCTTGGGCAATGACATTTCCGGTGAATACTTCATGGTATTCTTTTAGCATCGGACGCAGATAAGCAATGAATTCTTTTACTTTCTGTACAAAGTCCGGAGCGATATCAGCTTGTACTCCTCCAATGGTGTTATAATTCTGTATCAAACGTCCTCCGGTAGTTGCTTCGAAGATATCCAATATCTTCTCACGATCACGGAATCCATAGAAGAATGCGGTCAAGGCACCCATATCCATACAGAGACAGGAGAAGAAAAGCAAGTGAGAATACTATACGTTGCAATTCGTCCATAATGGTACGAATGTATTGTACCCGTTCGCTTACTTCTACGCCCATTGCCTGTTCAATGCACATACAGAGAGCATGGCGGTTTTGGTGCGCACCTAAATAATCCAAACGGTCGGTCAGGGCCAAGGTTTGGGGATAGGTAAGACTTTCGCACATTTTTTCGATACCTCGATGGATGTATCCGCAGTGCACATCCAGTTTTTTGATAATCTCACCTTCCAGTGAAACACGAAAACGAAGTACACCGTGGGTTGCCGGATGTTGAGGACCTATGTTAATGATATATTCGTCCTCATCAAAATGGTTTCGCGTTTTTTCATTACACTGCCATCATGTTGTACTTCTATATATTGTGTCGTGTCTACAGGTTCCTCATTGGTCATACGGAGTGGGTTGAGGCTTTCATCGTAGTCCTTACGCAATGGATAGCCTACCCAGTCATCACGCAGGAACAAACGGCGCATATCAGGATGTCCTATAAAGCGGATACCATAATAGTCGTACACTTCGCGTTCATTGAATTCAGCACCTTTCCAAATATCACTTACACTAGGAAGTTCCGGCTTTTCTCGGTTGGTTGTGCGAGTGCTGACCACTATATTTTCTCTTGTATTCGTATCTTCCAGATGATAGACTACACCTAGTCCTTCTTCGCCCCAGTCCATTCCGGTAAGGCTGCGTAGAAAATCCATATGTTTACCCTGCCGCAATTTCAGCATTTCTTCATGTAGCTTTTCGGCAGGTATTTCTATTCTTTCACTCATGCTTGTTCGGGATTTTGTGGTTCATTTTCTTTGCGGTTCACTCCGCCGAAGAATTTTTCCAGTTTTACTTTACGTTGCAATTGTATCATGCCGTACAACAAGGCTTCAGGTCGGGGCGGACATCCGGGAATATATACGTCAACGGGAAGAATTTTGTCTACTCCGTTCAATACGTGATATGATTTTTTAAAAGGACCGCCGCTAATGGCGCATCCGCCTACTGCAATGACGTATTTAGGATCCGCCATCTGGTCATACAAACGTTTTAGTACCGGAGCCATCTTGTGTGTGATAGTTCCTGCTACCATGATCATATCTGCCTGGCGCGGACTGGCACGGGCTACTTCAAACCCGAAGCGGGCGAAATCATACCGGGCAGCACCCACTGCCATAAACTCGATTCCACAACAACTGGTTGCAAATGTAAGCGGCCACAACGAATTGCTGCGTCCCCAGTTGATAAGGTCATCCAAACAGCCCACCAATACTTTGGTACCGCCTTCATTGAGCTGCTTGACCATGTTTTCCAAATACTCATTGTCTTTGAAGTCTTCATAAGGAATAGACTTTATGGTTGGTTTCTTTACTTCCATTCCAACGCTCCTTTCTTCCAGGCATATGCCAGACCTAAAACTAATATAACTAAAAAGAAAAGGATGCTAAACAGACCGTACACTCCTAGGTTTTGTACCACTACAGCCCAAGGAAATAAAAATACTGTTTCCACATCGAACATCAGGAAGAGGATAGCAAATAGATAATAACCTACTTTGAATTGCATCCACGACCGTCCCCGCGTAGGAATACCACATTCGTAAGCTTCTCCCTTTTGTGAGTTGTATGAACGGGGAGAAATGGCACGGGCAATTCCCAATGCTACGGCAACTAATGCGATTGCCGTCAGGATAACGACAACTAATAATGTAAAATACATATCTAAACTTTTTTTGATTAGACAAACGAATAGAAAAAATTTTCCTTATAAGACGTTTGTTATAAGGATTTCTACTCAGCAAAATGCTGAAAAAAAGATTAAAAATTAATGATGATCCGCCGGAGTGCATAGATATAATAATCTACTGCATCAGTGTAAAGCGAATGAAAAGTGTGGCAAACTATATGGTTTGTTTGTAGCTCCTGCTTTTTAAGTTCGTTCAATGCTGCTAAAATGCGGACTATACATTTGAACTTTGATGTGGAAGGGTTGTCAAGTGATATGGCTATTTGTGGCATATCTGCAAAATTGTTGGTAAACAGGAAGTCCACTGTTCTTTTGCAGGGGTCTTGTTGTTGCTGGTAACAAGAGGTCTGTGGGGGTAAATCTGTTGTCTCAACCGTATGATAATCCTGATCTACTGTTATCGTAAACAGTAGAAATAATAGGATATATACAATGTTATCTCAACATATTATTCATCTTGTTACCCTTTAAATGAGGGTGCAAAGATAGCCAATATTTGAAGCTTCATTGAGATTTTTTGAATTATTTATGTATAAAAATGGTTATAGGACGTAAATGTCAATGCTTTTTCCAAAAACTCGGCATGAAGAGCAGAAGTACGGTAAATAATTCCAAACGCCCTATCAGCATCAATATTGCACTTATCCATTTTGCTGCATCCGGCAACCCGTTCCATGAATAGGAAGGGCCGCATTTTCCAATACCTGGTCCTACATTGCCCAAACTGGAAATGACTACGCTATAAGCTTCTTCAAACCCTACTCCAAACAGCATAAGAACCAGCCATCCAATAAAAATAATAGCCATATATAGAAAAATGAATGCAAGTACTGCTGACTTGGTTGTTGATGAAATAACTTGGCGGTTGATACGTACAGGAAGTATAGCATTGGGATGAATGATATGTTTGAATTCATTTTTAGAAACACGGCTCATAATGGCTATGCGTATACATTTTATTCCTCCTGTGGTGGATCCGGCACAAGCTCCAAACAGCATGATGATGCACATTAATGTCCAAAGTACAGGTACCCAAGTCATATAATCTGCAGAAATGAATCCGGTAGTGGTTTGTAAGGAAACAACCTGAAATATGGCTTTACGGAAAGATTCTTCAATACCGAACGGACTGGTGAAAATAAGAGTGACGGTAGTGAAAAGGGTAAAAAATCCCACAGTTCCCAAATACCAGTGGAGTTCTGTATTTTGGAGTAAGCGTTTGAAATTTCCTTTTAGGAACAGTAGATATAGTAAGGTGAAATTGATACCTGCCAAAAACATGAATAGCGTAATTATATATTCTATGTAAGGAGAGTTGAAGGCGGCAATGCTATTTTGTTTGGTTGAATATCCTCCTGTGGCGGTAGTAGTCAGAGAATGACATACACTGTCGAAAAAGTTCATGCCTCCAGCAACCAGCAGGATAATCTCTGTAATGGTCAGCCCCAATAGATAGTCCAAATCCATTTGGCCGTAACTCCAATACGCGGATGTACTTTATCATGGGTGGGACCGGTGGCTTCCGCTGCAAATAATTGTACACTGCCTACTCCGAAAATCGGTAATACGGCAATAGTAAAAAAGACAATTCCTAATCCTCCGATCCATTGTGTCATACTTCGCCAGAACAAAAGCCCGTGTGGCAATGACTCTATATTGTCCAAAATACTTGCTCCGGTGGTGGTGAATCCTGACATGGTTTCAAAAAAAGCATCCGTTATAGTGGGAATATATCCGCTTAGATAGAATGGAAGCATACCGAATAAAGAAAAAAACACCCAGGCAAGGGTTACAATAACGTATCCATCGCGGCGCTGATTCTCTTTTCTGCATTTTTCCCTGCTAAAGCGGCTATGCTACCTGCTCCGGCTGTTATTGCGGCAGAATATAGGAAAGCTGAAATATCTGATTCATTATAATAGACAGCGAGAAACGAGCATAGAATAAGAAACCCCGCTTCGATGAAGAATAACGCCCCCATAATCCGGGCTATCATTTTTGCATTTATCATCAATTGAAGAATTTTTCTATTTTCTTAATCATCATACCTAGACAGAATACTACGACATGGTCGTTAGGTTGGATGACGGTATTACCTGTCACCAGTATCCCTTCACCGTTGCGAATCAGTCCGCCAATGGTGGCACCTTTGGGAAGGCCGGCATCTTTGACAGCGCATTTGGTTATACGTGAACCGTTTTTAACCGTAAATTCGGCTACATCAGCATTGGCAAAAGTCAGACATTTTACGTTGGAAACATCTGCATCCAGCATCATTTGATAGATATGGCTGGCGGCAATCATTTTTTTATTGATAACCGTACCGATATCCAGCTTTCTGCCATGCTGATATAATCGATATTTTCTACTTCTGCCACAGTTTTGGTTACTCCCATACGTTTGGCGGCAAGACAAGCCAGAATGTTTGTTTCAGAATTGTCCGTCAGAGCGACAAATGCTTCCGTGTTTTTTAACCCTTCTTCCATGAGCAGATCCATATCCCGTCCATCTCCGTTGATAATCATTACTTTGTCATCTACCACTTCGGTCAGCCGGTTACATCTGTTGATGTCATTTTCAATAATCTTGACCTGCATGTAATCCGGTACATATTGTGTGGTGCGAACAGCTATGCGGCTGCCGCCCATAATCATCACATTGCGTACATCGGGATAATTTTCTTTTCCTGTAATCTTGCGGATATAGGGAATGTATTTCTTTGTTGTTGTGAAATAAACAATATCATGCAGTTTGATAACATCATCTCCCCGGGGGATGATTGTTTCATTTCCCCGTTTGATAGCTACAATGTGGAATGGAATATTACGTCCTCCCAGTTCATGAAGGGGAACGTTCAGAATTTCTGCCGTTTCGCGCATTTTGGTACCTATCAGGACCAATGCACCACCGCAAAATTCCCACCATTGGCGTATCCAGCTCATTTTGATGGCATCTACTATATCTTTGGCGGCCAGCATTTCCGGATAAATCAGTGAGTGTACTCCTAGTTGGGAAAAGAATTCTTTATGTTTAGGAAGTAAATATTCGTAATTGTCAATCCGGGCTACAGTCTTTTTTGCCCCCATATTGGTAGCCAACATACAGGCCGTCATATTGCGGCTTTCTTCCGGCATGACCCCGATAAATAAATCCGCGCCTGCCACTCCTGCATTCTTAAGGCCGGAAATGGAGGTGGGGGATGCATTGACAGTCATTAAATCGAAGTTGGAATCAAGTTTGCTCAACTTTTCTTCGTTTTCATCCATCAAAATGATGTCTTGCTTTTCATCCGATAATAATTTCGCCAGATGGGTGCCTACTGCTCCTGCTCCTGCAATAATGATTTTCATTGTTCGTCTCTCTTAGAATGATATCAAAACTTTGTAAATACCTTCTTCGTCCATGCCGCAAATATGATATAGTTCTTTTACTGAACCATGCTGGACAAATTGATCCGGTAGTCCGATACGTTTTATTTGCGGATTATACTCATTGTCTGCCATAAATTCCAGTATGGCACTGCCCATTCCACCTTTTAGCACACCGTCTTCAACAGTGACCACTTGCTTGAATCTCTTGCCTATTTCGTGTAACATACTTTCATCTAACGGCTTTAAGAAACGCAAATCATAGTGAGCAATGCTTTTTCCTGTTTCCTGTTCGGCATGTGTGATAGCCTTTTCTGCTTGAACGCCAATGGGCCCCAGCGTAATGACCGCTATGTCTTTTCCTTCTTTCAATTTTCTTCCTTTTCCTATCTCAATCTCTTGCATTGGACATTTCCAGTCTACCAATGAACTCTTCCACGTGGATAACGGATGACAAAAGGACCTTTGTCAGGTAGCTGGGCGGTATACATCAAACAACGCAGTTCATGTTCGTTGTAAGGGGAGGCCACAATGAGATTGGGTATCGGTCTCATATAAGCCAGATCGAATGCTCCGTGATGAGTAGGACCGTCTTCTCCTACCAATCCAGCGCGGTCCAGGCACAATACTACATTGAGTTTTTGGATCGCTATATCGTGAATCACATTGTCATAGGCACGTTGCATGAAAGACGAATAGATATTGCAGAAAGGCAATAGACCATCTTTTGCCATTCCTCCTGAAAAGGTAACGGCATGTCCTTCGGCAATTCCCACATCAAAACCTCTTTCGGGCATGGCTTTCATTAATATGTTCATAGAGCACCCTGAGGGCATTGCGGGAGTGACTCCTACGATTTTATCATTTGTTTGGGCCAGTTCCAATAGGGTATTTCCAAAAACATCCTGAAACAAAGGGGGCATTCCTTTGGTATCGACAACGATACGCTCTCCGGTTTCCTTGTCGAATATGCCGGAGCATGCCAGATGGTGGCAGCTTTTTCTGCCGGACCGAAACCTTTTCCTTTGGTGGTATGTATATGGAGCAGTTTAGGTCCTTGCATATCTTTAATCTCTTTTAATACACGTGCCAAATTGTTGACATCGTGTCCATCAATAGGTCCGAAATAACGGATATTCATGCCTTCAAATACGTTTTGCTGTTGTACCAGCATGGATTTCAGGCTGTTGTTAAATCGTATCAGGCTTTTCCGGCGTTCTTCGTTCAGGATACCCCATCGATGGAACATTTGTGATATTTTATAGCGTATCCGGTTGTATCCTTCAGACATTTGCAGGTTCAACAGATATTGTTTCATGCCTCCTACACTACGGTCTATAGCCATGTTGTTGTCATTCAGGATAATCAGAAGGTTATTAGGAGTTGCCGAGGCATTGTTCAGCCCTTCGAAAGCCAGCCCTCCACTCATGGAACCGTCACCAATTACAGCAACGACATGCCGGTTATTCTCTCCGTGCTTTTTGGCTGCTACAGCCATACCTAAAGCTGCGGAAATAGAATTTGACGCATGCCCGCAAGTAAATGTGTCATATTCACTTTCGGATGGAGAAGGAAAAGGACGTATGCCATTCAGTTTACGGTTGGTACAGAACGCATCCCGGCGTCCGGTTAAAATTTTATGCCCGTAAGCTTGATGCCCTACATCCCATACAATGCGGTCATAGGGTGTGTTGAATACATAATGTAAGGCGACGGTCAGTTCTATTACGCCCAAACTGGAACCGAAATGCCCCGGATTACATGAGAGCTCATCTATAATCTTTTGCCTTAGCTCTTTACACACTTCGGGCAGTTTGTCTGCGCTTAAATGGCGCAAATCATCCGGAGTATCTATGCTTTGCAGTAAGTTATATAAATTATCCTGTTCCATTCCTATGATATGATAAATATCGTGCAAAAATAGCATAAATATGTGTATTATGATTACATTTGCCCTTAAATTTTAAAAGCTTTCCTTATCGTATGAATTTCAGAACGCAAGTAGAATTACCTAAAAGGGAAACAGAAATCCGGCATTCGGACCGAATCATGCTATTTGGCTCTTGTTTTGCAGAAAACATCGGAAATTTGTTGTTGGCAAATAAGTTCCGTTGTGATGTAAATCCTTTTGGAATCCTCTATAATCCTTTATCCATAGTGGAAGCTCTTTGGCAAATTCTATCCCATCAAACATATACGGAGGAGGATTTGTTCTATGCCGGAGGCTGTTGGCACAGTTGGATGCATCATAGCGTTTTTTCAGCCTCTACGGCAGCATCTTGTTTGTCTTCTATAAATACGCGGCTGGAACAGGCTTCAGCCGGACTTCCTCAGCTTGATTGGCTGGTTATTACTTGGGGGACTGCATTTGCTTATTGGCTGAAGGAAAGGACCATGGTGTAGGAAATTGCCACAAACAGCCCGACAGCCTTTTTACCCGACAACTTCTTACGGTAGAGGAAATTGTCACTGAATGGGAATGTGTGTTGGTGGAATTGAGAAAAGTAAATCCGTTCTTGAAGATACTTTTCACTGTCAGCCCCATACGGCATAGCAAAGATGGTATGCATGGTAATCAGATAAGTAAGTCCACTTTGCTTCTTGCGGTGGATGAATTATGCCGCCGCTGGTCTGATTGTTACTATTTCCCTTCTTATGAATCATGATGGATGAACTTCGTGATTATCGTTTTTATGCAGATGACATGTTGCATCCTTCTCCTGTTGCTGTATCTTATTTATGGGAATGTTTTACAGAATGTTATTTTAGTAAAGAAACGGATAGAATAATGAAAGAGTGGGAGGATATCCGGAAGGCTTTAGCTCACAAACCGTTTAATGCCCAATCTGAAACATATCGCAAATTTTTAACTCAAATAGTGTTAAAGATAGAGCGACTTAAAGAAAAGTTCCCGTATTTTGACCTTCAAAAAGAATTAGAACAATGTCAAGCTCGATTGAAAATATAGAAAAAGTTCTGGGAGCAAAGCGGTTTGGGGACCGTAGTGCACAGATTGATTGGATTTTAACTGATAGCCGTTCATTGTGCTTTCCGGAAGAAACATTATTTTTTGCTTTAAAAACCAAACGGAATGACGGGCATAAATATCTTCCGGAATTGTATGAACGTGGAGTCCGTAATTTTGTAGTGGCGAATTGCCGGCTGATATGAAATCTTTTCAAGATGCGAATTTCCTGCAGTTGGCCAATCCTCTGAAAGGATTACAGAAATTGGCGGAAAAGCATCGGGAGCAGTTTCAGATTCCGGTTATAGGAATTACAGGCAGCAATGGAAAAACCATTGTGAAGGAATGGTTGTATCAATTGCTGAGCCCGGACCGTGTGGTAACCCGTTCGCCACGTAGCTATAATTCACAGATAGGTGTGCCACTTTCGGTATGGTTGATGAATGAACGCACTGAGTTGGCTATTTTTGAAGCGGGTATTTCCGAAATGGGGGAAATGGAGGCGTTGCAGACTATCATTAAACCTACTGTAGGGATTTTGACTAATATTGGTGGTGCGCACCAAGAGAACTTTTTCTCTTTACAGGATAAATGTATGGAGAAGCTTACTTTGTTCAAAGACTGTGACGTCATCATTTATGATGGCGATAACGAACTGATCAGTTCGTGTGTGGCAAAATCTCTTTTTACCTCGCGTGAGATTGCTTGGTCGAAAAAGGACAATGAACATCCGTTGTTTATTGAGTCTATTCAAAAAGGAGAACATGTTACCACTATTAAATACCGTTATCTGGGGATGCCGAATGAATTTAGTATTCCTTTTATAGATGACGCTTCTATTGAGAATTCGCTGCATTGTCTGGCTGTGGCTTTGTATATGATGGTTTCCCCTGAACAAATAACCGAGCGCATGGCGCGTTTGGAACAGATTGCTATGCGTCTGGAGGTAAAAGAGGGCAAGAATGGCTGTGTGTTGATCAATGATAGTTATAATTCGGATTTGGCTTCTTTGGATATTGCTCTTGACTTTATGTCGCGTCGTTCTGATGATAAAGGAAAAAACGGACACTTATCCTCTCGGATATGCTTGAAACAGGACAGAGCAGCAAACTGCTTTATCGTCAGGTAGCCGAATTGGTACATAGCCGGGGAGTAGAGAAGATTATCGGGGTAGGAGAGGAAATTCGGACTGCTGCTGCCCGTTTTGAGATAGAAAAGTATTTTTTCCGTACTACAGAAGAACTGTTGGAGTCGGATTTGCTGGCTGGGCTGCGTAATGAGGTGATTTTGGTAAAAGGTTCGCGGGCTTTTCATTTTGACCGGATTTCAGATCGTTTGGAACTGAAAGTGCATGAAACCATTTTGGAGATCAATTTGAATGATTTGGTTGATAACTTGAATTATTATCGCAGCAAACTGAAACCGGAAACAAAAATGGTATGTATGGTGAAGGCTTCTGCATACGGTGCCGGTTCATACGAGATAGCTAAGACACTGCAAGATCATCGTGTGGATTACTTGGCGGTAGCTGTAGCTGATGAAGGTTCGGATCTGAGGAAAGCGGGAATTACCTGTTCCATTATGATTATGAATCCTGAGTTGACAGCATTCAAGACCATGTTTGATTATAAATTGGAACCCGAGGTTACAGTTTCCATTTATTGAATGAACTGATTAAAGCTGCCGAAAAAGAAGGGGTAACGAATTTCCCCATTCATATTAAATTGGATACGGGAATGCACCGTTTGGGTTTTGCACCCGAAGAGATTCCGGAACTGATAGACCGTCTGAAGAAACAGACAGCTGTTATTCCACGTTCTGTATTCTCCCATTTGGTAGGCAGTGACGGGGCTCAGTTTGATTCGTTTACGCGCAGACAGATAGAAATGTTTGAAGCTGCTTCTGAATGTTTGCAGGAGGCTTTTCAGCATAAGATATTGCGTCATATCTGTAATACAGCCGGGATAGAACGTTATCCGGGTGCTCAGTTCGATATGGTGCGTTTGGGAATCGGTCTTTATGGAATTGATCCGTTTACCAATCAGATCATCCATAATGTAAGTACATTAAAAACCACTATTCTTCAGATTCATGAGGTTCCTAAGGAGGAAACAGTGGGGTATAGTCGTAAAGGACATTTGGAAAGGGATTCCCGCATTGCCGCTATTCCTATCGGCTATGCCGACGGCTGAACCGACGTTTGGGAAATGGACATGCCTACTGTTTGGTGAATGGGCAGAAAGCGCCATACGTGGGTAATATCTGTATGGATGTATGCATGATTGATGTGACGGATATTGATTGTAAGGAAGGGGATAAAGCTATCATTTTCGGAGATGATTTACCGGTCACTGTCCTGTCAGAGATTCTGGAAACTATTCCATACGAGATCTTGACCAGTGTGTCTAATAGGGTAAAACGAGTTTATTACCAGAATTAACGAAAAAAAGAACGAAAGAAAAAGACTTGAAAAGGATGAACATACGTTACTTTTGCGTATCTTTAGGAAGTTACTAAAAATAGATAGCTATGAAACGTATATTCTTCCTTTTGTTATGTCTTTGTTTCTCGGTGTTGTCATTTGCCCAGAGAACGAATGAGACCAAGCAGTTGACCAAACAGGACTCTTTGCGTTTGCAGCAACTATTGAGCGGTCAAGTAGAAATTGTGATAGATGATGAAACACAGAAAGAGATTGACAGATTGTTCAATCCCGAAAAGTGGAAAATGAAATCAACTCCCTTCCCTAAAAAAAACATGAAGTTTGAAACGGAACTTCCTCGTTATTATATCTCTCAAATGGATACAATAGATGGTAGAGGGTATATCAGGTTATTGCCGTACGGACCGTTTGAAACTCCGGAAGAGGAACAAATTTATGTAGAGATTCCTATCAACAAAGAGTTGTTGGCAGGCTATGATCCTCGTTTGGAACCTGCGCCGGCAGGCAAATTTACTCCTAGCGCTTTGATGGTGGGGGCGGGTATCAGTGCTACGTTTGATGCCGATAAGCTGCTGGGAATCATTTTCAGTAAGAAAATGCGTGCAAAAGCCCGTAATGCCAAAGAGGCTGATGCCTGGAAGAGTTATTGAACTATTAAGTAAAGAAACGAATGCCGGATATATGTGGAATACACCGGGATCTTGTGAATTTCATGTTGAAAAACAGGAGCCACGTTTGGATAGTGCCAGCCGTGGCTCGTGATTAGATATTGTTGAATTTGATTTATTCAACTGCTGATCTTATTTTATATTATTTATACTTACCTTTTTCCAAATGAAATTGTCAATCATTTCTTTGTCGCATTCCCCGTTTTTAGCTTTAATGTTCAGGTTTTCGAATGTAAAGTTAGTAAGTTGATATTGATCAGACTTTTCTACGCTGAAGAAATTATCGCATTTAAAATCAATGTTTCTCATTGTCACATGGTTTGAGTAAGAAACGGGAATGTCTTTTCTGTCTTTCAGGTCAAAGAATTGTGTCCAAGGCTTGATATACAGAAAATGGTCTGCATCTCCGGTGATATCCTCCACCAGAATATACTCATATTGTTGAGGAGTGTCCGGCCGCATTTTTAACCATAACAAACGATTGGCATTGGTGATGTGGATGCGTCGCAAGATAATATTGCGATTGTGGATGGATTCGCTTCCACAAGTGAGGGCGCCGTGGCAGAAGCCGTAGGTACAATCTTCGATGATGATGTTGGAATTTCCTCCATTGTTCGGGTCTTGGTCTGCCCAGGGACCTTTGCCGCCTTTTAAGGCTATGGCGTCATCATTGACAGACATATAGCAGTTCTTCACCAGTACATTGCTGCATACATCAATATCAATGGCATCCGTACTTGGAGCCTTTACCGGTTTCTCCGGTGAGAAAATATAGAGGTTCAGTAATTTTATGTGATTGCATTTATAAAGATGGGTAGTCCAAAAGGGAGAGTTGATGAGGCGTACTCCTGAGAGTTGGACGTTATTGCTATGGGAGATATGAACCAGCCGGGGACGTAATTCATCCATATTGGTACATTGGGGATTGACTTTTCGACGAAGCCAGAATGATTTCCAGTATCTTAATCCGTTACCGTCAATCGTGCCTTTTCCGGATAACGTAAAACCGTCCACTTTGTCGGCATTGACCAACGCCGCGAAATATTTCAAGCTTTGCCCTTCCATTCGGGTATCTATGATGGGGAAGTTGCTGATATCATCACTTCCCTTCAACACAGCTCCTTCCTCCAGATGCAGGTGTGTTTGGGGTTTGAAGAACAGCGCTCCGCTTAAATAGGTTCCTTTGGGAATGACGATAACTCCGCCACCATTTTGTGCGGCAGCATCAATGGCAGATTGGATTTTCTCTGTTTGTAACAGGGTGCTGTCATTGATGACACCGTAATCTGTCAGAATGTATTTCTTGCCTAATGTGTTTATATCTATTATCTTACTGTCCTTAAACCAATCGGATACAGGTGTGCCGTCCGGAAATTTTTCTTGTGCCAAAGACGGAAGGCATAGAAAGGCGGCACATACAAAAGTTAATTAATTTCATGATTTTGCTATTAAATTAATCACTAACTACGATTCACTTGTTTATTGTCGGAAATCAAACATCAAATTCAGATGTAACCTTCATCCCCCGATTTGATACGGATATTACCCGGCTGGCTGTTCGGCCCTTGTTGCTCGATGGGTTTAAAGGAGCAAATAGCCGGGATGTCCAGCAGGAAGGATATATCCCCTTCGGGGAATTTGGGCATGGTGTCTTTTACGCGTCCTTTCGGTTCTTCGGGAGTGAACACATGGAAGAAGATACCGTCATTCCGGGAATAAACGGTGAACGGTGTCGTGTCACTTTCCAAAGTGGCCCAATACATATTGGCATGATATCCTTTGAATTCCGGATAAACCAGATTCTCAAAACTTTCTCCGGTGATGGTATTGTTGTACTCTTTGTGCCATACTCCATAGTTCGTTCCCGGAATCCGGTTTTTCCAGACACGGTACGGGCCGCGGCCCATCCATTTCATGCCGGAGCAATTCTTTTCAGGATAAGAGAAAGTCAGACCGAGATTGAATACTTTGGAGTCCATGAAAGCATCATCGAATCCACCTCCGCCGGAAGCCCGATTCAGCAGAATGGCATCCATATAGAGTAATCCTTTGTCCGTAAGACGCCATACGATGGAGTCGGCGGCACCTTTGTATTTGGCACAGTAAACAGCCCCCTCGTTGCTGTTGCGGACATAACTCAATGTTGGCTCGTAGCGCATTTTCATGCCCACTGCCACAGGACCGTCTTTGAATGGAACTTCTGTTCCTCCTGATATGATACGGCTGATCATGCCGGTAGCCGGATCAAAAGTGACGGTTACACGGTCGCTTTTCAGTTCGATGGAGGTAGCGGTTTGAGTGGCGGTTGCCGGTTGTACCGCTTCCAGGGTCATCGGAGTCTGTGCCATTTTATGGTCAAAGTATTGTTTGGCCAGCCGGATAGGATAAGTCCAGTTACAGATACTTTTCCCCTCTTTGTCAAATGCCTCTAACTCCAGTACATCACCTTCCCGGAAAGAAGCAGGAAGAGTGAAGCGGGCTTTTCCGGTTTCACCTGGTGCGATGGCTGGCAGTTGTACATGGCCTTCTGCGATAACTTTACCGCTTTCCATGGCATTTTTCAAAGGTGTTTCGCAAGTACGTATTTTGTAAGTCATGCGACATTTGTCCAGGTTAGTATACGTATATTCATTAGTAACCAGGAAACTGCCGTCAAAGTGGTCGGTAATCAGCAGGGGTTTTAACTGGATGGGCGACCATTGTGCGCGGATAGCATAGTAACTTCCTTCTTTTTCTCTACGCGGACCAACTACCCCGTCAGGAGCATTGGATTTATCAGAATCCAATATGCCTCCTTTATCAGAACGTTTGGGGGCTTCGTCACAGAATACCCAGATAAAGCCTCCGGCAAACATGGGTTCGTGCACCAACGATCCCAAAAGTCACGCAGTCCGGCACCACCTCCCTGATCGTACATGGCATGCATGAATTCGGTAGGCATAAATACTTTATAGCCGTTGGTAAAACGTGCCACTCCGGTCAGATAAGTGGGATAATGGTGGGTGTCCAGATCATTGAAATCGGCCCAAGGGTGTACCATGTGGCGTTTCTGTAATTTATCGTATCTGGCGAATAAAGGATCCAGATTATAATTCCATCCTCCTTCGTTGCCATTACTCCAAATAATGATGGAAGGATGATTCACATCGCGTTCTATCATTTCTTTGACTAATTTAGGACCTACTTTTGAATCGTATCCGTTTTGCCATCCTGCCAGTTCGTCCATATAGACAATTCCTAATGAATCACACATATCCAGGAAATGTTCATCAGGCGGATAATGTGAACGGACCGCATTCATATTCATTTCTTTTACCAGCAAGGCATCCTGACGGCTCATAACCGCACTGGTAGCACGACCTCCATCTACGGAAAAAGAATGGCGGTTGACACCTTTCACCACTAGTTTGGTTCCATTCAGATAAACTCCGTCTTGTGGAAAGAACTCAATGGTGCGGAAACCTATCCGCGTTTCACGGCTTTGCACCGTTTTCCCTTCGGGGTCTTTCAGTTCCAGTCTGGCTACGTACAGATTGGGGTCCTCTGTAGACCAAGGCTGGATATTCATCCAGTTTCCTTCCACCAACTGTTCCTTGTTCGAATCCTTAATCTGATGAGAAACGGTAGGTTTGTGTCCTTGAGTGTACATTTTTTTCCATCCTTTAATGAACGGACGGAAACAGACAATTCATATCCTTTGGCATCCCCTTCCATTTCTATTGCCGCTTGCAATTTTCCATACTGATCGGCGTTCAGAACAAAATGTCGCATGTGGACTGCCGGGACAACTTCCAGCCATACGGGTCTGTAAATACCACCATACAGCCACCAGTCGGCTTTACGTTCGGCTGCATTGATGGATTTGTTGGCTGATTCTTTGGCTATCTTTACTTCAAGCAGGTTCTTTTTTGCCGGGCTTCAATAAATCGGTGATATCATAACTGAAGCGGTAGAATCCTCCTGGTGCATTTCGCCTGCGGGTTTTCCATTGATGAAACTTCCGTGTCGGTCATTACTCCGTCAAAGAATATTTTTATCCGCTCACCGGGAGTTGTTGCCGGAGATTCAAATTTATATCGGTAAATACCGTTTCGTCGCTTGGCCTTTCACCTTTTATAGTATACCAACGACCGTAAGTATATTCTCCGAATCCTTGCAGTTCCCAGTTGCAGGGTACTTCGATCTTTTTCCATTTCCCACTGTTTTGTCCTCCCGAACAAAAGAACTCCCAAGTCTTGGTGTTGTCAATACCGGTTCCCGATAAATAGATACGTTCGGGGTGCGGAGCTTGTGCCTGCACGGTTGGTCCACTCCACAGGGCAGCTATTGCTAAAGCCGCCAGTTTGGTCCATTTGTTTTTCATAATACCATTGAATACTGTTTTCATGATACAAAATAAGGCGGGATAACCCGCCTTACAATGGAAAATCATACATTATGATGAAAAATGATACAATTCTAGGGGATTATAGTTGCGGAAGTGGGTGTGATAAGTGTGATTATTTAGGAGAAAGATTGGAACGCAAATGACGCGAATGACACAAATAAAGCCCCCTCACTACATAGAGGCAAAACCTACCGAAAGGTTAAATTTGTGTCATTTGCGTCATTTGCGTTCCAAATCAGACCGATATTTAGTTACTTTATTTCTATCCTCATGGGAGATTCCTTTTTATACTCAACCTTTTCCTGATTGGCATTGATGTTCTTGAAAACAATGTTTCCGGATCTTTCCCCTTCCACATTCACCATGATCTCTCCGGCGGGGAGTTTGAAATGTATATCCTCGAACAGGATGTCTTTTCCATCCAATATGTGAATGTCATTATGCTGTGCTTCTATCGTCAGCTTCTGCATCGTAAATCCGGCGGCATCATTCAGGCGCCGATTAATTTCTTGCATTTGATCTCTCCATTTTCCACCACTACCTGGTTGAAAGGTATTTCGGGAATACCATTGGCGGTAAAGAACTGGTCGGCTGATTCTACAATGAAATCTTTGATCAGGATATTCTTTACATCAGGCGTCAGCGGTTTACTTTTCTTGCCGGATAGCGTGCGGCCAGTTCGCCCATATAATAAGCACTGCCCAACAAATCCCAGGTAAAGGCTTTTCCTACATTGATCATGCGCAGTCTCTCATAGTACGTGTTGTCACTGCCTCCTCCACGGTTGCGTCGCGTTTTGAAACGGATGCCGGTACGGGTTCCGTCGAATACACAATCGTGTACATACAGATTCTTGATCACTCCGGCTGTTTCACTACCACAAGTTATCCCGCCATGTCCATGCTGGGCCAGCGAGTAGCGGATAACTACATTTTCTGTAGGTTTGCCTACACGTAATCCGTCTTCTGCTCTGCCGGCTTTCAGGGTAAAGCAATCATCACCACAGTTCAGCGTGCAGTATTCAATCAGTACGTTTTTACAAGATTCTATGTCAATGCCATCTCCGCTGGGCACCTTGGTAGAGTTGACGGTAATGCCTCTTATAATTACATTCTCGCAATAAATGGGTACCACATTCCACAAGGTACTTCGTTCCATCGTGATCCCTTCTATTAATACATTGGTACAGTTGATGGGAGAGATTGTTTTAGGACGATAGAAAGTCCTGCCTTCCATACCGTCATAGATACGTTGTTCTATAGGCATGTCCCACGGAACATCTTTTTCTACCACTGAAGCACCGTTAGGACGTTTTCTGATTTCAGCATCCATAGGTGGTCCGTAGATGGTTCCTTCTCCCGTAATGGCGATGTTGTTTTCCCCATTGGCGTAAATAAAGGCGGCCGGCCCCATTATTTCTACCCCTTCATGGCGTGTGAAAACCGCCGGCAGATAATCTTCCGCGCGACCGGCAAACTCTATTTCGGCTCCTTTGGCTAAATGTAGATTAACATTACTTTTCAGTACAATACGGGCCGATTTCCATTTTCCCTCAGGAATGACGACTGTTCCTCCTCCTTGTTTGCTGACTTCGGCAATCGTCCGGTTCACTAAATCTGTAATAGGGGCATCTTCTGTCATTCCTTTGTCTTTCATATTGACGATGAAATCAGGGAAAACGGGACGCTTCAGCTGAGGCATATTGAAATAGGGATTCTTGATCGGAACGATATTCCGGGGCATGGCTTGTGCACCGACTTCATTTAAATAGGGGATAGCCGGTTTCAGTTCTGCTGTCAGTTTATCCAATACTTCTGGATTCGAGTTTGCTTGTATTGTTCTGATGTTATGAAGACTTGTGTCGCTTCGGACAGTATATAAAGATTCCCCATTGGTAATTTCATTGATATGGGATGGGGTATAGTTTTTTTGATTATCAGTTTGGATATTTGTATTTTCTATTCTTTTGAGCGACACTTTGTGTGCTTGCCATACATATCCCGATACACAGTCCCCAAAAAGCGTTTCTTGTCATACTTAGTCTTTTAAAAGTTAAATGGCCTTCATTTTGCGGCTCTTATAGGTAATGACGTTTATAGATCGAATTTGTAACCATTGGATTTGTTCTTATTTTTATAAAGCGGTTCGATGTCTTCTTGTTTGTCTGTAAAGGGAAGAAAAAGGTTGTTTTTATAGGAGTTAAACCAAAATATGCTGTATATTTGAAGGCGAAATAATCAAATACCTATGAAAAAGTATATTATAACTCTGCTGTTTTGCACGTTGTTCTGTCATCCGGGCATTGCTCAAGGTTTGAAATCCGTTTCTATTCTGGGGGATTCTTATTCCACTTTCGAAGGCTATGTTCAGCCCGATACTAATTTTGTATGGTATCTGAAGACGCTCCTAAAGGACGGAAGACAGATATGGTTTCTGTACGTAATACCTGGTGGCATCAGTTTATTAAGGAGAACAACTACCGTCTTTGTGTGAATAATTCGTTTTCCGGTGCTACTATTTGCCATACCGGTTACCGTTCGGAGGATTATAGCGACCGTTCTTTCATCACCCGGATGAAGGCGTTGGGCTGTCCTGATATTATTTTATTTTTGGC
>ENA-OQMZ01000217-OQMZ01000217.1-human-gut-metagenome-genome-assembly--contig:-NODE-217-length-24896-cov-2.412532_pt1 | contig 24896 bp, 28 predicted proteins | sample MGYA00242621_ERZ504862 | MGnify/ENA primary metagenome ERZ504862 (study PRJEB26092, sample SAMD00036393) | human gut metagenome | host: Homo sapiens | study: EMG produced TPA metagenomics assembly of...
GGATATTGTGGGTGCAGTTTTGCATTAAAATTATTGATTACGATACAGTTTCTGATATGCAGTAGGTAATATCTGAAATATATCTCGGAAAGCCGATGTAAATTTACTTTGGCTTTTATATCCCACACGGCGGCAATTTCTGAAATAGATTTATCTTCATGCAACAGTATATTTGATGCCAACTTCATACGGTATTCTTTCATGTAAGAAGCGATGGGCATTCCATAGACTGCTTTGAAAACGGATTTCAAAGTAGTGGTGTTCATCAGGTACTGCTTTGACAACTCTTCAATAGTATAGTGGCGTTTTAGGATATGTTCCCGTGTACGAAAAATGAGCATTTTATTGTTATTTTGAAAAGCTGCGAGGCGTTTCAGGAAGAGCAAACTGTTGAAGTCAAAAAGTGGCTGGGAGCGTTATATTTAATTCACTTTGGCAGGGTGACATGACTGTATGGATCAAGGTTGGTTGCAGCTTCTGATTTTTATAGCCGTAATCCTTTAATATCTTTAATGCGTGATAAGATCATATTGCAACTGCAGCTGATAATGCCAGGCAGTGTATCAATGACATTGTGCAGGAAGTATTCCATTTCATCACCTGATGAAGCAACGGCATGTACATGAAGCCTGTCTCTTCCTGTGACACGGTAAATCTGTGTGACTGTATTATTTTTGTACAATATATCTGTCACCTGCGCCAGGTACTCCGGTTTTGTTTCAATTTCAAAATAGCATGATACAGCCCCACTGATTTTTTGCGGATTAATAATTGTTGTATATTCTTCGATTACGCCTCTTTTCTCCAAAGCCTGGATACGGCTTTTACTGCCACTCTGGAAATACCGGTTTCTTCACCGATATCAGAGTAAGAGATACGTGCGTTTTCTATAAGCAGCCGGATAATCTTCTGATCCAGCTTATCTAAACCGTCCAGGTACATAAGTTCCCTCCTGTAAAATAATATAAAATATATCCATCTGATAGCAGCTTTTTTCAATATCAAATATCATATCATTTATATTACTAAAAGTAAACAGCAGCTTGACTTATTTGCTGTAACTACATATAATTGTTGCGTAACGAAATCTTAAACTTACATTTTGAAAATACAATCGTGATTTCGGATAAAAAGCAGGAATTGATGGAGGAAAATGAGAATGTCAAAAGATGAATATTTAATCACAGATGCCCCTCTTAAAGCACTGACTGTTTTTGCAATGCCTATGATTCTGGGCAGCTTCTTTCAACAAGTATATAATATGGCTGATTCCATTATCGTCGGTCAGTTTGTGGGATCCTCTGCACTTGCGGCAGTTGGAGCCTGTGCCGCTTTGACCAATGTTTTCATCTGTGTGGCTTTGGGAGCCGGTGTAGGAGCAGGTGTACTTGTGAGCCGCTATTTTGGAGCTCAGAATTATAGCAAAATGAAAACAATTGTGTCAACATCGTTGATCAGTTTTCTGATTCTGAGTATACTTCTGGGGGTTTTTGGCTTTGTTTTTTCTCATTTTATGATGAGTTTATTACAAACACCTGCTGACATACTGGATGAAGCGGTACTGTATCTGCGTGTTTATTTTGTGGGATTTCCCTTTCTGTTTATGTACAATATCCTTTCAACGATGTTCAATTCCATCGGTGAATCGAAGATTCCGTTGGGCCTTTTGATATTTTCTTCTGTTTTGAATATTGTTATGGATCTTTGGATGGTGGCAGGTTTAGGCTGGGTGTGTTCGGTGCCGCCCTTGCAACTCTCATTGCGCAGGGGATTTCCGCAGTGTTTTCGCTTTTGATTTTCTTTAACCGGATGCGTCGATATAAAAGCCGCTTTAACTGGTTTGACAGGCAGGAGTTACATTCCATGCTTCGTATTGCAGTACCATCGGTTCTTCAGCAATCCACAGTGTCAATTGGTATGATGATCGTACAGGCGGTTGTAAATCCCTTCGGTACACAGGCGCTGGCAGGTTATGCGGCAACCATGAGAGTAGAGAATGTTTTTTCACTGATATTTGTATCCATTGGAAATGCGGTTTCGCCCTATGTTTCCCAGAATCTTGGAGCAAAGAAAATTGAACGTATCAAAAAAGGATACCATGCTGCACTGGTGTTGGACCTGTGTTTCGCAGTCCTTGCTTTCATAGTCATTGAAACACTGCACACCCCAATTTCTTCCTTATTCCTTGGAAAAGATGGAACCGCTCTGGCATATCAGGTGTCCGGGGATTATATGAAATGGCTGGGATATTTCTTTATTTTTATGGGTATTAAGATGGCAACAGATGGAGTTCTTCGTGGACTTGGGATTATGCGGCCGTTTCTCATTGCCAATATGGTAAACCTTGCCATTCGGCTGTCAGTTGCTTGATTTTTGCACCGCGTTATGGAATTGCATTTGTCTGGCTTGCTGTACCGGCCGGATGGTTTGCGAATTTTCTGATCTCCTATGGGCACTTAGAAAATCATGGCCGGTTGATGAAGGAGTTTCATTCCGGTAAATTTCTCTTAAGTTTTGATGGGAAGCTGGATTTGTATGTTAAGAGGTATATTTTCGTTACTGTTCACTGGTAATATCCCGCGAAGCGTGTTGCTGTGAACAGTAACAACATTTTACTTTTTCACCAATGCTAACAAAAAACAGGCACTGCCCTTTTTCAGAGACAGTGCCTGTGCTTCTTCTTATTTGTTTACAGTTCTTTATTCACCGGTTATTCCGCTTCTGCAGCTTCTTCCGGTTCCGCATCCATAACTTCCTGGAACTTGTCCAGAATGATCGTCTGGATCCTGTCACGTGTTGCAGAATTGATCGGATGTGCAATATCACGATATTCTCCGTCTGTTGCCTTACGGTTGGCATAGCGATAAATAACCCTTTTTCTCCTTCAATCACCTTGATATCATGTACTACAAATTCATCATCGATTGTTATGGAAACAACCGCTTTCATCTTTCCTTCTTTTGCTACCTTCCTCACACGCACGTCAGTAATATTCATGATACAAATTTACTCCTTTCGATTTACCGAATCTATCCGGCTGTTTTATTTACAGTATATATCTGTCATTTTTCTCCACGACGATCTTCACTTCACCGTCGCCACAGTAATACGAATTTGCACGAATAGTATCCCGGCTTTCAACAATGCAGTTCTCAATATGAGTATTATCTCCCAGATATACATTGTTTAAAATCACAGAGTTCTTGATCACGCAGTTATTTCCTACAAATACGTCTTTAAAAAGAACGGAATTCTCCACCGTACCATTGATAATACATCCGCTGGCAACCAGGCTGTTCTTCACCTGTGCTCCCGGATTGTATTTTGCAGGAGGCAGATCATCAATCTTTGTCTTAATTGTCGGTTCCTGTTTGAAGAAATAGTTTCTGATCTCCGGTTTCAGGAAATCCATATTTGTCTTATAATATGCTTCTGCTGTGGAGATATTGCTCCAGTATGTGTCAATCTTATATCCATAGATTCTCTTAAGATTCTTGTAGCGGATCAGAATATCCTTTACAAAATCATGTCTGCCTTCCAGCGCAGCTCTCTCGATCAGCTCGATCAGCTGTCTTCTTCGGATAACATAGATACCTGTTGAAATTGTATTATAAGAAGAAACCATTGGCTTCTCTTCAAATTCCTCAATCCTGCAGTCCTCATTCATACGGAGAACACCAAATCTCTCAATCTCACTGGGATTATCGCAGGTAGTGCATACTACCGTAACATCTGCACGTTTCGCAATATGATATTCAAGAACCTTGTTGTAATCCATCTTATAAACGCAGTCGCCGGATGCGATCACTACATATGGTTCATGACTGCTTTTAAGGAATTCCAGATTCTGATAAATAGCATCTGCTGTTCCCTGATACCACAGACTGTTCTCTTTTGTGATCGTAGGTGTAAATACAAAGAGACCACCCTGTTTTCTTCCGAAATCCCACCATTTGGAAGAGCTTAAATGTTCATTCAGAGAACGGGCATTGTACTGTGTCAGAACAGCAACTCTCTGAATATGAGAACTCGCCATGTTGCTCAGTGCGAAGTCGATACTTCTGTAGCTTCCGGCAATCGGCATTGCTGCGATTGCCTCTTATTTGATAATTCTCTCATGCGGTTATTATTACCGCCAGCCAAAATAATACCTATCGCTCTCATTATTCGTCACCGTCCTTTGCTGTAATTACCTGTCCGCCGGCCAGCTCACCATCAGGATAATCCTCAGGAACAGTTATACCTGAGATTGCTGTATTCTTTCCGATCCTTACATTATCCGGGATCACGCTGCGTTCACCAACCGTAGCAATTCCAAATGCATAAACTGCAGGTTTCAGCACATTCGGTGCTTCCTCACCACATCCCAGTACAACATTGTTTCCAATAGTAACATCCTCGGCAATAATAGCCTTATCCATCTGTACGCCCTCACCAATGGTAGAATTGCGCATGATAATGGAATCACGGATCACGCTGCCTTTTCCGATCACAACATTTGGTCCGATCACAGAATTATGTATTTCCCCGTAAATTTCTGCACCCTCACCGATCAGACATCTGTCTGTAACCGCATCTGCCGAAATATACTGAGGCGGGATAATATCTCCCTTTGTGTAAATCTTCCAGAATTCTTCATAGAGATTAAATTCCGGAATAATATCGATCAGTTCCATATTGGCCTCCCAATAAGAACCCAGTGTTCCTACATCCTTCCAGTATCCATTGTATTCGTAGGCGAAAAGTCTTTCACCTTTCTCCTTGCAGTATGGAAGAACATGTTTGCCAAAATCACAGCTGTTCTGATCCTTCAGAGACATCAGTGCTTCCTTTAAAGCAGGCCAGCTGAAAATATAAATTCCCATGGACGCCAGATTGCTGCTTGGATGCTCCGGTTTCTCCTCAAACTCCGTAATGCGTCCTATGTCATCTGTTACCATGATACCAAAACGGCTTGCTTCCTCAATAGGTACCGGCATACAGGCAATCGTCACATCCGCTTTATTCGCTTTATGGAAATCAAGCATTACTTCATAATCCATCTTATAGATATGGTCACCGGATAAGATCAGGACATAATCCGGATTATACTGTTCCATGTAATCCATATTCTGGAAGATTGCATTGGCTGTTCCTGTGTACCACTCACTGCTGGTACTCTTCTCGTAAGGCGGCAGTACTGTTACACCACCTTCGTTTCTGTCAAGATCCCATGGAATACCAATTCCGATATGTGTATTAAGTCGCAATGGCTGATACTGTGTCAATACACCTACTGTATCGATGCCTGAATTAATACAGTTACTTAAAGGAAAATCTATGATACGATATTTCCCGCCAAAAGCAACTGCAGGTTTCGCTACTTTTTCTGTCAGTACACCCAGTCTGCTGCCCTGACCGCCGGCCAGAAGCATAGCTATCATTTCTTTCTTAATCATGCAATCACCTCTTGTTGTAGTTATGGTAACTATTCGTCAGTCTGCTGTTTCGCGAGGCACTGAACAGTTACAGGTTATGATTATTTAATTATAACACACTTTTATCTGTTAGTGAACATTTATTTACAATTTTTGTTTCTCATTTTTTTGTTTTTTTATGATTTTTGCACACGTTTTTTTATTGAGTCTGTATTTCCACCGATATATTATTAGGCATTTTTCATATATCCAATGTCGTTTTTTGTAATTTTTTATCAACCAAAAGAAGTCCTTTTCATTTTAAGGCACAGGGAGTATAATAAACAGACAGATAAAACAGTTCCAGTAACTATGCGAATATGTTACAGTTACCGGATTTATAAAGATTTGTAAATAATTAATCAAGGAGAACATACTATGTATCAGATAGATTTTCACAAACCACTTCATATACATTTTATCGGTATCGGCGGCATCAGCATGAGCGGACTGGCCGAGATTCTTCTCGGCGAGGATTTTGTCATTTCCGGTTCCGATTCCAAATCCAGTCCTCTTACGCAGGCACTGGAGAAAAAGGGAGCCACCATCTATTACGGACAGCGTGCCACAAACATTACCGATGACGTAGATGTTGTGGTATATACCGCAGCTATCCATCCTGACAACCCGGAATTTGCCTGTGCAAAGGAAAAAGGACTTCCAATGCTCACACGTGCAGAGCTTCTCGGACAGATCATGAGGAATTATGATACTCCTGTTGCCATTTCCGGAACTCATGGAAAAACAACCACAACATCTATGGTATCTCACATTCTTCTTGCAGGAGACTGTGACCCGACCATCAGTGTGGGAGGTATTCTTCCTGCTATCGGCGGAAACATCCGCGTAGGCAATTCTGAGACTTTTGTCACAGAAGCCTGCGAATACACAAACAGCTTTCTGAGCTTTTTCCCGAAGATCAGTATTATCCTGAATATGGATGCAGACCATCTGGATTTCTTTAAGGATATTGACGATATCCGTCATTCCTTCCGCCGCTTTGCAGAGCTTCTTCCTGCTGACGGTACACTGATCATCAATGCAGATACTCCGAAATATGAAGATATCATCCGGGATCTTCCATGTAATGTGATCACTTATGGTCTGGAACATGATGCAGATTATCAGGCAGCAGATATCACTTATGACAAATATGGACATGCTTCCTTCTCCGTTCTGCGCAATGGCGTTAAGGTTGGCAGCTATTATCTGAAAGTGCCGGGCATCCACAATGTTTCCAATGCACTGGCAGCAATTGCCCTCGGTCATCTTCTTGGTCTTTCCGAAGAAGTGATCATCAAGGGACTTGGAAGTTTCACAGGAACAGACCGCCGTTTCCAGTATAAAGGAGAAGTTGCAGGGGTTACGATCGTAGACGATTATGCACATCATCCTACAGAAATTGAAGCAACTCTTCATGCCGCACACAATTATCCCCATAAGAAATTATGGTGTGTATTCCAGCCACATACATATACCCGTACCAAAGCTCTGCTTCCGGAGTTTGCCAAAGCACTCAGCCTGGCAGATCATGTGGTAGTTGCGGATATTTATGCAGCAAGAGAAACCGATACTCTGGGAATTTCTTCTGAAGATCTGCAGAAGCGTATTCAGGAACTGGGAACTCCCTGCGAGTATTTCCCTACCTTTGATGAGATTGAGAATTATCTGCTCTCCAACTGCCAGGAGGGTGATCTGCTCATCACCATGGAGCCGGAGATGTTGTAAATATCGGGGAGCATCTGCTGGGTAAATAATGTTTCTGCCTGACATAAATATCAGCAATTTACACAGGACAATTCGGAAAATAATTTTTCAGAATTGTCCTGTTTTTTACAACCGCCCAACTTATATCACTTATAGCAATAGAAGATACTGAACACTTGTGTCTCTGTCGACAATTTCCATTAAAAAGTTATAAACATTTTATCCCCCTCAATTCTTCCTTTATTTATAACAGTTCAGATTACTTATCCACATTTTCCACATCGTTATACACATTTTCATCTGCCTGCATATGTGGATGTATATGTGCATAAATCACTTAACATAATTCGACATTATTCGTCCCCGTAATACTCCGTTTTTCCCTGAAATTCAACATTTTTCAGGTTTCCAATAATATATACCATATTTCACCTTTCCACATTATCCACATTATCCACATTCAAATGTGGATGAAATCTTCGACAAAAATCCCCTATTCTCTTTTAAAAAATGTTGTGCTATAATTCATAGATATCAATCAGAGGAAAAATATCTTTTTTTACTCTGACATCTTATTATTATGAGAATTGTGGGAGCTGCTTTGCAGCGGAGCAATTCGTGGATATCAGGTTAGGGGCAAAATACCTTTTGACCCTAACATCTTATTATTATGAAAGAGAGTGGAAATTCATGGCTATGATCACTTTACAGAATTCCCGCAATGCGGAAGTAACTGTATTAACCAACAATTTCATAGACAACTATATGCCTGGGGCCAATGGAGAATTTGTGAAAGTATATATCTATCTTCTGAGGCTTCTTTCTGACACCTCTGTACCCTTCAGTCTGGAGCAGATGGCTGATCATTCTTCTGTACAGAACGTGACATTATCCGCGCTCTGAAATACTGGGAGAAAGAGAAACTCCTTACTTTAACCTACAGAAATAACGAAGATATAGCAGATATCATATTGAATGTACCACCTGTAAAATCTGCTGCTTCCGACACACCCGTTTCGACAGCCCCTGTTACAAAAACAGAAACCCAGACTTCTTCTGCGCCGGCAACAGCCTGTGAAGCAAGACCAACCAGACTCAGCACTGCACTGTCTCCTGACCGTGTAAAAGAATTAAAGCAAAATGATGAGATCGTACAGCTCCTCTATATCGCAGAACAGTATCTCGGCAAAACACTCACTCCTACCGAGATGAAAAAGATCCTGTTTTTCTATGATGAGCTGAAATTCTCGCCTGATCTGATCGAGTACCTGATCGAATACAGTGTCAGCCGCGGGCATAAGAGTATGCGTTACATAGAAACCGTTGCTCTTGCCTGGCAGATGAGGGAATCACCACTGTCACCATGGCAAAAGAGGCAAATTCCCGTTATGCCAAAGAATACTTTACTATTTTTAAATCAATGGGAATCAGCGGACGAAATCCGGTAGATACAGAGATTTCTCTTATGAACACCTGGCTGAATGATTATGGTTTTACCATGGATATCATCCAGGAAGCCTGCAGCCGTACAGTTCTCTCTACCGGACAGCCAAGTTTCCAGTATGCAGATAAAATCCTTCCGGATGGAAAGATAAAAATGTCCGTACACTTGCAGATGTCCGGCTCCTCGATGCTCAGCATCAGCGCCAGAAGCTGGAAAAGAATACCCAGCGAAAAGCAGCTTCCAAACCGGCTGCATCAAACCGGTTTAACAATTTCCATCAGCGACAGTACGACTTAACGAATATGAAAAGAAATTGCTGAATCAGTAACGGCAGTGACATAATCGTCTGAAAGTCACTGAACAGCTACAAAAAAACAAACGAAAGGGTGTGAAGTCATGCCTTTACAGAATTATCAGTATGATACGATCATGCGGGAATACAGCAAGACCCAGTCTCAGAACAGACGTATCTGGAGGAGCGTACTCAGGAGATTTATAAAAAAATCCCGCGCATCCACGAAATAGATGAAGAGGTTGCCACCTTAAGCGCCAAAAAAGCAAGAGCACTCTTAAGCGGAGAATCATCAGGTCTTGAGGACCTTAAAGCTGCAATCTCTCTTCTGTCCCAGGAGCGCAATGCCCTGCTGGTATGTAACTCATATCCGGAGGATTATCTGGAACTTCCATATAAGTGTCCGGTCTGTCAGGATACCGGTTACGTCGGAAGCCAAAAATGTACCTGTTTTAAGAAAGCAGAGATAGAACTGCTCTATACGCAGTCCAATTTAAAAGAAATTCTCAAAAAGAAAACTTTGACCACTTTTCTTTTGATTATTATTCTGATACAATGAAGAACGAAGCTACCGGACTGACAGAAAGAGAGACGGCCCGGAGAGCTTATGATATTGCCAGAGGTTTTGTGAGAAATTTTGACAGTTCCTTTGAGAATCTGTTTCTTTACGGTGATACCGGTGTGGGTAAGACTTTTCTTTCTCACTGTATTGCTCATGATCTTCTGGAATCAGCACATTGCGTTATGTACTTTTCCGCATTTGATCTGTTTGAACTGCTGGCAGACTCCAAATTCTCCAGAGATAAAACAGAAGGACAGGAATTTGTATTTGACAGCGATCTGCTGATCATCGACGACTGGGAACTGAACTTACAAACAGCTTTGTCTCTTCCCAGTTGTTTTTGTGCATAAATGAACGCATCATGCGCAGGAAGTCTACGATCATATCAACAAATCTGAAACTGGAAAATTTCTCGGATACTTATTCCGAACGAACCTTTTCGAGAATCGCCAGCAACTACCGTATGGTGAAGCTGGAAGGAAAGGATATCCGTATACAGAAAATTTTTTAGGAGGAAAATAAAACATGGCACAGGCAACAACTAAAGATTTAACTACACTTCCGGTGGGCAGACTTGGTCTGATCCCTCTGATCAGCTGTAAGGATCTGGGTGAAAAAGTAAATGAATGGCTGATACAGTGGCGTAAAGAGCGCAGCCACGAAGAGCTTGATTCTTTTGCATTTGAGGGTTATCAGAGAGATTCCTATCTGATACCGGTCCAGACAGCACGTTTCGGTTCCGGTGAGGCGAAATGTACGATCATGGAATCTGTACGTGGTGACGATATCTATCTGATGGTTGATGTATGTAACTACAGTCTTACCTACAGCATCGGACCATACGAGAATCTTATGTCTCCTGATGACCATTTTCAGGATCTGAAACGTGTGATCGGTGCAATCGGCGGCAAAGCCGCAGAGTAAACGTGATTATGCCTTATCTGTACGAAAGCCGCCAGAATATCCGCAGCGGCAGAGAATCCCTGGACTGTGCAACAGCACTTCAGGAGCTTGTAAGTATGGGTGTGGAAAACATCATCACTTTTGACGCACATGACGCGCGCGTGCAGAATGCAACACCTCTGCATGGATTTGAGACTGTACAGCCATCCTATCAGTTTATCAAAGCTCTTCTCAACCATGAGAAAGGACTTCACATCGACAACGATCATTTCATGATCATCAGCCCTGATGAGGGAAGCATGACCGCGCAATCTATCTTGCCAATATCCTTGGTGTTGATATGGGTATGTATTACAAACGTCTGGATTACTCCAAGAGAATCAACGGACGTCACCCGATTGCAGCTTACGAATTCCTCGGTCCAAACCTTAAGGGCAAAGATATGATCCTGATCGATGATATGATTTCTTCCGGTGATACAGTTCTTAAGATTTCTTCTCTCCTCAAGGAAAGAGGAGCAGGCAGAATTTATATCTGCTCTACTTTCGGACTGTTTACAAACGGACTCGAGAAATTTGATGAGGCTCATAAGGCAGGAGTGTTTGACAAACTGCTCACTACAAACCTGATCTATCAGTCTCCTGAGCTTCTTGCAAAAGATTACTACATCTCCTGTGATATGAGTAAATATATCGCCCTGATCATTGATACTCTTAATCATGATCAGTCTGTAAGCTACCTGCTCAATCCGGTTGACAGGATCAACCACTGCGTAAGCAATTACATGGCTCAGTATGATGAGAAATAAATAACTTCTGTAAAATTTATAAAAAGAGATTTCATGTTCTGTTCCGGCTGTTTCATCCGAAATTCCTGCAGTACATGAAATCTCTCTTTTGTTATATATAATGCGATCCACTCTTCTATGCGGCCCTACACTGAATAACTGCTTCGCAGTCTGGTTAAAAATTCAGGAAATAATTTGCTTCCCATAAGGGATTCCATCTCTGTCCAGAAGTTCCATCTCGCGTTTACTGCAGGTACTGATGATAACCTGCTTTTTCTCCTTATACATCCATCCAAGAACTGCCTCAAGATCTTCTTCCTCATACATCCCAAAGATATCATCCAGTATCACCGGCAGACTTTCTTCCTGACACAGAAGCTCTCCTGCAGCCATGCGCATGGCAAAATAAATCAGCTCCAGAGTGCCGCGGCTGAGACATTCCAGTGCTTCCACTCCGTTCCCGGTAGTTACTGTCATGTGGGATGCCGCATCCATCTGTACGTCCTGATATTCACCATCTGTAATCTCACTCAAAATCTGAGAAGTACGTATCTGCAGCTTTCGTCCCACCTGAAGATGAATATTTCCTGACATTCTCTCTATGGTTTCCATCGCCATATTCAGAGCCTGTACTTCCCGCTCTTCCGATGTAAGCAGAAAAGAATTTTCTTCGTATTCCCGGTATTCTTCCTTAAGGTTACAAAGTTCTGTTTCTTTCTCATCATAGTCCTGTCTGAGATTTTCTTTACTGCATCTGAGTTTCTCCTGCCTGGATACCCAGCGTTTCTTCATCCGTATTCTCTTCTGAAATTCCCTTGCATACTTCAGCTGCTGTTTTCCACAAAATCCCACCAAGCAGCTGCAATAACCGCTACGATCAGACTTACCGAAACACTGTCCGCTATAATCGCAGTCAGAATCAATCCAAAGATGCCGGCAGCGGCCGATATCAGCATTCCCATTGCAAAGCTGTTTCTTTTTGCCTTTGCCTGTGCCATTCTCTCATCCAGAATAACCGCACCATTTTCATCTCCGGGATGCATCCGTAACGACTCCTCTTTCTCATTAATCTGATCCAGCTTTCTATTCAGATCATTCAGATCACTTATGATATCATCCATCCTGGTCAGAAGTTTCTGCCTCTCCTGTTCTGTCTCTTTCTGTTTTCTGTCTGCCTGGACAGATAACCCTTTCTGGACATCTTGAGCATCTGCATGGCCCGCCCCAGATCCATGGAGCTGTCTGCAGTTCCCTGATAGCCGGTCATAAATTTTTGCAGCTCCCGAGCCAGATCCTGTTCTGTCGGACTCTTTAACTTCGCAGCAAAAACTGCATTATCGTAGATTGCTTCACTGATATCTCCGAGAAACATATTTTTAATATACGTATGTACTATCGCTCTTTCGCTTTCATTCTCTCCATACAGAACGTTAATTCCCGGAGAAAACTCTAAAGTTTTATCATGGATTTCTCCAGAGTTTTTAATATTTAACTGTCTGATAATCATATTCTGTCTGTCACCTGCTTGTTTCCAGTAAAGCCTGAAGACCATAATATAATGCCTTCTCCTCCACTGCATTTCTGTCTTTTTCAAGAAAATAACTGATATAGTCACCAATCAGTGTTCCACTATATTTTTTTTGAAGTGCTTCCAGATCATAGGAAGGCTTTGATTCATCCAGAACCTCTGTTACGTAGCCAAAAGACTTCAGTCTCTCGGGAAGCAGCAGAAGCTCCGGTGCCCTGGTTCCCTGGATCACGATCCTGTAGATATTCATGCGTCCTTTATTCGCCAGATCCGCCTTCAGCATATCCTCCAGAGATGCCTGTGTAGAATCTTCACGCAGCATCAGAAGAATCTGCTCATAGGAACGGCAGGCAAAAGGAACAAAATTTGTCTTAAGCCTTCCGTTTTCCAGATGTCCTTCTATGTATCCATGATCACCCAGATCATTTCTGTCAACAGGCTCCAACGCACCTGCATAAGCTGCATTATCCCGGATCAGAATCTGGGGTTTATGAATATGTCCTAATGCAATATAATCAAATCCTGACGCAGCAATTGATTTGATATTCATGGGGATATGCTTCGCATCTCCACCATGAGCCAGTAAAATGTGAACCCCCTCTCCCTCTGCAGGATGTATGGAATCATACAGAGGATTCTCTATTTCCTGATGTTCATAGCTCAGTCCATATACATAAACATCCAGTTTCTCATCTTTCACACAGGTAAGCTGTTCATTCTTAAAAAATGTCACATTCTTTTCCCACTGAAAATCCCGGTAAAAAGAATCAGCCTTAATATAGTCATGATTTCCTGCCATCAGATAAACCCGGGTATCCGATGGTGGAAAACAGGTTATTTACTTCTTTCAGTTCCCGTAGAAGAGGCTGGCGGTGGAACAAATCTCCTGCTATAAATAACAAATCCACCGGATTCTCGCGGATACCCGCAATAACCCGGCGGAAAGTTTCCCAGATTTCTTCCTCCCGCCTGCTGCTCCATGGACAGCCCCTGTCAGGAACTGCACCAAGGTGTACATCTGCAAGATGAATAAATCTCATGCCAATCTCTCTTTCTATAACATTTTTGATATCTGCGGATTGCTCTGCAGCTTCAATGCTCCCACAATACTGATATCAGTCAAATTATAAATCACAGTTTTTAACAGTTCTTGGGAATGGAATTACGTCGCGGATGTTGCCCATGCCGGTAAGGTACATTACGCAACGTTCAAATCCAAGACCAAATCCTGAATGGCGTGTGGAACCATATTTACGAAGATCAAGATAGAAGTCATAATCCTCTTTCTTAAGTCCCAGCTCGTCCATACGTTTCTCAAGTTTCTCAATGTCATCCTCTCTCTGGCTTCCACCGATAATCTCACCGATTCCAGCACCAGACAGTCCATAGCTGCAACAGTCTTGTTATCCTCATTCATCTTCATGTAGAAAGCTTTGATCTCCTTCGGATAATCTGTTACAAATACAGGTTTCTTAAAGATTTCTTCTGTAAGATAACGTTCATGCTCTGTCTGCAGATCGCATCCCCAGAATACTTTGTAGTCAAATTTATCGTTGTTCTTCTCCAGAAGCTCTACTGCTTCTGTGTAAGTAACATGACCAAACTCAGAATTGATCACATGGTTCAGTCTGTCCAGAAGTCCCTTATCAACAAAAGAATTGAAGAAATTCATCTCTTCCGGTGCATTCTCCAGTACATAACGGATCACATATTTCAGCATTGCCTCTGCAAGATCCATGTTGTCATTTAAATCTGCAAATGCGCATTCCGGCTCGATCATCCAGAACTCTGCCGCATGGCGGGTTGTGTTGGAATTCTCAGCGCGGAAGGTTGGTCCGAAAGTATAAACATTGCGGAATGCCTGTGCAAAAGTCTCGCAGTTTAACTGTCCGCTTACTGTCAGATTAGTTTCTTTTCCGAAGAAATCCTGAGAGTAATCTACAGCACCCTTGTCATCTGTCGGAACGTTGTTCATATCCAGAGTAGTTACCTGGAACATCTCACCTGCACCTTCACAGTCGCTTCCTGTGATCAGCGGAGTATGCACATAAACAAATCCCTGCTCCTGGAAGAAACGGTGAATCGCATAGGCACACAGAGAACGTACACGAAATACTGCCTGGAATGTGTTTGTTCTCGGACGGAGATGTGTGATGGTTCTTAAGTATTCAAGACTGTGGCGTTTCTTCTGAAGCGGATAATCAGGTGCAGAATTACCCTCTACTGTAACTTCTGCTGCCTGGATCTCAAATGGCTGTTTTGCCTGTGGAGTTGCTACCAGTGTACCTTTGACAATGATCGCTGCACCTACGTTTAATTTGCTGATCTCAGCAAAGTTCTCCATTGTATCGTGATAAACTACCTGAAGAGTCTCAAAGAAGCTTCCGTCGTGAAGCACAATAAATCCAAATGTCTTGGAGTCACGTACGCTTCGTACCCATCCACCTACTGTAACCTCTTTATCCAGGTATTTTTCTCTCTCTTTGTAAATCTCTTTTACTGTTGTTAACTTCATATCTATGTTTCCTCTTTCTCCTCATCGTTCTGGTCTTACACAAAAAGACGAAACGCTGTTTCAGATAACAGCCGTCTCGCCTTTTAGTATAGACTATTCCCTGTTTTCACGCAAGGAGTAATCTGGTATTTAACTATGTTTTTTCTTTTGTCAGGTGTAGCAAAATCATGCTCTCTGCCATTTGGTCAGGCAGGCACTCTCAATGAATCCATACATTTTGCAAAAATACGCTTATATGTCCTTGTAGTATAGTGAAGCCCGTCATCTACCGTACCGGTTCCGTAATGATCACTGGCAAAGCTGTATCCTGTTGATTTCAGATAAGAATACATATCAATATAAGTATAAGCAGAAGACAGATTTGCTTTCATATACTGATTGAATGATCTGACTGCCGCCTCACTTCTGTCCGCTCTTCCCGCATTGGGAAGCATCAGACGATTCACCGGATTTACAGACATGAAGTACAATTCACATCCTTTGCTTTTAAGCTGTGGTGCAATCCAGTTATAATACTCCGCATAATCTGCAGATTTTGACAAGTCGTTTACTCCAAAATTAAAGATCACTGCGGTTTTCTTTGAAAGAATACTGTTGGAATCGTGCTGTACTATGGAATAAAGCTGAGCCCATCCTGTAGTGGTAAACCAGTCCAGTCCCTTTCCTGCCGAGCAGACAAACTTCACATTTTTAGTCGCAGATTCTCCCATTCCTGTCAGAACATTTTCCATAAATTCCGTACGGGAATCACCTACAAAAATCACCTGTTTATATTTATAGATATCTACCTGCGGAAGCTGATCCTCTGTAAGGTCTGTTTCCGTTGTTCTGTTAAATACCACTGCATAGAGATCCACATTTCCATTTACCGTGATTTTTTCTTCTGCCTCATACTGCGGAGAGACACTCTGCATCGGTTTTGTGGACCACCCCATAAAAGTATAACCCTCTGCATCCCTTACGCCCGGAAGAGAATAAGAACTTCCTTTTGCCAGAGTTGTTTTCTGCCAGGTGCTGCCGTCACATCTGTGGAAAGTCAGCTGTACTGCCTTCTTCTGTACCGCATAAAGAGTAATATTCTTGTTCACTGTACATTTCGCCTTTGCTGTTGCTTTCTCGGAATTCTTCTTACTTGACCATCCCTGATTAACATAACCGGTTCTTGCCGGTACTTTCGCAAAGGTAACAACTGTTCCCTCTTCTACTGTCTGAGTAAGTTTTTGATAAGCCGCATTAGTGCTTCCATTTCCCAGATAGTAGCTGACCGTATAATAATTACTCTTTCTGCGCACTGCATAGAACTGAGTTGCTTTTGTAATCTTTACTGTATCACCGGCCGAATATTCCGGTTCTGTTTCTCCCTTTACAGTTGTCCAGCCCAGATTTGTATAACCCTTTACTTTCGGCACATCAGGCAGTGTCACTTTCTGATTTTTTGACGCATACATGGTGAGCGAAGTATAAATTTTGCTGGTACTTGTTCCATTATTGTTATTGAAAGTAACTGTGTAAGGCAATTTCTTATATACAGCATAGAGAGTCAGTGTTTTTGATACAGTCACATTCTGGCCTGCTTTATAGTCAGCTTTGGAGGCTTTTTTATTCTTTGACCATCCCAGAGACTGATATCCTGTCTTGACAGGTACCTGCGGCATTGTAACTGTAAGTCCTTTTCCGACTTTCTGATTCAGTCTGGTAAATTTACTGTTGCTTGCCCCTGTATTGGTCTTAAAATTCACCTGAAGTGCTGTACGGCGCACAATGTAAAAATCTATGTCACCGGTCACTGTAAATTCTGAATTCAGTTCATATTTTACAGCAGAACTTCCCTTTGTATCTGTCCATCCATAATTAATGTATTTAGATGATGGCATATCCGGAAGTATGACGTTTTTTGTCTCATATGCCTGCAGAATTCCATTGGAAAACACACTGGTTCCTGAATTATTATAAAGGGAAACCGTACATTTCTTTGGCATATAGAAGTTCAGGATGCCTTTTTCGAGAAACAGATTCCAGCTCTCGCCTTTCTTCAGAGTAAGAATATCTCCACCCTTCAGAGTGATCGCATCTCCAAGTTTTTCATTTTTTTCCAGTTTCCACATATCCGGTGCACCTGTATCCGGTACATTGGGAAGGATCAAAGATTCACCCCAGGACATCACTGTTCGCAGCTGTTCACATTCATTTCCTTCTCCGTCTATAAACCGGAGCATTACCTCTTTCTCCGGATTAATCGTCGGCGTTGGAGATGGTGATGGTGTGACTGAAGGAGTCGGTGTTGAAGACGGCATCGGTGTGACCGAAGGAGTCGGTGTTTCTGTCAGTGCAGGTGTACCCTCCGGTGTCGAAGTCACTGTTGGTGTTGGTGACAGTTCCGATGCCATTACTTTCTCCGAATCAGAAGCTGCCGGCAAAGTATTTTCTGTATCAGTTATGCATGAATCTTCTTCCCCTGAACTGAAAATCTCTTCAAAACTGTCCGGGGTGCCGAACTCTGCTGCCTGTACGGGAACTGTTGCAGTGATCAGTGCCACAGTCAGAAACACACTTGCCAGACGCTTTCCTCTTTTGTGTCTTTTTCTGTACATATTTACCTCCATTTTGCAAAAACGTCCCAACATAAAATATGCGGGACGTTCTCTATGCATTCCCAATCATTCAAAAACATCTTCAGACTGCCCGGCTTTTGACCAGAACCGCCACAACCTGCTCATATGTAAATAATACCAGATTTGTCATCCTGCTATGTAAACACTGTTTTCTTATGGTTGAAAATATTCCTTATAATTTATTGATAAACCTCATAAATGCTTCTCTGCCTTCAGCAGTGCATTTATATACGCCGGCATCCTCAAGTACATGAACGAATACATTACCGACTTCTTTTCTGAGAACATCCTGAATGTTGTCTTTATCAAGGTTGTCATATTTCGGAAGGAATTCTGCAACCCACGCTGCATGTTTCTCAATCTTCTCATTGGAAGAAATGTCTTTTCCCTCCAGAATATATTCTGCCAGAAGTTCCAGTTCTTCTTTTAATCTTGCCGGAAGTACGGCAAGTCCCATTACTTCGATCAGACCAATATTCTCTTTCTTGATATGGTGATACTCTGCATGCGGATGGTATACACCAAGAGGATGCTCATCAGTAGTAATGTTATTTCTAAGTGTGAGATCCAGTTCAAACATATCTCCGGATCTGCGGGCGATCGGTGTGATCGTATTGTGCGGTTCTCCATCAGTTTCAGCAAAGATAAACGCACTTTCGTCTGTATAACCTCTCCACGCTTCCAGAACATGTGTAGCAAGCTCTATCAGTCTCTTCTCATCCTTATGACGGATCCTTAAAACTGAAAGAGGCCATTTAACAATACCTGCTTCTACATCCTCATATCCCGGAATAGTCACATGTTTCTCGATCGGTGCTTTTGCCATTGCGAAAGTATAATGTCCGCCCTGGAAATGATCGTGACTTAAAATAGAACCGCCTACGATAGGCAGGTCTGCATTGGATCCCAGGAAGTAATGCGGGAAAAGTTTTACAAAATCAAAAAGTTTAATAAAGGTATTCTTCTCAATCTTCATCGGAACATGCTGACTGTTAAAGACGATGCAATGCTCATTGTAATACACATATGGGGAATACTGAAATCCCCAGGGACTGTCATTTACAGTGATAGGAATGATTCTGTGATTCTCTCTGGCAGGATGATTAACTCTTCCTGCATATCCTTCGTTCTCCGGGCAAAGAAGACATTTCGGATAACTGCTGGATTTTACAAGCTTGGCAGCAGCGATTGCCTTCGGATCTTTTTCCGGTTTGGAAAGATTGATGGTGATATCGATTTTACCATATTCACTGTCTACTGTCCATTTCTGATCTTTCTTTACACGATAACGACGAATATAATCGCTGTCCTGACTGAGTTTATAGAAGTAATCGGTTGCTTCCTGTGGATCTTTCTCATATCTGCTCCAGAACTCATTCTGTACCTGCGCCGGACGCGGCATCAGACAGTTCATAAGTCTGGTATCAAAAAGGTCTCTGTACACAACACTGTCTTCTATGAGATTTCTCTTCACAGCCTCATCCAGAAGTGCATTTAATACCTCTTCAAGATCGATATCCCTGTACTCTTCCTCAGGTTCCACATATTCGTCTTCTTTAAAGACATCCAGAAGAAGATTTATTGTATAATTCTTCTCGCAGGCCGGTGTAAGTCCTGTTTCTACTCCGTACTGTACTAATTTTTTAATGTTCTCATATAACATCTGTACGTTCCTCCGTTTCGCTGTTACTGTTTCACTCTTACAGTAACGTGTTTAAACAATAAATTTCTCTGCCACTGTTTGTCCTTTTTAGAATACTCAAATATCAGTGAAATGTAAAGAAGCATTTTTACAATTTTTTGGATAAATAACCGGCAGGTTGCTGTCGCATTACTGTTCGCTCCGTTCTCAGCTGCCTGCCGGTTATGTTTTCATCAGTAATTTACTGTTTCTATATAGTGATAAACACATTTCCGGCTTTCTGGAAAAGATCCGTACTGTCATTCATTCCATACGGATAGGTCTCTTTTTTAACCGGATCATACAGCCAAGTATTATATTCATCATATCCTACAATCACCACGCTTGTATCTGCTCCCGTTTTGGCAATTACCGGACGCTGTGCACTTATCTCGTACAGCACACTGTCCAGACTGCAGCCGGAAAGATCGATCACAGTTCCGGTCTTTTTGAGGCTCTTTTTCAGGGTTTTAATATCATAGGTTCCCTGAAGCACAATCTCCGGAATCCCTTCTGTATCTATCTGCATTTTTGTCTTTTTATTTCCACGTTCCCATACATACTGCTGTGTACGGTTCAGCACTACACCTCCCAGCGTATCTGCACGCAATACAGCCTTCGCCGGATCTGTATAGATACCGTCCAGTCCGCCCTGTCCGTAAACATAATATGCTGTTTCCTGAGGAATCTGAGTGTCCAGAACAATGTCTTTCCGGTCGGAACTGCTTATCTTTGCATACATAGTCAGCGGAGAATCTGTCTGTTTGGTTGTGTTAAATACCAGTTTCACACGAACACCTGTCCTGGATGCAGAAATAAGTTCGATTTTTACTGTATTTGCCGCTGCCTTTTTATTATTCATGATCGTATCTTTCTTCTGGGCAACATAAGAGGTTTCTCCGGATTTTGCAGAAAGTTCAAACTCGATCAGAGTATTTCCTACTGAAATATCAGTGATATAAAGTCCATCTTTCCGGTATTCTTTTTTTACATTTCCTTCAAAATCTTCAATACGCAGAATGCGGATCCCAACAGATTTATGTCCCTCCTCATCTGTAAGAATATCTTCTTTATTCAGCATTCCATAAATCAGATCTTCATTCATAAATCCAACTGTACGAAGTCTCTGGCCTTTCTGCGGTGCGATCAGTCGGGTTTCACAGGTATCAAAATCGATTTCCTTGATATTTCCCTTTTCATCCCCCTCTGAAACCAGCCAGGCTGCATGGTCATTATTATCGGAAGATACAAAATTCGCATTTTTTATTCCTTTTTCAAGAATTTCACTGGAGTTCTCTTCGATATTGATCCTGTAAAGATTCTTCGCCAGAATCAGAAACAGCTCATTCTTTTCATTGACATAGGACAGTTTTTCAAGATCTTTTTTCAGAAATTCAAATGATTCCGAAACAGGGATAAAGGCTCTTTCTTCTGCCACGTTTCTATCACGATTGTAATGGTAAACTGCAATTCCTTCATATCCTTCATGGCTTCCTCTGTTCATATATCCATAAAGTACGAAATCAATATCTCCTTCATCAGTTACTCTGACGATCTTGATGTCATGCTGAGTTCTGGAATCGCGGAAATCTCCGTCCTTCAATTTTCTGAAACTGAAAACCTGATTTACCTTTTCATTGCCCGGTGAATAGGACCACAGATCTCCCTCCTGCACAAAAGCTATCACAGTAGCAGCATCATTCATCATATATTCTACATTCTTATCGCGCACTCCAAGGATAATCCCATCATCCTCATAAACAGGCAGTGTACCATCAAAGACCTGATTTGCAGAACGTTGGAAATCCAGCAGATAAATCCTGGTATCCTGATATTTCATTCTGTAAAATTCTTTTACGTCATATAATTCCGTTTCCTCATCCTCATTCTGCGAAGTCAGCTGATATTCCAGCACAACGCTGGCAGTTGTCTCATTGATCTCTTTGATCACAGGAATTCCCTCCTGACACAGCTGCGGAGCAAGATTCCCCCAACTGATCTCACTCAGGGAAGAATTAATATTAATTCCCGAGTAATTCGTTGCTGCTCCTGTTGTCTGTGGTTCCAGATAACTTCCCAGTGCATCTGCTGACTCTTTGTCAAGACACGCTTCATAAAAATATTTTACAAAAGCTGCATAATCTGATGCATGTACCTGTGACCTGGAAACAACTCTCGTATAATAATATGCTGTACCCTCATCCAGTTCCAGGGCAATCTGCATGGAATATTCCTGATTCATACGCAGATCACTGCCAATCTCCACGTCTACGGACAAATACTGATCTTCTTTTACAAGATTCTTAATCTTCTTATTTTCAAGGACTTTACTTCCATCAGATGTACGGATCTCATAAGAAAAACTCTTTACTTCCGAATCATAGGGATTCACTTTAAATGTCAGTTTTTTTGATGTATCCAGAGGAGTTACACTGTCTCTGCTAAAATCCGCCTGCATAGGCTGCGCATATCCATACATCCGGTTTATCAGCGTATCATTCATATCCACCATGACTTCCGGAAACACTGCGTCATTAAAATCAGAACGGTTATCTGTGGATTCACTGTTAAGAAGCAATGCAGTACCTGCTGTACCAAGCAGAAATACCAGAAGAAGAATACCTGCTTTTTCAGTATCCTTTTCATCGCACACTCCCTTCCTGTTCTTTTTCATTCAGAAGCCTGTCCAGTGTGGGATGGATATTCAGGGCTGCAAGCATTTTCTCCACCTTACCCTGGTCTGATCTTTTCCCTGTTCTGACTGCTCTGATCAGGAGATTCTTAGGTGTATGTTCCATATCAATAAACTCCAGGATCTGGTATCATAACCTTTGCTCTCCAGAAGATCTGCACGCACAGCATCTGTGATCAGCGCAGACATCCTTCTTTCAGGATTCCATAGCGCAGAACCGGCTCCAGCATTTCATTTTTGATCTGTTTATTAACTTCATGCTGACAGCAGGGTACGGAAAGAATGACTTCAGCTCCCCATTCCACTGCCTTGGCAAGTGCATAATCGGTAGCTGTGTCACAGGCATGAAGCGTTACCACCATATCCACACAGGATACACCTTCATAATCTGCAATATCACCATGATAGAAATGCAGCTTCTCATATCCGTATCTGAGTGCCAGAGAATTACATTTCTCAATTACATCTGTTTTCAGATCAAGACCTATGATATTTACATCATATCCTTTTAGTTCTCTTAAATAATAATACATGGCAAAGGTAAGATAACTCTTTCCACAGCAAAATCCAGAATCGTTATTTCTCTGTCTCTGGAAAGTCTGGGAAGTATATCTTCAATAAATTCAAGGAAACGATTAATCTGTCTGAATTTGTCATATCTGGCATGGATAATCTTTCCCTGTTCATTCATAACTCCCAGATCGATCAAAAACGGAACCGGAACGCCTTCTTTAAGAATATATTGTTTCACCCGGTTATGTGCCTGGATCTGAACTTTTTCTTTCTGTTCATGGTGTTTCTGTTTAATAGTCATTTTCCCCTTTTTACTGACAAGAACAACCCCGTCTGTTACTGCACCCTGTGCCTGAAACTGTCTGAAATTCTCTGCAAGTTCTTTTTCCACATATTCAATCAGTTCCGTACGCCCGTAGTTTTTATGCAGAACTTTCTGTCCTTCTGTGGCAGATGCCTGATAACAGATCTGTCCTTTCAGCCGGATCGGACGAATCTTTATTTTTGATATGCCACTCTTATTTCTGCCGGCACTCAGAACAGCCTGTATCAGATTTTCATTTATCTGTTCTTCTAAATATTCTCTTAAATTTTTCATTGCTCTTTCTGTCTGTTAATGTTATATAATCTGTTGTAACTGTCCGGTGTACCAGCAAACCGATTTCCCGAACAATTACAATCTGTTTTAAAAGTATCTCCTGCAGCGATATCTGCGGCATCTTCTTCTGGATATTTCCTGACAAAGCATTACCTGTATCAGTTCATCCAGAAAATCCTCCCTGATAGCCTGAGTGCTTATTTCCGGTTCCATACTCTCCCTGATCTTGCAGCTTAAATGATAAATCATATATTTATCCGGATATTCATCATAAAGGCGGCTTCCCTCATAATCCATGAGATCACATTCCTCTTCTATTTTCTCCTGAATATGCTGTACAGTCCCCGGATAATAGGATTTCATCAGGTTAAATTCTTTATCCTGCATCCGTTCTCCTTCATACAGAAGAGGATTTGCATATGTGGTATAAAACGGAAAATATTCTTTCAGATACATCGTACGATCCTGCATTCTTTTCGATTGTCTATTTCAGTATATGCAAAGTTCTGCAGACTGTGCCGAAATACAGTTCACGTGCCGCTTTATTTCATCTGCTTCTTGCAGATTACAATTCCTGGATCATTCTTACAGTTAATTTGACACTGTGTTCAATTGCCGCCATCTCAAACTCAGCGTAATCCATGTGAGCACTTCCGTCTGCCTTATCAGAGATTGCTCTTACTACAAGGAATGGAATATGGTTCAGATAAGCAGCCTGACCGATAGCAGCACCTTCCATCTCTACTGCAAATCCGCCAAATTCTGAAATGATGGCATCTTTAACGCTCTTATCTGAGATAAACTGATCTCCGGAACAGATTCTTCCTTCAAATACACTGATCTCAGGATTTACTTCTTTACATACTTTTGCAGCCAGTTTACGAAGTTTTTCATCAGCAGGGAAGGAAAATTCATCCATCTGCGGAATCTGACCTTTCTTATATCCGAAGCCGATTGCATCCATATCATGATGCAAAACATCTGTGGAAAGAACAATATCCCCAATATTTACATCATTATTCAGACTTCCTGCAATTCCTGTATTGATCACCGCTTCCACACCAAATACATCTGCAAGGATCTGTGTGCACATACCTGCGTTTACTTTTCCGATTCCTGAGCGTACAACAACTACTTTCTTTCCTTCCAGAGTTCCCTCATAGAAATCCATACGGGCTCTGGATGTAATTGTGACATCCTGCATTTTTTCCTTGATTTTTGCAACTTCCTGTTCCATTGCTCCGATAATTCCGATACATTTCATTATTAAAACACCTCTTCTTTGTATATTGTAATTTTTCATTTTCATGGTATCAGGTTCAGATGTGTAAACAGTGACAAATGTTCCTGACATTTCTTTATTATAGCAAAACTTTATTTATATGGAAACTTTTTTTATCCTCTGTTATAATACAATTGCTATTTTATGTTACTGTTCACATATCACTATTCCGCGAGGTGTTTTGGCATGAATATGCCAAAATCCCGAGACATACAAGCCAAAATTCCATTGCCGCAGGCAATCTGGAATGAATTTTGGCTACGTTACTGAGAACGAAGTAAACAGTAACGTAGTGGTATATGAACAGCAGCATTTATAGTTACA
>ENA-OQMZ01000218-OQMZ01000218.1-human-gut-metagenome-genome-assembly--contig:-NODE-218-length-24859-cov-3.165615_pt1 | contig 24859 bp, 28 predicted proteins | sample MGYA00242621_ERZ504862 | MGnify/ENA primary metagenome ERZ504862 (study PRJEB26092, sample SAMD00036393) | human gut metagenome | host: Homo sapiens | study: EMG produced TPA metagenomics assembly of...
GTGCTGCTGGGCCGCTTCCTGGAGCGTCTCGGCGATCACGCCGTGTCCGCCGCCCGCCGTGTGGTGTACATCGTCTCCGGCTTCGACCCCACCAAGGAGCCGACCCGCCGACGAGGGCACCGACATCGACTGATTGGGACTTGTTCTCACATTGGGCGAATAACTGAACACTTGTTCTCCTGTGGTTTGAGGAGGATGCCCGAAAGCGGCGATCCGGCTACGGCTGGACGCCGTTTTTTGTTGCTTTTGGGCGGTACACCGGCGTATCCATGGGGCGGCAAAACACCCATAGGGCGGTAACTTGCCCATGGGGCGGTTTGAAGGATATGTGAAACCGCGGAATTAAGCCATTCTGGATACCGCCCCATGAGGGTTTTACCGCCCCATGGGGTAATCACCGCCCATGGGGGATTTGGCAGGCATAGCAAAGGGGAGCCGCACGTTATGTGCGACTCCCCTTACAGCTTGTACCGTGTTAGCGGCTTAGGCTCACTTCTGGCCTGAGCGGCGACAGCGGCGGCACCGGCAGCAGCAGCCTCCGGGTCCAGGTACTCGCCACGCGGCTTGATCGGCTTGAAGTTCTCGTCCAGCTCATAAAGCAGCGGGATGGCGGTCGGGATGTTGACCTTGGCGATCTCTTCCTCAGACAGGTTGTCCAGCATCTTGACGATGGCGCGGAGGGAGTTGCCGTGGGCAGCAATCAGCACGGTCTTGCCGGCCTTGAGCTCCGGCTCGATAGCGGACTCGAAGTACGGCTTCACACGCTCAACAACGTTGGCCAGGCACTCGGCTTCCGGAACCGGATCGCCGGCGTAGCGCGGGTCGTTGTTCTGGGCGTACTGGTCGTTCGGGTCGATCTCGGGCGGCGGGGTGGCGTAAGAACGGCGCCACAGCATGAACTTCTCGTCGCCGTACTCTTCGCGGATCTCGGTCTTGTTCTTGCCCTGCAGAGCGCCGTAGTGACGCTCGTTGAGACGCCAGTCACGCTGAACCGGAATCCACAGACGATCTGCGGCATCCAGAGCGATGTTGGCGGTGTTGATGGCGCGACGCAGCAGGGAGGTGAACACGATGTCCGGAAGGACGTTCTTCTCCTTGAGCAGCTCGCCGCCACGCTTGGCTTCGGCTTCACCCTGCTCGGTCAGCGGCACGTCGACCCAGCCGGTGAACTGGTTAGTTTTATTCCATGCGCTCTGTCCATGACGGAGCAGTACTAGTTTATAAGTCATACGGTTCAGTCTACAGCCGAGTGCGCCCAAACACGAGTATTCGTCTTATTATTTCGCTCTCAGAGCGTCACGGAAACCGCCAGCACCACCGCAAACAGCAAGGTCTGGAAGCTGGCGGCGGGCAGAGCCGGGCGGAATTGACGTTTATTCACGCTGGAGACCATGCGCACAGGTATTCCGACGCCCGAGATCAACAGCACTGCGCCCCACGGCCACCATAGGGTCGCGCACATGAGCAGGGCTATGGCCCACGCGGCCACGCAGCACACAATCAGCAGCGTACGCGCGCCGGATTCACCCAGCCGTACGGCCAGCGTGCACTTACCATGCTCACGATCCTCGTCGATGTCACGGATATTGTTCACCATCATGATCAGGCAGGAGAACAGGCCAGCCGCCACAGCACCCAATAGTCCGCCGACGTCCACCGTGCCGCACAGCGCGTATTCGGTGCCCAATACCGCAGCCAAGCCGAAGAACAGGAACACGCCGACTTCTCCCAGCCCGACGTATCCATACGGATGCTTGCCACCGGTGTAGAACCAGCCGGCCAGCAAGGAGGCCACACCCACGGCAAACAGCCACCAAGCTTGGGAAATCACGATAGCGGCAATGCCGCATATGCAGGCGATGGCGGCGCAAATCATCGCCGCGAACAGTACATGCTTGGCCGGTACCAGTCCGGATGCGGTCAGTCGCTGGGGTTTGCCTGATTTCGATTCGTCCGTGTCACGCCCGGCGTCAGTGCGCGGATGCCATCGGAATAGTCGTTCGCATAGTTGACGGCGATTTGCAGGAACAGCGCGACTAGCAGGCACAGGATGGTCACCGGCCAGAATCGGTCCATCAGCAGGGTCTGCTGTTCACGGGCCGTGGCGCAGGAGGCCGGTTCGGGATATATTGCGATGCAGGTGCCCGACTGCTCGATATGCGCGTATGCCATCGTCGCCCCAACCATCACCGACGCGATGGAAGTGGCCAAGGTCTTGGGACGCGCGCCCCGAACCCACAAGCCGATGGACATAAGCAATCCCTTTCATATATAACTCGGCTCCCCTCTCTGAGGGAGCAGAGTATGCCTAATCAGCCAACGAGCGGCTTGACCAGCGGGAAGGTGATGGTCTCGCGAATCGTGGCACCGGTCAAGGCGATAAGCAGTCGATCAATACCCATACCCATACCGCCGGCCGGAGGCATGCCCACGCCGAGAGCCTCGAGGAAGTCCTCATCGATGTCGCAAGCCTCTTCGTCGCCAGCGAGCGCGTCCTTGGCCTGAGCCACGAAACGTTCACGCTGCACGATCGGGTCGTTGAGCTCGGAGTAGCCGGTAGCCAGCTCGAAGCCGCGCACGTAGAGATCCCACTTCTCCACACGCCGGGCTTGGTGCGGTGGCCTTGACCAGCGGGGAGGTTTCGACCGGGAAGTCACGCACGAAGGTGGGCTCGTAAAGCTTGTCCTCGTAGAAGTGCTCCCACAGGTGTTCGACGAGCTTGCGTGGTTCTCCACGTCGTCGCGCTCTACGCCGAGCTTGTCGGCGATGGCGCCCAGGTGCTCAACGGAGGTGCCGGGGGCGTCCGGGCCGCCATTCGGCACGATCTCCTCGCCCAACGATTCGGACAGGGAGTCGTACATGCTGATGGTCTTCCATTCGCCGCCGAAGTCGTATTCGGTGCCGTCGAGCAGGGTGACCTTGTGCGAGCCGTAGACGTCCATGGCGGTCTTCTGCACGAGCTCCTTGACCAGCTGGCCGATGGAATCATAGGTGCCATAGGCCTGGTAGGCCTCGACCATGGTGAATTCGGGGGCGTGCGTGGCGTCGACGCCCTCATTGCGGAAGTCACGGTTGATTTCGAACACGCGATCGATGCCGCCGACCAGGCAGCGCTTGAGGAACAGTTCCGGGGCGATGCGAAGGTACAGGTCAAGGTCGAAGGCGTTCATGTGCGTGGTGAACGGGCGGGCGGCCGCGCCACCGTGCAGGGTCTGCAGCATCGGGGTTTCGACCTCGAGGAAGTCGTGGTCGTCAAAGGTGCGGCGCAGGGAGGCCACGGCCTTGGAGCGGTTGCGCACCATGTTGCGGATGTTCTCGTCCGCGATCATGCCGATGTACGGCTTGCGGGTGCGGGTGTCTTCGTTCAGGTCCTTGTGCAGGGCCGGCAGCGGCTGCAGGGCCTTAGAGGCGATAGCCACTCAGTGGCGAATACGGACAGCTCGCCGGTCTTGGAGGCGATGACGCGGCCCTTGAGGTACAAGTGATCGCCAAGGTCGACGAGCTGCTTGAACTGCTTGAGCGAATCGGCGCCAATCTCCTTCTTGGAGATCATGCCCTGAATCTTGGTGCCGTCACCGGCGGACAGCTGCACGAAGCACAGGCCGCCCGCGTTGCGCAGGAACAGCACGCGGCCAGCAATGCCGACCATGTCTTCGGTCTCTTCGCCAGCCTCGAGCTTGCCGTCATACTTGGCGCGGACCGCCTCGATGGTGTCGGTGACGTCCAAGTGCACCGGGTAGGGGCGATGCCGGCCTCAAGCATCATCGCGCGCTTGGCCACGCGCATCTGCACCTGCTCGGGGTGGGCCAGCGGGCCGAACTCCTTGTTGGAGGGGTCCACGCTTCGTCCAGCGTGGCACCGGACTTGATCTTCTCGCGGATGGTGGCGTCCTGCTTGAGCAGCATTTCCGCACGTTCGACGGTGCTCATCTGCGGGACGGCCGGGGTTTCATTCTCAGTGTTTTCGGTATTTTCGACAACTTCAGCCATGATTCATCAGTGTACGCAAGGCCGGCGATTATGAGCCGGCAGACCGCACGGCCATCTGAACACCCGCTCACATGACGCAAAACCGGCCCTGCACAAGGCTTGAGAGACCTGTACACATGGCGAATCCACCATCACGCAACACTCGCGACATGCCGATTTGCATTGTCCACCACCACAATGTAATATCTACATCTGTTGCCAAACGGGCTGTAGCGCAGCTTGGTAGCGCGCTTCGTTCGGGACGAAGAGGCCGCGGGTTCAAATCCCGCCAGCCCGACAACTGGACCGGATTGTTGAGAAATCAGCAATCCGGTTTTTCGTTTCCTGTCCCAACAATCAAACCAAGCGATCGAACAGCGGTAAACAACCCGCCGCACACAGCGACAAACCACATCACGGCAAGCCCCCGTATTTGTTGGCGGACCACCGTAATATATCGCTCGAATCAATCGATTGCCGCACTGTTTTTGTAAGTAATACTGAAGTAATTAGAGGAACCATGAAGAAGAGTCTGCTTGCACTGGCTTCGGGCGCGTTCATTCTCGGTGCCGCCGAGTTCGTGATGATGGGCATTCTGCCGCAGGCCGCGGCCGCCACCGGCGTGGACATCCCCACCGCAGGCCATTACATTTCCGCGTATGCGATCGGCGTGTGCTTCGGCACACTGATTCTGGTGTTCGGCCGCAAGGTGCCGCCGAAGAACCTCATCATATTGTTTATGGTGATTGCCTTGGTGGGCAATCTGGCTTCCGCATTCTCCGTCAATGCCGCCATGCTGGTCGTCGCACGATTCGTCGCCGGCCTGCCGCACGGCGCATTCTTCGGCACAGCCACACTCATCGCCAAGACTCTGGCGGAGGAAGGCAAGGAGCGCAGGCCGTATCCGTGATGGTCACCGGACAGACCGTGGCCAATATGCTCGGCGTACCGGCGGGCACCTTGATGGCCGAGTTCCTTTCCTGGCGTCTTGCTTCGGCATTTTGGCCGCTTGGGCGGCAATGACGATTGTGCTGGCGTCGGCGTGGATTCCGTACGTTGCACCGATCAAGGACGCAGGCATCGCCGGTCAGTTCAAGTTCCTCACCCGCCGTGGCCCGTGGGTGATTTTGGCCGCCGTGTTCACCGGCAATGCCGGTGTGTTCTGCTGGTGGAGCTACGTCTCCCCTTGGCTGCAGAAAACCGGCGGATGGTCGTCTTCCCTGGTGCCGATGCTGATGATGCTTGCCGGCTTTGGTATGGTCATCGGCGGTCTGCTTGGAGGTCGTCTGACCGACATTGGAGGCATGCCGGCGCGGCCGCAATAGGTCAGTCCATCTCCTGCCTCGGCTTGTTGCTGGTGCTTATCACTCCGGGTAATCAGCGATGACCGCTGTACTGACGTTCTGGATCGCCATCGGATTGTTCTTTACTTCCGCTCCACAGCAATTGCTGATGACCGAAGCCGGCCAGGGCGGCGGCGAGCTGATCGCCGGCGCGGCTGTACAGGTGGCGTTTAACTTCGGCAATGCCATCGGCTCGATTGTCGGCGGCGCGATGCTCACCACCTTCTCGATGAACTATCGCTATACCGGCCTGGGCGGTATGCCGCTGGCTCTGCTTGCCGTAGGGCTGCTGGCCTTCTACTCGTGGCGCTGCGAAACCGATACCGACGCCATTCACGCTTGCGCGAAACCAAGGTGGACTGAGACCAAGCTCACAGCAAACTCCCTGACGTGTTTGTTCACAGTATTAATAGACTGAAATCAGACACGATTCAGGGAGGTCTGGCGGTATGGACGAGGAAGCACTGCTCAAACAATTCGCCGCGCAATTCGCGCATGGTCCAGACGATGCCGACGACACCGATGCGGCGGCCGCAGCACAAGGTGCCGATTCCACGGCGAACCAGGTTGCGGACGATGCCGATCAATCGCCCGCAACCTTTGATACCCAACAATTCCTGAACGGACTGGACGCGATTTTCGATCGCCACACGGCCGCCACCGAAGCCGGCCCGTACTTGGAACAGGCGATGGTGGACGCGGAAAACGCCGGCGACGAGGCCGGACTGCTCACCGTGCTCAACGAAACGATGGGCTTCTATCGCTCGCAAGGTCGGCACAAGGAGAATCAGTGGATTGTGCAGCGAGCGCTGGAACTGGCCGCTCGTATGGGCTTGACCACCGGCACATCCGAGGCGTGGGCCACCACGCTAATCAATTGCGCCACCTCGATGCGCGCGGCCAAACAATACGATCAGGCCGAGGATTTGTATCATCAGGCGCAGAGTGTCTGCCGGCATTCGCTGGCGCCCACCGACCGTAGGCTCGCAGCACTGCACAACAATCTGTCGATGCTCTACAGCGAGACGAATCGGCCCGACAAGGCGGAACTGGAGTTGCGTGAAGCGCTGCGCATTATCGAAGCCTCGAGCGTGAACCCGGACGCGGATATCGACGTGTCCAGCTCGCACACGAATCTGGCGTTGACCCTGCTGACCGAACACAAGTTGGAGGACGCGCATTGGCATGCAGCCAAGGCGCTGGAAATCTATCGCACCGGCCATCTGGAACATTCCGCGCATTATGCCTCCGCACTGGCGGGCTTCGCGCAGGTGTGCTTTGCCGAGAGACGGTATGCGGATGCGGTTACTGGATACCGGCATGCGCTGGCCGTGATCGAGGAATGTTACGGCAAGGACACCGATTACTGGCGTATCACCGCCGACAATCTGCGGCAGGCCGAGGAAGCGGCGGCGCAGGCCGGGGTGACGGTTGACAATGCAGGTGTTGCCGGCGATGCAGGCGCGCTGCCCCAGTCCGGCTCGCGGCTGCCGAACAGCCCGGCACAGGGCAAGACCGGTGCGAACGCGGCATCTTCCCCATCCACCGTTTCGGTGTCGACCGGTTCTGCGGGCGCGGCCGAGGCCGTTTCCGCATGCCCGGTATCCGGACTGAAGCTGGCCCGCGCGTTCTGGACGCAGATGGGCAAGCCGATGATTGCGGCGAAGTATCCGCAGTATGCCGGGCGTATCGCCGCCGGTCTGGTGGGTCATGGCTCGGAATGCTACGGATTCGATGATGCGTATTCGCAGGACCACGATTTCGGCCCGCGCTTCTGCCTGTGGCTTACGGATGAGGATTACGCGGCCATCGGCGAGCAACTTGAGGCCGATTACGAGGCGCTGCCGCGCAAGTTCAGCGTGGATGCGCAAGGCCGCGTGACGTTCGAGGCGCATGCCAGGTCCGATGCTTCCGGGGCATTCCCCTCCGCAGGTGCAGGCTCCCCCGTCACGCCGCGCGCACAGGGCGCGAATCGCCGTGACGGCGTGTTCCGCATCGGTGACTTCTTTGAGTCGATCACCGGGTATCGCACTGCGCCGGCGCAGACCGCGCCGCATGAGTGGCTAATGCTTCAGGAATCGACCTTGGCCGCCGCCACCAATGGCGAGGTGTTCGCCGATCCCACCGGTCTGTTTTCCAAGACGCGCCAAGGGTTCAAGAACATGCCCGACGATGTGCGGCTCGCGCTGATCTCCAAGCGACTCGGCATGATCGCCCAGGCCGGTCAATATAATCTGCCGCGTTCGTTGAAGCGCGGCGACGGCGCGGCCGCATGGCTGTCCATCCACGAGTTCGTGCAGGCCACCGCCTCGTTGGTGTTCCTGGTTAACGTGCCGATGGTGGTGGCTATATGCCGTATTACAAGTGGCAGTTCGCAGCATTGCGCAAGCTGTCTGGCTCGATGTTCGCGCTGTTGCCGAACGTGGGCGAACAGTTGGAAACCGTGATGCGATTGAGTTCGGCAGCCTGCTATGGCGGGGCCGGATTTGGCGAAGGCGGCAAGGGCGCGGCTCCAGCAATCGAGAAAATCAACGATATTGTGGAGCAGATTGCGGTGGATATCGTCAAGGAACTCAAACGCGAACACCTGACCACGTCCGGCGAGACCTTCCTCGAATGGCAGCGCCCGTATGTCGAGGACCACATCGCCTCTGATGATCCGGTGCTTAAAAGTTTGTAGATTCAAGCTCCCTCTGCCACGGCTTCGCCGTGCCACCTCCCTCATCAGAGGGAGGTATCAGTGAAAGGAACGTCGATGACCAACGAACTGACTGATGATGAACTGCGCGAGGCTATTGTGCGTCATGAATGGGATCAGTTCCAGCGCACCAACAATGAGGGTGGACGCGCGGCATGCCAAGGCAACTGGCCGGTGTTCCACCAGATGCGGTTGGCCCAGTTCCTCACATGGGAGCGGCCATTACTCACCAGCTATGCCGCTGATCTTGACGCGGCCGACCACGTGGGCCGCAACCTCGTGACCGAAAAATACGGCCGCATGATGGCCTCCACCGCGCCGGAAGATTTCACGAAGAACATAGAGCCGTATATTCCGCGTCCCTCTGAAGAGCGCGTGGCCCGTCAGGAACAGGTCATCGCCCAGCAGGTCGCCTGGGCCAAGGATTTCCGCGAGCGCTACCCCAAGCTCGGCGAGGCGATGCGCGTACTCACCACCACCGAAGACACACCATCTGCCACCTCATTCGAAACCTATCTGCGCGGCGAGCTTGGTACGTATTCCGAACGGACCTTCCAGCTCTACGAGGTGATGATTAGCGAGCGCGCCGCAGCCAGCCCGCAACGCAATATCACTGAGGAAACCTTGTTGCACACAGTCCAGCTCGGCGGTTTCGACACTTTGGATGAGGCTGAAGCCGCTCAGCGCTGACGACAGTGCCTCCACGCCGTCACGCCCCATCCACCTTCCCGAATTTGTGACGCTCACGGCGACTCAGTGGCACATATTCGGGAAGGAGCCGGTAACGACCGTGAATATCACAGACTGAACAACCCCCAGAAAGACAATATCGTCAATGTGACAAGTGCAGCCAGTGTCACCATCACGCAAATGACACGACGCACACCGATAATGCTGGCGCGATACCGCCACATACGTTCCAGTTCCCACGCGAACAGCACGACCAACAGCACGGTCAGCACCTGCAATGCCCTCCACCCAAGGGAAAACAACTGCGGTTGAGGCATAACCAATACAGCCGATACGCCTACGACGCTCATATAGCCATACAACAGCACGGTAATCACCATCACCGCTGTGCCGATACCGGCAGATAAGCCGGCAATGCCGTGCAACGTACGCTGTTGGGCGGCTCCCAGCCCACTCGGCGTCGCATGCATGGCCCGCACAGTCGCCACACTACGTCGCCCGGCCAGCAACGTCTGTAGCCAAGAAAACACAGTCAAGCCAATACCTAATATCGCCGCCATCACGATCAGCACGGGCCCTGCCACCATCAGACCGGCCAGCACGCCAAGCGAGCCGACGATACCGGATCTGGTACGTTGCGACGCGGCGAAGCGCTGGTGAGGTGTTGCACCGGCGACTTGAGCGTTGCCCATCCATCGGCTTTGGTTCCGGCAGTCACACCGTTCACCCAATTTTCCAGCGCTTGCGTATAGCCTTCGGCCAATGGCAGGTTCGGGGTGAATAAGCCTCACCAGCCGCATCTGATGGTTGCCGGCAAAATAGCGTACGGTGACGTTCTCGTTGCCGGACTTGTTGGCCGTGGCGATGATCCGCTGCGCCCCCTGTTCGATGGGCATGGCCGTATCGTAGGTGCCGTAGTTCACCAGCACCGGCATGGTGAGGGATTTCAGATACCGGTCGGCATCAAAGTCGGCATAGGCTAGATCAAATGGCGCGTAGTCCAGCGACATCAATTTGGCCATGTCTTTGACCACGGGCTTGGGCGCGCCGGCCTCATGCGTATAGGCGCTGACAGCATGGCCATTTGCTCACGTCCATTGAACACCGGTGCGGATGTAAGTACGGCAAAGGCAATGTCTTGCCGTTTCGAGGTTAGAATCGTGGCGATCCAGGTGCCTTCGGATTCGGCGTAGATGCCGGTTTTGGCGGGGTCCACGCCGATTCTGCCACGCAACACGTCGAGCGAACGCCCGTATTCGCGAGCAAAACGCGGGTAGTCGCGATGCAGCACGGTGTAGTTGTCGTTGCGCTTGGCCGGCACCAAGGTCACGATACCGGCAGAGGCCATGGCGTTGGCGATATCGCCGAAATCCTCGGCACCGCTGGTACCGGACCCGTGAATGAACAGACAAGCCGGGCGTGGCCCGGGAGCGCCGACCGGTTCACGTAGTACGGCGGGTAGCGTGACGCCGTCGCCGGTCTTGATGGATAGTCGGGTTTCACGCGTACGATATCGCCCCTCGTGGGGAATGTTCGCATGGGCAGGGGTGATGGTGGTGTCGGCAGAAGCGATAACGATGTGCTTGGTGTAGGGCCGTGTGTTCCATTGCGGCATCATCGCCCAGCCAAGTGTGGCGAATACCAGCGTCATCGCCATCGCGGTGACGATGACGCTCGCTACCCGCCGCACCGAAATCCGCTTCATAGTTACTATGCCTCCCCCCATCAGCATAGAACGGTCGGCTCTTATCGGTCGGCTCCCGTCATAATGTGCTTCTACTGGGACCGTAATGCAATGGTTTGTAACGCTATTTTCTCTTCTTGACGGCACCGACTATGGCCCATACAACGGCCACTATTACCAGAATCAGTCCCACTACGGCGCAAATAATAGCCGTCAGCAATTGCGGATTCGGCGAGAACAACGAAATCATCCGATCCGGAGATATGTACCCGAAAACCAGCGCGATCACGCCGATAATCACGCCTAATAGTCCGAATACCACAGTAGGCGCGCTGGTGCTCTGTTTCTGGATGTTCTTGGCACTCTTGACATCCTTAGCATTCTGGACGTTCTTGGCGCTCTGGACGTTCTTGGCGCTCCCCCCAGGCTGGCATGGTTTGCCGGCGGTCTGAGACTGCCATAGGGAGGTCGTGATGAAGATGCTGCGTACATCGGCACATCATCGGCAGATGGAATCGGCCCACCATCTCCCTCCACGGCATCGGCAACTGTTTCCAGGGCAATCCGATCTGTGGTTGGTTCGATGGGCGATGGAGAGGCAGCTGTTGCCTGCGTATCCACATCCGAGACCGACGCATCCGCATGATTGTCGGGGACGGGCAGCACAGCCGTTTCGTCATCATCCGCTGCGGATGGCAGCACCGTGGTATCGGTTCGGTCATCGACGGTCACCATGGTTGTGGTCGCGGTGGTCGCGTCGGTTTCGGAAGGTATGGCCGTGGTCGGTGTCGCATCCTCGATGGAGGCGAATTCCTTGGTTTCATCAGTCATGATTCCATCTCCTAGTTGCAACGGCTTGATCATTCCGATTGTTCGGTTGTGTTCTTGCTTGTACTGTTGCCGTCGTATATATCGGCAAGCGGCTGGAACGTAGAGCCTTCCCAATCGGAGGCGTACACCACGTTGACACGTGCTTCCACCACATAGGGAATATTGATTTTTAATTCTGGGCCGTTGTCCGGCATGGCGGATTCCTTATCCAACCATTCGTGATCAGGCCCATTGGTGGCACTTTCAGCTTCGAAGAAAACAAAGCTTGGACCCATGTAGTTGTTGTATACCATCTCGTATTTGCCGCCAACGTCACTCGAAGTGGAGTAGTAGGAGTCGGCGGTGCCGAAGGCGTAAGTGCAGGAATCCGGCAGAACGATATGCACTTGCGCCTGTGTTGCGGCTATGGTGATGGTACCGACCGGGCAATTACTGATGGAAGTTTTGCCATCCAGCATCTTCACCGTGTGCGGTCCATGTGTCTTGTCCCAATCGGACCAATCAATGATTGCCTGATCGGTGTTGTAGTTTTCACCGCTGAACGCCACACCTTGCTGCAATGTTTCAAACGTGGCATCGCTGGCATCGGCAACGAAGATGCCATCCTTTTGCACATCGTTCATGCCGTCGCTGTTTCTCGCACTGACAGATTGGCTCAGTGAAACAACAGTATTGATGCCGCTGGCACCAAGATCACGGTAGTACACGCCATACGTGCCTGAAACGATGGTCATGCAGAGCGCGCATCCACCGGCAACCAGTCCGAGAGGAATCAGACCACCGGTACGCCGTCCTCTGAATCCGAAAATGATGACCACCAGCCCCATCACTATGCATACTGCGGCAATCCAGATGGTGCCCAGACGCATAATGCCGATAATGCCCATGTCGTTTACCCAAATCAGTCCCATCAGACCGGCAAAGGAGAGGAAGGTAAGGCCCAGTATGCTCAAGACCACGATTGGGCCCGCCGGCTTGCGGCGCTTGGACTCGGTGGGGGCATAGGCCGTCGCATTCATACGGTCGGGGGCAAACGGCCCGTTGGGTACTGTGCCGGGCATCGCGCCGGGCACTGTGCCTGGCATCGCGCTGGGCATCGACTGATAGACAGGCTGTGAAACAGGCTGTGAAACACTAGGCGCGGTTTGTGAAACAGGTTGTGAAACAGGTTGTGGAAAAGGTTGCGGAGCTGAATACAAAGGAGATTGAGGTACTGGTTGCGCGGCTGGATATGACACAGGCTGTGAAACCGGTCGCGGCGCAGATGCCCCGAATCCGTACCCTTCCTGCTGGCGAATGCCGCTTTTGGCCAACAGCCATAGCGCTAAGGCGGCGAGCGCAATACAACCCCACCCCGCACCTGGAATCACGATTGCCACGCGAGGAACAGGAAGCATCCCAGACAATTCCAGTCCCATTGGCCGGCAATGAGGTCCTCGGCCAAGATGTGCCCATCGCGTACATCCGGCATCAGAAACCAGCCGAGTGCGTACAGAGCTGCGCCAAAACCGAAGAACAATGTACATACAATCACCAACGCACGTACTAATGTGGGGCTCCAGCCAAGCCGTAAAGCGATGCCGCTGCATACGCCGCCGATCCACCGGTCGTCGCCGCGAACCAGTCCACTGGATCGCACCCAAGTGAAGAAGCGTCGCGATGTCTTGTTTTTTTGCGGACCAGGCTGCGGCTGTGGCTGATATGGATTCGCGTTTGGATTGCTCATGATTCCATTACACCGCCCGACCACTGCCACAACGCTCGGGGAACACCCTGATTGTTCCCTGAACACCGGGTAAAACCCCGGCCGCAACGCCCTGAGCGCGGCACAATAGGAGTATGACGTCATCTCCCGAACCATTGCTGCCCGCGCGCATGCCGTTGATGCGCCCCCGGCAGCCGTTGGCTCACCGGCGTGTGCAAGGGCATCGCCCTGCACTTGGGCATCGGCGTGGCATGGGTTCGGATTGCGTTCATCGCACTGACCGTCCTCTACGGCGCAGGCATCATCGCTTATGTATTCCTGTGGGTGTTCATGCCTGCCGGAGACCCGGTGGCGGCTGCGGCTCGCACAGTGCCCGTTAATCAGGCGCCGCTTGCGCGAGGCAATCAGCCACTTGCCGCTCATGACGACGAATCGGCTGCCGCACCGGAATCATTGTCCGAGGCCATCCAACGTGCTCCGAAACCGGCCGTCGTGGCATTGGCCGGTTTCGCGTTGATGGCCACTGGACTGTTGCTCACCAGCACCGGTGCGGATGTCCAGATTGTGTTTCCGCTGCTGGTAGGGTTGGGCGGCATCGCACTGGCATGGATGAATCTTAGTCCGCGAGGCACGCAGCTGTTGTCTATGTTGGGCGGCATCGCACTGATTTTCATGGGATGGGCATTGTATGTGCATAATGTCAGCATTCCTGGGTGGGGCACCTCTCCTCGACGCATTGTTGCCAGCGGATTCATGATGATCGTCGGTATCGTGGTGGCGGTGATGCCGTGGGCGAACGCGATGCTGCAACGACTCACCCACGAGCAGGCATTGAAGGAGCGCGAAGAGGAGCGCGCGGACATGACCGCCCATCTGCATGATGGCGTGCTGCAAACGTTGGCGCTGATTCAGCTGAACTCCGAGGAACCGACACCGTATTCGCCCTGGCGCGTAGCCAAGAGCGCGAGCTGCGCGAATGGCTGTATCAGGAACGTTCCACATCGGATCGTTCGGTGGGAGCCGGATTGAAGCAGATCGCCGCCGAGGTGGAGGACGAGCACGGCAAGCCGATTGAGGTGGTCACCGTGGGCGACGCGCGGCCGAGCGCCCAGACCGATGCGCTGCTGGACGCCACCCGTCAGGCGTTGGTCAATGCGGTCACGCATGGCGGCGAGCCGGTGTCTTTGTATTGCGAGGCCAGCGACACGATGGTTGAAGTGTTCGTGCGCGACCATGGCGAAGGCTTCGATATGGACGCCATTCCGCCCGACCGGCTGGGCATCCGCGAATCGATTATCGGCCGCATCAAACGGCGCGGCGGTACAGTGGAGATAGTGTCCAGGGCCGGCTGGGGCACCGAGGTCAGAATGCATATGCCGATCGCGCTGAAAGCGGCGCAGGGAGAACATCGATGAGCGAGAACGAGACAGCCAAGATTCGTGTGGCCATGGTCGATGACCATGAGATGTTCCGTGCGGGCGTAATCGCCACGTTGCGCGATTCCTTCGATATCGTCGGCCAAGCGGCGGACGTGCCCGGTTCGGTGGCGATGATCGCACAGACCAAGCCGCAGGTGGTGTTGCTGGATGTGCATGTGCCCGGCGGCGAGGGTGGCGGCGGTGCCGAGATCCTCGCCAAATCGCGGCCCTACTCCCCACTACCGTGTTTCTGGCATTGTCGGTTTCGGATGCGCCGCAGGATGTGGGGTCGGTGATTCGCGCCGGCGCCCAGGGCTATGTAACCAAGACGATTACCGGCGCTGATTTGATTTCATCCATCAAGCAGGTGCATGAGGGCTATGCCGTGTTCTCGCCAAAACTGGCCGGTTTTGTACTTTCGACCTTCCAGGGTGTGCCGGCGGCGGGGTCTGATGGCGGCGCTGATGGTGCGACACGGGCTCATGATGAGGAGCTGGACCGGCTGTCCGCCCGCGAGCAGGAGGTCATGCGGCTGATCGCGCGTGGTTACACGTATAAAGAGGTGGCGGCCGAACTGTTCATTTCGATCAAGACGGTCGAAACGCACGTGAGCTCGGTGTTGCGAAAGCTTCAGCTTTCGAATCGCACCGAGCTCACCCGCTGGGCCGCCGATAGGCGCATTGTGTGATAAACGACAGATGAGCTCCCTCATCAGAGGGAGCTCATCTGCTCATATCACTCCGCGTCGCGGAAACCGTTGGGGTTCTTGGTCTGCCAGTTGAGGGAGGAGGCGGCCATGTCGTCGATGGTCAGCTCGGCCTTCCAGCCAAGCTCCTTCTCCGCCTTGGAAGCGTCGGCGTAGCAGGCGGCGATGTCACCGGGGCGACGCGGCTTGATCGCGTACGGAATCGGATGACCGGCGGCCTTCTCGTAAGCTTGATAACCTCAAGCACGGAGTAGCCGTGGCCAGTACCCAGGTTGTAGACGAACACGCCTTCCTTGTCGATGTGGTCAATGACGGCCACGTGGCCCTTGGCCAGGTCGACACGTGGATGTAGTCACGCACACCAGTGCCGTCGGGCGTGTCGTAGTCGTCGCCGTAGACCTGGACTTCCTTGAGCTCGCCGACCGCGACCTTGGCCACGTACGGGGTGAGGTTCGCCGGAATACCCTTCGGGTCTTCGCCCAGCAGGCCGGACTCGTGCGCGCCGACCGGGTTGAAGTAGCGCAGCAGCACGATGGTCCAGGACGGATCGGCCACATGCACGTCGCGCAGAATCTGCTCCTGGAACAGCTTGGAGGTGCCGTACGGGTTGGTGGTGCCGCCGGTCGGCGTCTCCTCGGTGATCGGCAGTTCCTTCGGCGTGCCGTACACGGTGGCGGAGGATGAGAAGATGATCTTCTTGACGTTGTGCTTCTTCATCACCTTGAGCAGCACAAGCGTGGAGTACAGGTTGTTGCGTAGTATTCGATCGGCTTGGCCACGGACTCGCCCACGGCCTTGAGACCGGCGAAGTGGATGACCCAGTCGATGTTGTTTTCAGCGAAGACGCGTTCCATGAGCGCCTCATCGCGCACGTCGCCGTCATAACGCTTGACCGGCTTGCCGGTGATTTGCTCGACGCGCTCAAGCGCCACGGGCGACGAGTTGCCGTAGTTATCTACGGAAATAACGTCGTAGCCCTTGTTGAGCAGTTCGATGTCGGTGTGGGTGGCGATGAATCCAGCACCGCCCGTAACCAGAACAGTAGTCATATTCCCTCCTTTGGAAGGACTTGCCTTCGGTTTTTCCTTCAGTATTGAGCTTACTTCACTTGACCTGTTTCACCTAGCGGCAAAACCAAGGCTTTCGAGGAATGTTTGCGTGGTGGCTTTCTGCTTGAAGACGGCCGTGTTGCCGAGGATGCGGTAGCAGACGCTGCCGAGCTCGTCGTGTACGGCTTGGTGGATGGCCTCGCGGTCGTGGTTTCCGGCCAACGTTTCAGCGAGTTCGCCCCATTCGAGACTGAATTCGCTGACTTCATCGGGCAAATCGCGGCCTTCGGCGAGCGCCTCTTCGACAATGCCGAGCTGGTCGACGAGCCGTCCGGGCAGAATGAACAAGCCTTGGGCCTCGATCAGTCCGATCGGCTCCTGCTTGACCGGCCAGTATTCGGGGTGTGCATGGAAAATACCTTCCGGGTACTCGTCGCTGATCGCATTGTTGCGGAAGATGAGACTCATCTCATAGCCGCGTTCGGTGATGATCGCGCTGGGCGAGAGGGCGGATTGGCGGTTGCCATCCGCGTCATGGCTGGCGATGCCGTTCGCCGCGTCGTCATAACCGACCCATGCCTCGCGGATGATGTCGGATACGTCGATGATGCTCTGGCGACTCTTCGACACCACGCGCACGGCGGTGCCGGGCCAGTCAAGGATTTCAACCACGGCGTCCGGATAGTCGGCAAGTGTGAAGGCGGCCCAAGTGGCGGCCTTGTGCATCGGCAGCAGTTCGCCGCCGCCCTGGTAATGGTCATGGGCGAGCACCGAGCCGCCGATGCGAGGCAGCGCGGCGTTGCATCCGAGGAAGTATCCGGGGAAACGGTCCACGAAGTCGAGCAGATGGCCGAAGGTGTCGCGGTCCACATGCATCGGCGTGTGGTCGGTGTTCACGCAGATGCCGTGCTGGTCGAAGTAGCCGTAGGGCGAGAACTGCCAGAACCATGACTCGCCGCCGAGCGTGACCGGCAAGGTGCGCAGCGTGCGCTTGTCACGTCCGGCGAAGCCCTCGTTCTCATGGCAGATCGTGCACTTCGGGTAGCCGCCGGCCACGGCGTTGCCGGCCGCTGCCTTCTTCATGTTCTTGAATTCGGGTTTGGCGAGGTTGATGGTCACCGTCAGCCCGTGCGAGTCGAAGCGCGGGTTCCGGTCGAGCTGGGCACGCTTGACATAATTGTTGGCCACACAGTAGTCGTAGAACCATTGCATGGCGGCCATGCCGCCATCCGGTGCTCGACGAGCAGGAATCGGTCGTCGAGATCAGCGGGGTTGGCGGAGAGGATGCCCATGATGGTGTCGGCGTAGGCCGGGCCTTCCTCCGGCTTGAAAAGGCCGGCGGTTGTGGCGGCGGCGCGGAAGGCGGCGAGCAGGGGGTCGGGGGTCTTTTCGCCATAGGGGGCCTGGCTTCGGCTGCCAACAATGTCTTGGACTACGTCTGACACTGACGCCGCCGACGTTGTGGTTTTGGGTCCGGGGTAGGAATCTAGGCGGAAGAGGGCGAAGATTTGGTTGCGGGTCCAGTCTGCGTTGCGTGGGTCAAGGTCAAGATGGGCCAAGGCATAATCGATCAGGCGTCGATGCTGGCGTATACCTCGGTCAGCTGATCGTTCATTGCTCTGCCTCCATCATGCTGGTTCGGGTATGGTTCGGCTGACGGCTCACCTGGCAGCCTCCATGATGTCGGCTACGATGGCGCGGGTTTCGCTGGCCTTCTGCTCCATCTCCTGCACGAGTTTGATCTGGGTGCGGGTGCGCACCAGATTATGCTCGGGGTACTTGGTGGCAAAGTAGATATCGCCTTCCAAGTAGTCGGCGAGAAAGCGCATGCCGCATTCCATGGTGAGCAGGTTGCCGCTGAACGGCAGCAGTTCGGCCTCGCGCGCGGTGATGCTGCCGCGTAGTTCGCCCACGAAGCCTTCCGTGTAGGCGCGGAACAGCTCGGTGCTGAAATGCACCTTGCTGAGGTCCTTTTCGTCTTCCAGAGCAGTGGACGCACCAAAGCGTATGGAATCGCCGAAGTCGAACAGCATGGAGCCGGGCATGATGGTGTCGAGATCGATGATCGCACGCGCCTTGCCGGTGGTGGCGTCCATGAGGATGTTGTTGAGCTTGGTGTCATTGTGGGTCACGCGCAGCGGAATCGAACCGTCCCTGAGCCCATCCATCACGACGGCATACTGGTCGGCGTGACTCAGATAGAAGTCGATTTCCGGCTGGCATGCGGCGGCGCGGCCGAGCTTGTCCGCGGCGAGGGCGGCTTGAAGTCCTCGAAACGATGCGGGGTGTCGTGGAAGTGGGCGATGGTTTCGGTCAGCTGGCTGGCGTCGAATTCGGACAGGAAGTTCTGGAAGTCGCCGAATGCGCTGCCGGCTTCGCGGAACACGTCCGGGTTCGGCACGAGGTTGTAGGACACGGTGTGTTCGATGAACTTGTAGACGCGCCATGCGCCGCCATCGATCTCGGCCCAGGTGGCGCCTGAGGTGGTGGGCACAATGTCCAGCGTCTCTTTGCCCTGAGCCTTGAGAGTGGAGGTGACCAGTTCGACATTGCGCATCAGATTCACCGTATCGGGGAAGATGCTGGTGTTCATCTGCTGGAGGATGTAGCGGGGGCCGCCCGTGGTCACCAGATAGGTGGTGTTGATGTGGCCGTCTCCGTAAGGTTCGATACCGGTCACGGCACCTTCCAGCGCAAAATGCGAGGCGATGCCGAATAAAACTTCATTGCTTTCAGTCATGATGGGTCCGTTCTCCAAAACGTGGGATCAGGCTTCACGCCAGGCGATACCGCTGTCAGGCAGGTCGAAGTCCTCGGTGGTGCCGTCGGCCAAAGTCACCGTGGTCTTCTGCGGCTGATCGGTGTTGTTGATTACGCAATACAGCCTTGCTCGGGGAAGTGTGCCACTTCGCATTCCGGATTGGACGAGCTCCAGGCCGCATACTTGTCTTCGTTGTGGGAAGCGTAGAACAGCACGCGTTCCAGCAGTCGGGCGTTGGCCGCCGAATAGGGCAGGCCGGAGATGTACACGCCGCGGCCCTTGCCATAATCGTTGGTCGCGAGCTGTACCTGGCCGCCGTCCGCGCGCAGCAGGGTCACGTTTTCATTGACCGGATACGTGTTGAGCACGGGTTCGCCGAAATCGATGCCGCCCAACGGCTTGATGGACTGGCCGCCGCCGCAGCCGCTCAGCGGGATGCGGTAGCCGGCCTGCTCCCAAGCCTCGCGGGCCGCCGGGTCGACCGGCACATCGGCGGTGATGAAGTGGTCCGGCACCACCGGCGGGAAATACTTGTCCACCGAAAGGGTCTGATAGCGCTCCTCGTCCACGCCAATCACGTCGGCCAGCTGGAAGAACCGGCCCGTTTGGAAGCGCGGTGCCGAGCTCGGCTCGCCCACGCCCCACGAACGCGCCGCCGCCACGCACCCAGGCGCGCACGGTTTCCACGAGCTTCGGGTTGGTCCACACATCGCCGCCGGTGAATGCGGTGTCGACCGGGCCGCCGTTGATGATTACGTCGATATCGCTATCGATGCCATGCGCGAGTACGTCGTCGAAGCTGATGAACCGCACGTTCACGCGCATGCCGGACAGGGATTCCAGAATGCCGTAGTAGGAGTAGGTCTGCTTGTTGGGCAGGGCGTGTGCCACGGTGAACGCCATCCAGGAGCGCATCTTGCCCCAGGAATTCAGAATCGCCACGTTGAGCTCACCTTCGGCGGCCACCCCACCGGTGCGGTCGTGGATGTCGCGGAATTCGTTGGCGATATGGGTCACCGTGTCCACGAACTTCGGGAACTTGGCGGCCAGGGAGAGGTAGCCGCCGTAGCCCATGCGGCTGATCGGCGAGCGCAGGATCGCGCGGCGGGCCTTGCGCCAGTTGTCGAGGCCTTCGATGCTCGGATCGTTGCCCTCGTAGAACGTGTCGGGGAAGAAGTACGGCAGGAAGCGGCCTTCGGTGTACTTGACGCCCGGAATATCGGCGATCATGCGGGTGGTGGTGCCGTCGCCGATGGAACCGACCACGGCGTCCAGGCCGAGTTCGTCGAATCCGTCCTTGTACGGTTCGGTGCCGATCCACTGGTCGCCGAGGAACATCATCGCCTCTTTGCCGGCGGCGTGGGACATGTCGGCGAGCTGCTTGACGTTTTCGCGCACGAAGCCGGAGAGGAAGTCGATCCAGTCGCGCTGGGCTTTTCTGGGCACGCGCCATGCGGAGTTGTAGGCACCGCCGTCCACGAAGTCCTCCGGGCGCAGGCGGTAGCCATACTTGGCTTCGAAATCATCCAGCGCACGCGGGCTTACGGTGCAGGCGCAACCAAACCAGTCGACGACCTTTTCGCGGCGCTTTTCATCGAACAGGAGCGTGAACTGGTAGAAGAACGTGGTGAATCGCACCACATCGGTCTGCGGGCTGTCCTTAAGCCACTGCTCGAACGTGTCGAACACGAACTTGCGGGTGGCCGGATGGTAGATGTCGAACGGGATCTCGTGTTCCTTGTCGCCCCAGTCGTTGGTCAGATGGTTGTACATCTCGACCGGGTCCCAGATGATGTAGGCCAGGAAACTCACCGTGTACTCATGCCATGCGGCAACGCCGCTCACATGCACGGTGTCCTCGTCCGCGTCAAGCGTCCAGTTCGCCGAATCAACGACCTCGCCGGTGGTGCGGTCTACAACCTCCCAATACTTGTGAGGGTCGGCATCACGATTCGGCTTCAGCTGCTCAGCGAAGAAGCTTTCCATCAGCGGAATATCAACCGTATCCGATTCGGCGAGAATGCGATCGGTCAGCAGATACACCTGTGGCGTCTCATCCATATGCAGCGTAATCCACTCGTTATGCGCGCGAGTCGGGAAATACGCATTGTAAATCTTCTTGCCCAAGCAAGCACAGCCTCATCCAGATGCGTGCCATCGGAGTTACGAATGGCGTCTGCTCCCCACAGTTCGGCAAGCTCCTTGGTCTTCTCCGCAAAATTCTCCTCGCTAGGCAAGGTGAAGCGGCCGGTGCTAGTCATAGTCTCTCCTTTGAGGACATTGATTATTTTTTTGGATAATTAAATTGTAAACAATATATGCATATAAAACAAGAATCCGACACAACCGTCGGGCGTCCAGGATCCTGACTGTATAAATCCTTGAGAGTAGCCCCACGCAACGCCGGAAGAGCGAATTGAACATCACCGGAGCTTCCCGGTCAGTTTCACCGACAATCTCATGACAAGAATCAGGAAGGCTCTGGATCGGTATGGTTGCGTGCTACTTATTGTTGAGAAGCCGTCCGGCGCCGGAAGGAGTAGCACGAGGCACCGGACGGCGGGAATTATTGGTCTTAGGCTGTCCGCTTAACGCGTCGCCTTCGGCCCCTGCAATTAAGGACTCGCCTACGGCGAGACTCAATGCTGCCTTCGCTCGGCTACCGCCTCGCTCGGGCCGACGCTACAGACAGCCCACCGGGCTGTCCGCTTAACGCGTCAGCCCTTGACCGCACCAGCGGCGAGGCCGGCCTGCCAGTAGCGCTGGAGACCGAGGAAGAGCACGATCACAGGCAGCACACCGAGCAGAGCACCCATCATCAGAGCGCCACGATCAGTGAAGGTAGCCAGAGAGACCATGCCGTACAGACCCAAGGTCACCGGCTTCAAGGTGTCGGAAGAGACCATCATCAACGGCAGCAGGAAGTTGTTCCAAGTGGCCACGAACAGGAACAGGAAAATCGTCACCATGGCCGGGGCCAGGAGCCTCAGCACGATGGTGAAGAAGATCCTCGCCTCGCTCGCGCCGTCGATGCGGGCGGCTTCAAGCAGTTCGTCCGGCACCGAACTCTGTGCGTACGTGCGGCCCAGGAAGAAGCCGAACGGCGAAACGCAGCACGGGATGATGATCGAGAGCATAGTGTTGGTCAGGTGCAACGTGTGGAAGATCGAGTACATCGGGATGGTCAGCAGGGCGGACGGCATGAGCATGCAGGCCATAATGATGCCGATGGCCGCGTTCTTGCCGCGGAAGTTGAATTTTGCGGTGGCGTAGCCAGCCATCACAGACACGATGGTGCCGATCAATGCCGAGACGCCCGAGTAGATCAGGGAGTTCAGCACCCAGCGCCAGAAGTTGCCACGAGTCCAGCCAAGCAGCTTGGAATAGTTAGTGGCGATGGCATTGGGCAGCTGGTCAAGCGGCACAGCAAACCACATGCCGTTGCTACCGGTCATCTGGCCGGCGTCTTGGTGGACGCGATGATGGCCCAGTAAATCGGGAACAGGAAGTAGATCAACACCAGTACCAGCAGCACCACGGTGAGGGTCTTCACGGCCGCGGACGGTCGCATGGAGCGAGGCAAATCGTGTTGCGCAGCCTGACGCTGCTTTTCGAGCTTGCGCTCGGCCTTTTTGCGGGCGCGTGCTTCAACGGTTGCGGAGCTCATTACTCGTTCACCTTCCTTTCGGCCAAGGTGTACAGCACGGCAAGCACACCTGCGATCAGAGCCATGACAATGGCGATGGCCGAGGCCGGACCGTCACCAGACGGGGTAATGGTGCCTGAGAAGTGTTCATGGCCATCATCATCGGTGTATACGACTTGGAAATACCCGGATCAGCCGTAGACATGATCTGCGGTTCGTTGAACAGCTGAATGGTGCCGACGATGGAAAGCAGCATGGCCAGCAGGGCCGCGCCACGCACGTTCGGCAGCTTGATCTTCGTGGCAATCTGCCAACCATTGGCGCCGTCGATACGGGCGGCCTCATAGAGGTCATGCGGGATGGCCTGCAGTGCGGCAAGGAAAATCAGCATGTTGTAGCCGGTGAAGGTCCATGTGGTGATGTTGGCCATCGAGCCGAGCACGATGTTCTTGTTGAAGAAGTCCACATTGACGCCGATGGCGGCAAGTCCCTTGACGATCGGCGAGATTTGGCCGTTGTACAGGTAGACCCAGATAATCGAGGCCACGACGCCGGGGATGGCGTAGGGCAGGAAGTAGCCCAGACGGAAACCGGTGACATGCTTGACCACGAACGAGTCGATGACGATGGCCAACGCCAGTGCGGCGATGATCATGATCGGCACCTGAATCAGGGTGTAGATCAGCACCCTGCCGACGCCGGACCAGAAGTTGCCGGAAGTAATAGCATACTGGAAGTTCTGGAATCCTACGAATTTATTGACCAGCTCGCCACCGCCGTATGCGCCACCGCCCTCGGTGACCTGACGGAAGAAGCTGGAATAGATGGCCCAGATGATGGGCAAGATGAACACGAAAGTGAACAGGACGGCGAACGGTGCCATGAACGCCCAGCCGGTGTGGTTCTCGCGCTTCTGAGCGCCGGACCGCTTCGGCTTGGCGGCGGCACGCTAGGTGCTTTGCCCTTCGCCTGAGTAGTGGATGCAGTCATAATACAAAACCTGTCTTTGCAAAGAACAGTAAACAAATGACAAGGGCCACAGCGCCCCTGCAGCAATACCCCCAAACAATACGGAAGGCCGGAGTATGTGCCCCGGCCTTTCGCTATGGTGATGCGAGGCATCGAAGGTCTTGGACGGCCGGCTATTTCAAGCCGGCCCGTTGACAAGACCTAGTGAGGTCACTCCTTGACGGACAGACCGAGGTTCTTCAGCGTATCCACCGAGGTCTTCTGAGCGGTGTCGAACACATCCGAAACCTTGGCAGAACCATCGGCAGCCTTGGCGGCGGTCTGTTTCATTGCAGCGCCGACTGCGGAGAAGCCAGGCATGTAGGTGAAGTCACCCATGTTGTCGTTCGCGGTCTTGAACTCAGCCATGACATCCTGTCCGCTGAAGTAGTCGGACCACTTTCTGCGGGGTCTTGGCATCCGCGGTGGTAGCGGCCACGACAAGGCCCTGGGAGACAAGGTCATCAACCTGGGTGTTGAACCAGTCAAGGAACTCCATGGCTTCGGCCGGGTGCTTGGAACCCTTGAGCACGGCCACACCGGAACCACCATTGGCGCCGGTCTTGGTGCCATTGCCGAACCAGTCACCGAGCTGGGTGACCTTCCACTCACCAGCACCAGTGCCACCGGCGGAATCGATGAACAGTGGGGCTTCCCAAGCGGCGGCCACGGTGCCGATCAGCTGACCGGACTGGATGGAGTTATCAAACGATGCATCCCAACGCGGGTTGGTGAGGGCGCCTTGTTGTCGATCAGCTGCTGGTAGACATCGGCCACGGCCTTGGAGCCCTTAGTCTGGGTGTTGACAACCCAGGAGTTGCCGTCGACCTTGTACCACGGACCGGAAGCGCGGCCTGGCCGGACATCATCATCATGGCCTCATCAGGTGTGAAGGTCATGATGTACTTGCCTTGGGCAGCGGTCTTCTTGGCGGTCTCAATGAGCTCGTCAGCGGTCTTCGGCACGGTGATGCCGAGCTTCTCAAATTCAGCGGCGTTGTAGAAGTAAGTCAGCGGGCCGGTGTCCTGCGGCAGACCGTAGGTCTTGCCGTCCACCTGCATCAGTGCGAACGGGCCGGAGGCGAAATCGTCCTTGTACTTGGCGGCCTCATCGGTGACATCCTGCAGAAGGCCCTTGGTGAAGACCTCAGGAACCTCGGCGTAACCGACCTGAGCCAGATCCGGCGCATTGCCAGCCTTGACGTCGGTCTCGAGCTTCTTGATCATGTCGGCGGCATTGCCATCGAACTTGGTGGCCTTGACCTGAATGTTCGGGTGCTCCTGTTCCACTTGGTCCACAATGTCGTTGACCAAGGTCATGCCTTCGGAATCGGCCAGTACGATGCATGATCG
>ENA-OQMZ01000220-OQMZ01000220.1-human-gut-metagenome-genome-assembly--contig:-NODE-220-length-24786-cov-3.340890_pt1 | contig 24786 bp, 30 predicted proteins | sample MGYA00242621_ERZ504862 | MGnify/ENA primary metagenome ERZ504862 (study PRJEB26092, sample SAMD00036393) | human gut metagenome | host: Homo sapiens | study: EMG produced TPA metagenomics assembly of...
GGGGGCACCACGCTCTATCGTGGGAGGGTATGAGCGTGCATTTCTCTTCTCGTGTGGATATTTCTGCGCCGAATCCCATTGCGGCGGCCGAGGCGGCAGCCAAGGCAAACGGCATCGCACTCAGCAAACTCAACGATTCCAATCCGACCCGCCACGGCTGGCACCTGAATTGGTGCCGAGCGTGTATACGGCCGACCCGCGTGGACCGCGTGCGGCGCGAGAAGCATTGGCCGCATTCCTCAATACGGCAAAGGCGGTAGACGCAAGCAGCCCTCAGTCGACTTCGCCCGCCGCCAGCGAGGGCGGGAACGAGCGCCATGCCGCTTTCAACAATGCGAATACCGCCATCGAGGGCGTTGACCCGGACGCCTGTACTTGCTGAGCTCCACGTCCGAGGCGTATTCGTGGCTGATTAAGTTACTTTGCGATGCCGGCGACGCGGTGCTGGCACCCAAAACCCGGCTATCCGCTGATTGAGTCGATTGCACGGCTTGAATGCGTTGACACGGTCGAATACCAGTTGCAATTCGACGGCTCCTGGTTCATCGACATCGCCGAACTCGAGCGGCTGCTCAGCGAGCCCGGTGGCGAACGCATCAGAGCATTGGTGCTCATCAACCCGAACAATCCGACCGGTTCGTACGTAAAACCAACCGAGCGTGCACGTATCGTGACATTGTGCCGTGAGCATGGCATCGCCTTATCGCCGATGAAGTGTTCTTCGATTACTCTCTCGAACCTTTCCCCGGCAACGCACGGCTCGCGGGGGAGCGCGGCGTGCTCACCTTCGCCCTAGACGGATTCTCCAAAATGCTGGCCGCGCCGCACGCCAAAGTCGGGTGGATTCAGGTGTCCGGACCTGCCGAGGACGTTGCCGAGGCACAGCGTCGACTGGACGTCATCGCCGATGATTATCTGCCGATGAGTGACATCATCGCCGAACGGATTCCCGCATTATTGAACGCCGCGCCCGCACAGACCAGACGGGTGGGGGAGCGCGTGCGCAATAACCTGGCCAAGTTGCACGAGTTGCTTGACGCCGATCCCAACGGGCTGGTCAGCGTGCTACGGGCCGAAGGCGGCTGGAACGTGCTGCTACGAGTGCCTTCAGTCATCGATGAGAACGAGCTGGTGCTGCGGTTGATTGACGAGCACAAACTGACCGGACAGCCCGGCTACTTCTTCGACATGACTTCCAATGGATACCTGGCCGTTTCCCTGCTACCCGAACCGGACGAATTCGAGCGTGGCATCCGCGCCGTGCTCAATACCGTCGCCGCTTTGCTGCGATAGGCCGGTGTTTGCCGGCACCACGCCTGTACTCCACGTACAATAGCGGCATGGGATTCTTGTTTAGACCGAAAGAACTGCCACGCCCGGCGTCGCTGACGTTCACTTTGGATCAGGCCGGGCATACGTATGATGATGGGCACGTGGGACTTGCTCCCACGGACATCACCATCAGCGAGCTGCGGGTGGCTGTGATCGGACTGAACGGCGCAGGCAAATCCACATTGCTGGGTCTGCTGGACGGTTCGTTGAAGGCCAACGCCGGCACGGTGACCATTGCGGGCGGTGAGGAACGTCTTGACCCGGCTGTGAAGAAGGACGCGAAGCGCATCGATAATCTGGTCGGCAAAGTTCGCCGCGAGGAGATTCCGAACAGCTTTTACCAAGCGGCGAATATTTCCGAGGCTGTTTCCGAAGCGCTGAAAAAGCACAAGGTGCCCGAGTCAGAACGTCATGCGCGCATCGGCAATCTGTTCGCGCATTTTGATTTGGCGCAGGTCTCCAAGGCCAAGGCCAGCGAACTGGACTCCGAGAAACGGCACCTGCTGGCTATTGCGGCCGCGCTGAGCTTTGAGCCGAGTGCGATTGTGGCGGATGAGCCGAGCAAGGGATTGGATGAGATTGGCGCCGCGCATGTGCCAAGGCGTTGTTCAGCTACAACAAGCAGGTGATTTTCGTCACGCATGACACGGATATGATCCGCCGGCCCGAATACGCCATCGACCGCGTACTGGTGCTGGACGAGCACGCGGTCGCGTTTGACGGAGCGCCGGCTGAGGCTGTGGCGTTTTATGAGGATCTGATTCGCCGCAAGTATGAGGCTGCGAAGCGGTAGCAGATAGGAATCGGCCGTTGGAGGATTGGCATCGGCCGTGAGGTCGATGCCAATCCTCACGCGAAGTAGAAGCCGCGGAAGCCGTACTGGTAGACGCGGTAGATGTATCCCGAACTGAGCACCATCTTGTACTGTGCCTTGAGGTTGCCGTCGTCATCGTAGACGCCGAACAGGCCCTGCATGCCGATGTCCACCAGGTTCAGGTCATCGGACAGTTCCTGTGCGGAGGAGACATACGGCGAATACGGCACATCGAAGTCCTGCACTTCGGTGTAGGTTCCGGCGTTCTCGTCGACCAGGTACTTGCGGAACTGGGAGTTCGAGTTCTCATCCTTGGAGCTCTGCGCGGTCGAAATGCCATCGATCATGGTCCAATCGAAATCAGGACGGGTCATGGCATAACCGAAGTCGTTATCGAACATGTAGATGTAGTACTGGCCGTCCTCCAGCGAGGAATCGTACTGCACAGTGATTGAGTGCTGGCCGCCGGTGTCGCCGGAATCACCCACCTTGGTCAGGAAGGAGGGCTGCGCATCCATGCCATTCCATACGCTCGGCTCGCCGATCATGTAGTCGAGCGACGGCGTGCCTTCGATGTCATTGATCTTGATCATCGTGGAGGTCTCACGTGCGGACAGCAACGCGGAGCCATCATCCATGAGCTGGATGGTGTTGAAGTGGATCCAGCCCCAACGGTTCGTGGCGGTCGGATCGGATTCGTCGATGCCGGAATGATCGGTGGATTGCTTGTAATCGGGGAACAGGTCGCCGAAATCCACCAGCAGGCTCACCTCGCCGGAGTCGGTGTCCACCTTGATGACTGATCCTGCACGGCATGGTCCGAATGTTTCAGATCGGTGGCCAGAGAGACGATATTGCCGTCGGAATCCAGCGCGTAATCATGGTGCAGGATGTACTGGTCGCCCAGATTGATGATCTTGACCAGCTTGCCTAGGCGGTTCATGCCGACGAAATGCTTGGTGGAGGCGGAGAACCACATGATGCCGTCATTGTCGAACAGCAGACGGTGCGAGCGGTAGTAGAGCACCGGGATTTCGCCGCGAATCACACCGTTCGCGTCATAGTAGTACATGAAATCCTGCTCGTTGGAATCATTGCCGAGAATCGCGTACAGGCCATTGCCGAGCGTGGTGACCGTGGATTCGTCGGGGGCGACGGCCTGTTCGAGCCGTACTTCCTCCTCGCCGAGCAGTTTCGGGCCGGTCTGCTCGATGGTGCGCGTGGTGGCGTTGCCGTCGGTGTCGGTGATGGTCAGGGTAATGGTGTTCTTGACCTTGGGGATCAGTCCCAACACCAGAAACTCGTGCTCGGTGGAGGCGATGTCATTGCTCGATACCGTGGTCGTCTGACTCGCCGTGCTGGTACCGCCGACATTGCCGGAACCGTCGGCGTCGCCGGCGGCGGCCTCACGGTATGCGGCGGCCGCCTCATCGCTGGTGATGGCGTTGGCCGTGTAATCCGGGTACCCCTCAGCGGAAACGGTGTAGCTGGAAGACGCGACTACGGACGGCAGTGGACACGGGGAAACCCTCACGACAGTATGGGTAAACGATTAGTGAATTACGTCACATACATTATGCCGCAGGTCTTGGAAAACACCGGCCGGAATGCTGGGAGAATACTGAAGCTTGGCGGGTCGCCGAGCGGTCCGGTCCTATAGCAGGGTGAACCAAGACTGAACCTGATGCCAGAGCGTCGGATTGTTGGCGATCATCGAATCGCTGCGCGACTGCACGAAGCAACTTAGTATGGCTATGCCCAGCGCCCACAATACGGCCAGCATCACGACCCAGCGCATCAGCCAACGCCACGGAGTGACGCGGGCGATGCCATCGCCTGAAGCGGCGTCGTTGGCCCCCGCCAATGAGCGGCTCGGTTCGCGCCCATTGACCAGCCACAGTAGCCCCGGTATGGACGCCAGCGAGATCAGCCAGCCGAAATCGGCGGAATACCGCCATCCCAAACCGCCGACGCGGCTGTCGAATACGACCAGCACCGCCGCCACGGCCAAGCAAGACATCAGCCATGGCCGCATGCCGTGTGTTTCCAATCTGCGCAGCAGGGGCAGCGCCAAAGCCATCAAGGTCAGTGGCGTGGCCGTGAAAATCGCGCCGACCATCACCTCGTAATAACCCCATTGCGGCATCGGGGCGGGAGAGCCCGCCAGCCACGGGAAACGATCCATGAAGCGCAGCGGCAGGAACAGGTAATACCAGATGTTGGCGGGCATATCCGCGGACGGGGTGGTATACCGGGTCATATCGGATATGGAGACTGATACGCATTGCCGAAATTGAACGGGGAATCGAACCGAACCATGTTCCACGCCATCAGAGGCGTCACGACGAGAATGGCGGGAATGATTACCGCCAGCGGCGCGCGCAACGCCTGCAACGGCTTGATGCGGCGTGTGCGCAGACCGGTGCCCAGCGCGCGAATCTGCGGCCAGAACAGGGGGAACGCAAGCAATGCGGCCAAGGTGAACGTCGGTCGGCATCCGAAATTCGCCGCAATGCACAAGGCGCCCAAGGCCAGTCGTGGCAGGGAGAGAGGCTTGGCATCGCCCGCCTGCCATCGGTCCGATGGTCTCAGCGGACGGCGGGACGTGTCCGCGCCGAGCCATAGCCATAGTCCCAGCGACGTCAACGTCAGCGATGCGGCGAACGGTATCTGATAGAAGTTCGTGCGATACAGCAAATACCCCATTTGCGCGCTCACCAACGATGAGACCACTACTAACGACGCGGCCGCCACCGAAGTCTTCGGCATCACACGATGGATGACGCGCAGCACCAGCAAGGAGAAGAAGATGATGAACAGCAGCACGAGAATATACTCGGCGGCGGATGTCGGCAGATTATGACCGGCCAGCAGACGATAGGGGACGAACAGCAGCACTGCGGGCAACACGCCAAAATAGGAATACCAGTGACCGTCATAATACGCGTAATCCCAGTAGAGCGGACTGGCTCCATTGGCGAGTAGCTGGGCACGTGTGGCTACGTCATAGGGGTGCTCGGTGGCGGCCAGCTGTTCGGGAACCGGCAAGTCGAGCCAGGGCCGGCCGGCGACCAGCGCATCGGCCACATGCCCATACTGGTCGAAATCATAGGTGTAATCGCCGGAAACGTGGAAGACGAGCGAAGACGTGTACCACAGTTCGTGGATGATGGATACGCCGATAAGCAGGGTAGGAATCGCCAGAAGCCCCACGAAAGCAAGTCGTTGCCGAGTGCTGGACGGGTCAAGCGTGATACGCCACAGGCGCGATCCCGGCCTCCAGACGCAATCATCAGCAACACCAAGGCCATGGCGAGCACGCGCATCCAATTGATGACGAACGGTACGCGCACGTTGGCGCGGGCGCGGTGACCGGTACGATCGCGCCGCGCTCTTCCTGAATCCAAATACGCACGATGCCGGCACCCGGCGCCTTGACATAATGGCTGCGAATAGCGTCGGGATTCATCGACTGGGCCTTGCCGGTGATGCCATCGACATCCGCGCGCACATGAATGGTCGCCAGCGGTTTGAAGACTTCCTTATCGTCGTTCGCTTTGGATTCGGCCTCGGCCTGCTCGCGGGCCTTATCGATGACCTTGCTGCTCTCGGTATCGATGCGTAGGTAATCCGACGTGCCGTCCGCGGTCAGTTCAAGATAGGCCTTGGTCGGATCGGTGACGGTCAACATGCCATCATTCCGGCGCGTGAGACCCGAACCCAGCGTGTTATGCACGGCGTTCGTATCCGTGCTCGCTCCGAGCGTACGCCAGAACGGCAGGTTGAACACGATGCACTCCATGGCGGCGATGGCGGCGACGGCGGCCAGCAAGGCGATCAGCAGGCGCACCAAACGCAGCCGGTGCCGGGTATCCGGGCGGCTGGGCAGGTGCCGTTCATGATTCGACGGCATCGGACGGTCTGCGCGAGTGTGGTCTATGGAATGCACGCATTTATTCTATAGGCTTTATTCGGGCTTGATGTCGGGCAAACAAGAGACAATGTGAATCATGCCAAAACGTACATCGGACCATGGGAAGCACAACCGCACGCCACTGCTGGGCGGGCTGAAGGATTCGATGAACGCGCTCGCGGCCGATCTGGACTGTCCAAGCCGAAGAAGCACGATACGAATCCGTTCGGCGATGCCTTGCGGGAGACCAGTGAGCGTAAAGGCGGCATTATCGACGAACTGACTCGCCATGCAGTGGCGCTGAGTCCTGTAATCAAGCGGCGCACCTTCCCCGAATTGGAGAACGTGCCGGAAGGGCTGGTGCTTGGATGGGCGCAGCTGCCCTCCACCAGAGGCCGTGGCTTTTCGCTTGGCATTTTCCCCGACCGCGATCATTTTGCGCAGGTGGCGTTCGCCGATACGCATGGCCGCGTATTCGTGGGCACCGACCCAACATGGACGTGCAGGATATGCAGGCGCGATTCATGTTCGGCAAGGAAAAGGAAGTGACTCTGCCGGACGGTGAGCGGCTGGGCGAAAGCGACGAGCCGCGTTCACGTTCCGGTTTCTCCCGTGCAGGCCATGGCCTGGGAAGTGCGCTGCATCATGGGCGTGGTTTGGGGCGTGGCCTTGGTCATGGTGCTGACGGCGTGAAGGCCATTACCGGTGGCGTGGTGGGGCGTGACGACACCGGACGCATGACGTGGCTCGCCTCATGGCTCAAGGCCGGCAACCGGTACACGCTTGAGCAGATGCGTGCCAATCTGCCGCCTGTGATGCGTCATGATTTGGAATACCGCGATGCCATTACCATCGCGTTCTTCGCCACGTATATGTTGCCGCAGATCAATGGTCTGCTCATCGGATTCGGTTCCGGCAATATCTTCCGCCGTCTCAACCGTGAGGCGCCAATCGGTGCGATTCGCCGTTCGGTGCGTGACACTTTGGCGGCACGAGCCCACGGCATGCGGGCCTCCGGTCTGGAGGATCACTTCGCCGATCTGATGCGCGAAGCCGGCGCCCTCGACACCACGCCCGGGACTGGAAGCGGTGCATGGCGCCGAACCGTTGCACCTGTACACCTCGACGTATTCGAGCGGCTATTTCTTTACGTGGGATAAGTCCTTGGCATTCGGGCAGGCGCTGAAATCCTTGAAGATCGAAGGCAACCTCAACCGATTCGCTGCGGTGAGCGCTTGGCTGGAGCGCAACGCTTCCTTGGGGCGCAACCCTACGGAAGATACGGTGACCCGTGCCGAGGCCGCGCAAATCGACATGAAACTCATTGAGAACCCTGCGATTATGGCGCTTGACCCGTATGATGGCGAGCAGGAGCGTCGGGCCGTGCTGAGCCTGGTCGATATCGCCGCACGCACGGCTGGGCAGATTCGCAGTGAATTCCCCGATCCTCGAGATGTGCTGACCCAGCAGAACGTGCCGGATTCGGGTGTGACGAATGCTGCGGGCGCTGAAAGTACTGAGAGTGCTGAGGGCGCTGTAGAACGGACCGATAAGAGCGACACCAACACTCAAGCCGCTCGTCCTTCGTATTCGCCGGCGAGGAGCGACGAATGGGTGTATCGTCAGACCCTCTCTTCACTGTTGCGCCGGTTACGGTTGCCGTATCGGTTTGACGTGGAGTTCCGGTCGCGCTTGGATTCGGGTGAAGTGGCCATTGGCTTCACCACCGCCGGCACCTCGATGATGCCCGATAGCCGGTATGACACCACTCGACGTACGTGGCGTGCGCTGAGTAGCGCCGAACGCGCGTCAATGAGCGCCGCCTACAACCTGCGTGTCGGCCTGATGATGGCCGCGCTAAGTTTCGGCACCAGCGAATCCGTGCGCCAGGTGTCGTTGCACATCGATTCCATTGGTCTTGAAGAGGCGATTGCCGAACAGGATTCCGCCATCGAGGCGATGATGAGCGAGGCCCTAAGCGCCTTCGAACATCTACGCAGTGGCGATTTGGGGCGTGTGGGTTCCAAAGCCGACCCCAAAGATGGTGATTTCCATGGCGACCCGACCCGCCCCATCACCCATGAGGAGACGTTCGGGCAGACGGCGTCCGGTGACGAACGCGGCACGGCCGGGGGAGCAGGCAACGGTACCGGACCGTCTGCGGATGCTACGGATCAGGCCGCGGCCGAATCCGCTGACGCCGATGGCGCTGCGTCCATCGATTCGCAGTTCGAAGACTGATGAAGGGCATCGATATCGACGAAATGGCGTTCGGCATGCCGGACGATACCGGCGCAGGCGACGACCTGGGCGGTATCGGCGGCGAGGGCGTCGGCACTGACGGTGCTGATGGGGCCGCCGGCATGGACGATGATCCGATGAGCGTGCTGCGCCGCAATCCCACCGTGCGCAATATGGTCACCGTCACCTTCACCCGTGATGCCTTCCTCAAGCGACTGGACACCGCTGGGCTTGACAATCCCGAGGAAACCTACCGCATGTTCGGTGCCGTGATGGACGTGGACGGCGAAGGTGGTCTGAAACCCATCAGCGCCGACTTCGACTTGGCGGACAGCCGGTTCTCTCCCACCGGATCCCAGGAGGAGCCCGAACTGGCCGACCGTCAATTCAGTCCGGCGACCGCTCACGTGCTGGGCGCACAGAATAGTGCCGGACTGGCTATCCAGCGAGTGGACCTGCTGCAGCATGGCGTCAACGAATTCCACGATATCGCCAGGAACACGTCGCTCGGCTCCGTGGAAAAGGCCCAGCGAGCCATGCAGGTCATCGAATCGATATGCGATCCCGAACTGACCGGTTTGGCCTCTCAGGTCACCAGTGCGTTGATCGATGGCAAGGACACGCCGGACTTCACGTTCACGCTTGCCGACGATCTTGACAAGGAGCGTCTGCGCGCCCGAGATATGCTGTTCTCGGGCCAAGCCGATCAGGCCATCGAAGCGGCCGAAGCGGCCGTGGCCCATTTGGACCAGGTGTATGCGGCAGGCCATGGCGTACCTCGATACTTCAACTCCTATGCCGAGCGCGTGGTCTACAACCGGCTGTTCGCCACATTGGACGAGCGTACGGTGCTTATCCCGGACAATCTGTTCTACGCGCACATGGAGCTGGCTGACGTGTTGAGTCAGATCAAGGGTGCCGAGGCGGCCATCCCGCATCTCAACCGTATGGTGGCGTACGCGCCCGCCTACCCGCTCTCACATCTGAAGCTCGCCATTCAACTGGCCCGCAATGAGGATTGGGATTCGGCACGCGCCGCCTGCCTGAATGCTCTGCGCGTGGCCTTGGACCGCGACGATGCCGCGTTCGCCTATTACCGGTTCGCGTACGCCGAATGGATGCTTGACCGGTTCGACACAGCCGCCGCAGCCTACATTATGAGCGATCACATCGCTCCCGGGGCCATTGGTTCGCTGGAAAGCGAACTGCAGGAACTGGTTTCCCGTGCGGACTCGCAGTGCATACCGGTGCCTGAATCGGTGGAGGCCGCCGCCCATGTGCTTGCCACGCATGATCTGCCGGTCTGGCCGCATATCGAAGTGGCTGACATCGTGCGTGACGCCGCTCGCGTGTGCGTGGATGAGGACATGTTCGTGCCGGCCCGCACGCTCTCGGTGGCTGTGGCCCGCATGAATGACGGCGAAGGCGATAACATCGACATCATCCAAGCCCAGTTCCTGCGCTCGCTATCCGCGTAGCCGCCTGAGGGGAGTTGACGGTATAGCCGGCCGAGGGGAGCCGAGCCCGCTAGGATAGACAACCATGAGCACGAACGAACAACTGGCATGGGATTTCGACGATGGGGATGTGGCCGAGGTCCGGCCTGATACCGGTATTGCACGTTTTGCCCCTGGCTCCGAACAATGGATAGCCGCACTGCAGCCCACTGACGACGACGCGATACGCCTCGACCGTTTCGACGTGAACACGATGACCGCTGAGGCCGCCGCCCGCCTGTGGGCTCGCGTGGCCGCATGGGTGGAATCCGATCAGATCGCCTACTACATCGACGACTCACCCGTCAGCTCCGACGCCGCTTACGATGCGCGCATGCGTTGCCTCGAACGACTCGAAGCGGCGTTCCCCTCACTGGACAATCCGCAGTCGCCCACCCATCGCGTCGGCGGTTCCTTCTCCAACGACTTCGCTCCGTGCGCCACCCCAGCCGCATGATGAGCCTTGACGACGTCTTCTCCATCGAAGAACTCAAGGATTGGTACGACTCGGTGATTCGCGACCTCGATTGGCCTGAATCCAAGCCCCTGCCCATGAGCTGCGAGGTCAAAATCGACGGCCTCGCCCTGAACCTCATCTATCGCAACGGCGTGCTTGAACAGGGCCTGACGCGCGGCGATGGCGTTACCGGCGAAGACATCACCCTGAATGTGCGAACCATCGGCTCCATTCCCGCAAACCTCGGCGGCCCCAAGGAAGACGTTCCGGACTTCGTGGAAATCCGAGGCGAAGTGTTCATGCGTTGGGATGATTTCCACACCCTGAACAACGAGCAGGAGGACGCCGGACGAGCGCCCTTCGCCAACCCACGCAACGCGGCTGCCGGCTCGCTGCGTCAAAAAGACCCTCGCATCACCGCCACCCGTCGCCTGAGCTTCTATGCGCATGGTCTGGGGCAGCTCACTTGGGGGCCGGACCATCCGCGCGGCACCCATGACGTGGTCGCCGACCAGTCGCAGGCCTACGATCTATACACCAAGTGGGGCGTGCCGGTCTCCCCGCACAATCGTGCGGTGACCTCATTCCAGGAGATCCTGGACATGATCGAGTACTACGGCGAGCATCGTGGCGACATCGAGCATGCACTTGACGGCATCGTCGTCAAGGTCGATGACCTGGGCCTGCAGCGTACCCTCGGCGCCACTTCGCGCGCGCCGCGCTGGGCCATCGCCTACAAATACCCGCCCGAAGAGGTCAACACCGAACTGCTCAACATCACCGTGCAGGTGGGGCGTACTGGCCGCGTGACGCCGGTCGCCGTGCTCAAACCTGTCTACGTGGCCGGCTCCACCGTGGCTCGTACCACGCTGCACAATGGATTTGAAGTCAAACGCAAGGGCATTCTGATCGGCGACACCGTGGTGGTGCGCAAGGCCGGCGATGTGATTCCCGAACTGGTCGGCCCGGTGCTTGAACGGCGCAAAGGGCGTGAGGACCAGCTGCGCGAATTCGTCATGCCCGAGTTCTGCCCTTCATGCGGCGCGAAACTGTCACCCGCCAAGGAGGGTGACAAGGACATTCGCTGCCCGAATGTGGAGAGCTGCCCGGCCCAGTTGACCGAGCGCGTGATTTCGCTGGCCTCACGCAAGGCGTTCGACATCGAGCACTTGGGCGAACAATCGGCCATCGCTCTGACCAACCCGGAGGAGAACCGGCCTGATTCGGTGGCGACCTACGCGCCGAACATCACCGAGGTTCTGGTCGCCCCCGGCGAAGAACCTGACCCGTACGAGCCGGTGGAAGGGCTGGAATTGCCGGCCGCGCAGAAGCCGGTGTTGTCTAACGAATCCGGGTTGTTCAACCTGACCGCCGCCGATCTGCGCGACGTGCGCGTGTGGCGTGAGGCCGCAATCGTCGAGGTGCATGAGACGGTCGGTGCGAACGGTAAGAAGAAAAAGGTGCGTAAGCGTGTCGGCGGCTCTGGCCTGTGGCATCAGGTGCCTGCTTTCTGGACCGCGCCCACGCCGGCCAAAAAGCTCACGGCCAAGCAGCTGGCCGAACGCGCGCAAGGGGAGACCGCAATCGAATCTGCCGAAACACAGGAGGTACCGCCAGCGAGACGACCGGCGCACCTACCGGGCTGAGGCGCCACTTGGTACTATGCCGGGCTTTGCCGCAGCCTCCTATCCTGAGTATGACGTGCCGGCCGACGCGGTTATCGTGCGCGTGGATCACAAGACCACGCGCACTGGCGTCACGGATGTACCGGTGATCATTCGGCCCGGCGAAAACACGCGCAAGATGTTCGACGAAATGGACAAGGCCCGTCACGCCGACCTGTGGCGTGTGCTGGTCGCGTTGTCGATTCGCCGGCTCGGTCCGCCTACCGCACGCCTGATTGCCTCGGCGATGGGCTCGCTGGCAGCCATCGAAAACGCCACGATTGAAGATCTGACGGCCATCGACGGGGTGGGCCCGGAAATCGCCGAATCGGTGGTGAACTGGTTCGCCGCCACCCGCGAACCCGGCGACTGGCGCGGCGCGACTTTGCGTGCTTGGCAGGCGCCGGCGTGGGCGTCGACGAGGCCGAGACCAGTTCGTTGCCGCAGACGCTGGCCGGCAAAACCGTGGTGGTCACCGGTTCATTGGAGGGCTATTCGCGTGATTCCGCCAAAGAGGCGATTATCGAGCGCGGCGGCAAGGCGGCCGGTTCGGTGAGCAAGAAGACCGATTACGTGGTGATTGGCGCAAACGCCGCTCCAAGGCCGCCAAGGCCGAGGAACTCGGCATCCCCATGCTGAGCGAAACCCAATTCGCCCAGCTCCTAGCCACCGGCACCATCTAAAATAGCCCCCTCAGACGCTTCATTAACCCCCTCTGATGAGGGGGCTGTCAGCCTTTAGGCTGACTGGGGGAGAGAAAAAGCGAATCCCGCCCCAGTGTGACTTACTCCACTCCCTCTGGCATGCCGCCGCATCACACGCTAGGGTAGAACAGGCCCTAAAGGAGGATACGGATTTATGAGCGACGCACGTCAGATCGAAGCCGACATCTACGAACGCCTGAGCAAGGTCATCGACCCCGAGCTCGGTCGTTCGGTCACCGACCTCGCATGATTGCCGCTATCGAAGCCGCGCCCGCATCGTCGGACGCCGGCACTTACGACGTCACCCGTGCACGTTGAGCTGACGGTTCCCGGATGCCCACTGAGCGAGACCATCACCAACCAGATCAACGGCGCGGTCAGCTCCTATCCGGGCGTACAGCTGCTGCCTCATATCGAAGTCGGTTCGATGAGCCGTGACAAGCTGACCAATCTGGTCGCCGACCTCAAGGCCGAACGCAAGCGGAACCCCTTCAGCAAACCGGGTGTCAAGACCCGCATCTTCGCCATCGCCTCCGGTAAGGGCGGCGTCGGCAAGTCTTCGGTTACCGCGAACCTGGCCGCCACGTTTGCGGCCCTCGGCTTCGACACGGCCGCCATCGACGCGGACATCTATGGCTTCTCACTGCCGCGCCTGTTCGGCGTGCACACGCAGCCCACCAATCTGAACGGTATGCTTATGCCGGTCACCGCGTGGGGCGTGAAACTGATCTCCATCGGCATGTTCGCCGGTGCCGACCGGGCGATTCTGTGGCGCGGGCCGCGACTGCAGCGCTCCTTGGAACAGTTCCTGTCTGACGTATGGTGGGGCGAGCCGGACGTCCTCTTGCTCGACTTGGCTCCCGGCACCGGCGACATGGCGATTTCCGTGGCCCAGGCGCTGCCCAACGCCGAACTCGTGGTGGTCACCACCCCGCAGCCCTCTGCCTCCGACATCGCCGTGCGCTCCGGACTCGTGGCCCTGCAGGTGCCGATGAAGGTGCGTGGCGTGGTGGAGAACATGAGCGTACTACGAGCACAAGGGCGAGAAGCTGGAGATTTCGGTGCCGGCGGCGGTCAGCGCGTGTCTGAACAGCTCACTCAGGCGCTGGGCTATGACGTGCCGCTGATGGCCCAGCTGCCGCTGGAACCCGAAGTGCGCGAGACCGGCGAGGCCGGCCGGCCGGCGGTGCTGGACGCCGACGGCGCTTTGCGTACGGATGGCATTGGCCAGACCTTCCGAGGGTTGGCTGAACGGCTGTTGGCAGTGTGAGCCTGCGCAGCCTCACACTTTTGTAGGCGGCGCTGGCGTTTAAGTCCGGTTCGCTGCTGGTGGGCGAATCGCTTGACCACAGCACCTGCGACCTGGTGGTCGAGGCAATGGAGCGCACTGCCGGCGTGGATAGCTCATTAACCTGCAGGCCATTCACATGGACGAGGACGCCGTGCCGCGCTGCCTTGGTATGAATGGGAGATCTACGTTGAGCCGATATCTGGCGGGTGCCTCGCAGTAAATAACGGCATAGCGCATTGTCGGTGCGATGCTAAGAGGTAATGGCCCATGAGCGGTTCCAATCGGCGAGATTGCGTTGCCGGGACACCACGACATGGGCCATCTCGATAAAACGATGCCGCGTGTCGGCTGTTCTCAGGTCATCCGCAGTGACGAGAATGACGATCCAGCCGAGCAGTTGCAATGCGTTTCGCTTTGCCGCGTCGATTCGCATTTGTGCCGGATCTGCGTGATAGGCTCCCTGATATTCGAACGCGACGCGGCAGTCCGGATATGCCATATCCAATATGACGTATGAGTTGCCGATATTCACGCGATAGTTGGCGGTGGGGCATCCCAAGCCTGAATCCTTCAGCATCCCAAACAGTGTGTTTTCCGGCGGAGAATCCGTGTTCTCTGTCATGTAGGGCAGTGCCTCGTGGCATTTGTTACGACCTATGAACCGCGGACTGATTTCCAAGTAAGTATCGAAATCCTTGCGAGTGGCCATTCTGCGCCGTTTATCGCGGCTCATCAAAGAGGCTCCAATGGCCGCAAGTTCCTCCAATGTAGAGTATTGGGCCATCTGAGCCACATCATGACCGGCGAGGCAATCCAGAACTGTTCATAATCCTTTTTGCGGATATCCAGTTTTCCCTTAAACACATGGAAGACCACGCCTTTGATTCGTCTGCGTTTGTTGGCACTGGAAACACAGGCGTGCACGGCATCAACAGATAGCGTGCAATGTCGGGGGATGGGCGCGCCGTAGTAGTTGGCCGCATTGATGTATCCCACCAGCAATGGACCTTTCGAACGGCGCGCAGCATCATTGCAGCGTTCACGTTCTGCTCGGCGTCGGCCGACAATATCCTCATGCATAAAAGAGCTCATGGTGCGACCGTAAAGCTGATTTGGACTTGAATGCAAGCCAGGCAGGGCAATGTGGTTCCAGCTTATGGAGTTATCCACATTGTCTATTTGCGCAGAGAACGGTTCTCAGTAGTATCTGTGCGCTCAAATGAACAAGAACATAACAATCTCACATCATCGCAAATGGCGACATGGCAGTGATTAGCATATTCCATGTGTGCTTCGGGCGTAGAGAAGTGTGCACAGACATTATTGAGAACCGTTCTCTGCGCGCCTATCTGGCTACGACCTCGGTGGGCAGGAGCCCCGTGCGCTGGAACGGCCGGTCCTCGATCTGGTCAAGCACTAGGTAGCCAAGCTGACGCCGAATGCGTCCATTGGCTGGCGCACGGTGGTCAGCTGCGGGCACGCTGGCGTCGGCGTCGACGTCGGCAAGTACGACGGTCCGATGATATAGGCGATTCGTCGATACCCGCGCCCCAACATATGCTCGGTGAGCTTGCGTGAAGCGAGTCGGTTGTCGATGTCGACGGTGGGGAAGGGGTGGCGCTGCCATAGCCGACGCCGGAAATGGCGACTGGCACGCTGATATTGGCGAATCCCTGAAATAGCGGGTCGTCCTTATGAAATGTGTTGAGAATCCACGGGCCGTATCGCATGGCGCAGCGCAGTCTGCACCGCCCCGCCGCCGAACCAACCCCGGCAAGATCGCGCGCCGCGCCGGCACCACTATCCTCGCCCTGCTGTTCTGCGTCGTATGGTTCTTCCCGGTCTACTGGATGATTATCACCGCCGTAAAGCCGCGCGATGAGATCATGACCACGACCCCCGTGTTCTGGCCCATGCACCTCTCGATCGTCCTGTCGATTATTGTCGCGTTCTTCGCGTGCACGGCCCTGACCCTGTACCGCTTCCGCGGGCGCAAGCCGATCATGGTGTTCGTGCTGGCCATCCAGATGACCTCTGGCGGCATCATCCCGCAGATCATCATCTACAACCAGCTCGGCCTGCTCAACAAATACAGCGGCTGATCCTGGCGTACATCGCATGGTGCTGCCGTTCGCGATCTGGAACATGCGCGGGTTCTTCCTGAACATCCCGAAGGACATCTTCGAATCCGCGGCCGTGGAAGGCGCGAACGACTGGCAGATCCTGTGGAAGATCACCTTCCCGCTGGCCGCGCCCGGCATCGTCTCGACCTCGGTGTTCGCGTTCATCAACGCCTGGAACGACTACATGATCGCCTATACGTTCATGAAGGACCAGTCGAAGTACACGCTGCCGGTATGGCTGTCGTCCTTCTCGACACCCACCATGGGCACCGATTTCGGCGGGCAGATGGCCGCTTCGGTGACCTTCTCGTTGCCGGTGGTGGTGTTCTTCATGCTCATCCAGCGCAACATCATGAAGGGTGTGACGACCGGTGCCGTGAAATAGCGTATGCCGCCGTACCTCACCAAACGATTCGTCCGCTGATGGCGGCGTGACCGCGTGTCGCCTGCCGTCAGCGGATGAACGATAATAAAAACAGTATGAAAGGAACAGCTGTGCCCACATTCGAATATAAGGCTGATGCCGCAACGCCGTGTCTCACCCTGATTCCCGCTCCGGTGACATTGGAATACACGCATGGCACGGCTATGATCGGGTCCTTGGTGACGATCGAGAAACGAATTCCCGAATATGCCGTCACCGAAGATGCCGATGAGACCTGGGAAACGCTGCCAATCGAGCAGCTGTCCAGCGAACTCGAGCGTTACTGCGGCGTCGCCGTCCGTACGCGCCGAGTACTCACAGCCACAGATGAAGCCGACGCCGGTGCCAATGCCGCCGAAAAAGCGCGAGATGCGGGCGTGGGTGCGGGTGCGGGCGCGGGTGCGCCGGCAGCGATGAACGGCACCGTCATATTGCTGTGTGTGGATGCGCGATTGGCGCATGACGAATACACGCTGGATGTGTTCGCCTCAGATACCATCGCCGTGCGTGGTGGCAGCGAAAGCGGATTGCGGTACGGCATGCAGACACTGCGGCAGATGATCAGGCAAACCTCGCGGACCTTGCCCTGCCTGCATATCCAAGACAAGCCTGCGTTCGCGGTGCGCGCCTACAGTCTTGACGTGACGCGCGGGCGTGTGCCGACGATGGCGTTCCTCACCTGGTTCATCGACCAGCTGGCGTTGTATAAGTACAACCAATTCCAGCTGTACGTGGAACATGCCTTCGCTTTCGGCGAGCTCAGCGAAGCGTGGCGCGGCACTGACCCGCTCACGGCCGACGACATCATGTTCCTGGACGAATACTGCGCACACCACGGCATCGAACTGGTGCCGTCCTTGGCCACTTTCGGGCACATGTATATGAACCTGCGCACCCGTGAACATCGTGGACTGGGAGAGTTCCCCGAAGACGCCGACCGTCCGTTCAGTTTCATCGAACGAATGGAACACCACACACTGAACGCAGCCAACCCCAAGTCGCACGATTTCGCCTCGCGCCTAATCGAGGAATACGCGCCGCTGTTCCGCTCGCGGTCCTTCAATATTGGTGGCGATGAGACTTTCGACTTGGGCCGTGGCCGGTCCGTACAGGACTCGCCGGGCGCCAGTCGCGATGAGCTGTATGCCGATTTCGTCAAAGACCTATGCAGCACGCTTGCCCATCGTGGTCTACAACCGATGCTGTGGGCGGATATCGCGCTCGAGAATCCGCACACCATGGACTTGCTGCCCGGCGACATCACGATGCTCAACTGGATGTATGAGCCGGATATCGACGAAAGCAAGATCCAGACCATCGCATCACAAGGCCGCCGCCAATTCGTGTGCCCTGCCGTGCGTGCGTGGAGCCGGTTCTTCCCCGACTATGACGGTGCCTGGCTGAACACGTACCGCATGGCGGTGGCTGGGCTCAAATATGGTGCGGAAGGCATGGTGGTCACCGATTGGGGTGACTATGGGCATGTCAATGATCCGCGGTTGAGCGTGCCGGGACTGTGCTACGGTGCGCAAAACGCGTGGAACCCGGTTGCAATTGACGCATGCGAAATGAACCATCGGATTTCTAATCTGGCGTATGGCGACGAATCCGGTTGGCTTATGGATTCACTCGCTCGCATCGACTCCGATGGAGTGTCGTTCCCCTGGGACCTCGCCGTGCAAGTGCTGGAACTGGAATACGGTTCCGGCACCGGCATGCTGAATACGGATGTGGCATCGTATGTGGAACGGTCGTGCGGGGGAGAGCTCATGTTTGACCGTGCGCTGGGATGCGCCGACGCGCGCCGCCGATTGCTCCTGCGGAACCATGCCCGTCTCGAACGACGCCGGGATTGCGACCGGGCGTTGATTGATTGCGGCAGTGCGGTTGTCGCGGTGCTCGATGGCTCGGCACGAGGAGGATTGAACCCGGAGCTGCTGTGGGTGATGCTGGATGGGCAGCGGTTGTTCAATAGACTGGGTGAGGAACTGCTGGTATTGGCTGGCGGCGAGGACGCCTGTGGCACCAAGGATGTGACCGGCCGTGCGCTGGATGCCTCGCGCCGCGCCCGTCTTGCCGCCGATTTGGAGTTGTGGTTCGAACGGTACCGTGTGCAGTGGCTGTCCATCGGCCGTTACGCCGAATTGGCGCGTATCGCCCATGTGGTGTGGTCGTTTGCGGACATATTGCGTAGGGGAGCGCTATAGGGGGGCTCGCAGAAATTCGGTCCTGCTGAGAACAATGTGAGGCTTACGCGCCGTCAAACGCACATGGTGATTTCAAAAATGGCGAATTGCTGCCATTCTTGCACCTGTGCGTTTGATGGGAAATGTGCGTATGCCTCACATTTTTTGCATAAAGCATGAAAATGTGTGAGACCGGCGTCAAGGTCGAATTCGAGAAGAAGGCCTTCGAACAGATTCGCCAGAACGCTCCCAGGTCCTCAACTCCGACGACGCTCCGGACGTTACGGAATACAACAAGGGCAACGCCACGTCCGGCCTGCTCGCCAGCCAAGGCCTGCTCACCAACCTCAACGATTACGTGTCCGAATATGGCTGGGACAAGATTATCACCGGTTCCTTGGCCGACACCGGCAAGTACGATGAGCAAGGCATGATGGGCTCCGGCGACTGGTACGGCATCACCACCGGCGCGGTGAAGTAAGGTCATTCGCACAACAGGCAATTCAATCAACAAGCAGCACATATTGATTTTGGTTTCGGCTGCCTTGTTCCCTGGCGGTCGAAACCACCTCTCCACCAAGGAGCAGCAACAATGAAGTTCACCAACGGCTACTGGATGATTCGTGACGGCGTCGACGCCTCTACGCTCGTGAAGCCTACGAACTGGCGGCGGATGCCACCACCGAAAGCCTCAACGTCCTCGCCCCGACCTCCGTGGTGCGCGGCCGATACGATACCCTGAACCTGCCCACATTCAATGTGGACATCACCACACCTGCGGAAGGCGTGATTCGTGTGTGTGCCGAACACTGGCAAGGCGCCACCGAATACCCCGGATTCCCGCTCAATGCCGACGAACCCGGCAACCGTGATTACGTGACCGTTCAGGCGAACGGCAATGGCGACGGCGAAGTCGGCGTCAATGGCGCGGATGTCACGCTGACCACTGGCGGACTTACCGTGAAGGTCGTCAAGGGCGCCCCCTGGAACCTGACCTTCATCGGCGAGGACGGCAAGGTGCTCACTGAGTCCGCAGGCAAGTCGCTGGCCGATTCAAGCTCGGTGCCGAATCGAACGTCACCGCCCAGCCGGTCAGCGAATTCGGTGTGACCATGGACGGTTCCGCCCGTGATGAATCCGACGTGTTCATTGCCATCCAGCTGCATCTGTCGGTTGGCGAAGACGTATACGGCTTGGGCGAACGCTTCGGCGCTTACGTGAAGAATGGTCAGAGCGTCGACATCTGGAATGAGGATGGCGGCACTGCTTCCGAGCAGGGCTACAAGGACATCCCGTTCTACATGACCTCCAATGGGTATGGCGTACTGGTCAACAACCGCGGCCATGTCTCCTTTGAGATCGGTTCCGAGAACACCGAGGCCACCATCAACTCCTTCATCGACGGTATGGCCGAGCGTGATATTCCGCTGGCCGCCTTCCACTACGACTGCTACTGGATGCGCGAGTTCCATTGGTGCGATTTCGAGTGGGACAAGCGTTTCTTCGGCGACATCGAATCCACGCTGAAGCGCCTGCACGAGGACAAGGGCCTGCACATCTGCGCTTGGATCAACCCGTATATCGGCCAGCGCGGCGAAATGTTCAAGGAGGGCCGAGACAAGGGCTATCTGGTGCGCAAGCCCAATGGCGAAGTCTGGCAGACCGACTTCTGGCAGGCCGGCAGGGGCTTGGTGGACTTCACCAACCCGGCCGCCCGTGAATGGTTCAAGGACAAGGTCAAGGCGTTGCTGAATCAGGCGTGGACGCCATCAAGACCGATTTCGGCGAGCGTATCCCGCGCGACGTCGTCTGGTATGACGGCTCTCCGAAGCTCTCCATGCACAACTGGTACACCCAGCTGTACAACCAGGCCGTGTTCGAAGCCATCGAAGAAACCTACGGCAAGGGCAACGCCTGCCTGTATGCGCGCTCCGCCACCGTCGGCGGCCAGCAGCAGCCCGTGCATTGGGGCGGTGACTGCGAGTCCACCTTCAATGGCATGGCCCAGTCCTTGCGTGCCGGCCTGTCGCTGACCTCCTCCGGCTTCGGCTTCTGGAGTCACGACATCGGTGGCTTCGAAGGTGCGTTCCCGGATCCGGCCGTCTACAAGCGTTGGGTGGCGTTCGGCATGCTCGGCTCCCACTCGCGACTGCACGGTTCCACCGTGTACCGTGTGCCGTGGCTGTTCGACGAGGAGGACGAGAAGAACGGCGTCGCATTGGTGCCCGGCCAGACCGCCGTGGATGTGGTGCGCGAGTTCACCAAGCTCAAGCTTGAACTCATGCCGTATGTCTACCAGCTTGGCCTGCAGCTCATGTGAACGGTACTCCGGTCATGCGTTCCATGTTCGTGGAGTTCCCCGATGACCCGGCATGCCGCACGCTGGACCGTCAGTATATGTTCGGTCCGTCCATGCTGGTCGCCCCCGTGTTCACCTACTCCGGTGAGGTTTCCTATCGATTCCGCTGTGGGTGCGCGATAGCAGCGTAACGACATGAACATTTCAGCGTGGTGCTGGAACACTTCGGTGTTGCGGCACCACGCTTTTGTGCTGATATGAGGATTTGTACTAGTCGAATCCGCGAAATGTTCAGTAAATGTTCACGTAGCGAAATCGGCATAGAATGCGAGCAAACGCATAACGGCACGGTGCTGTTCATGCGTACACCAACGCCAGACGAACCGCCGGAAAGAAGGGGTCTCCGTGATTGAGACAGTGGACGATATCAAGACGATTGCGAACGTCGGCACGGGAACCATGGGCCACGCGATCACGTTGCAGTTCGCGTTGTCCGGATATCCGGTGCATCTGGTCGGCCGCGGCGAGGCCTCGCTGGAGAAGGCGATGAAGGCGATTCGTTCGGATGCCGAGGACTTTGCCGAAGCCGGACTACTCAAGGATGGCGACACCTTGGACGCGGTGCTGGCCCGCATCACCGGTTACGCGACTATGCGAGCGGCGTGGCGGACGTGGACTTCGTCATCGAATCCGTGGCCGAGAACCTTGACATCAAGAAGTCCGTCTGGGCCGAAGTGGAGCACGCCGCCCCCAAGGACGCGATTCTGTCCACGAACACCTCCGGCCTGAGCCCCACCGCGCTGCAGTCGGTGCTGAAGAAGCCCGAACGCTTCGTGGTGGCGCACTTCTGGAACCCCGCGCAGTTGATGCCGCTGGTCGAAGTGGTGCCGGGTGAGAAGACCGATCCGAAGGTGGTGGACATCACCTCCGACCTCATGGCCAAGATCGGCAAGAAGCCGGCGAAGATCAAGAAGGAATCGCTGGGCTTTGTGGGCAACCGCCTGCAACTGGCCGTGCTGCGCGAGGCGTTCTACATCGTCCAGCAGGGCATCGCGGACGCGGCACCGTGGACGACGTGATGAAGTACAGTCTCGGCCGTCGCTGGAATCTGGTCGGCCCCCTCGCCAGCATCGACCTCGGCGGCCTCGATGTGTTCTATAACATCAGCACTTACCTGTTCGACGATATGGACAACGGCACCGGCCCGAGCCGCTGCTCGCCGAGAAGGTCAGGAAGGCAATCTCGGCGCCAAAACCGGCCAGGGCTTCTTCTCCTGGCAGGGCGAGGACGGCAAGCGCATCATCGAATCCCGCAACAAGGCCCTGCTGCGCGCGCTGAAGAACGACGCCGCGGATGCCGCCGCTGCGCAGGCGTGAGGCATAAATATCAAGGATCGGTGACGACGATGACGTCCACAGAACACAGCACGCGAGCCGACATGCTGGCCCATATGGCAGCCTTCAGCAGGCCGCCTACGTGCGCCCGATCGAATACTAGGAAGCCGAGCCCACGGCCTCAAGGCCATCGAGGTGAAGAACGGTCCGTTGCGTTTCGTGTCCATGGCCGACCGCGCCCTCGACGTCTGCCAGTTCGAATACCGCGGCGAGAACCTCGTACTGCGTCGCACAATCACCAGCGTGTACGGCCGGCTGTCGATCACGGTCGAGGATGAGGTGACCAACGAATCCTTCCGCGACGATCAGTCCCGAAAGCGTGTACCTGCACGAGCTCGCCGCCGACGAGAACGGCCGCAGCTTCGCCGCCGTGGTCAACCGCAAGCTCGGACTCGGAGTCGTCATCGACTTCGACGCCAGCCTCTTCCCATACTTCATGGAATGGAAGTCGACGGGTGCGGGCGACTACGTGGTCGGCCTCGAACCCTCGAACTCCAGCGTCCACGGCCGAGGCTGGCACGAGCAGCGCGGCGACCTGCACGCCATCGCCCCGCAGGCCAGCGAACGCAAGTCCCTGACCTTCACCGTCATCGAAGGCGAGGCCGCGATTGACGGGCTCATCGCCCGCCGCGACGCCCTGCTCGGCTGAATTGTGAGATAATATCGGCCGATATGTGAATGGCTGATTAGCGTGGGGAGCATGGTTACCTGGGATTCGGAACAGTATCTGCGATTCAAACGGGAGCGCACGCAGCCGGCGCGTGATCTGGCGATGCAGCTGCCGCCGGACGACGGCAGCGTCACGCGCGTGCTGGATATTGGCTGCGGGCCGGGCAACAGCACGGCCGTGCTGCGCGAGCGCTATCCCCATGCCAAGATTCTCGGCGTCGACAGCTCGCCGGTCATGATCGAGACAGCGCGCAAAACCTATCCCGACATCGATTTCCAGCTGTGCGACGTGTCCGCGCGGCTGGACGAGCTGCCGGCCGACTTCGACGTGGTCTTCTCCAATGCCTGCATCCAATGGGTGCCGGACCATCCGCATCTGATTCCCGGACTGCTCGCCCGGCTCAGGTCGGGGAGTGCTGGCTGTGCAGACGCCGATGAACTATGAGGAGCCGATTCACCGCATCATCGGTGGTATCGTGCACTCGCCCGCGTTCGCGGACAAGCTGCCGCAGCAACGCGAGTTCTACAACCTCACGCCGCCCGAATACTGGGAGCTGCTGCATGCGCATGCCAGCGCCTTCCGCATGTGGAAGGTCACGTACATGCACACGCTGCCCTCGCATGAGGCGGTTATGGACTGGTATCGTGGCACCGGCATGAGGCCGTATCTGCAAGCGCTTGACGACGCCGGGCGCAAGAAGTTCGAGGCCGAAGTGTTCGCCCAAGTCCGCGAGGAATACCCCACACAGTCGGACGGCAGCATCATCTTCCCCTTCCCACGTTTCTTCTTCCTCGCGACTCGGTAGAAGCTCGCCGGATTCGCGTACTGGGCGGCGCGACCTGTTTCCCGCGCCGCCAGCTGTGGGTTGACCTCGCTACTGGCTTGCGGTGATGCCGCTGGCTGCTGCGCTGTTTCCGATTGCGATGGCATTTGCATATGCGGCGCGATGCGGGGGAGCAGTTCTTCGGAGACAAAGTGCCCGATCTCGGTGGGGGTGGTCATGATCGAGCCGCTTAGCGCTGCACGGAATGTGCCGATGATGCCGGAAACGTAGAACTGCTTCAGAAGGATGCGGCGTTTGCGTTCGGCCGGATCGGCGATGGAGTCGATATCCGGCTCGCCGGGGAACAGGACCGGTTGCAGGAATGGCCAGGCGGTCTCCTCGGCGCATCCGCGCCGGCAAATCCACCACGCTGAACATCCTGGGCGCCATGGAAAACAACGACAAAGTCGCACTGGCCGTCGCCTTCTCCACAACGCTCGGCGGCATTATGGCCATCGTCAAACTGGCGATGGGATTGTGGACGATGTCCGTGCTGTTCATCGTGAGCGCCGTGTACTACGCGATGCTGTGCGTCTCACGTTTCTCCATCGTCAAATCGCATACCCGTACGCGCCAGATTGCCGACCGCGTGCAGCGACTCACTCAGGAGATGAGTGTCTACCACCGTACCGGTGGGCTCCTGTGCTTCATCGGCCTGTGGATGCTGCTGCGGCGGCGCTGGACGGTGCCGGCGTCGGGCGAAGATTCCCCGGACGATGCCGTTCCTGCAGTCGAGATCACGGCTGAAACCGAGGCGTAGGGCGTCGCAATGCCTGTTTACAATCGACCCGAATGGTCTTTGTGGTGAGAAGAGGCATATGGTGAGGCTGCCGACGTTGAACGTGAATTGGAGTCGCGATCGGGTCTACGTGATTCGGCGCGGAGTGGTCGCCTGCTGTATCCTGTTCTGCCTGATCGGCGCCGGAGTCGAGACCGCGGCGGCGCAGCGCAGCTG
>ENA-OQMZ01000223-OQMZ01000223.1-human-gut-metagenome-genome-assembly--contig:-NODE-223-length-24696-cov-2.029427_pt1 | contig 24696 bp, 35 predicted proteins | sample MGYA00242621_ERZ504862 | MGnify/ENA primary metagenome ERZ504862 (study PRJEB26092, sample SAMD00036393) | human gut metagenome | host: Homo sapiens | study: EMG produced TPA metagenomics assembly of...
GCGGCATCGGAGCAGCTGATCTGCTTGGAAGTGCAGGGAGCAACAGCCGGTGATCTATGACGGAAACGCAGATCTTGACAAAGAGGCAGTTTTACATAAAACAAATGGAAAATAACACCCCGGAGATCTGGCCGGAGATTTTCCGGAGAGAGCGCTGGACAGTCTTGATCTTGTAGTGCTAAGTCCGGGAGTCCCCACAGACCTGCCGCTGGTAAAGAGCTTCTATGAAAAGGGCCTTCCGGTATGGAGCGAGGTGGAGCTTGCCTACCGTACAGGCAAGGGAGAGGTTCTTGCGATCACAGGAACCAACGGTAAGACAACAACAACAGCACTCCTCGGAAAGATCATGGGAGATGCCCGTGAATCTGTATTTGTTGTAGGAAATATCGGAACTGCATATACATCCAAATCATTGGAGATGAGGGAGGATTCCGTAACTGTTGCGGAGATCAGCAGCTTTCAGCTGGAGACTATTGACCAGTTCCGCCCGAAGGTAAGTGCGATCCTCAACATCACAGAGGACCATCTGAACCGTCATCATACCATGGAGGAATACATCCGTGTAAAAGAGCTGATCACCAAAAATCAGGGACCGGAAGATGTATGTGTTCTGAATTACGAGGATGAAGTCCTTCGTAAATTCGGTGAAAATATCGTTCCGAAGGTGGTATATTTCTCAAGCCTTCGCAAACTGGATCAGGGAATCTATCTGGACGGAGACCAGATCATTCTCAAAACAGAAAAAGAAGAGATCCCGATCGTAAAAACCGAAGAGCTTAAGATCCTGGGACGTCATAATCACGAGAATGTAATGGCAGCAGCAGCTATGGCATATTATGCGGGCGTTTCTGTGGAGAGTATCCGCAAGAGTGTCTGTGAGTTTGTGGCAGTTCCACACAGAATCGAGTATGTGACAGAGAAAAACGGTGTTGCATATTACAACGATTCCAAGGGAACCAATCCGGATGCGGCCATCAAGGGGATTCAGGCAATGAACCGTCCGACTCTTCTGATCGGCGGTGGCTATGACAAGGAATCCAGCTATGATGAGTGGATAGAATCCTTCGACGGAAAAGTCCGTTATCTTGTTCTCATCGGTCAGACGAAAGAGAAGATCAAAGCAGCAGCAGAACGTCTTGGATTTACAGATATCATCCTCTGCGAGGATCTGAAGGAAGCTGTCCAGGTCTGTGCGGAAAAAGCCAATCCCGGAGATGCAGTTCTGCTTTCACCGGCATGTGCGAGCTGGGGACAGTTTGATAATTATGAGCAGCGCGGTGACATGTTCAAGGAATACGTGAAAGCACTGTAATAATCCGAAAAATACATACATAAGCTGAAATAAAGACCACTGTGGAGGCCATGCATGAAGGCAGGACAGAAACAGACCGGAAAGACAGATACCGTTCTCTGGGTACTGGTTCTGATTCTGGTGGTATTGGGACTCGGGGTGCTTTTTTCGGCAAGCGAATATAATGGCAGAGTACGTTTCCACGACTCTGCTATTATTTTAAAAAGCAGCTCTTTGTCCACGGCACTGGGGCTGCTTGTTATGTATCTGGCATCACGTAGATTACCGGCTGTCTGTAAAGCTGGCGCCGGCTGCTATATTTTTTCGCTTTTTCTGTCTGCTGCAGTCCTGCTTTTCGGACAGGAGATCAATGGATCGAAGAGGTGGCTGAACCTGGGGCCGCTTTCCTTTCAGCCGTCGGAGTTTTCCAAGGTGGCAGTGATATTGTTTCTGGTGTGGCAGATCAGCAATACAAAAAGCAAAACAACCGGATTCTGGTTTATCTGCAGGACTATGATGACTTTGCTTCCGGTAGCAGGTCTGGTGGGCTCCAATAACTTAAGCACAGCGGTGATCATTCTGGGAATCGGTGTGCTGCTGATCTTTGTGGCCAATCCAGGTATCTGCAGTTTCTCGCACTTGGAGGTGCGGGATAGGATTTATTGCGGTTTTTCTTGCCGCGGAGAGTTATCGTCTGGAACGCCTGGCAATCTGGCGGGATCCGGAAAATATGAAAAAGGATTTCAGACCATACAGGGCCTGTATGCGATCGGAAGCGGAGGAATCTTCGGCAAGGGGTTCGGGAACAGTCTGCAGAAGCTGGGATTTGTCCCGGAAGCCAGAATGATATGATATTTTCTATTGTGTGTGAGGAAACGGGGATACTGGGAGCCTTTCTGACACTTTTTCTGTTTGGTATTCTGATCTGGAGGCTTTGTATTCTGGCATTAAACTGCCGGGATCTGCAGGGAACGCTGCTGTGCGCCGGGATCATGGCACATATGGCGATCCAGGTAGTCCTGAATGTTGCAGTAGTAACGAATACGATTCCCAACACCGGGATCACTCTGCCCTTTGTAAGCTATGGCGGAACTTCTGTTGTTTTTCTTCTGGGGGAAATGGGGCTGGCCTTAAGTGTCAGCAGTCACAGACATGGAAGGATCACATAGAATAACAAGTAAGAGGCCCTTTTAGGAGTGGAATACTTGAATGAGATCGATGAGATCATCGTGACCGGAGGCAGGCCGCTGCATGGAAGCGTCCGGATCCAGGGGTCAAAAAATGCGGCACTTCCGGTTATGGCAGCAGCACTCTTAAGCACCGGGACCAGTGTACTGCGGGGATGCCCGAAAATCAGTGATGTATATTTGATGGAAAAGATCCTGAAATATCTGGGGGCAGAAACCTGGTGGGAAGGTCAAGATCTTTATCTGGACTGTAGCCATGCGGACGGCACCATGATACCGGAGTGTTATTCCGGAAAAATGCGTTCTTCCGTGATCTTAATGGGAGCAATGCTGGGGCGGAGCAAAAAGGCACAGACAGGATATCCCGGAGGCTGTGTGATCGGGAAGCGGCCGGTGGATCTTCATATCCAGGTTTTGCGCCGCCTTGGGGCAGCTGTGGTGGAAAACGGCAGGATGATCCAGGCATCCTGTGGAAAACTCCGAGGTGCAGAGATGTTTTTTCAAAAAAGAAGTGTAGGCGCTACAGAGCAGGGCATTCTGGCAGCGGTCCTTGCAGAGGGGAAAACAGTCCTTAACGGCTGCGCCTGTGAACCGGAAATTTATTGGCTTTGCCATTATCTTACCGGAATGGGGGCAAAGATCCGGATTCGTGAAAATGGCTGTATCTGTATTGAAGGGGTGGAGAAGCTTGAAGCTGGCGATGGCTGCATTCCACCAGACCGTATTGTCGCCGGAACCTATCTCATGGCAGCGGCGGCAACTAGAGGAGAGATCATCCTGGAAAATCCGCCTCTGGAGGAAATGGATGGAATCCTGGACGTATATCGGAAAATGGGTGGACAATGCCGCAGGGTAGGTGGTAAACTAATAGTCAACGGAAAAAATACAGGTTTTCCCCTGGAGCTTCTGGAAACAGAAGTTTATCCGGGATTTCCTACAGACCTGCAGTCTCCTGCGATGGCGGTACTGGCCACGATTCCGGGAGTGAGCAGGATCCGCGAGAAGATTTTGAAGACAGATATAAAACAGCTTCATGGCTCTGTAAAATGGGAGCACAGATCCAGATCCGGGATGGAGTTGCTGTGATATACGGAGGGCAGCCCCTGACCGGTTGTACTGTGGAAGCAGAGGAACTTCGCGGTGGTGCGGCACTTGTGATCGCAGCACTTGCCGCGCAGGGGATTACCAGGATCCGGGGCTGTTGTTTCATAGAAAGAGGCTATGAACATATCTGTGAGGATCTGACCGCACTGGGCGGTCTGCTGATAAAGGACAGAGGAACTTTATGAAAACATCAAAAAAAAAGCCACTGAAAGCAGTTGGCGGACTTCTTGTCCTGCTGCTGGCAGGAATTATTTTCTTTTTTACGTATTATCAGGTAGATGAAGTGCAGGTGATGGGCAGCAACCATTATTCTGAAAAACAAATCAGGAAGATGGTGCTTAGGGGGCCGCTGGCATCCAATTCTGTTCTTGCACCGCTTCTTTATACTAAGCAGAACACAAAGGATGTTCCCTTTATAGAAGGCTATACCGTAACAAGGCTGAACCGGCACACCATCTGCGTCAGTGTGAAGGAGAAGGATATCGTTGGTTGTATCCCTTATCTGGACAGTTATATTTATTTTGACAGAAACGGTATTTTTGTGGAAGGGTCCACGGAACGTGACGAAAAAATCCCGTTTTTTGACGGGATCAAAGTCAAAAAAGTGATCCAGAACGAGAAACTCCCCATCAAGGATGAAACGGTGATGAACACGGCAGTTGCTCTTTCTACTATTTTTGCAAAAAATGATAAGGTTCCGGATCACATTGAATTTGAAGATGACGGACAGATCAGTCTTGTTTACGGGGATATCACAGTTAAACTTGGAAAGGATGAATATCTGGAAGACAAAATGACCAGAGTTCTGGCCATCCTTCCGATGATTTCCGGAAAAAAAGGAATTCTCCATGCAGAAAATGTAAATGATAATTCCAAGAACATTACCCTGGAGCAGGAACAGGATGAGAGCCAGACTTCCGCAGAAAACTGGACCGGTGGCTATGATGAGGAGGGAAATTATACCGGAGAAGGCGAATATGACGAAAATGGTAACTATGTAGGACCGAAACCGCAGACGGATCTGGAGTATGCGCAGGAAAACTGGGTGGGTGGTTATGATGAAGAGGGAGATTACACAGGCAGTGGTGAGTACGATGCCAACATGACCTATGTAGCGAAGCCCCACAGAAGAAACCATGGCAGAAAAAGGAAACTGGAAGGGCGGTTACCGGGAAGACGGAGGCTATGACGGAGTCAGTGAATATGACCGTGATGGCAATTATGTAGGCACTCTGGAGGATTATCAGGCTTCGGCAGAAAGCTCCGGAGACGGAACAGACTCCGAAGATCCAGATGCTCAGAGTACGGATACCGAAGATACAGAAAATGAAGAAGACTCTTCAGACAGCAGTACGGACAGCACCGAGGAAGAGGCTGATTACAGCAGTGATCAGGAAGAAGGCGCTGAGGATTATGATGAAAATTCGTACAGCGATTACAGTGATGAGTCCGATTATGAGTAAAGATAAAAAAGCTTTCTTAATATATAGTACCAGTATTTGGACATTTTGCCAGAGATTGTTTTGTAAATGTTTCGGTTAATAGAAACAGTGCCGAAATTTAGTGAAAAAAGTATAAAAAAACAAAATTAATGGTTGATTAATTACCGAAAAAAATATATGATATAACTATGTGTATATGTAGCTTGGAATAGATTATTACACTGAATCGGATATCAGGTAGAAATAAAGGAGGAAGTACATTGTTAGAGATAATGACGAATGAGGCTGAGTCTTCTGCGAAAATTATTGTAATTGGAGTAGGCGGCGCAGGTAATAATGCGGTAAACAGAATGGTGGAAGAGGCCATTGGCGGAGTTGAGTTTGTAGGTGTTAATACCGATAAACAGGCTCTGACACTGTGTAAAGCTCCGACTGTACTTCAGATTGGTGAGAAAATTACGAAAGGTCTCGGCGCCGGTGCACAGCCGGAGGTTGGACAGAAGGCAGCTGAGGAGAGCATTGAGGAAGTTAAGAAGATCATCGAGGGAGCGGACATGGTTTTCGTTACCTGTGGTATGGGAGGCGGAACCGGAACCGGAGCTGCTCCTGTGATTGCCGGTGCGGCAAAAGAGATGGGTATCCTGACTGTCGGTGTTGTTACCAACCTTTCCGTTTTGAAGCAAAGACCCGTATGAACAATGCACTTGCGGGAATCGAGAATCTGAAGAAAGCAGTTGACACTTTGATTGTCATCCCCAATGACAAGTTACTTGAGATCGTTGACAGAAGAACAACCATGCCGGAAGCACTGCGTAAGGCTGATGAAGTTCTTCAGCAGGCAGTACAGGGTATCACAGACCTGATCAATCTGCCGGCTCTGATCAACCTTGACTTTGCAGATGTGCAGACAGTCATGACAGACAAGGGAATCGCTCACATCGGTATCGGTGAGGCAAGAGGCGATGACAAGGCTATGGAGGCTGTACAGCAGGCGGTATCTTCTCCGCTTCTTGAGACAACCATCAAGGGCGCTACTCATGTGATCATCAACATTTCCGGAGATATTTCTCTTATGGATGCCAACGATGCTGCAAGCTATGTACAGGAGCTTACAGGTGAGGAGGCAAACATCATCTTTGGTGCTATGTATGATGATTCTGTTGCAGATTATGCAAGAATTACAGTTATTGCTACAGGTCTTACAGACAATAACCTTCAGAACACACCATTTGGAAACAGAGCGTCCAATTCTGTATTTGGAAACACCAAAAAAACAAGCCAGTCACAGCCAGGTGGTATGAACCTTAACATGCCAAGCTTCAGCCTGCCGACTATGAATTCCACACAGTTTGGAACAAAGGCTCCTACAAGCACTGTTCAGAAAAAGGACATCCAGATCCCGGATTTTCTTAAGAACAGATAATAAATGAACAGGATAAGATCCGGCAGAGACTCCATCTGGAACGCTGCCGGATCTTTTTGACTTTCTGATCAAAAGAAACAGGAATGTCTGCTCTGTATGGAAACAGGATTTCTGTTCAGGATATCAGCATTCGCAGCTGAAAGTATCACATTTTGTATCACAGCAGCGATGTGCATTGTCACCGGATACATTGATGGAAGCTGCGGTGCATTTGCAGTGCTCATTGTAGGTGCAGTTGTGTGCTTTGCAGTCGATGTTAATGGTCTCACACCCACAGCAGGGATCTGCGGAATTTTTTACAGCACACTCTTCCTGGTCACGGAAGCTTTCACAGGCGGTGTCGTCCGCATAACGAGCATCTGCACCTTCGACACTGATGGATCCCCTGGAGCAGAGAGAATTTTTGTTATAGCAGCAGTTGTGTGCGGAGCATTTAAGACTTGTCATAAAAGTGTCCTCCTAATAATTATGATTTTACCGGAAACCGTTAGCCTGCCGGAATGCGCATCCTGTCTGATCGTCAGCACTGCGGTAAGGCTTGACAGATTCCGATGTTGCATAGTATGTCCGGAAGAAGAAAAATTTATACTCAAAAAATAAATACATAATAATATAAAAAACAGTTGACAAATAGCAGACACCATGGTATTCTCTTAGAGTACGTAGCGAAAAGAAAGCAGAGTTCACTCTCACCTCAGCGCTGAAGATAAGCGACTCAGGTCAATATTGCACAGTACTGCGAACGGACCAACCATCAGTGCGCAGGTGTAATTATTTGAAGTGTGGACATCTGTCTGCGCTTTTTTTGTGCGGCTTAAGCTACATTAATGAGAAAGAAAAAAAATAATTCTATCATGTTCATGGAGGTGTACAACAATTAGCGGTTAATGATTAACGAACAGATCAGAGACAGAGAGGTACGCTTGATTGGTCCGGACGGAGCTCAGCTTGGAATCGTGTCCGCCAGAGAAGCGATGGCGAAAGCGCAGGAGGCAGGACTTGACCTTGTAAAGATTGCCCCACAGGCGAAACCGCCGGTATGCAAGATCATCGATTACGGTAAATACCGTTACGAGCTTGCAAGAAAAGAAAAAGAGGCCAGAAAAAAGCAGAAAACCATCGATGTCAAAGAAGTGCGTCTTTCCCCGAACATTGATACGAATGATTTGAAGACGAAGGTAAATGCAGCAAGAAAGTTCCTTAGCAAGGGCGACAGAGTTAAGGTTACACTTCGTTTCCGCGGAAGAGAGATGGCACATATGTCCAGCAGTAAGCATGTGCTTGATGACTTCGCAGATCTTCTGTCCGATATAGCGACTGTAGAGAAGGCTCCGAAGGTAGAAGGCAGAAGCATGACTATGTTTCTGACTGAGAAACGGTAGATATCTCAGTCTTCACGGCAACAGCCGGGCAGAACGGGATGCTATATAAAATTTAGAAGTACCAAATCAAGGAGGAATTCATAATGCCAAAAATTAAAACTTGCAGAGCAGCAGCAAAGCGCTTTAAAAAAACAGGTACAGGAAAATTAGTAAGAAATAAAGCCTACAAGAGCCATATCCTTACAAAGAAATCTCAGAAGAGAAAGAGAAATCTGAGAAAATCTACTGTTGTTGATTCTACTAATGTAAAGAGCATGAAGAAAGTATTACCATATTTATAAGATAGAGAAGACGAACAGGAGGAGAATTAAGAAATGGCAAGAATTAAAGGCGGATTAAACGCAAAGAAAAGACATAACCGTACATTAAAACTGGCAAAAGGCTACAGAGGAGCCCGTTCCAAACAGTATAGAGTAGCAAAACAGTCTGTAATGAGAGCTCTTAACAAGCTCCTATGCAGGAAGAAAACAGAAGAAACGTCAGTTCAGACAGCTCTGGATCGCTCGTATCAACGCAGCAGCAAGAATGAACGGACTTTCTTACAGCAAATGATGCACGGCCTTAAGGTTGCAAACATCGACATCAACAGAAAGATGCTTGCAGAGATGGCTGTTAATGATGCAGCAGGCTTCACAGCTCTTGCTGAGATCGCTAAGAAAGCAATCGCATAAGTAAAGTATTAAGAGACGAAGGAGTCAGGGAATTTTTTCCCTGGATTTTTTTGTAAAAAAATTCAGACAATTTGCCGAAAAACGACACAAGCTGTACAGCGGACAAGTGTCCGCGTTGTGCAATCAGACGAAAAACAACAGATAACTAAATTTGCCCTTGAAATAAAAAATATGCGATGCTATAATTTTACCATTAAACATTAGTAACGCGACAAAGCGCAGGAGGAGAGATTATTATGAAGAATTGGAAGAAAGTAATCGGCGTTGCATCAGCAGCAGCGATGACAGCAGCGATGATGATGCCTACATCAGTTTTTTGCAGCAGATGAGACATTTAAGATCGGTGTGATCGGACCGATGACAGGTGATTACGCACAGTACGGTACCAACGTATACAACGCAGCCAAGATCGCAGCTGATGAGATCAACGAGAACGGTGGATTCAACGGATATAAAGTAGAGATTCTTGACGCAGGTGATGACCAGGGAGATCCGGAGAAGGCTGTTAACGCATACAATGACCTGATCGATAAAGGAATGCAGATGCTCTGTGGAACTGTAACATCCGGTTCCTGTATCGCAGTAGGAGCTGAGGCAGCTGAGGATACATTCCTCTTCACACCATCCGCAACAGCACTTGACTGTATCACAGCAGGAACAAACGAGTTCCGTATGTGCTTCACAGACCCGGCACAGGGAACCAAATCTGCTCAGTACATTTCCGAGCACAAACTTGCAACGAAAGTAGCAGTACTTTATGATTCCGCTGCTGACTACAACTCCGGTGTACATGACGCATTCGTTGCAGCAGCTGCTGATGACGGACTTGAAGTAGTTGCAGATGAGGCTTACACAACAGACAGCAACACAGACTATTCTGTACAGCTTGCAAAGATCAAGAAGAGCGGCGCTGAGCTTCTTTTCCTTCCGAATTATTATTCCGACAATGCGCTAATCCTTCAGCAGGCATCTGAGGCAGGACTTGACATTAAATTCTTTGGTGTAGATGGCATGGATGGTATCCTCAATGTAGAGAACTTCGATAAATCCCTTGCAGAGGGTGTTATGCTTCTGACACCATTCTCCGCAACAGCTACAGATGAGAAGAGCCAGAACTTCGTAAAAGCATACGGCGATGCTCACAACGGTGAGATCCCGAACCAGTTTGCGGCAGATACATATGATGTACTTTACGCAATGCAGCTTGCAGCTGACGATGCAAAGATCACACCAGATATGGAAAATGCAGACATCAGTGCAGCAATGAGCGCATCCATGGCAAACATCGAGCTTGACGGACTTACCGGAAAAGCAAAATGGACCGAGGATGGCGAGTGTGATAAAGAGCCGAAAGCATTCGAGATCAAAGACGGTGCTTATGTAGAGATGAAATAAGTAATTTCTGTTAACGTTAGGGGTCAGGGGACGGTCACCTTTAGTGGGAACCGTCCCCTTTTTCCCTTATCAATAAACAATTAAAAGAGGTGCGTTATGAGTTTTATATCTTATTTAAAAGACGGCATCAGTCTTGGCAGTATCTATGCGATCATCGCACTTGGATATACCATGGTTTATGGTATTGCCAAGATGCTGAACTTTGCACACGGAGATGTTATCATGGTGGGAGCTTATATCATCCTTACCTGTATCACAAGAGGCGGCATGTCACCGATCCTTGCTGTGATCCTTTCCGTTGTGATCTGTACACTGCTTGGTGTTGTCATTGAGAAGGTAGCTTACAGTCCACTTAGAAAAGCTTCCTCAAACCTGGCCGTTCTTATCACGGCTATCGGTGTCAGTTATCTGGCTTCAGAACCTGGCACTTCTGATCTTCGGCGCAGATGCCAAGAGTTTCGTAGCTGTTGTCAAAGTTCCGTCCATCACACTGTTTGACGGTGAGCTTACCATCAAGGGAATCACCATCGTAACCATCCTTGCATGTATCATTATCATGGTGGGACTTTCCCTCTTTGTAAAAAAGACAAAACCTGGCCGTGCCATGCAGGCGGTTTCCGAGGACAGAGATGCGGCACAGCTGATGGGAGTTAACGTCAATGCGACAATTTCCCTCACATTTGCCATCGGTTCCGGACTTGCAGCGATCGCAGGCCTTCTGCTCTGTCAGACTTATCCGACACTGACTCCGTACACAGGAGCCATGCCTGGTATCAAGCTTTCGTAGCTGCTGTATTCGGTGGAATCGGTTCGATTCCGGGAGCTATGGTCGGCGCATCCTTCTGGGAATCATCGAGATCTTCGGAAAAGCTTATATTTCTTCCCAGGTTGCAGATGCGATCGTATTTGCAGTCCTGATCGTCGTGCTTCTTGTAAAACCTACCGGACTGTTCGGCAAGAACATCCAGGAGAAAGTGTAAGGTGGCCGATATGAAGAATATGAAAAACAAAACAACAAAAAATAACATGATCAACTATGGAATTGTCATTGTGCTTTTTGTGATCGTACAGGCACTTTCCTCAACTGGAAATCTTTCCAGACTTCTTATGGGACTTCTTGTTCCCCTTTGTGTTTATACCATTGCATCAGTTTCCCTGAACCTGGTAGTCGGTTTTTCCGGTGAGTTGAGCCTTGGACATGCGGGCTTCATGTGCGTGGGAGCTTTTTCCAGTGCCCTGTTTTCACAGGTTGTTGCAGACTCCATTCCGCAGGTTCCTCGCTTTATCCTTGCAATCCTTGTAGGTGCGGCAGTTGCAGCACTGTTCGGTGTGATCATCGGTATTCCGGTACTTCGTCTCCGCGGTGACTACCTGGCTATTGTTACACTGGCTTTTGGTGAGATCATCAAGAACCTGATCAATGTACTTTACATTGGCGTGGATGACAAAGGACTTCACGTTGCAACAAGTGCAGCCGGTCTTCATCTGGAAGCCGGCGGAAAGCAGATTCTCAAAGGTGCCCTTGGTATTTCGGGAACAGCAACTCTTTATAAAGATATCAAGAATTACTTTTTCCTGATCGGCGTGATCCTGCTTCTTCTCACATTGTTTATTGTACAGAACCTTGTAAACTCCAGAAGCGGACGTGCTATTATGTCAACCAGGGACAACCGTATTGCAGCGGAGTCTGTAGGAATCAATATCACCAGATACAAACTGCTTGCATTTACAATTTCCGCAGCCCTTGCAGGAGTGGCAGGTGTGCTGTATGCACATAACCTTTCTCTTCTTAAGGTTTCTGTATTCGATTACAATATGTCCATTCTGGTACTTGTGTATGTAGTACTTGGAGGAATCGGAAATATCAGAGGATCTATCATTGCAACAATTATCCTCTATGCACTGCCTGAGCTTCTCCGTGGATTCGCAAACTACCGTATGCTGATCTATGCTATCGTACTGATCATCATGATGCTCTTTAACTGGGCACCGGCAGCAAGAGACTGGAGAGCACGTATGGTAGAGAAATTTAAAGGCAAAAAAGAGAAAAAGGAGGTGGCCTGATCATGGCAATGCTGGAAGTAAATAATCTGTCTATCCAGTTCGGCGGTCTTCGTGCTGTTGACGGCTTTAATATGACCATTGAGAAGGGACAGCTCTATGGACTGATCGGCCTAACGGTGCCGGTAAGACAACGGTATTCAACCTTCTCACAGGTGTATACAAACCAACAGAGGGAATCATCAGACTGGACGGCCAGGACATCACCGGAAAAAGCACCATTGAGATCAACAAGGCCGGAATCGCAAGAACCTTCCAGAATATCCGTCTTTTCAAGGATATGCCGGTTTCTTGACAATGTAAAAGTAGGACTTCACAATCATCATCCATATTCCACACTGACCGGGATCTTAAGACTGCCGAAATATTACAAGGTAGAAAAAGAGATGAATGAACGTGCCATGGAGATACTGAGGGTGTTTGATCTGGATAAGGAAGCAGACACTCTGGCAGGAAATCTGCCTTATGGTAAACAGCGTAAGCTGGAGATCGCCAGAGCTCTTGCCACAGAGCCGAAGCTTCTTCTCCTGGATGAGCCGGCGGCTGGTATGAACCGAATGAGACACAGGAACTGATGGATACTATCCGTTTTGTGCGGGAGCATTTTGATATGACTGTTCTTCTGATCGAGCACGACATGAAACTGGTGGGCGGTATCTGTGAGGAACTTACAGTTCTGAACTTCGGTCAGGTACTGATCCAGGGGGAGACATCTGCAGTGCTGAAAGACCCGACGGTTATCACTGCATATCTGGGAGAATAAGGAGGAACGAGACAATGGCAATGTTGGAAGTAAAGGACCTCCAGGTCTATTATGGTGTGATCCAGGCTCTGAAGGGAATTTCTTTTCATGTAAATCAGGGAGAGGTTATTGCGCTGATCGGTGCCAACGGTGCCGGAAAGACAACCACACTTCAGACACTTACCGGAATTCTTTCTCCGAAGTCCGGAAGCATTGTGTTTGAGGGAAAAGACCTCACAAGAACACCAGCCATAAGATCGTAGAAATGGGAATGGCACACGTTCCGGAAGGAAGACGAGTATTTGCGGATATGTCCGTTTATGAGAATCTTCTTCTTGGAGCTTACACAAGAAAAGACAAGGCAGAGATCGCAGAGAGCCTTGCTGGTGTATACAAGAGATTTCCGCGTCTGGAAGAACGTAAAGGACAGCGTGCCGGAACACTTTCCGGTGGTGAGCAGCAGATGCTTGCCATGGGACGTGCACTGATGAGCAGACCAAGGATCATTTTGATGGATGAGCCGTCCATGGGTCTGTCGCCGATTTTTGTAAATGAGATTTTTGACATTATCCGCGAGGTAAGTGAGAGCGGAACTACAGTGCTTCTGGTTGAGCAGAATGCGAAGAAGGCTCTTTCCATTGCGGACAGAGCGTACGTTCTGGAAACAGGAAGCATTACTATGGATGGAAAGGCAGAGTATCTTCTGAATGACGAGGCCGTTCAGAAGGCATATCTTGGAGAGTAGGGGGAAAGACATGGATAATTTCGTAATTACCATTGCAAGACAGTATGGAAGCGGTGGACGTACCATCGGAGAGGAGCTTGCAAAGAAATTAGGGATTTCTTACTATGACAAGGATATCATCCGCATGGCATCTGAGGAAAGCGGCATTCATGAGCAGCTTTTTGGAAGGGCAGATGAAAATGTCAGCACAAAGCAGAGATTTTTTGCAAAGTCCGGAATCTACAAGGGTGAGCTGATCCCGCCTCAGAGTAAGGATTTTACATCCGATGAGAACCTGTTTAATTATCAGGCAAAGGTGATCCGGCAGCTGGCAGAAACAGAGTCCTGTGTGATCATCGGACGTTGTGCAAATATGATCCTGAAGGATTATTCCAATGTTCTTCGTGTGTTTGTTTACGGAGACTGGGATTTCCGTATCCGTGAGGCAAGTAAGAAACTCAGCGGAACTACAAAGGATATTGAAAAATTTATGCAGAAGGATGACAAACGCAAAGAAGATTTCTGCAAACGTTTCATGGGTGTTGACTGGGCAGACATGACGAAATACAATCTGTGCCTGGATAACGGTACCCTTGGTTATGAGAAATGCGTGGAGGAGATCGAGAGTGCACTTGAGATCCTGAAAAAATAAGACATATATCAGAGAATATTCCCCGGGAAAGAAAAGCCAAAAGTCTTTTCCCGGGGATTTTTTCATATATTGTGGAAAAGTATATTTGATCCGGCGGGAAATATGGATAAGCGAAAAAAATATTTCTGTGTAGTGGCAATGGTATTGATCCTGCTCAGCGGATATGGAAAATCTCAGACAGTGCATTTCGGATGCGGGTGACCAGAATGATCGCCGGTGAGGGGATGCTCCGGCTGGTGGCGGCGCAGTACGGACAAAAAGCAGCAGAACCGGTGGCTGAGACAGCCTCTGACAGAAGCGAAAAAGAGGATCGTCCACGTGTGGCTCTTACCTTTGATGATGGACCACATGCAACATATACACCTCTGCTTCTGGATGGCCTGCGGAAGCGTGGAATCCATGCCACATTTTCTTATGGGAAAAAATATCCGGGGAAATGAGGAGATCGTAACGCAGATGCAGAGAGACGGTCATCTCATCGGTAATCACACGTATGATCACGTGCAGCTTGATAAGCTTCCCGGTGATCAGGCCTGTCAGCAGATCATAAAGACGAATAATGAGATCTACGAGATCACCGGAGAGTATCCCATGTATCTTCGCCCGCCCTACGGTGCCTGGCCGAAGGATCTGGAGCTCTGTGTGACCATGCTGCCGGTATTCTGGGATGTGGATACCCTGGACTGGAAATCAAAAAAATGTCCGTTCTGTGGAAAATATCGTAAAAAGACAAGTGAAGGATGGCTCCATTATCCTGATGCATGACAGCTTTTCTACTTCCGTGGAAGCGGCCCTGGAGATCGCGGATATGCTTACGGAAGAAGGATATGACCTGGTAACTGCAGATCAGCTGCTGGTGATGTAACTGTGATTTGCCGAAAAGGCAGAAACGATTGCTTTTTTATGTGCAAACAGGTAAAATTATAAAAATAAGGAATCTGTCCGTATGCCGGAAACAAATGAAACGATCGTTGCCGGATACAGATCTATGAAAAGAATACGGATCGTGAATATCCGCTTTTTACAGAAAATACAGGAGTGAAAGCCATGGATTTATTTGAATACGCAAAGTCAAAAAACGCTGGATCAGGAGTCACCTCTTGCATCCAGGCTGCGTCCGCGAACACTGGATGAGGTGGTGGGACAGCAGCACATCGTAGGAAAAGATAAATTGCTGTATCGTGCCATAAAGGCGGATAAGCTGACATCTGTTATCTTTTACGGCCCTCCGGGAACCGGAAAGACCACCCTGCAAAAGTCATCGCCAATACCACAAGCGCCAGCTTTACCCAGATCAATGCAACTGTAGCAGGGAAGAAAGATATGGAAGCAGTTGTAAAGCAGGCACAGGACGATCTCGGCATGTATGGAAAAAAGACCATTCTGTTCATCGATGAGATCCATCGTTTCAACAAAGGCCAGCAGGATTACCTTCTTCCTTTGTGGAGGACGGAACCATCATTCTTATCGGGGCCACAACAGAGAATCCATATTTTGAGGTAAACGGAGCGCTTCTTTCAAGATCCATCATTTTTGAGCTGAAGGCACTGGAAATACCGGAAATAAAAGAACTGATCCTGCGTGCAGTTAATGATCCGGAACGTGGAATGGGAAGCTACGGTGCGGTGATCGAGAAGGATGCCCTGGAATTTCTGGCAGATATGGCAGGAGGAGACGCCAGAAGCGCCTTAAACGCCGTAGAACTGGGAATTCTCACCACACCCCGTGATTCGGACGGTAAGATCCATCTGACCCTTGAGGTGGCTTCTGAGTGCATTCAGAAGCGTGTTGTACGTTATGACAAGAATGGAGATAACCATTACGATATTATTTCTGCCTTTATTAAGAGTATGCGGGGCTCAGACCCGGATGCGGCAGTTTATTATCTGGCAAAAATGCTTTATGCAGGAGAAGATGTGAAATTTATTGCAAGAAGGATCATGATCCTGGCCTCTGAAGATATCGGAAATGCGGATCCTCAGGCACTCTGTGTGGCAACGGCAGCAGCGCAGGCAGTGGAACGTGTGGGAATGCCGGAGTCCAGATCATTCTTTCCCAGGCAGTTACATACATGGCCTGTGCACCCAAGAGCAATTCTGCAGTAAATGCCATACAGGAAGCCATGCGCTGCGTGAAGGCGAAGAAGACAACCGTTCCGGTGCATCTGCAGGATGCCCATTATGGTGGCCACGAAGTCTGGGTCATGGTATCGGATATAAATATGCCCATGATTATCCGAACCATTATGTAAACCAGCAGTATCTGCCATCAGAGATCCAGGGGGAACATTTTTACGAGCTCAGTGATATGGGATATGAAAAGAAACTGAAAGAGCATATGAAGAAGATCCACGAAGAAGCGAAATAAATGAATATAAGTAAAACGGAGGAGCCTCTCAGAGAAGCTCCTCCATTATTTTGTCATAAACATTCTGGTATTTATAAGGCCAGCTTTCACATACAGACTGTGCAGCAGCAAGATTTGGCACATTGATGCTGAGATCAACGATGCTGACGCCGCTTTCGATGATCCGCAGACGTACCGAGTAGCTGCCCTCTTTGGTAGGATAGTAATCTGCAGGAGTCAGGAGATGTTCTTCGATCTTGCAGTGGAGGGAATTGAGATATTCTTCCACTTCTTTCTTGATGTCAGAGGAAAGTTCTTTGGAAAAATATTTCAGAGTGTTTTTTCCCTCGGAGGTCAGTCGATAGTAACTGCGGTTGGACTGTGAAGACATTTCCACCAGATCTGCCTCCACAAGTTCGGAAACTGCCTGCTGGAGCTGAAAATAATTGGTGTATTTCCGGTCCAGGATAAAATCGGTGATCTGGGAATTTGTGAGATCCCCATCGGAATTCTGCAGCATATATAAAATAATAAGCTTATAGGTTGTAAAAGGTGATGCCATAAGAATCCTCCTTTTTACTGGCTGCGGGAAAGGGCTTCGAGAGCTTTTCCCTGAAAACTTGCTCTTTCTTTCATCCGGTGATGAAGAAGGTTTAAAACTTCTCGTTTGCGGCTGGCCCATAAAGGTGCGATCAGCAGATCCTTCGGTCCGTCGCCGGTGACCCGGTGGATCACGATATCCGGTCTGAGATGTTCCAGACAGTCAATGACAAGGTTCAGATACTCGTCCCGTTCATAAGTGCGGAAAAGACCGGCTTCATGATCAGCGGCAAGATCTGTACCACGCAGTACATGAAGAAGCTGCAGCTTGATCCCCTGGATATCCATGCGTTCAGATAAGCCATTGTTTCCAGGATATCCTTCCGGCTTTCGCCGGGAAGCCCCAGGATGGTGTGGACGATCACTTCGATGCCGCCTGCGCGGAGATTTTTTACTGCGGTATCAAAACAGGACAGTGGATAGCCGCGCCGTATATATCTGGCGGTATCTTCATGGATAGTCTGGAGCCCCAGCTCCACCCACACCGGTTTGATCTGGTTCAGGGAATAAAGAAGCTCCAGTACATCATCTCCCAGACAGTCCGGTCTGGTACCAATGGACAGTGCCACGATATCCGGATGGGAGATGGCTTCTGTGAAGATCTTACGCAGGTGTTCCACAGGAGCGTATGTGTTTGTATATGCCTGAAAATAGGCGATATATTTATGGATCGGGCGTTTGGAAGAGAGACTTTTGATCTGTGTGTTGATCTGCTCTGTAATGGAAAGAGCGGCGTTTGCTGCAAAATCTCCGCTTCCGCCCTGGCTGCAGAAGATGCAGCCTTTTTTGCCCAGGGTGCCGTCACGGTTGGGACAGGACATGCCGCCGTTTAATGCAACCCGGTAGACCTTTTCGCCGTATCGCTCCCGGAGCATATAGTCCAGAGAATGATAAGGCTTGTCGTTCCAGCGCTTCATTATGCCTCTTTCGGTTCGTTTTTCTCTTCGCCGTTTTCTTCGTTTTCATCTTTCGGTATATAGTTATCGAAGATCTTTACAAAGATCTTTGATTTCCAGTAGGCCAGCGTGGAAAATCCCATCAGAATAAAAAGCATGATCAGGATGGATGTAAACTGTGCATAGCTCACATAAGCAAAAGCCACATCAGTAGGAGGCGGAGACGCAGAGATCACAAGCATCAAAAGTGTCAGCGGAAGATGGCGGACGGACATCAGGAATGCATTTACAAAGGTATTCTTGACGGAATTAAAAAATTTGGAAAGGATCGGATAAATGTACAGAAGGATCATCGCATAGATCAGTGCAAATGCAATGAACAGACTGAAAAGTCCTTTGTACATAGCTCCGCTTCCGGCTCTGGCGATCCGAAGATCGATAAACAGAACAGCAGCGGTGAGGAGCATGATGATATTGATGATGGTCGCCTGTTTGAAGTTCTGTTTGAAGGAGTGGAAAAGCTGCGGGCAATATAGGATTCCTCGTCTCTTGCCATCTTTAGTGTGACATAGTAGAGAGCTGTTATGGAGGCGCCTGCGGTGACAACCGGAATGCAGCAGAGGATGCACAGAAAATTCAGAAGAAGCAGGTCTGCTACGCGTCCCATGAACACGAAGAATTTGTTGTCCATGTTGAAAAAACGATTCATTTGATAAGTCTCCTTTCTTTTGGATATTATTTTAAGTATACCCAATCACAGCAGAAAAGCAAATCCCAAATGTTTTCCGAGGTAGTGGAAATGGGAAAATCATGTGTCCGCCATAGAAAGACAAAATAGCAAAATAGTTTATTAAATTTCCCTAAAAGGCTTGCTTATCACGATTTAGAGTGTTAAAATATCAGTATTGTATTAGACGAAAATTATGTATTTTAAAGGAGCGTAACAATGAGCAAAAAAATCAGGACGGAGGCTGTGGATCATCTTTTTGAAGCGATCCTGTGCCTGAAGGACAAGGAAGAGTGTTATACATTTTTTGAGGATGTGTGCACCATCAATGAGCTGCTTTCTTTATCTCAGCGCTTCGAGGTAGCCAAGATGCTTACTGATAAGCGTACATACCTTGATATTTCCGAGAAAACAGGAGCTTCCACAGCTACGATCAGCCGTGTGAACCGTTCCCTGAACTATGGAAATGATGGTTATGAGATGGTATTTGCACGTATGAAGAAGGATAACGGGGAGCAGGGCGGCGAAGCAGAATAAGGCTTACGTCCATACCGTGATGATAACGGATAATACTGTAACGAAAAAGAGACAGGCGATCGTGCGACTGTCTCTTTTTTTTTCGGTGCGCCCGGCGACGCACGTTTATGATCGGATGTGAGCTCCGGATATTATTTGTCTTTTTTTGAGAAATCCGTATCTTTTGAGGAATTCATGTGGTCGATCATGTTTTCGATGATCATTTTTTTCATGTATACGTCGAAGCTAAGAAGACAGATAAAGGAAAACTGGTGAAGGAATTCCTTATCCTCCGGGTCGGCGTCCTCAAAAATTTCTCCGGCACTTTTGAAACGGCGCATAAGATCCTTTTCCAGGTAACGGATCTGTGACTGCTCCATACTGAAAACCTCCTGGTAGATGTAAGTCATGTCCTTTTCTGTAACGGACTTGAAGTATTTCTCGGTGATCGGTCCCAGAAGGGTCTGGATATCATTGATGGAGAGGATATTCTTAAAATAGTAGATAAAGATCAGCATCAGCAGATGCTCCCGGGAATACCGCTTCTTTTCCGGCGGGGGAAGGAGCTTGTTCTTTGCGTAATTGTTGATCATGGTCTTGGTCAGGATCTTGTCATCATCATGACGCTTGGTGGAAGCGAGATTATCTTCCATAAAGGTTGTGACCTGATCCATGTAAAGAGCAATATTGGGAATTTCATCGGGTTTTATATAATCAAGCTCAGCAATTTTTGCAAAAATGCTGTTCATCATTTCTTTTTCGTTTTCTGTCATCGCATTATCACCTCTGCTCCCTATTATATAGTTTTAAATACTACTTGTTAAAGAAACTTTTTTCAGAGAGGTGGGTTTACCGGAAAGTAAGTCATGATAGTATATAAAGATACTGTTCATATGGAAAAAGAAATGGAGATCAAAATGAGTATACATGATGCTTTGGACACATTGAATCCTATGCAGCGGGAAGCTGCCGTACATACAGAGGGACCACTTCTGATCCTCGCAGGAGCCGGTTCCGGAAAAACAAGAGTGCTGACCCACAGGATCGCCTATTTAATGGAAGAAAAGGGTGTAAACCCATGGAATATCCTGGCCATCACCTTTACCAACAAGGCCGCCAGTGAGATGCGGGAACGTGTGAATAAAATTGCGGGAATGGGTGCGGAGAGCGTATGGGTCTCCACCTTCCATTCCGCCTGCGTGAGGATCCTGCGCAGACATATTGAGGTGCTGGGCTTTGGCAGTAATTTTACTATCTATGATGCCGACGACCAAAAAACAGTCATGAAGGAAATCTTCCGGAAGTTTGATATCAATACCAAGATTTACAAGGAACGAGGCGTTCTTGCTGAGATTTCCCATGCCAAGGATGAACTGATCACACCGGAAGAGATGGAGCTGAATGCAGGCGGCGATCCGGATGCACGGAAGATTGCCGGTATGTATAAGGAATATCAGTCTATCCTCAGGGGAAACAATGCGCTGGATTTTGATGACTGATCGTGAAGACTGTGGAGCTTTTCAGCATAATCCGGATATCCTGGACTATTATCAGGAACGTTTCAAATATATTATGGTGGATGAGTATCAGGATACCAATACTGCCCAGTTTAAATTTGTAAGTCTTCTTGCTGAGAAATACAAGAATCTCTGTGTGGTTGGTGATGATGATCAGTCCATCTATCGTTTTCGTGGAGCAAATATCGGGAACATCTTAGGATTTGAGAAGGTTTTTCCTGAGGCTAAGGTGGTGCGCCTGGAACAGAATTACCGTTCTACCAGAACATCCTCAATGCAGCCAATGAGGTGATCGTCAACAACACAGAGCGTAAGGAAAAACGCCTCTGGACAGAAAATGAAGAGGGCGATAAAGTACATTTCCGTCAGTTCAACAACGGATTTGAGGAAGCGGAGTATGTTGCAGGAGAGATCATCCAGGGGCGCCGCAACGGGAAATTCCAGTACAAGGACTGTGCAGTACTTTATCGGACCAATGCCCAGTCACGTCTCTTTGAGGAGAAATTCCTCCTGGCAAATGTTCCTTATAAGATTGTCGGCGGCGTGAATTTTTATGCCCGCAAAGAGATCAAGGATCTGTTAAGCTATCTGAAGACCATTGACAATGCCAGTGATGATCTGGCTGTGCGTAGGATCTTAAATGTGCCAAAAAGAGGGATCGGACTCACCAGCATCGGCCGCGTCCAGGACTATGCGGATATGATGAACCTGAGCTTTTACGATGCGCTCCGCGTGGTGGAGGAAGTACCGTCCATTGGCAGGGCAGCAGGAAAGATCAATGATTTTGTATCCTTTATCCAGGGACTGAAAAGTAAGGCAGAGCCTATACAGTCCGTGAAACCCTGGAAGAGGTCATTGAACTTACCGGTTATGTGAAGGAACTGGAGGCAGAGAAAACGGAGGAGGCTCAGGCGAGGATCGAAAATATCGATGAGCTGATCTCCAAGACAGAATCCTCCAGGAAGCCATGGAGGAGGCCGGACAGCCGGCAACACTTTCTGCATTTCTGGAGGAGATCGCACTGGTGGCAGATATCGATTCTGTTGATCCGGATCAGGATTATGTGCTGCTGATGACTCTTCACAGTGCCAAGGACTGGAGTTCCCAAATGTATTTATCGTGGGAATGGAGGACGGTGTTTTTCCGGGATATGCTTCCATCTGTCCGGTGATCCGTCGGATATCGAGGAGGAGCGAAGGCTCTGTTATGTGGGGATCACCCGTGCCATGAAGGAACTGACTTTAACCTGTGCAAAACAGCGGATGATCCGTGGGGAGACTCAGTATAACCGTGTGTCACGTTTTGTAAGGGAGGTTCCACGGGAGCTGGTAGATCTTGGACATACCATTCAGGAGAAAAAGCCCAGAGTAGATGATATCGTATCTCCGAAAAGCGCCTATGCCAGATGAAAATGAATTTCCAGGCAAAAACCAGCCTTCAGAAGAAGGATTTCACCGTTACCAAGGCAGCGAAGCTGGATTACGGAGTCGGTGATACCGTGCGCCATGTGAAATTCGGAGTTGGTATCGTGAAGAATATTGTAGAAGGCGGCCGGGATTACGAGGTAACGGTAGATTTTGACAAAGTCGGTGTGAAAAAAATGTTCGCAGCTTTGCCAAACTGAAGAAGATCTGAAAATGAAATGGCCGTTTTGCATATATTTTGTGAAAATATTTCGAAGCAGCTGCAAATAACATTATTCCGGAATGTTCCTGTTAAAATTTGCGTAAGTTATGGTAAAATCAGACATATGGTGGTATAATAAGAACACTTAGGAAAGGTCGGTACAGTGATAGAATATTTTTGCTGTGCTGCCGGTTTACTGTCAGACAGTACAGCCGAACAGAAAGAAAGGATGGTGCAGTGTTATGAATTTAAATACAACAAAGCTTGAAGAACTGCTTGCAACACTGAAGAAAAAAGAAGAAGAGAAAGATAAGAACACAGTCCTTTGGGTACTGGCGATCATCGGCGCAGTTGCAGCTGTTGCAGGAATCGCATTTGCAGTATATCGTTTCTTCGCTCCGGATTACCTGGAAGATTTTGAAGAAGATTTTGATGATGACTTCGATGATTATTTCGAGGATGAGGAAGAGTAAGAACTTTCACTGCAGAGGCTGTTTTGAACAGATCAGAATGGTTGTCTGTTATGTATGAATATGAGAAGCGGATAATTGAAGCCCCGGCGCGATACCGGGGCTTGATTTTTGAAGACGGACCGTGAAACGCTGGCGTTCATGAGCAGACAGTAAAGAGGATCCTGAATGTTCGAATTATTGTCTGCTGGTTATAAAACAGAAAGAGGATTTATGAAAAAAGGTGAAATTTACGAAGGTATTATAGAAAAAGTGGAATTTCCAAACAAAGGTTTTGTTTGGGTTGATGACCAGAAAGTAATTGTAAAAACGGAATCCCGGGACAGAAAGTCCGGTTTATGATCAATAAGAAAACGTTCCGGCCGGGCGGAAGGACGTCTTCTGGAGGTCCTGGAGAAATCTCCCCTGGAAACAAGAGAACCTGCCTGTCAGGAATTTCCGGCATGCGGCGGCTGCATGTACCAGACCATGAGCTATGAGGCACAGAAGGAGATGAAGGAGCGCCAGGTGAGAGAACTTCTGGATGGGGCAGTAAGAGAGAGCCTGGCTAAGATCGGGAAGAACGGTGATGGGACAGAAGAAGCTGAGGCTGCAGATCGTTTATATCACTGGGATGGGATCTACGGCAGTCCCATTGAGTTCGGGTACCGCAATAAGATGGAGTTTTCCTTTGGGGATGAGTATAAGGATGGGCCGCTGTCCCTTGGACTTCACAAGAAGGGAAGCACTTACGATATCCTGAATACGGATGATTGTAAACTGGTCCATCCGGATATGACGAAGATCCTGGTCTGTGTGCGGGAGTTTTTCCTGGAGCGTAATGCCAGCTTCTATAAAAAGCTGCAGCATGTGGGGTATCTTCGACATCTTCTTCTTCGAAGAGGCGTCACAAGTGGTGAGATCCTGGTCCATGTGGTAACCACCACCCAGGAAGAATATGATCTGGAGCCTCTGAAAGAACAGCTTCTTGCGCTTCCGCTGGAAGGGAAGATCGTGGGGATCATGCACATTTTAAATGATTCTTTATCTGACGTGGTACAGAGCGATGAGACGAAGATCCTTTATGGAAAGGATTATTTCTATGAAGAACTTCTTGGACTGAAATTTAAGATCAGCACCTTTTCCTTTTTCCAGCCAAATTCCCTGGCTGCAGAGATCCTGTATTCCAAGGTGCGGGAATATGTAGGAGATACCAGAGATAAGGTAGTGTTTGATCTTTACAGCGGAACAGGAACTATTGCACAGCTTGCAGCGTCTGTTGCCAGCGAGGTGATCGGTGTGGAGATCGTGGAAGACGCGGTAAAAGCCGCCAGAGAAAACGCTGCACTTAACGGCATCAATAACTGTCGTTTTATTGCCGGGGATGTGCTGAAGGTTCTGGATGATGTGCCGGAGAAACCGGATATGATCATCCTTGATCCGCCCAGAGATGGCGTTCACCCCAAAGCCCTTCCAAAGATCCTGGCTTACGGCGTAGACCAGATCGTATACATTTCCTGCAAGGTTACAAGTCTTGTGAGAGATCTCCCGGCATTTTATGAGGCAGGATATGAGATGACCCACGCCTGTGCAGTGGATCAGTTCTGCCAGGGCGTTCATGTGGAGACGGTTGTTCTTTTGTCCCAACATCGAGACAAGAGTACTTGTCTCGATGAACGCGGTAGTCGGTAAATCGAGATGCAAGCATCTCGGCTTGCCTCGTTGCTCGCGCAAAAACCAGATGACACGATAGAGATCAACTTAGATGAGTTGGATGCAACCAGTGCTGAGTTGAAAGCTCGTGATCAGATGGAATGGGTCAGATTGGTAAATGGTATTCGTAATATGGCAGAAGAGATTGTGTTAAAAGAATTGGTGTTCTAATGTGTGGAAAGCTCCCTTTCGGGAGCTTTTTTGCTGTTTTATAAGATAAATTCTGTCGGAG
>ENA-OQMZ01000224-OQMZ01000224.1-human-gut-metagenome-genome-assembly--contig:-NODE-224-length-24680-cov-3.018450_pt1 | contig 24680 bp, 35 predicted proteins | sample MGYA00242621_ERZ504862 | MGnify/ENA primary metagenome ERZ504862 (study PRJEB26092, sample SAMD00036393) | human gut metagenome | host: Homo sapiens | study: EMG produced TPA metagenomics assembly of...
TGCGGCGGCGCGGCGTCGAGGCTGCCGGGTTGCCGGCGTTTCTCCCACTCGTCCACCAGGCTCGAGTCCACCGAGCGCACCACAAAGCCCAGCCACGAGATAATGTCGCGCAGGCGCTCGTCGCGCTTCTCGATGGGTACGGTGCGGTCGAGAGAACGGTAGGCCTCTGCCAGGTAGCGCAGTAAAATGCCCTCTGAGCGGCGATGCCGAGCTTTTGAATGTAGCCCTTAAAATCGCTCGCGCTTTCCAGCATATCGCGCAGAACGCTCTTGGGAGAGAGCTGGTAGTCGTTTGCCCAGGGTACTTCCTGGCGGTACTTGTCAAAAGCGGCGTCGAGCAAATCCTCGAGCGGCTTTTCGTACGTAACGTCCTGAATGCGCTCCAAGCGCTCCTCATACTCGATGCCGTCGGCCTTCATCTCGGCCATAGCGCGATCGCGTGCTGCGCGCTCCTGTGCGCGCAGCACCTGCTTGGGATCCTCGAGCGTTGCCTCGACCATCGAGATCAGGTCCATGGTATAGGTCTCGCTCTCGGGATCGAGCAGCTCCAATGCGGCAAGCAAGAACGGCGAGAGCGGCTGATCGAGCGCGAAGTCCTCGGGCAGATCGACCGTCAGCGCATAGTCGATGTCTGGTGCGGCGTCAGTCGGGGCGTCGGGTGCGGGCGGCACCTCGGTGCGAACGACGACGCCGGAATCGATGAGCGTGGCGAAGATCTCGTCGGCGCGAACCTCGAGCTTAGCCTTTTCCTCGGGAGTCTGCAGGCTCGTCTCGATGAGGTCGTGTACGCGGGCGCGGGCATCGCCGCCCTGCTCGACCACGCTAATCACCATGGAGTGTGTGATGCGCAGGCGCGGCTTGAGCGTCTCGGGTTGCGTCTCGATTAGGCGCTCGAAGGTCTGCTTGTTCCAGGTGACAAAGCCCTCGGGGGCCTTTTTCTTTTTAATTCTTACGGAGTTTTTTGGGGTCGTCGCCCGCTTTGGCCATAAGCTTGGCATTCTCGATCTCGTGCTCGGGTGCCTCGGCGATCACCATGCCCTCGGTGTCGAAGCCCGAGCGGCCGGCGCGACCGGCAATCTGATGGAACTCGCGGGCGCGCAGGCGACGCATCTTGTAGCCATCGAACTTGGTGAGCGCGGTGAGCACCACGGTGTGGATGGGTACGTTGATGCCGACGCCGAGCGTATCGGTGCCGCAGATGACGGGCAGCAGGCCCTGCTGCGCCAAGCGCTCGACCAGCAGGCGATAGCGCGGCAACATGCCAGCATGGTGCACGCCGACGCCGCATCCAAGCAGGCGCTTGAGAATCTTGCCAAAGGCCGTCGAGAAGCTCGTTCCCTTGGCAGCATCCTTAATGGCCTCGCGCTGCTCCTTGCTGGCGATGCCAAAATTGGCGAGCGACTGTGCCGTCGCAAGGGCGGCATCCTGGCTAAAGTGCACGATATAGAGCGGGGCCTCGCCGCGGCGCATGGCGAGCTCGACGGTGCCCTCGAGGGAGGTCGTCACATAGTCGTAGCTCAGCGGAACAGGACGCGGGGCGTCGACAACCAAGTCGCAAGCAGCGCCGGTGTGCTCCTCGAGTGAGGCGGCGATGGCGGTGACATCGCCGAGCGTGGCGCTCATGAGCATAAACTGCGTGTGGGGCAGGGTGAGCAGCGGCACCTGCCAGGCCCAGCCGCGGTCGGGGTCGGCAAAGTAGTGGAACTCGTCCATGGCCACGCAGCCAACGTCGGCGCCTTGCCCTCACGCAGTGCATCGTTGGCAAGGATTTCGGCCGTGCAGCAGATGACGGGCGCCTTGGTGTTGATGTGCGTGTCGCCGGTGATCATACCGACGTTATCGCGGCCGAGCACCTGTACCAGATCGAAGAACTTTTCGCTGACCAGGGCCTTGATAGGGGCCGTGTAATAGCAACGTTTGCCCTGCGCCATGCCCATAAAGAGCATGCCCAGCGCGACGAGCGATTTACCCGATCCGGTCGGTGTTCCCAAAATGACGTGATCGCCGGCAGCCAGGTCCATGAGGGCCTCTTCTTGGTGATCCCACAACTCAATGCCGCGATCGCTCGTCCATTCAAAGAAGCGTTCGAAGGCTTGATCGGGCGTAAGCACGGTTCGGGCTCGCTGCCGTCCTCGGGCTCCCACCAGGTGGGGGAGAGCGCGCCGAGCGAGCCAAACTCGGCTTCGGTTCCCGTGCCGCCCGAGAATGAGCTGGCGGCGCCGGCGCCGGAGACGGTGCTGGCGGCGGTATCTGTCGTGGTCTGTGCCATGTGTTTGCTTTCTCTCGCGATTGTCCGCCAACTATTATGGCGTAGCGGCGGCGCGGGGTGCCAGCGCGCGAGAAAATGCAGGAAATGGGCGCGTGAAGTTAGTGCTCTTGCGGCAGGCGCTTCTTGCCTTTGCGGGCGCGGTTTCTAAAGTTCTCGACGGCCTCTTCCATGCCCAGGGGTACATAGGTGAGCTCGTCGAGGTTATCGGGCAGGTAGCACGCAAGGCTTTGCTCCTGCTCTCGGCCTGCTGCGAGTGTCTCTTCGGTAGCTTCTCGCCGGGTGTGGCACAAATGCCATAGACGACGGCACCCATCTCGCGCGTACGGCATTCATATTCGGTCTCGGGGTGCTCGGGATGGTCGCGGCGGACGTTGTCGCTTACCCAAAGTGTGTCGTAGCCTGCCGCGGCGAACTGCCCCAGGGCGTAGTCGCGCAATGGCTTGCTGTCGGTGCGCAGCGTGACGGTGGCGCCGGCTGCAAAGAGCGGGCGGTAGATCATCAGATGGTCGACATGGACGAGTCGTTTTTTGGCGTACTTGCCTTGGGCTGCGGCGTGGGAAAGTTAATGGTGATGGCATCGAGCTCGCCTGCGGCAAATAGCTGCGGCAGCGATGCGGCGCCTCGGGGCAGAACGAGTGCGTTGGTCAGTTCCTGCTCGCAGATTTTCTGTGCGGCATAGGCGATGCAGATGGGCTCCTGGTCCATGCCGATAAAGAGCGTGTCGGGCTCACGGCGAGCGCGCTCAACCAGATAGGTGCCTTTGCCGCAGCCCAGATCCAGATGAAGGTGTTCGAAGGGCTTGCTGCCAACTGGCGCGCAAGCCTCGCGCCAATCTCCGGCATAGATTTCGGGGTTCGTCTCAATCGCATCGGCGTAGCGCTCCAGGCGCTCCTCGAGCACAAAGTTCTTAGGCGTGCGAACGTGGACGGCTCCCATGAGGCTCCTTGGTCATAAGTATGGAACGCATGGCCGCGCGTTCCGTCAATGGGTTGAAAAAGGGGTGGGCATAGTTTGCCCGAAAGACGCGGTGCGGCTCGACGGCGAGTCGTCGGTGCCTACAGGCGCTTGAGAATCACATAGCGGTTGAGATCGCCGCTGCGACCGTCAGCATGGAAGCGCTCAAGCTCGCGCACGGGGACCTCGCCGCTCTTGTAGAACGTACGGACGCCGCGCACCAGGTCGGTAATCTGCTGATCGTCAAAGTGATGGCAATAGCGGTAGGCGTGGCGGTCGTTTTGCCAGCCAATGAGGTGGTCACCGGCTTCAAACTGCGTGGAATCGTAACCCTCAAACGGCGGGGTGAGCTCGGCGCGGGCTTCGGCTCGAACGGCCTTGCGCGCCATGCGCTCGTCGTTCATAAACTCCCAAAAGCTGATGGCGATGATGCCGCCTGGGCGCGTCTGGCGCACCAGGGCGTCGAGCACGCGTACGCGGTACTCACACGACGGCACGTGGTGCATAAAACCAAAGCAGACCGAGATGTCGGCGAGCGGGGCGTCGAAAAGCACGTCGGGTGTTTCGGCGGGGTTGAGCTTCATGAGGGCATCGAGCACATCGAGCTCCTGGAAGTGCAGGTTGGGAATGCGCAGGGCGTGGCCGCGCGCATCGATGGCCAGGTCTTGGCACGAGTCGACACCATAGAACTCAAACGGGCAGCTGGCATCTGCCGAGGGGTTTGCTCCGTCGACGCCCTTGGCGGCAAGTGCGCCGCCGGCGGCAAAGTTCTCGAACCGCATATTGCCGCAGGCAAGATCGAAGACGCGGACGGGATGCTCGATCGTGGCGACGTCGAGCTGCTCGAGCGCGATATCCATGGTGCGTACCCAGCCGGGCCACGGGGCCTGGCGCGTATCGGAAAAGGAGGCGGAGTGCTCGCGATAGAACGTGTTGTTGAGCTGGATGAGCGATGAGGCGAAATCGCGGTTCACGGCGCGGAACTCCCTCCGTTGGCGGTGCGGAATAAACAGTACGACCATACTACCGTTAACGCCGCAACGGGGACAACCAAGCTACGGGTCATTGCTTTGTTTGGACACATTTCCGCAGCTCATATGCACCCGCAACCGCCGGTTGTCAAAAATCTTACTAGAATAGGTGGCATGCTTTTGGCGGTGGCGGATAGATTTTTAACTGTGCAAGGCGCCTTAAGAACAAAAACGGTCCGGCGGTACGGCTGGCATCACATAGGAGGAACCATGAATGTAGAAACTGCGCAGCGGCTCGCCGACCTTCGTCGCAGCAAGGGTTTTAGCCAAGAAGGGCTGGCGCGAAAGCTGGGGCTGTCGCGCCAGGCGGTCAGTAAATGGGAGCGCGCGGAGAGCTCGCCCGATACCGAGAACCTGATCTCGCTCGCCAAGCTCTACGGCGTGAGCCTGGACGAGCTGCTCAATCCGAGCGACGAGATCGAGGACGATATCGAGTTTGAGAACGAGGACCGCGCTCGTCAGCGCGAGGCCGAGGCAGCAGAGCGCGCACGCACTCATGAGGCGGCGGCACGAGCTACCGAGGCGGCAACGCAGGCAAGTGACGCGGCAGCCAAGGCGGCACAAGCGGCAAGCTGGAGTGCACAGGCCGCCAATGCTGCTACGGCGCAGGCGACGAGTGGCGGCGCAGTTGGCTCGACTCCGGTGAAGGGCCCCTTCCAGTCGTTCCCGTATTGGGCCGTGTGCTGGCTGCTGTTCTTTTTGCTGATGTTCCTTTTTGGTGCCGGCCCCTTTGCCGCGCTGATCTTCTTTACGATTCCCATCTATCACTGGGTGGCGCGTGCGCTCGATGGTGATTGGGCGCGTGGGGATATCCAGGTTGGTCCGGCACCGGTGGCGGCTAGGGCTCGGAATGTTTCCGCTTCGGTTGATACTGACGTGGCTACCGCGACTACCGCTGAGCCGATTGCCAAAGAGGGTGATGAATGATGAAGCTTTCGCATGAATCCAAGGTACGCTTGGGTGTTGGCATCGGAGCGTTTGTGCTTATCATCGGGCTTGTCTTTGGTGCTTCGCAGCTATTGGCTCATTCCGATATGGTGCGTACGACCGGTATTCTATCTGGAGATTTGTCTGATTTTGACGATATGTTTGACGACGATGATCTCTTGGATAGCGGTAACTATTCCGCTCGGCCTCAGCAGCTTTCGAGCGAAACGTTTGATGCCGACGCGTTCCAATCGCTCGACTTGGACGTGACGTCGGGGACGGTCGAGGTTAAATGTGTCTCTGGCGGCCCGGTGCGTGTTATCGAAAGCGGTCGCGTTGCGAAGGGAACGTCTGCTTCTGATGCGGCTACCCGGAACCTTGCTGAGGTCAAGGGCTCTACGCTCAAGATCAGTCAGTTCGACTACGATGATAAGCGCGCGATTGACCGCACAATTACCATTGAGCTGCCGCGAGATGTTGCGGATAACCTGGTGGGCATTACGGCGAATGTAGGGTCGGGCGACCTGGCGGTCGCGGACATTGCGTGCCATGATCTGGTTATAACGTTGAATTCGGGAGACGTTGAGTTTACGGGCACCGTGACCGACACCCTGAATGCCGAGGTCGGTTCGGGCGACATGACGTTCGATCTCTACCAGGCGCCCGCGAAGTCGATGGACGTGAGTGTGGGCTCGGGTGATGTGGAGATGACGGTTCCGAACTCTACGGGCTTTAAGGCGAGCCTCACCTTGGGCAGCGGCGACTTCGAGAGCGATTTCCTTCCGCTTGACTACGACGGCGAGACCATTTTGAATCTTGAATTCGATAATGGCGATAAGTCCGCCACGTATCGTTTTGAGGTTGGTTCGGGCGACATGTCATTTGATTCAGAGTGACGGGCGGTTATCGAAGACTTATAAACCATAGCTGCGCTGTTTGATGGAGGCGCCGGAGCCGTGACGGGCTCCGGCGCCTTTGCCTTTACAATGGGGGCATGGAACAGATTATCTTGAACATACTTGAGGCCCTGCGTCGCGGCGAGACCGTGGACGACAAGGCGCTCGTCAAACTGATACATGCCGAGCGCGCCGTGAGGGTGCCGACAAACGCGATTTGGCCAAGCGCCGTCTGCTGCCGTTCTACCAGCGGGTTAAACGTGAGGAGCCGGCTCGTTGGGCTGCGTGGAATGTCGATACCGAGCTGGAACGTCGACTGCTGCAGGTGCTGCGTATGAAGCCTCGTCGCACGGCTTCGGGCGTGGCGACCATTACCGTCATTACCAAGCCCTGGCCATGCTCGGGCGATTGCCTGTTTTGCCCCAATGACCTGCGCATGCCTAAAAGCTATCTGCACGCCGAGCCGGCGTGCGCCCGTGCGGAGCAAAACTGCTTTGACCCGTATCTGCAGGTGAGCGCTCGTCTGACCGCGCTTTCGCAGATGGGGCATGCGACCGACAAGATAGAGCTCATCGTGCTCGGTGGCACCTGGAGCGACTATCCGCAAGGGTATCAAACGTGGTTTATGTCGGAGCTTTTCCGTGCGCTCAATGACGATGCCGTCGCCGGCGTGGCGGCAAACCCCATGTTGGCGCGTCCGGGCATCAGCCGTGCCGAGGCAGGGCGCCTGCTCGATGACGCTCCCGCCGATGCCCTGCCGCCGGTGGTAACAGAGCGCCGCGAGCGCTATCGGGCTGCCGGCATTGCGACAGACGAGGCTGAGCTTGCTGCCGGCGTTGCCGACGAGCAGGGGCGTGTGGATGCTGTCGTTGGTGGCTATAACCGCGCAGTGCGCCGTCTGTACGGCCCCGGTACGCCATGGGGCGAGGCTGCCGAGTGGCAGACGGCAACGATGGAGGAGCTTGAGCGTCAGCAGCGCATCAACGAGACGGCGAAGCATCGCGTGGTGGGGCTCGTTATCGAGACGCGCCCCGATGCCGTAACGCCGCAGGCCCTCACGCTCATCCGCCGCCTGGGTTGCACCAAGATTCAGATGGGTATTCAGAGTCTTGACCAGCATCTACTCGATATCAACGAGCGCCGCATTTCGGTGGCGCAGATCGAGCGGGCGTTTTCGCTCGCGCGCCTGTTTGGCTTTAAGATCCACGCGCACTTTATGCTCAACTTGCTGGGCGCCACGCCTGATGGGGACAAGTGCGACTACGAGCGCTTTATGACCGAGGGCGCCTTTATGCCCGACGAGGTCAAGGTCTACCCGTGCGCGCTCATCGAGGGCTCGCGTCTGGTGGGCTGTTACGAGCGTGGCGAGTGGCGCCCCTATACCGAGGACGAGCTGCTCGATGTGTTGGCCGACGACATCGTGGTGACGCCGGCGTTCTGCCGCATCAGCCGCATGATCCGCGACTTTAGCTCCGATGACATCATGGTGGGCAACAAGAAACCCAACCTGCGCCAGCTCGTTGAGAACCGCTTGGCTGCTTGGGGTGACGGTGCGACGGTGCGTGAGATTCGCTATCGCGAGATCAGCACGGCGGGCGCCGACCTGGACGAGTTGACCCTTGACGAGGAAGTGGCGTACGAGACGCCGGTGACGCACGAGCGCTTTTGCAGTGGGTGACACCGCAGGCAAAATCGCGGGCTTTTGCGCCTGTCGCTGCCCGACCGCGCGTTTGTTGCCGCGCATGCGGACGAGTTGCCGACGGTGTCGGACGAGGCGATGATTCGCGAGGTTCACGTGTATGGCATGGCGGCGCGCGTGGGCGATCAAGGCCAGGCGGCGCAGCATCACGGGTTAGGGCGTTTGCTCGTAGAACGTGCGTGCGAGATTGCCCGGGATGCGGGTTATGCGCGTATCAACGTGATTAGCGCGATTGGCACACGTGAGTACTATCGTCATCTTGGATTTTATGACCATGGCCTTTATCTGCAAAAGGAGCTCTAGATGAACAAGCCGAGTGTTTCTGCCGGCGTCGTTGCCGGCGTTGCTCTGGGGGCCGCGGCGCTTGGCGCGGCCGCTGTCGCTGTCCGTGCTGCCTGTCTGCAGGTTGCGCGAACCCGCCATGGGTTGGCGCGTGTGAAACGCGTGCACGATGAGGGAGGCGACGAAGTCCGTGTATTGGTGCAAGGCGGCGTTTACCAAAGCGCAAGCTACGTTGGCGAGCGTTGGGCGGAGCCCGTCTTTGCGTACTATCGCGCGTTTGACGACGTGTTTGAGGCTGAGGACGCAATGCGTGATGCTTACGGGCATGGTATCGACCGTATGCTCATGCTGGGCGGCGGCGGGTTTGCCTATCCCAAGTTTGCACTGATGTCGCACGAGAGCTTGCGCATGGACGTCATTGAGTACGATGCCGAGATTACGCGCCTGGCGCGCCGTTGGTTCTACCTGGACGAGCTGGAGCGCACGGTGGGCGATCGCCTGCGAGTGATTACCGCTGAGGCTCGCTCGTATCTGGGCGTGACGAGCGTGGGTCATCGTCGCTACGACGTGGTCGTGAGCGATTGCTTTGGCGGTGCCGAGCCCGTACGCGAGCTGGCGACGGTTGAGGCATTGCGTTTGGTGCGAGGCAGCCTGAACCCCGGGGGCATCTATGTTGCCAATATCGTGAGTGCGAACAGGGGGAGCGACGTGACGTTCCTGCGCGATTGCGTTGCCGCGGCACTCGAGGTATTCGCCCACGCCTGGGTGGTCCCATGCGGCGACGCGGAGTTCGGCGGCGAGGAAAACTACCTGCTCGTCGCCAGTGACGGCGATTATGCCTTTGCCGAAGCCGTGCCCTTCGACGCCGACTTCCTCGGCACCGTCCTTCACGACAAGTAAGTCTCTCCGTCCCAAAAAGACGGGTCTTAGGCGTGGTCGCTCCAGCTGCGGACACGCTGCTTCATGCCCTCTATGTCGAGCACGCCTTCGGCAAAGCCTTGCGCACGAGCTCTTCGGGAACAAACTCGTCGTAGCGGTCAAAATAAGGCACCTCGTCGGGATAGACGAGCTCGATGGGATCGAAGTCCTTCTCGGCCTCGGCGGCGAGCACCTCAAAGAACGTCTCCTCGTCGGCCTTCATCTTAAACTGCATAAAGTACGGGCGTGATGGGTCGAGTCCGCGAAGGCCCAACTCCGCGGCACATTTAATCTTGAGCATGCGCTCGAGGGCCAAAAAGGCGTAGCTGCCCAGCCAGGGGAAGAGCACCCAGGTATCGCCGCCCAGGTTAATGAGCGGTTTAGTTCCCGCGCCCGAAATCTCGGCCGTATGACGAGCCTGCGCAAGGCGGGCCCGTGCGTTACCCATAAGGTACGGATACGCGGCGTGTTCGTTGAGCGCCTTGCGCATGCGCTCGAGTACGTGTGTATTGATGTCACCGGGACAGTCGCCAAAGTAGGCCGGCACCCGGCCCTTGACCTGCGTGGCAAAGACGGTATGACGCTTCCAGTCCACTTCCTCGACAATCCAGCAGTGTCCGGCGATGGCGATGCGCTCACCGGGGCGGTGGCGGATTGACGATCGTGCCCAACTCGGCCGACTCGCTGCGAACGGTGAACTCCTCGTTTTCCTGGAACACGGCGTAAAACTTAAAGTTGTTAATGATGCGCTCGCCCGCGAGGCCCACGATGAGCCCACCGCCCTCGGTGACCTGGATGTGGTCGATCTTGATGAGGTGGCGCAGCAGTACGCGATAGTCATCGGCCGAGACGCGGTGGAAATAGCTGAGCGTGAGCACGCGCTGGGCAAGTTCGGCAGGCGTGAGTTCGCCGGTGCTGGCGAGGGTCGACATGGTCTGGTGATAGAGCAGGCTGTAGGGGAGTCGATCGAGCTCGGGCGGCTCGACCCACTTTTCCTCGCGATAGAGTTGTACGAGCGCGATGCCCTGGAGGAGCTTCCAAGGTATCGTTTCAGGCATCATCGTGCGCGGCTCGGGCTCTTCCTCGCGCATGACAAACCACATCTCGGGCGGAAGATCGCGGCGTCCCGTGCGCCCCATGCGCTGCAAAAAGGAGCTGACGGTAAACGGTGCATCGATCTGGAACGCGCGCTCCAGGCGACCGATATCAATGCCGAGCTCCAGCGTGGAGGTGGTGACGGTTGTCTGTGCCTGTTCCTCGTCGCGCATGAGCTCTTCTGCCGTCTCGCGTAGCATGCCGAGAGGTTGCCGTGATGGATAAGGAAGCGGTCGGCTCGTGCCGGCTCTCGCAGTAGCTACGCAGCATGGAGCATACGGCCTCTGCCTCCTCGCGCGAGTTGGCAAAGACTAAGCACTTTCGGCCGCGCGTGTGCTCAAAGATATATCCCATGCCGGGGTCGGCGTTGTCTGGTGCTGTATCGGTGGGGTTGAGTAATGCCTGTTCGGGTGCTTGGGGGATGTCGACTTCGCCCTCGGGGGCCGAGGAAACTTGGCGGTCCTTGGGAGCGGCCTTGCCCTGTGCCCGCTCACGACGTTGACGGCGCTCCTCTTGTGTGAGCTGTCCGCTGTGACGCATGTCTTGGGCGCCGGCGGGCAGTGCCGCGGATGCCGCCGCATCGATGCGCTCGCACGCAAGCACTTCGGCCTCTTGAGGACCTGTACCCATGAATCCCCGCTGCTGCGCCTGGGGGCCCGAGTTGTAGAAGTGCTCCATGGAGATGCGCCACACGCGGCGCGGTTCTTCAAAGCGGGGGATAACGCAGTCGCGCCCCGTTCCCTGTGAGAGAAAAGCGCCCGTGCGCTCGGGGTCGCCGATGGTAGCCGAAAGGCCAATGCGGCGAGGCTGCACACCGGCCATGCGCGAGAGTCGCTCGATAAGGCAGAGCGTTTGCCCGCCACGGTCGCCGCGCATGAGCGAGTGGACCTCATCGATGACCACGTAGCGCAGGTCGCAAAACATGCGCGGGATCGCCATGTGCTTATGGATTAAAAGCGCTTCGAGTGACTCGGGTGTAATCTGCAGGATGCCGCTCGGTTTTTTAATGAGCTTAGCCTTGTGCGACTGCGAGACATCGCCATGCCAGTGCCAGACAGGGATATCGGCCTCTTCGCAGAGGTCGTTGAGGCGGACGAACTGATCATTGATGAGCGCTTTGAGGGGGCCGATGTAGAGGGCGCCCACGCTCGCGGGCGGGTTCTCCCAAAACTCGGTCAGGATGGGAAAGAAGGCTGCCTCGGTTTTGCCGGAAGCCGTGGATGCCGTTAGGAGCACATTGTCTTGTGTGTTAAAGATGGCATCTGCCGCCGCAACCTGGATAGAGCGCAGACTCTCCCAATCGTGGGAGTAGATGAAGTCTTGGATAAACGGAGCATATCGGTCAAAGGCGTTCACGGGACCTCCCCTCAAATACGAACTTCTCAACGCGGCTGGCAATGGTTTGCTGCATTACTGCCTCAGCGTTTGCCCAGATAAAACCTGCCAAAATAAACCTGTCCCTTTTTGGCAGGTTAGATGGTGAATTCGGCGAAGTTGCGGTCGCCGTCTGCGGTGCCGGTGTCGCCTGTTGCGGCTGCCGGTGCCAGCGCGTCGCCGCCGACGCTTTGCAGCAACTCGGCCACGTTTGCATCGGGGTTCTGGCACAGGATATCGAGCAGCTCGATAAAGTCACGGATGACCTCACGCGGCGTCAGGTGCGTATCGGCTCCCACGCGGCCAAACTCAATCTTGAGAAAGTCTACCAAGTCGTTCTCGGTAAGCGTGGCGTCCAGCCAAAGTATCCGGCATGGATCTGCATGAGTTTTTCGATCAGCACCAGCAACTCCTCGTAGGTGAGTGGCTGCAGGCGGATGATGGGCGCGAGCATGTCCTTAAGGTCCTCGCGTGCAAAGCGGCCCTGAGCGAGTCGACTTCGCAGGGCCTCGTAGGAGAACACGCCACGGCGGCGGTCTTCGATGGAGGTTGGCGTGCCGCCCATGATCATGCCCAGGTACTGCGCCTTGCCCTGGAGCGTGTCGTTGTACATGGTCAGGATCTTCTCGTAGTTGTATTGGCGCGTGATGGCGTTGGGAATCTTATACAGATTCACGAGCTCGTCGATGAGCACCAGCATGCCCTTGTAGCCGCTGCAGACCAAAAAGCGCGCAATGAGCTTAACGTAGTCGTACCAGTCGTCATCGCTGATGATGGTCGAGGAGCCCAGCTCGGCGCGTGCCTCACTCTTGGTGCGGTACTCGCCACGAATCCATTTGGTCACGCGGCTCATAGCTTCTTCGTCGCCCTCGGATACGGCCGCGCGGTAGCGGCGGAGCATACGGGCGAAGTCGAAGCCGTGGACCATTTCCTCGAGCGGGGCCAGTTGGGCATTGACGGCAGACTCATCGGCATCGGCACACGAGGCGACCCAGCGATCCAGGATAAGGTTGAGCGCACCGCCTCGGGGCGCGTTTTAGTCGATATGTTGCGGATGAGCTCACGGTAGGTGGCAAGGCCCTGCCCCTGGCCGCCCTGCAGGCGGCGCTCAGGGGATAGGTCGGCATCGGCGACGACGAATCCCTCACCCATGGCGTGCGTGCGGATGGTCTGGAGCAAAAAGCTCTTGCCGGCTCCGTAGCGACCGACCAGAAAGCGGAAGCTCGCGCCGCCGTCGGCGATGAGACTCAGGTCGGTGAGCAGGGCGCGGATCTCTACCTCGCGCTACGGTGATGTAGGGAAGGCCGATGCGCGGGACCACGCCGCCCTTGAGCGAGTTGAGAATGACGGCGGCGACGCGCTTGGGCACACGGGGTGCTGCGGATGCGGTATCACTCATAGTCTAGGTATCCTCTCACGTCTGCTTCGTAGTCCTCGATAATGTGCGGTCCTGCCGCGCCAAATTCAATTACGGTGTCACCCACCAGGTCAAAGAGCGCCTCGTTGATGGTATCGACGAGCATGTCCTCGCTTTTGCCCGACTGTGCCACCGCCAATGCCGTCTGGGCCGTGTTCTGCTCGAGCAACGCGCGGAGATAGGCGTCTGCGGCAGGCGCGAGTTCGTTCGTGGCGTCAGCGGGCGCAGCAGCTGCGAACACGGGCGTCGGTGCGAGGAGCGGTGCCACGACGCCAAACTCTTCGGTGGAGACAGTCGGCTCGTCGGGTTCGTCTTGCCGTGTGGCCATCTCGCCAGGTCCGGCGGACATGCTGGGCGTAGACTCGGTGTTCGGTTGCTCGATAAGCGTCGCCTCGGCTTCCATAGGCACATCATCTCGCGCTCCTCATCAATCAAAAGCGCTTCACGCGTTTGCGCGGCGGCGCTCCGAATGTGCCCCAGCTGACTCAAATCGATATCGATCTTGACAGGCTGGTGCGCGGCGTCCCACGAAAGCCATGCCACGATCTCGTCATCGATGATCTTGGCCAGATATTTGGGGACCTTCTCCTCCTTTAGGGGATGGGTGGGGTCTAGGGCCAGGCGCAGGCGTTGGTCGCAGGCGCGCATCATCTCACCGAGCTTGCTACTTTTTTGTCTGCTGCCGTGGATGCGCATGCATTCCCAAAAGCCATTTTGGCAGCGATAGATGTGAATGGGGTCCAGGCGATATTCGCAGTCCTCGTGGCGCTCGGGCGCAAAGAACACGGCCGAGGCAAACATGGTGTAGGGCATGGCCGTCTCCTCCCCAAACAAGCTCGCTACGATGCCGGTCTTTCGGTGCGTGTCATAGTAGCGCGCCATACGGACATACACGGCGCATGCCACGTGGCGCAGGTCGCGATGGTGGGAACGGTCGAGCCGTGAGTTATTCAGGTTGTACGTGGAGAGGGCGTTTATAGCGGTCATGAGTCGCTCCTCGCCTGCCTCGTCGGGCGGAAGGGGGAGCGTGGGCTCGGAGGTCTTGCGACGCGCAGGCGCCAGGTCTGACGGCGTTGGCGCGGGCGCAAGGTCTCGCGCCGCACGCCGCAGCTCGATAAGGGCGTTATCGAACATGACGGTTTTAGAGTCGCGAAGCAGCTTGGGTCGAGTCCGTGGAACACGGCGTAGTCCTGCAGCCACACGCGTGCGAACCGGTCGATGCCGGGTTCAAAGGCGCGATAGGCATCCCAAAAGGCCTTGATTTTGTTAAAACCATCGAGTGGGTCATCTACGCCAATGCCGCAGATCAGCTCATAGAGATACAGAAAGGCAAAGGACGTAGACGTTTCCTCGACGGTTCCGCGGCGCACTTGGGTGCGCCAGGTAAAATAGCCGCGCAGCTGCCGATCGCTCATGGCGTTATAGGTGGGAAAGTACGACTTGAATGTGCCGTTGTAGGGACAGTCGTCCTCAAAGTCGGCCATCAGCAGGCCTTGGCGGTAGAAAAGCTCGGCTTCCGAAAGCCAACGTCCCGCGCCACCCTTGGGGTCTTCTTGCCAACGCGATATCTCGCGCATTTTGCGGTACTGGTCAGGAAGGAAGTTCTGCATCTGACGACCGGTTTTGAGAATCGGCTCGTCAGCATAGACTTCGTTTGAGAAGCGAGCAGACTGATGGGTCCGGGCCTCGGCCATAATGCGCTCGATGAGCATCTTGATGTCCTGGTCGGCCACCGTTTCTCCTCTCCTAACGCAGCTTCGGTGACCTCATATCATAGCACAGCATCAAACAGATGTTCGAGATACCGCTACGTAGATAGATTTAGAACAGGAGGGCGTAGATGACGGCTATGACAACGGAGGGGAGCATATTGGCCGTGCGGAAGGTCTGAGGACGGATGAGGTTGACGCCGACGCAGAAGATGAGTATAGAGCCACGAGCGATAGACTGTCGAGGGCGGCGGCGGTCATGATGGGGGAGAGCGCGCCGGCAAACAGCGTAATCGTTCCCTGGAATACGGCAACGGGCAGGGCGGAGAAGATGCAGCCGCGGCCGAGCGAAGCCGTCATGGTGCAGACGATGATGCAGTCCAACGCGCCCTTGAGGCAAGCGTGGACCAGTCGCCGAGCAAGCCGTCTTGGATTGATCCACGATAGCCATGGCACCGATGCAGACGGTCAGCGATGTCGAGACAAAGGCATTGGTGAACTCGTTGTCTCCCTCGCTGCCGGTTTTGCGCTTGAGCCATTCGCCCAGGTTTTCGATGCCGGCTTCCAGGTTAACGGCCTCGCCGATGAGCGAGCCGAGGGCAAACGAGACGATGAGCATGGTGGTGCCGATGGTCTCCAGCGCTTTCCCGTCAATGACGAGCATCTTTTGCATGGTGCCGCCCAGTCCGATAAACAAAACGCACAGCCCCGACGCTTCATGAGCGTGTCTTGGATGCGGGGTGTGATAAAGCGTCCGCCTATAAGGCCCAGCAGTCCGCCCGCAATCAAAAGTGCGACGTTGATGACCGTTCCCAAACCCGGCATGAACCCTCCCATATTGATGCCAACCTGGCAATCGTAGCAGAACGGGCTGCAGGGTGCGTCATGCCTCATCCTATACGTTATATAAGTGGTATTTATGACGGCATTTGGTGCCCGAGCCTCAGCCTCCCATCACGACATAGGGGCTGTAATCGAAGCACAGCGTCATGAGTCGCTGCGGGGACTCAATGGCCGCGGCGATGATATCGGCATCTCGAGCTCGGTCAAATCCCACGAGCTCAATTTGATACGAGACGTCTTCCATTTTATGGAGTATCCGGTTATTCAGGAGATTCTCACCGTCGAATTCCTCGGTTTTGCCTCCGTCCGAGGTTACGGCATACAGGTGCAGTTTTGCGGTGGTCGCAGGGTCGGCGACCGTGAGGTTGTCGATTTGGTTGGCCGTGCCCTTTGCCCCAAGCAAGGTGAGCAAGGTGGGGGCTACGACCTCGCCCGATGGCAGAAAAACAACTTCGACGGTTTTAGGGAATGCGATAATGGCTGCTTTGCGGACGGGCTTATCGGCAGCGGTGACCTCAATGCTCGCGGCGTCGACGGTTTCCGTGCGGTCGAGCGCGACCATCATGCAACAATTGCCCTCGTCGATGTCTGCCGGCATGGGACACCCCAAGTTTTCGCCAGCTTGCGTGCCGCCCACTGCGGTGGCTGTTTCGCTTGGCTCGCTGAAAGTGGCTGAAGGACCGCTCGATGGCGGTGTTATGCCGCCTGGTGCGCCATTGTCCCCAGGCGCTATTTCACCGCTGCTCTCGCTGGAGTCGCTTGCGATGTCACCTGTCGAGGGGGCGAGTCCGACCGCTCCTACTCCGCTCCATTCCATCTCGAGGAGCGCCGGATCGACAAGGACGTGATGCACATCTTGCGTTTCGGTACTGATATCGACAGGACCGGGATCTGCCCCTCGCGTCAGGCTGAGCGATCCGGTCCGCTGTTTGCCCCGAATCTCCTGGCTTTCTGTGCCGCTCGCGTAGAACATTAGAGCGATCTCGCCATTTGCCGTGGCGTCGGTGCCCGCCTTGGTCATTTTCAGCGATGCGGTGAATGAGATAGCGGGCTGCGTGCCATCGCGCTCGAGGGGACGCAGCCCAGGCCATACACCCCCTCCGTTTTCGAAAAACGTGCTGTCGAAGGCGACTGTTGCCCCGTCCGCCGAGTCATCGGACAGGGTGATGTCGAGGCACAGCTCCACGTCGCAGGAATCGCCATCGGCATCAGTTGCAGCTGCGCGCCATGTGCAGATAGCGCATCCCGTTAGGGGGCCGTCCGCTGTGCTCGAGTGCTCGGTATCCACGACTATCGAGCTGTTCGTGCAGCGACGGAGGCACCCCGAGGCCGAAATGCTTGCCTGCGCAAGCGAGAAGCGTTGGCGCGCGATGGTGCTCATCTGGTTTGTGGCGAGACAGTTGACGGCAGGTAAGGGGGCGTCCACGGCGGGTGTCGCTAGAGCGGCAACGGGCATGCCGGTGGCAAGCGCACTACAGAGCGCGGCAACGGGCAAAAGGTTCTTTGATGCCATGGGTTCTCCTTACCTATGCTGGACGGTCTCGATTCGTGTGGCTACCGGCTGCGTTTGATGTGCAGGCCAAGGCCGATGGCGCTAGCGCCTGCCGTGGCGATTCCTGCTGCCAGGAGCTGTCGCGTGTCGCTCGTTTGCGCGAGGGGTTCATGTTGGCCACTGCGTTCGAGTTCCGATAGATCGACAGTTACCTGCGTGGCAGCCTGCGCCTGCTCGTGTTGGGCAAAGGCGGCAATCGGGGCAAACGTTGCAACGCCGATGATGACGGCAAGGACAATTGCCTTAGGCCGTGTGCGCACCGGGCTCGACCGTCCACGTAATGGTTGCGACCTGGTCGCCCGTGCCGGTCACATGGAAGATGTCTCGCGTGACGCGGGCGACAGTGCCGCTCGTCTTAAGCTTAATCTTGTCCGTACCATCGGCGATGCCCTGGTAGCCCATGTCGAAGGATGCATTTTTGGAAAGGTCGAGGCCCGCTTCCTGCGTCGCGGCGTGGGCGTCTTGGAGTGCCTTGTCTGGGCCGACCTTAAAATCGATGGAGTTCTGGGCGGTCCCCGTCTTGGCGTCGGCGACGATGCTCCAGGACTTCTGGGCGGCAATCTTCATGTTGGTAACGTGGATGCCATAGGCCGAAAGATTGTCGATGGTGGTTGTATTCTCGGAAGGCCCTGGAGCGTGCGTCTGCCTTAGCGACGAACGGAATGACGGTCGGGGCTTTGAACTTGATGTTGTCGATTTCGGTTCTGATGGTCACGTCGGTGGTTCCAACGCGTCCTTCCGCCAGGGCGGTGGTCGGCGCGGCGCCCATTGCGAGTGCGAGCGCCAGCCCTGCGCCCACGACGAGCGCCCTGGTCCCACTCAAGTTCCTGGTGATGTCCATAATCGTTCCTTTCTATTCGTCACGGACCGTTTCCGTGATGGTTAGACGAAAGCGGCGCGGGTGCGCATTTTCGCAACAGGTGGCAGGTTTAGTCTTCTGCCTGCGCAACCCGCACCTTGACGCGCGTGGGATTGCCATGGGCGTCGTAGGTCTTGGCGTCGAGTGCTTGGATCTCGATATACGCTTCGCCTTCTTTGATCTCGCCTGCGGGGCAGGTCTCGACGGTCTTGCCGGTCTCGACCACGCCCGACTCATAGATGGTCTCGTCGTTTTGGATCACGCGGAAACGCTGGGGAAACTTGTTGTCCCGGACGTTTTGCACGTTGACGCGCAGCTTTCCGCCTTTTTGCAGCTGGGCGACCGGTGCGACCGAGATCGTCATCATGTTGTCGCGGACGATGGCATCGAGCTCGTCCTGGATTTCCTGGCGCGACTTGCCCTCCGCCGTTGTGACCGAGGCGCCCGTCTCGGCGACAGGCTTTGACTGCCAGGCGTAAAGGCCGACGGCGATAAGGCGCAGGCGATGGCCAGGCAGACAACGCCGAGCCTTTTTCGATGTTTTGACCCTAGGGGCTCGACTGCTTCCTTACGCTCATGCGGCATCCTTAGTGGTATAGACGCGCGCGAACGTGGACGGATCGGCGCCAAAGAGCATGTGGAGCATGAGGCGTCGCGAGTAGATGAGCTCGTCGAAGTTTGGGTCGAGTTTGATGTCGTGGATGTGGGCGATGTGGTGGGCGAGTGCCGAAAACGATTCGGGATCGCAAATCACGTCGGTGGTGACGTGATAGACAGCCGCATCGGGAAACGCTTCCTCGTCGAAGGGCAGAAGATATGGGTCATCGTCAACTTCGATGGCGATGCCGTACTGGGGCCAGTAATATGCCATGGGAACCTCCCTGCTTTTGGACCAAACCTTCTATTGGTTTTGGCTGTCGATGCCGACCGTATCAGCCACAACTTGACCAATTTCTGACCAAATGCTTGACGGGTTTACATCGTCGCAGGTGAGAGACGCTAAAAAATATCTCAAGTTTTTTTCGAGCGCCAATTGTGCGCGTGGCTGCGATGGGAAGGAGCGCGTTAAATAGAGCGCCTGCCGAGAAAACGCCGCCGCTCGCCGAATTGCGCAAACGTAAAATTCGCCAATTATGGAGACGGTCTCAGTCACGTCGACGAAACGATGCGGTAACATCTCCCTGCAAACACTGTAGTTAACTAAAGGGGGAGTTCGCGTGTCTGCAGCCATCAAACCCTTCGGCGACGAGTTCGAAGAATATGGTCGCGATGAATCTCGCACATCGGGCGAGGCGTCGAGCATCTCGTTTCCGACAACGGAGGACGAGGTCCGCGCCATTCTGCGGAAGCTCCATGCCGAGCATGTCCCGATAACGGTCCAGGGTGCTCGGACCGGTCTTGCCGCCGGCGCCGTGCCCCACGGCGGCCATATTCTCAATACTTCTCGTATGAATCGCTACCTGGTCTTCGCCGCGACGAGCAGGGCCGTTTTCTGCTGCGCGTGGAATCGGGCGTCGTGCTCTCGGAGCTGCGCAAGCAGCTGGGTAAGAAGGCATTGCCGACCGCTGGCTGGGATCAGGCATCGCTTGAGGCCTATGAGGAGTTCCAGGCAGCTCCCGAGCAGTTCTTTCCCACCGATCCCACCGAGCATCTGCCTGCCTGGGTGGCATGGCGGCATGCAATGCCTCCGGTGCCCGCAGTTACGCCTATGGCCCCATGCGCCCGCACGTTACGGGGCTTCACGTGGCACTGGCGGATGGCGATCTGCTTGAGCTCCATCGAGGTCAGGCGCACGCTGACGCACGCCACTTGTCGCTCGTGACAGCGGAGGGCCGCGCGCTCGAGCTGGATCTTCCCGGCTATACCATGCCCAAGACCAAAAACGCCTCGGGTTATTTCGTTTCGGACGATATGGACGCCATCGACCTCTTTATCGGTGCGTGTGGCACGCTCGGCGTCATTACCGAGCTCGAGATCGCCCTGCAGGCGGCACCTTCGGTCGTATGGGGCGTGAGCTGCTTTTTCGACAGCGAGGACAAAGCAGTGTCCTTTACCGATTCCGTGCGCCCCGTGCTGTCCCATGCCGCCGCTATTGAGTATTTCGATGCCGGCGCCTTGGATATCCTTCGCCGCCAGCGCGAGCAGTCGACCGCGTTTGCCTCGCTGCCGGCACTCGACGATGAGGCAAAGGTCTGTATTTACGTGGAACTCGACTGCGACGACGAGGCTCAAGCGACTGAGGAGCTGTACCACCTGGGATGGGTTTTGGAGCTTGCGGGCGGCCGCGATGACGCGACCTGGGTTGCGCGCACCGAGGTCGATCGCGAATGCCAGCGGTTCTTCCGCCACGCCGTCCCCGAGAGTGTCAACATGCTCATCGATGAGCGTCGCCGCACCGACCCCACCATTACCAAACTGGGGTCGGATATGTCGGTACCCAACGCGCGCCTGGCCGATGTCGTTGCCTTCTATCGCCGCACGCTGGCCGAAAGCGGGCTTGAGTCTGCGCCTGGGGACATATCGGCAACAACCATCTGCATGTGAATATCCTGCCGCGCGATGCGCAGGACTACCGTCGCGGTGGTGAGCTGTTTGCCCGGTGGGCTGCGGAGGTAACGGCTATGGGCGGCGCCGTCTCTGCCGAGCACGGCGTCGGCAAGATCAAAGCGGGCTTTTTGGAGACGATGTACGGCCACGAGGCCATGGTCGAATCGGCTCGACTCAAGCTGCAGCTCGATCCTGCCGGGCAGCTGGGTCGTGGCAACCTATTTTCGGAGAAGCTCTTGGATGAACTCGTCCAGAAAGGGGGCGCGTGAAGATGAGCGATTTCCATATGGTGGTGTGCGTCAAGGCGGTACCGGGAAGCACCGAGGTCAAGATGGACCCCAAAACCAATACCATCGTGCGTGATGGCAAGCAGGCGGTCATTAATCCCTTCGATGCAAGTGCCCTCGAATGCGCGCTGGCGCTCAAGGACGACTTTATCGGCTTTGGCATGGATGTGCGCGTGACGGTGGTGTCGATGGGTATCCCTGCAACCGAATCGCTGCTGCGCGACTGCATTGCCCGCGGCGCCGATGATGCGCTGCTGCTGACCGATCGCGCCTTTGCGGGCGCGGACACGTTGGCGACCACCTATGCCCTCAAATGCGGTATCGAGGCGCTCGACGAGGACTTCGACCTGCTCATCTGCGGCAAGATGGCGGTAGATGCGATACCGCCCAGATTGGCCCCGAGCTGGCCGGCGCCTTCGAGATTCCCTGCGTGACCGATGTGAGCTGCGTGCAGAGCGCAGGTTTTACGACGTGCGGTGCGCTTTCGCTCGTTCACGGTTGCGATGCCGGCGAGGAGACGGTCTATCTGGAGATGCCGTGCGCGATGACGACCGCCAAGGAGATCGGCCAGCTGCGCATGCCGAGCATCGCCGGCATTCGCGCGGCCGAAGATGCGGATGTGCGGGTGGTCTGTGCTGCCGATGTACATGCTGACCCTTCGCGTTGCGGCCTTACCGGATCGCCGACGCAGGTCGTGCGCTCGTTTGTGCCCGACCGCGACCAAACGTGCGAGCCATCGAGGGCACGCCGGTCGAGCAGGCGGCAAAGATTGCCAAGATTATCGAGGGGATGGCATAGATGAGCGGACTGATAATCGATAGCGAGGCGTGCGTTGGCTGTGGCCGCTGCGTTCGCGCCTGTGCCTCGGGTGGCATTGTGATGGAGGCGAGCCGCCCCAACCGCTGCGCCCATGTGACCGACGGCTGTATCTTGTGCGGCGGGTGCGTCGACGCCTGCCCCGTCAATGCCATTTCGATCGAGCGCGACGAGGCCGCCGGCGCGGTTGACCTCGATGCGTATCGAGACATATGGGTATTCGTTCAGACCGACGATCACGATGTCGTGGCTCCGGTGGCCTACGAGCTCATGGGTAAGGGGCGCGAGCTTGCCGATGCTCGCGGTTGCCGTCTGGTGGCATTGGCCGGCATGGGCCCCGAGGGCTCGCTTGAGGACCTGGAGCATCTGGTCTGCGCCGGTGCCGACGAGGTCGTGGTCTGCCGCGACGAGCGACTGCGCCAAAACGATGCGGAGATCTATGCTCGTCTCATCTGCGATTTGGTGGCCGAGCGCAGACCCGAGGCCATTCTGTACGGCGCAACCGCCTTTGGTCGTGAGCTGGCGCCCGGTGTGGCCGTACGCTTGCAGACGGGCCTTACGGCCGACTGTACGGTGCTTTCGATGGATACGGAGACGGGTCTACTGCAGCAGACCCGCCCGGCGTTTGGCGGCAACTTGATGGCCACCATTATCTGCCCCAATCATCGGCCGCAGATGGCAACGGTGCGCCCCGGCATCTTTGGGGCACCCAAGTTTGACTACAGCCGCTCTGGCACGATTACCCAGGTATCGCTTGCGAATGATGTTAAGGCCCGTGTCGAGATCTCGATTCCCGCCGAGGAGTGGGGGCAGCAGGCATCAATTGCCGATGCCGAGCGCCTGGTCGTGGTGGGCCGCGGCATCGGCTCCAAGAAGAATCTGCCCTGATGCGAAAACTCGCCGATGCCTTGGGTGCCGAGCTTGGTTGCACGCGTCCCGTTGTGGAGGCAGGCTGGTTGGAGTATCGCCACCAGATTGGCCAGACCGGCGTGTCGGTTTCGCCCAAGCTCCTTGTGAGTATCGGCGTTTCGGGCGCTATCCAGCATCTTGCCGGCATCGGCGGCGCGGAGTGTATCATCGCTGTCAACGAGGACCCGGATGCCCCCATCTTCGGCGCTGCGCAGTACAAGTTGTCGGTGACGCCGTCGAAGTTGTCGAGGAGCTTCTGGCCCAGCTCGAGCGCTAGGCGCTGGCCAGCCAGGCTCGCATCTCTTTCTTTAGGCGTTCCCAGGTCGCTTGCGTGGCGGGGTCGGTAAAGGGCCGCACGATGCCAAAAGGTGCGTCGAGCAGGCGGCAGATATCGCCCTGCTTGCGCGTCAGCGCGCGGCTTGCCGGATAGACGAGCTCAAACATAAAGCAGATAAGCCCCACCAAGTAGTCCGCGGGCTCATCGCGCTCATCGCGCGTGACGCAGCGGTGCTCGTCAAAGGCAGCCAGCGTCGGTGCCGAGAGGTGGCTGGCAAGAAACACGTCCTCATCCACTTTGAGGATGGTGTCGACGGTGCTGTCGGCGATGGTGCGCATAATGTCGACCTTGTCGCCATCGCGCACAATATCGCAGAAGCGCCGCGTGCGCTCGTCGAGCTGCGCGGGTAGACGGAAATCGCTGTGATAGGCAATGCTTGCGCGAATCAACTCGTCTTCTACCGGATCGTCGATAAGTCGCGGATACTTGTTGTCGCGGGCGCGTCTGCAGGGTTTTCGCCAAAGAGAACCTCGACGCCCAACGCCGCATGGCTCATGCTCTCGGCATCCTTAAACGTGTCCCAGCGTCGCAGCTGCTCAAAGCGACCCATATCGTGCAGCAGGCCGCAAAGCCACGCTAGGTCAATGTCCTGAGGTGACCAGCCCTGTTCGCGTGCCACGGCATCGCATGCCTCGGCAACGTGGTACGTATGCTCGATTTTGAGCGCGATACGCGGATTGGCGGCATCGTAGGCATCGGTGTAGGTCTTGAAGGCCGCGGCAGCCCGCGTTCGATCGATAGCTGTCATAATGACTTCCTAAAAAGTTGTGTCTTTCTGTGTCTTTCGATCCGGTGGCAATTGTAGGTGAACTCGGTTGCCACCGGACGATGATTCTGTCGCGTCGTTGAACGCGGCTCGGAAATCTTGTCGGGACGAGGAACGCTATGGTGCTCAAAATCGTTAAAACCGTTTGGCCGGTGATGCTCACCTATGTTGCGATAGGCGCGCCGTGCGGAATGATTATGGCGCAGACGGGAATGGAACCCTGGATGGTTTTTGCTCTGAGCAGCACGTTTGTGACGGGTAGCGGCCAGTTTATGGTCTGCAACCTGTGGCTGGCAGGTGTGCCTGCGGCATCGATTGTCGCAAGTGTAGCCGCAATCTCCTCGCGCTTTGCTCTTTACTCTGCATCGATCGCGCCGCATCTGAGGGACGCCTCGAAGCGTCAGACGTTGGCTGTTGCCGCGACGCTCACCGAGGAGGCATATGGCATCTCGCTTGCCAGGCTGGTTGAGGGGGAGGATTGGGGCCCGCGCGAGTCCTTTGTGCTCAACGTGATCCTCATCGCAACATGGGGCGTTTCGTGTACGACGGGCGCCATCGTCGGCGCCGTCGTCGATGTCCCCACCGCTATTGCGGGTTTTGTCTGCACCTCGCTCTTTATCTGCCTGCTCTTTTCGCAGCGACTGTCGCGCGGCAATGTCGTGGCTGCCGTTATGGCCGCGGTGTCCGTTGCCCTATGCAAGCTCTTGGGGTGGACGAATATCGCCGTGCCGGCAAGCGTGCTCGTCGGCGTTGCCGCGGCGCTTGCGTGCGATGCTCTCGCCGAAGGAAGGGGCGCTCGCGATGCCCGTTAATGAGTTTTTGGTCCTGTGGCTGTCGTCATGGGCGGCTATCGCGTTTTTCCGCATTGCCCCGGCGTTTGCCTTGCGCGGGAGAACGCTGTCGCCCCGCGTTACCGAGGCCTTGGGTTATATTCCGCCCGCCGCCTTTGCGGCGCTGGTCGCTAACGATTTGATAAGCCCTGGCGCTTTCGACGCCGGCTTGTGGCGGGGCTTGATTCTCTGGATTGCGGCTGCCGGTGTCGTGGCGGTGGCAATCAAGACAAAGTGGTTGATTTCCGATCTCAGCCGAACACATTGAGCAAATAGCCCATTCCCGCAGTTAGCCGAACGCCCCCGCGGCCCCTCCGGGTCCGGGGCGGCAGTTTCCCGAGTTTGAAGGAACGGTGGAGATGTG
>ENA-OQMZ01000225-OQMZ01000225.1-human-gut-metagenome-genome-assembly--contig:-NODE-225-length-24668-cov-1.797889_pt1 | contig 24668 bp, 29 predicted proteins | sample MGYA00242621_ERZ504862 | MGnify/ENA primary metagenome ERZ504862 (study PRJEB26092, sample SAMD00036393) | human gut metagenome | host: Homo sapiens | study: EMG produced TPA metagenomics assembly of...
ACAAAAATTAAAATAGCTGCTGGAAGCAAAAAACGCCCATCCCGGTAAGATTATTACTTTTTTTCTTAATGTCAATTTTGATTTTTCTTTTTTCCCATTTTTTTTCTCCTTAAACAGAAACCGGGAACGCGAATACTGCACTCCCGGTACGTTCTGTTTCTAATCTTTGATGATTACTCACCAACATTAAATTCTACTGTATCCTGAGCGTTCTTGATCTCGCTGTCAATGTCAGCGCCATTCTGAACAACATTTGTGATTGCATCTGTTAATGCACTTCTAACATCTGAGTAGTATGCGCCATAATCGATTCCAGGAACCTTTCCAGCGAAGTCTACGATGTCTTTGTATACAGCCTGTCCAGCGTAGAAATCAGATGTCTCATTGTAAACTTTAGACTCAGCAGCCGGTAAGTAACTTGCGATTGCTCCAGCGTTTGGAAGAAGATCATCATATAACTCTACGCTTCCACCGAATGTTGTCTTAAGGAAGTCATATGCAAGGTCTGTGTTCTTGCAGTTAGAAGATACTGCCCAGCTTGCTCCACCACAGTTTGCGTAGTTTGTAGCACCCTCAACATCATCAAGTTTAGGCATGTTTACGATAGACCATTTTCCAGCCTGATCGTCAGCTGCCTGAATTGAAGACATGATCCAGCATCCCTGGATAACACCAGCTGCTGTTCCCTTGTTCATAGAAGCGATGTACTGATCCCAGTCAGTGTAATCAACCATGATTCCTTCGTCGATGAGCTGTTTGTATGTCTCGATTGCTTTCTTAAGAGCTTTGTTATTAACTAAGTCAACTTTTCCGTCTACCATTGGAGAAGCACCTGCAGACTGAAGCATCTCGATGATGATCTCAGATCCGCCTGAGCTTGTAAGCATTGGAACATTGTTTGTCTCAACTACTTTTTTAGCTTTTTCGATAAAGTCTGACCATGTTGTGTCTTTGAAGTCATCTACTGTAAGACCAGCTGCCTCAACCATGTCTTTACGGATTGCCATGATTGTAGCACCGTTATCAAATGGTACACCATAGTTCTTTCCATCTACTGTAGAGTCAGCTAACTTTCCTGCTGAGAAATTTGCAAAATCAATTCCTGAATCTGTCAGTTCTGTAAAGATTCCTGAATAGTTTGCAACGTTTTTGTGGAAAGAGTAATCCTGCATCAGGAAGATGTCCGGCAATGTGCTGTAATCATCAGCTTCAGCTGCTGTGATCAGAGCTGTCTCAATATCTGAATATACTTTTTCCTGAATATCCAGTTTGAAATCCGGGTGATCTTTCTGGTAGATTGCCTCTGCCTGTTTCATTGCATAAACGTTGAAGTTAGGATCCCAGCACCATACGCTCAGTGTGTTTTCCTGTGATGCATCATTCTTTGCATCAGTGTTGTTGTCAGCTTTGCTTCCGCATCCTGCAAGTACAGATACTGACATTGCTGCTACTAAAAGTGCGCTCAATACTTTCTTTTTCATAGTTTTTGTCCTCCTTATACATTTAAAAGTACTGCTTTATAAAATATGAAATGCATTCCTTGCGTTTCATAAGTTATCTTTATTCAACATCATCTACCCAACGCATCTCGCCTGGCTCTAAATCCAGTTCATATACACAGTTGCCATTGATATATACATCTGTGTGTCGCGCTTCTGATGAGTTATTAATAACTGCGATCTTCTTACTCTTCGGGAATACAGTTACTTCTGTATCAACATTTGTTACATAGTAATGCTTCATCTCTTTTTCCATGCCTGCTGCATAGTAAATAGCACGAAGAAGAATTCTACAGTTCTGTGGAGAATATGGAAGACCTGCAAAGTATACGCTATGTCCTTTTCCATATTCATTAACAACCATCTGGCTGTACTCTCCATCCATTGCAAGGATCTGGTAATTCTTGCCCTGTGCATAGACACGGCTTGTTCCCTCACCAAAATCTATTTTACCTTCAATATCCTCTAAAATAAAGTGGTTTGCATCTAATTCATTATACTTATCTGTATTAAGTGAGAAACACATCTCACGATCTACGCCAAGTACATCTGACAGCTGGAAGAATCTTCCCTGATGCTGATATGCTGTCGGTTCACCAACTCCGATGAATCCGCCTCCCTCGTCAACAAAGCGACGAATATTTGTTACAACTTCTTCATCGATCCAGTTTTCAGCTCCACTAAATGCTGTATATGCATCACCTACATTGATGATTACTCCAATGTCTTCCGGAATACCTTTCTTCACGTCATCAAAGGAGATGAATTCAACTTCGAATGGCATACCACTTAAGCACTCAAGCACACCTTCTGCTGAATAAGTCTCTCTGTGCCAAATTGCGTGATGTACCTGATTAGACATCCACTTTCTCAGTCCTCCCCAACAGTTGAGGATTGCAACCTTAAATGTGCTACATAGGAAGGTGTTCCCTGCATATTCTCATGAATCTGACGGAACTCTGTAACAACTTTCTGGATCTCATCAATGAATCCCGGCCAGTTACTGGCAAGTTTTAAGTATCCGCCGTATCCGATTCTGTCTAATGGTGAACGAAGAAGAGCACGTCTTGCTTTTCTCCAGTTGTCTCTTGCTTCTCCGATCGGATCTCCGCCTTCGCAGAATACATCTGGGAAGAAGTATGGTAAGAGACGTCCCTCTGTATAATCAACGCCTTTGATATCAGAAATCATACGAAGTGTCACACCACTTCCAACAGAACCTACAACTGCATCAAGTCCGATGCCTGCAAAGTATTTACCATAAGGCTCTGTTCCGATCCAGTGATCTCCAAGGAACATCATAGCTTCCTTGCCATAAGAGTGAACGATATCAACCAGCTCTTTCGCGAGTGCACAAACTTCAATCTGCTGGAATTCAATAAAGTCACGGAATTCTTTGCTCGGTACGCGGAACATACTGTTGTGATATCCCTGATCTACGATAAATTCCGGACGGAATTTATATCCTGCCCATTTCTCAAACTTCTCTAAAATATATGGGCTTACACTTGCACTGTATCCGAACCACTCAACGTACTTTTCTCTCTTCTGATCATCAAATGTTAATGTGAACTGATGGAAAATGTTGTAAATCGAACAACATCTATATTCGGATTCTCTTCACACCATCTTTTCAGCTTTTCCTTTACATACTTCTGTGTCTTCGGCTGTCTCACATCATATGTTAACTGATGTGGTGTATCCTGCCAATCATTCGTAATGAAATTGTACATATGTACCGGATCCCAAATAAGGAATGCCAGAAAGCTTACTGTATATTCATGATATGATTTTGTCTGAATCTCAACCTCTCCTGAAGCTTCATCAAACTCCCATTTATCTGTAGGAACAATCTCTCCTGTTGTACGGTCGATCACTTCCCACCAACGTTTTGGATCATCTAACGTATTTACTTTCAGCTGCTCTGTGTGAAATCCTTCCATTAAGCGAATACGAAGTGTTTCGCCTCTTGCTGTCACACGGTTACTGATCAAATATTCCTGCTGAATTTCTTCCGGATTGGCACTTGCCACTCATTATCTTTTCTTGTTGTATAATAAGTAGCGTATTTCTTAACCGGCTCTGACAGAAGTTCTTCTGGCATCTCTGTTCCGTCACAATCTCTCAACGCATCTGCTCCCAAGAGATTCTTTAATCGTAATGTCTCGTCAATAACATCTGCATCTGTCGGCAGCGTCAATCTTCCCGTCATCAATATGTTCCCCTCCAAATAACTTTTATTCTTACTTATCTCACGACTAAAGTATAACGTTTTCACCAATGGATATCAATTTCATTGTTGCTCGGTTTGTTATATTTTTTGCTTTTTTATTACTAAAATACTGTTTTTCTTATTATTTTTATGTATAATATGTTTAATATATAGAATTGTTATATTATTTTTTCGTCTTTTTTACGAATTCACTTTAAAATTATTGCTTTTTCATATATTTTATATAAAATTTAATCAATTGAGAAGGCCCATACAAACTATAACTTAACCGAAGAGGATATGCACTTATGAGTAATGAATTTATCAACCTTGCTCCGCCACGAGCAGTCGCGACGATTTTAGTCTTCGCTATATTCTATTTCTAAATACGAAGGTGACTGGAACTCTCTACCGCACACACATCAGTTCTCAGAACTCTTCTATGTTTTGCACGGTGAGGGTATCTTCTATATAGAAGATGAAAAAGTTTCTATGAAAACAGATGATTTAATGATCATTAATCCTTATGTAGAACACACTGAAAAAACACTTCCAAACAACCCAATGGAATACATTGTATTTGGTGTTGAAGGACTTGCGTTTTCTTTCGATGATCCTGAACAGGACGCTTCAAAAGGATATAGTTTCTATAGTTATGGTTCTGATAAAAATCAGTTTATTAATTTTGCACAATTAATGATGCATGAATTTCAAGAACAAAAACCCGGATTTGAAAAAGTCTGTCACGGATTACTTGAGGTTCTTTTGGTATACATTTCCAGAAAGCAAAACCTTTCTGTTATTTCTGAATCCTCTTTCCAGCTTTCTAAGGAATGTGCATTAGCTAAACGATATATTGATACAAACTATTCCCAAAATATTACATTGGATTTATTAGCTGAGATCACACATATCAATAAATTTTATCTGGCACATTCTTTTACAGAATGCATTGGTCAATCTCCGATCAACTATTTAGCAGATCGAAGGATCGAAGCATGCAAAGAACTTTTGACAACCTCTGATCTCTCTGTAACACAGATTGCTTCCAGTGCAGGTTTCTCTTCCCAATCTTATTTCTCACAGATCTTTAATAAGAAGGTTGGAATGTCACCAAGGCAATACCGTAAATTATATTCACATGTAAAAGGGAGTAATATATTTATACCAAGAAAGGGCTGGCACATGCCAGCCCTTTCTTTTGAAAGAATTCTTGAAAACTTCTTTCCTTTTACTTTTCAGGAAAATTTTTATCTTCTTTTACGTCTGCGTAAAATAACTGTAACGCTGGCACCTGCTGCCAGTATTGTCGCAGTTCCCCACAAGATCAGTGGAGTTGCATCTCCGGTCTTAACTGCACCTGACTTCTTATCAGAATTATTCTTCTTGGAATCATCTTTCTTAGAATCATCTTTCTTATCATTATCAGTTGCAGGTTTTTCAATCAATTCCGCATATGCCTTATTGATTGCTTCTGCCATTGCATCAACTTTGCTCTGTTCGGATTCTTTCAGACCTTTTTCTACTGCTGCGATTGCATCATCCAAAGCTTTCAGACTTTCTTCTGTATACTTACTTCTGTCAATCTTCTTTGCTTTTTCCATTGCTGCGCTTACTGCTGTGTAGTCTGCTTCCTCTTCTACAGCTGGTTTCTCAACTAATGCTGCATAAGCCTTATTGATTGCTTCTGCCATTGCATCAACTTTATCCTGTTTGGATTCTTTCAGACCCTTTTCTACTGCCGCTACTGCATCATCCAAAGCTTTCAGACTTTCTTCTGTATATTTACTTCTGTCAATCTTATTTGCTTTTTCAATCGCTGCATTCACTGCTGTATAGTCTGCATCTTTTTCCGGTTTCGGCTCTTCTGCCTTTTTTGTAACTGTTACTTTAATAGAAGCTTTCACGTCATCTGGGTTTTTCATATTCTCACCCATTGTCAGTGTTCCTTCCAATGTGTAAGTTCCCGGTGTTGTCTGATAATTATCTTTTGCCCATGTTACTTCTACTTCTTCATTCAGGTTTCCTGTCACTGTGACAGTTACTTTGTTTGGTAATTTAAGCTCCTTGAATGTAGTTCCTTCTTCTACTGAAATTCCTTCTGGGTTTGTTACACTGAGTACTTTTACACTCTTTTTCATTTCAAAAGAAAAACTGCTTTGGAAGTGCTTGACTGTCCTGCTGCTGTCTTTGCAACAATCTTAACAACACATGTTCCTTCCTCCAGACCCTTAAGTGTGAACTCTGGGGCTTTCGTATTACCTTTCAACTCACCATTTACATAAACATCATAGTTTGCGAAAGAAGAACCTTCTTTTAATGTCCATGTGAGTTTTACAGAATCATCACTAACCGGAGTCTTTGTAACAGACTCGATCTCACCTTTTGTTGATCCGTCACCCATTGTTGCCACATTGCTGATCTCAATTGCCTTCTCTGATGCAACATCTGCACTATTCAGAGCATATACTTTGAAGTTATAAGTCGTTCCAGGTGTCAGATTCTCCAGTGTTACGGTTGTACCGCTTACAATCTCGTTAATTTCATTCTTTTCATCAACTACTTTGTATTTTGCTGCTCCCGGAACCTTATCCCATTTCAGTACGACTTTCTTGCTTTCCACAAGAACTGCTGAACCTGTCTGGCCTTCTACTGTAGGAACTTTCGGTGCTCCAAGTGCTTCGATTGCTGCATCTAATGCTTCTTTCTTTGCAGCAACATTCTCCGGTGTTGCATCAGCATCATTCATTACCGCAACCGCAGCATCATATGCTTCCATAAATGCATTCCAGTTTGTCTCATCATATTCTGATTTAACAAGTGCTGCTCCTGCCTCAACTGATGTCTGGAGCTCTGCTTTATCAACTGCTACACCTTCACCTGGTGAAAGATCTTTAAGTAGTCCAAGTTAATCTGATATTTTCCGTCACGCTCTACTGCCACACATTTGATTGTGTGCTCACCATTCTCAAGATTTTTCTTTGAGAAGATAAGTTGCTGATTATCTCCGTTACTTGATCCCTCTAATGAATAATTTCCAATCTTTTCACCATCAATATAAACATCAAAGCTTGCAAAGTTAGCATGCTTCTGAGAATAAACTTCTACACCAGTTCCATTGAATGTATATTCAAAATAACTTCCTACAGCGTCTGACGTATTTTTACTCTCTGTCTTTGTTCCACCGTGATGCTTCTCCCGTTCTCCTGCCCAGTTTGTCCATGTTCCATGCCATGTGATTGCGTTATTTGTTGTTCCATAGTCTCCTGACGCCGGCACGTTACCGTCTTCTACGATTGTCTCAACCTCTGCCACATCCTGTTTGATTGCAACTTTCAGTTCAATTGTTCCAGTCTTTGTAGCATCTGCAGCGGATGTTGCTGTGATAGTAACTGTTCCGTTCTTACTTAAGAATGTTACCAATCCTTTATCATCTACTGTTGCAATGCTATCATCAGACGTACTCCATGTAACTGTCTTATCTGTTGCATTCTCCGGTTCTACAGTTGCTTTTAACTGTAATGTGCTGTTTGCTTTGGATACTGTAGTCATTCCGGATTTGGAGCTTACTGTCACACCTGTCGGTGCTACCAGTGTTGAATCCAGAATTTCAAATGCATCAAGTTCAATCTTTGTACCAGAACTTGCAGCCTGTTTCTCGTTGAGAACTTTCAGCTGAAGTGTATGGATTCCTGCTTTAAGGTCATCTTTGCTGAAGTATTCCTTCTGACGCACTGTACTTGCACTATATGTATCAACTACGCCCTGAGACTTACCATCGATAAATACTTCAATCTTACCTCTGTCTTTATTGGTACAGCCGATCACCTTGATTCCTGTTCCCTTAAATGTAAGAGTAACAGTCTCTCCGCCCTTTGGACTATTCAGATATTGAATTGTATCCATATAGTTGACATTTTTATCCTGTGTCCAGTTGCCCCATTCACCTACATATGCGATTCTTTCATCAGCATTGTCAATCTTACCTGCGCCAATCGGCTCTGTTACAGTTACTACTGCACTCTTTTCAGATTCAATTCCATCCACAACTGCGGCCACCTGATATTTCATTGCTCCAAGTGTCTTGTATGCTGTTGTATCTTTATAAGTTGTTGTTGTTAAACCTGTCTCAATGCAGATCACATCTCCATTTTCTACCTGACGATATACATTATATGTTACATTGCTTCCCTCTTCTGCTGTCACAGCGTTCCAGGAAAGATTTACATTTTCATCATCTGCACGAAGTGCCGTCAGTCCTGTCGGAGCTGCCACAGTAGCGGATGCCGGAATGTCTTTTAATGTATAACTCTTTCCTGCTTCTGTTGCGAAAGAGATACGATTTTCCTTTACAGGTGTCACATCAACTACATTTCCGTCGCTGTCCATCACTGTTGCAAGAGATGCATTCGCTGTCTGCACAACTGCTTCTCCGCCATTCTTAGAAAGGATTGTAGCAGTTTTTACATTTCCATCTGCCCAGTCCATAGATACTTCAAAGTTACCCTGTGCAACTAATCCATCTACACTTCCGTTAGCCCAAGCGTCTGGAACTGCCGGAAGAAGATTGATATATCCTGCATTGCTCTGCAGAAGCATCTCAGCTACACCTGATGTATATCCGAAGTTTCCATCAATCTGGAAATATTTTGGCTCATGATAATCGAACAAGTTCGCATAGATTCCATTCTTGAACAGGTTCTCAATAAGCTGAAGAGCTTTATTTCCATCACCAAGTCTTGCCCAGCTGTTGATTCTCTGTGCCATTCCCCATCCGGTACTCACGTCCGTACGGTTCTGCATGGAAACCTTTGCTGCTTGCAAACCATTCTGCATTGTCCTCTGTGATGAGATCTCCAGGATAAAGTCCGAGCAAGTGAGACATATGACGGTGACCATATCCATCACCCATTGAATTAACAGTTGTCTCTGTATACCACTCTTTAATCTGTCCGCTATCACCAACTTCAATTGGTCCTTTCAGATCTGCCTGGTTTGCTTTCCATGTAGCTACCAGCTCGGCATCTTTTCCAAGTACCTCTGCAGCTTTAATCGTATCTTCATATAACTGCCAGATCAAAGACTGCTCATATGTATTTCCATTTGTAACCGGTCCATGCTCCGGTGAAAATGCCGGTGAAGATACCAACTTTCCGTCTGCTCCACGAACAAGCATCTGGTCATACAGTTTAGCTTCTTCTTTCATCATTGGATAGATATTATTTTCTAAGTAAGAAGTATCTCCAGTATATTCATAATAATCCCAGCAATTCTGTAAGATCCACGGTACTGCAGCCGGTGACCATCCCCAACTAAAGTCCCATCCAGGACATGTCCATCCAAACGGATTGTTCTGTGTATGTGCCATGAATCCATTTTCTTCACCTTCGGCACTGGAAACTCCTGCATAGATTGCCGCGGTCATACGCCCCGGTTCTCTCAAAGCATCGATATAATCGATCAGTGGTTCTGCACACTCTGCCATGTTGGTAGAATATGTCGGCCAGTAGTTCATCTGTAAGTTTACATTCATATGGTAGTCTGAATGCCATGGAGAATTGTTCGCTCCTACCCACAGTCCCTGAAGATTGGAAGGAAGTGTCTCTCTTACATAACCATTCTCATCTGTAGTTGTCTCTCTGGACGACTCAATTGTCATAAATCTTCCATACTGGAATAACATAACTTCCAACTGACGTCTTTCAGCATCTGTTGCAGTTCCTGCTTTGTATGCAGAAGAAGTTCGTCTGTTGGCTTTGTTGAGACTGTCTGTCCAAGATTCAGATCCACACGGTCAAAGATCTTCTGATAATCACTTACATGATTTGCTTTCAGTTCTTCGTATGTCTTCGCTGCCGCCTGATCTACATACCATTTCACACACTTGTCAGTTCATCCGCAGATTCGCCTGTTCTATAGGACGGATATTCATCCTTATAATCTGTTCCTATAGACGTGATGATGGTAACCTCACTTGCTCCGGAAACACTTACTTTTCCATTCCCATCTTTCACAGTACCGGCATTGTCAGTAATAACCTGCGTCTGGGATGTGAATTTCATCTGATTGTCTTTAAGCTGTCCGTTGATGGAAATCAATCCATTTGATACTTTTGTATCCCAATCTCTCTTATAGCTGCTATCACCAATCCCATTAACAGCATCCCCTCTGTTATTATCCGGTTCTACACTTACATCCAGACTGATCTTCTCAGAACCGTCTGCTGTGATATGAGTAACAATAACATTGTCCGGATAGCTTGTGAAGTTCTCTCTTGAATAATGAGTACTTCCTTTATCATAATTAACACCGGCAATTGCTGTATTCAGATCCAGATCACGAGTGTAATTTTTCACATCGCTGTTGGATGATACATTCTTAAAATCGATATACATATTTCCAAAACTCAGATAATATCCATATCCATTTGTTCCGTTATCATCACTTGCACCTATCAAGTTTCTTTTTGCAAGATTAGTTGCAGAATTATCCTGGCCATTCGCAAAGTACTCATGGATTGAATTCATTGTCGCTCCATTATTTCCTTTATTCTCCAGATTACCTCCATTGTAATTCTTTCTACTCTCACTTGGTCCTCCTGACCAAAGTGATTTTTCATTGAGCTGGATACGTTCTCTGGTAATTCCACCAAATACCGTTCCACCGATTCCTCCATTACCTATAGGAAGGGACTTTTCCTGCCATCCTTGGTAATACTTGGTAATATCTGCCGGGCTCGTATACCATAGCTTCAGATCATTATTACCGGTCTGCTGCGTTACAGCCGCTGGTTCTGCATGGACCTGCGTTGCCATATACGGCATAGATGTCACAGCTACCGCTGCTGCACAAGCACTTGCAAGCACCCTCCATTTCATTTTCCTTCTCATAATTTCCCTTTCTGATACATATTTGATGTATCTTTTTTATTGTCTTAAGATTCATCTGTTTTTGGACAGACTCCACCTAGTGACTGATTATTCTCATTGTAAATTTTTTCTATTCATTGTGCTTGTTTAATTCATCCTTTATAGGTGCCTTTTTTGTCAAATTCGGAACTCCAGTATTCCTTTTCATTTATGCTATTTCTTTTTCATTGCCTTGTAACCAATCAGTACTGTCCACTGCTCGCTACAGTCGTCCCATATACCAGACAATTCTTCCTTCACATCATCCATATCAACAACTCCAAACGCTCTGGAATCGTCGGACACTTCTCTATTATCTCCCAGTACGAAGATCTGGTCATCACCTACCGTCAATGGATAGCTTACTTGATTGTTTTCCTCAGTCAGTGTCTCACCAAGCGTTCCTTCCTGCTTTTCTTCTGCTCCGTTCACATACAGCTTGCCGTTCTGTATATTCACAGTATCCCCGGCCACAGCACGATTCGCTTCACAAACTCTTCTCCATCCGGTCTTTTCAAGACAATCACATCTCCGGCTTTATAATCACTGACTCTTTGGTTATACACAACCTTCTCACCACTGTGCAATATCGGATACATAGAGTTTCCCTGCACTGTTGAAATTCCCATCAAAGCATAGAATAACACCATAATAAGTACGATCAGGACAACAAATTCTAATGTTATCACTGCACGGTATTTGCGCATCTGTTTCTTCTTTCTTCTTCCGATCGGAGTTGAAAACCTTATCTGTTCCAACGGATTCCCAAGTCCGATACTCTACTCATTAAAATACGGCAATTCCTTGCTGCATGTCAATGAGTTTCACTAAAAGAAACAGTAGCCGGAACATTGCTGCCCCGGCTGCCATTTCATCCTAGAATTTCTTCTAATTTAAGAATTTCTTCTAAACTTTTGTTTTTACTTCACGATCTTTTCATTCCCGCTTATTCCTGTATCACCGAATTGTCTTTTTTCGCATCTCCTGAATACAGGTCATCCAGCTGATCTTCCAGATCTTTCTGCTGCTTTTTCAAGTCTCGATTTCTGACACCGAATACAACGATTACTGCCAGCAATATAAGCAATGCAAGAAGGTCCAACCAGCAAAAACCAATTTTGGTATGTTCAAATAAATATGCCATATGTCTCCCTCCTTATCTTAATCGACAGTTTCTATTGTTTCTCAGTGGAGAGAGGGAGCCCTCTCTTTGCAAGCTCGCAATCAAGCTCCTCTCTCACTTCATGTAATTTTTTCTGTCGTTTCTTCATGCTCTTTGTTGCGAATGCATATACAAGTAATGTAATGAGCATGATCAGGAAATGAAGGATACAACACTTGTGATTGTTGTTGTCATCCAGCTTCTGATCTGCCAATGGTACGTTGTCATCATCAGAATTGAACACTTCCTTAATCTCTGCAACTTTCTCTTCTACATTCTCTACGATCGTTGTAACAACGTTGTCGATAAATGCATTGCCTGTCGGCTCTGTTGTACGAGCTGCCGGTCCAGCCGGTGTTGTTGTCGGTGTTGTAGGAGCCGCCGGTGTTGTCGGATCTGTTGGTGTCGGAGTCGGTGCAGGTGTTATATTTGCACTCTTTGTATAGTGGAATGTAATCTCGTTAGTTCCTGTTGTAATCGTCACATTCTTTGTCAATGCATCTGCTGTATAACCAGCAATTTCTATAGCTTTCTCTAATACCGCACCTCCAAATATTTCTTTCTCCTGTTACATTGTAACCATCGATTGCTATCGCGTCTTCTGTTACTTCTGCTCCAAATGTCTAGTTTTCTACTTTCTTGCTATCGTGAAGTTTCGTTGTTGTTCCTTCTTCATAATAGTTTACTGTGTAAGCAAGATCCGCTCTCTTTGTGTAGTAGAATGTGATCTCATTCTTTCCTGTTGTGATCTTTACATTTTTTTGTTTCAGCATCTACTGTATATCCGTCAATTGCTTCTGCAGCCGGTAATAAGAGCTCTGCAGACAAATTCACTGCACATAGTAACAAATTATTATAAAGCATCGAATCAGGCGAAAGAGATTCTAGATCAGATTGATGGAATCCTTGCGAAGTCCTATCAGATCTCCCCTGATTCCAGCTCTTATTTTTCTGAAATTGAAGCAATGCTTAGTGAATCGGATATGGATGTGAACTTAAACTTTTCTATAGAAATTAATTCAGCTACTCTTAATTACACTACTACTGTTGACGACTCACAGGCTCAGGAAGTGGATTTAACACTGAATGACCCATGGACGACTTCCTCCGGATTCTATACGATCACATCCTGGAAGGAAGTAGCAACCAATGCGTGGGATGCCGACAACTCTATGAAGCTGATTCAATAAGTAGGTGCATCCGATGTGTCTATCGTCGCCGGTCTTCCATGCTCCATGCGAATCAATGGAATTATCACTAGAAAAAATGGGGAAAATCTTCCCCCTGCCGATACGAGTAACATTGTATCTCCAATCTACCAGTTGGCCGGAAATCGTGATGTGAATGACTTCGAACAAAGCGGTGACGACGACTTTTCTTTTGCTATCCCGGGATTGTCACGTTTCCGTGTCAGTGCATATAAGCAAAGGGGTGCGCTGTCCGTTGTGATTCGAATCATTTCCTTCTCTCTGCCAAATCCGACTGAGATTGGAATCCCGCAACGGATCATTGACTTTTCTAATTTTTCTAAAGGTCTTGTCCTTGTAACGGGAACTGCCGGAAGCGGAAAGTCTACAACACTCGCTTGTATTATTGATGCGATCAATCATCATTATAGGAAGCATATTATCACGCTGGAGGATCCTCTGGAATTCCTTCACAGACATGACTTAAGTATCATCAGCCAACGTGAGATCAACGTCGATACAGAGAGCTATGTGACTGCTCTGCGTGCTTCTCTTCGCCAAAGTCCCGACGTTATCCTACTTGGGGAGATGCGCGACTACGAGACTATGCAGGTCGCAATGACGGCGGCTGAGACCGGACATTTGATCTTCTCAACATTGCATACGATTGGTGCTGCCAGCACAATTGACCGTATCATTGACGTATTCCCGCCAAACCAGCAGCATCAGATCGCAGTGCAGCTATCTATGGTTCTGCAGGCCGTTATCTCACAGCAGCTTGTACCGACGATTGATGGGAAAATGATCCCTGTCTTCGAGATTATGACTGTGACACCTGCCATCCGAAATATGATCAGAGATAATCAGGACCACCGTCCAACGCAACATCATAAAACTTAAGGAAAAAATAGAAAGGAATCTGTTCGCAGGTTCCTTTCATTGTATTAAAATATAGGCAAGGGTGTATATGATTAAATCTTATAAAACAAGATTTCAAAAGTTTTCTGCATTATTATCTGATCCGGAAATTGCAAAATATGCGAGACAGAATGGAAACTATGCTTTTATTTCATGCTATTATTTTATCCTATTTATAACTCAAATACAATCACAAACCTGACGGCTCTGCAAATCACTCCTGTACATTTGTTTTCTGTTTTCTCTGCCTGATCACTTCCAACACCCAATTTTCCTGTTTTTTCCACAGATTTCATTCAATCTTTCAATTTCTGTGCTATAATACGATATTGCAAAAATATACAATGCTTAAACAGAGGTGATTTACTTGAAGAAGAAAACGCTTGTGCCTCTAATCGTTTTTTTACTGGGCATGTGCCTTGTTAGTTTGATTGTATACAAAACAGACGCCTTTGAAAAAGAACAGAGACACACAACTGCACAATTAAACGCAGCGACCTATGGAGAACGCATAAAAAATGAGATTGTAAATGGAACTGAGATTACGGATACTCTGGAACAAATCTTGATCAGTGATGATGGAACGATCAAGCACTTTAACACGATCGCTAAAAATCTTATGTCTGATTCCATTGAAAGTGTGCAGCTCGCTCCACATGGTGTTGTGACAGATATTTATCCTGCTGAAGGAAACGAAGCGGGTAAGATTGATCTGCTTCATGATAAAGATCGTGGTGAAATCTCCTGTTATGCAAGAGACAATCATACAGTCATTACGCAGGGACCCTTTGAATTAAAACAAGGTGACTATGGAATTGCGGTTCGCAATCCAGTCTACTTAAATGATGAAAACGGACAAGAATATTTCTGGGGATTTACGATTGTTATTTTGCGTGTTCCTGAGATTTTTTCCGACTCGATCAGTGCACTTTCAAATTTTGGTTATGAATATAAGCTTTCAAAAACAGACACTCCCTGGAGTGACACATATGAAGTTGTTTGTCAGTCAGATGGAAATTTAACAAATCCTGTTTCTTATGATTTTACAATAGGTGAAGAGAACTGGAGATTTGAGGTTATGCCTGTGAGTGGATGGAGAAATGCTAAACTTATAGCTGTAATCATCGGACTTTATACTTCTATCATATTTGTTCTGTCGGTTCTTATCTGGGTCTGGTTAACAGCAAAAGAACATAAAAACAAATTCCAGAAACTAGCACATATGGATTCACTTACCAATATTTATAATCGTTACGGATTTGATGAATTAGCAGAAGAAATGATCGCTAAAAATCCGAACGCTCCTTATGTAGTTGCACTCTTTGATATAGTATAATTTTAAGTTTATTAATGATTATCTATGGACATGTTTACGGTGACAGGGCTTTAAAGAATCTTGCTGACAGTATGAAGAGTTTTTTTCCATCGGATACATTGTTGGGACGAAACGGCGGTGACGAATTCTGTATTCTTCTCCCAAATTGCACATATGATGATGTGAAAGAACAGTTACAACAATTCACTATGCTTCCAAAGATATTCTCATGCAAGGGAAATGACTACCCGTTTTATATTTCTCTTGGATATGCTGAATATCCTATAGCTGCATCAAACCGTGCACAGCTCATGCGCTGTGCTGATGCTGCACTTTATGAAGTAAAACTGCATGGTAAAAATGGATGTATGGCTTACAGAGAAGGACTCCATTCAAGGAGCCGCAAACAACTTGGATTTGCACTCAAGGATATCTCTGAACATCTTCCTGGTGCGTTTATTATCTACAGAGCGGACAAGGAAAATGATGAACTCTTTTATGCAAACCGTGAGTTTCTCCACATGGCCGGATACAAAGATATAGATGAGCTGTTTAAGCTTACAAAGAAGAGCTTTCGAAATCTTATCCGGGGAGATGAGCAACAGCAGATTGAGGCAAGTATCTGGCAGCAAATTGACAGCGGCAATGAAAATGATATATTCATTTTCATCTTCGAAAAGCTGATGGAACTTACCTTTCTGTACTTGATCATGGAAGAATAGTAGAAAACCAGCAATATGGAAGAGTATTTTATGTGTTGTTTATGGATTGGGCAGACATGCATATCCGTTACAGTGATAAGTTCTCTGAATAAATAACAGATGGTGTGGGATTATATTAAAATCCCACACCATCTGTTATTTCTTTCAAGAATGCCTTTTTATAAATCTTCCTGTATTTTGACGTCGCTGTTATCTGCCAGACACTGTTTTAACACAGTGATCATTTTTTCCCCATCCAATGGTTTTGCAATATGACCGTTCATTCCTGCATTTTTTGCCATCTGTATATCTTCCGCAAGAAGAATTCGCTTTCTAATACTCTTATCAGATATAACAGACTGTTCCGACTCTTTCTTTTTGTATACATCCTCTTCTGATGCAATCTCCAGTGGAATTTCCACTGTGAATTTTGTTCCTTTCCCCTGTTCGCTTTCTACATAAATCTTTCCGTCCATCAGTCAACAAAAGATTTCACAATAGAAAGTCCAAGACCAGTACCGACCACTTTATTCTCTGTCGCCGTATGTTCTCTTGAAAATTCATCAAAAATATGTGGAAGGTATTCCTGCTTCATCCCTATTCCGGTATCTTCACAGATGAATACATACCATGCTTTTTTATCATCTGATGCTGTTTCCGTAATATTTACATGAATCGCCTGACCGTTTGGAGTATATTTGATTGCATTACTCACTATATTTAAATATATTTCCTGAAGTTTTGTCTTATCACAGACTGCGTATTTATGCTGTATATTTGTATCTATCGAATATTGAATTTCCTTCGATTGGATAGCAGATTCAAATACTGTATTCACAGAATAAAACATTTCGCTCAAATTCTCTGCCTGCATTTTTAACACAGCTGTTCCACTTTCAATGCGAGCCTTTTCCAGCACCTGATCAATAATCGTCATCAGAAAATTGCCCGAGGACTTGATCTTTCCTAAATACTCCTTGCTTTTCCTCGTTCTTAAGATTCCTTCCGAGAAGATCTGAAAATCCAATAATTGCATTCATCGGGGTTCGGATGTCATGACTCATATTAAACAGAAATCGTGTTTTTGCCTCACTTGCTTCTTTTGCCTGTTCTGCCGATTTTTTCAATTCAGCTGCATACTGCTTCTCTCGACGTTTTTTGCTGCAGATCTGATCAAAATAGTAGCACCCATCATGGCAATTATGAGCTGATACAATAACAGCAATCCATTGATAAATTGAAATCCATCCCTCCTTTGGTACGATATCCACATACCATGTGTAATTAGGAATCTCACACTCTACCGTAAGGCTATTCTCAGGCATATGTTCCTGATTTTGAGCCAGAACAATCCGATCATCGGTATTCTCATCATTCGTCCATATCTCATAACAATAGGATGCTTCACTTAGCCGTTCCATGCCAATTTCATCTATAAATTTATCCAGTCGATAACTATGATCACAAACCCCCAAAAGGTGTCATTTCCTGTAATATTATTCTGATAAACCGGATGGAACAGCAAAACTCCTGTTTCTCCCTGTTTTAATTGATATGGACCTCCAAGAGTATATTTTCCCGTTTCTTTGGCACGCTTTGCGTCTCCACTGCGTTCATGCTCTGTCAGCATATTCATTCCAAAAGCCTGCTCATTTCCCTGCTCTGGAAAAATATCAGTAATAATCCCATCCGGTGCGAGTTCGAATGCTTTTACAACACCTGCTTCATTCGGAAGCATTTCTGCCAATTCTGAGAATGTAGTCTGATTCAGATCATATCCTGCAAGAATCACGTTTTCAAGAAATTCTGAAAGTTCAACATACTGATCTAATTGTGCATTGATCCGCTTTACTGTACTTTGTGCAGTATAAGCAGCTGCTGTCTTTTTTTCTTTCTCTATGTTCTTTACAATAATACAGCCCAAAAGAAGTGCTGTTATAAAAATAAGCAAGCCAATGATCCAACTGTATCTTTTTGTCTGTTTAGAACCGGTACTTCCCTTGTCCATTTACTGTTGCCTATTCATCTTCAATGTTTTCTGTTATTTTTAATTATATCATGTCATGTTTTTCATGTCTTTTTTTTCTACAGTAAACGGATAACAAGTTCTTTCATTGTCTGCTGCTTTCCTTCGCACTATCCTTAACCTATTTCTTTTTTCTTATGTCAAATAGATCTTTTCAGCATTACCAGCATTGTAATAAAGCATAAACTTCCACCAATCACATTAGATATAGGCTCTGCTAAGAACACCCCTCTCGTTCCCATGCGAAATGTATATGGAAACAAATATGTAAGCGGTACAACGATAAATACTTTTCTAAGTAGCGAGAAGAAAATCGCCTGCTTCTTCTTGTTCAATGATTTGAAAACCGTTTGCCCAACATATTGCAGATCCATAAATATAAATGCTGCGAAATAAAGTTTCAGTGCTTCTACGCAATCGGCAAGTAATTCACTGTCTGTGCTGAAAATTCCGATCAGAAATTCCGGTTCGAAAATAATCACGCTCCACGCAATTGCTGTATAGATCAATATCATACAAGTCAATACGCAGATAGCTTTCTTGACTTTCTTCGGACGCTGAGCTCCATAATTATAGCTCAAGATCGGAGAAGTTCCTTCATTGATAGCATAGATCGGAGTTTCCACCATCTGACGAACACTTGATACGATCGTCATAACAGAGATATATACATCACCGCCACTTCCAAATAAATTGCTGAATGCAGTGATGATCACAATGATTGGAAAGCACAATCCCACTGCTCCAAGCGCTGTTGTTCCCACGGACGGAATCCTGGCAATATAAATACGGTCTACGATATTGTACAAAAGGCTCAATATCTGTGCCACAAGCATCGGTAACGCTGCTCCTAAAATATTCCCTGTAACCGTTCCGTGGTCAAAATCAATCTGTTTCATCTTTATAATATTATCTTAAACCAATCTTTCTCTTCAAATTCAACAACCGTACAATCATTTGCATAAGTACATTCCGGAAGTACGATCATTGCATGAAGTACCTCATTATTCGCCGGAAGTGGACACAGATGCCAGATCGCTGCATTGATCTTTACCATGCATCCCTTTGGTACAAGGAAAGCCTTCGCAAGTTCCGGAACCGGTGTTCCGCCGGAAGCAGGTGCAACATGGATAAGCATGTCGTCATCAAGAGCAACAATCCCTTCCCATGTAGTTGTATGATATTCCGCCATCTTGACAATTCTTTCGTCCTTGCGAACTTCAATCGGTGAAAATGCCATTGTTCCAACACAGGTTCCTGAGATGCGGTCCGGATAGAATTTATGAATCTCTCCCTCCAGTGGATATCCCTCTGGTTCTGTCATACTGCAAAATGTTCCGTACGGTGCAAAATCTGTTGCATTAATCTTTACTGCTTTTACTTCTCTCATCGAGTAAGTCCTCCTTTGTTTTAATATAATCGTATCGCTGATGGAAAGCAGACCAGCTTGCTCCACTCTCACTACCAACTCATTACGTCTAGTATATCATAATCAGGACCAATAGCGGGTGGTTTTTTGTTTCTATGGATTCTGTCTATTGACTCTATACAAGGAAAACCGAATCACTGCGGAAACAGCTCTGGAGTATGCTGCAAATCCGGAAATGTTGAAACGTAAAATGTAACGTCTTCTTTCCGGATTCGCAAACATTTAATATCCAGTAATTTATGCAATTAAATCTGCGAATCCTGTGGATACAAGGAACAGGACAAGCATTACGACCGGAACAACATAACGGATCATAAAGCGGTACATACCTGCACGTTTGAATTTCTCTCCGTTGCGTTCTACTTCTCCTATGATCCAATCCGGTCCGATTACCCAGCCGATCAGGATACTTGTCAGAAGTGAAATAAACGGCATCAGAAAGCTGTTGCTGATATAGTCCATAACATCGAGCAGCTGTCCTACGGATCCGTTCGGAAGCTTCAATTCGAAGTAGAGTTTGTTATATCCAAGACAGATCAAAACCGCTGTAATAAAGGAGTAAATACCAACTACTCCACACATTTTCTTACGTGGTTTGTGATACAATTCCATACCGTTTGCAACCAGTGTCTCCATGACAGATACGCAGGATGTCAGTGCTGCGAATCCCATCATTAGGAAGAATGCAATCGCTGCAGGGCGTCCGAATACTCCCATAGCATCAAATACCTTCGGCAGTGAGATGAAGATCAAACTCGGGCCGGAAGCCATTCCGTCAATTTCCAAGGAAAACAAATACTGCTGGATGATCATCATTCCGGCAAGAATTGCCACACCTGTGTCAAAAATCTCAATCTGATTTGTCGCTTTATTCAAATCAATGTCATTTTTCACATAAGAACCATATGTGATCATAATTCCCATGGATACACTCAGAGAGAAGAACAGCTGGCTCATCGCATCCAGGAGAATCTCGAGGAAACGCTTCACTGTCAATCCGTGGAAATCCGGTTTCAGATAAACAGCCAGTCCCTGCATACCTGTACGAACAGTTCCGTCTGGCGCTGTATTTGTCATTGTCAGACAGAAGACTGCAATGATCACGATCAGAAGGATCAATCCCGGCATAATAATCTTGGAGAATTTCTCAATTCCCTTCTCTACACCGCGAAACACGATCCATGCTGTCAGCGCAAGGAAGATCAGCATAAATACGATCGGTGCAATATCTGATGTAATAAAGGATGTGAAATATCCATCTGCCGCAGCTTCTATTCCATCAGAAACGAGGTATACAAACAGATATTTTGTGATCCAACCGCCGATAACGGAATAATATGTCATGATCAGTACTGGGAACGAGGAATGTCAAACGTCCCAGAAACTTCCACTTCGGGTTAAGCTCCTCAAAGGCTTTCAATGCATTTTTCTTAGTCTTTCTTCCAATCGCAACATCTGTTGTCAGCAATACGAATCCAAAAGTCAATACAAGTACAAGATAAACTAAGAGAAACAATCCGCCTCCGTCTTTCGCACAGAGGTACGGGAATCTCCAGATATTACCAACACCTACAGCACTTCCGGCTGCCGCTAAGACAAAGCCTATCGACCCGGAAAAGCTACTTCTTTTTTCTTTCATGTCAAAATCCCCACATTCATAAAGTTATTTAAAGGGCCTGAATATCAAGCCCAATAGCTATATTCTATATAAATTTCAGATAAATGCAAACCGAAGAAGTTTCTTTATGCGAAATTTTTATCAAAAAAAGTTTCTTGTGACTTTACAAATGCCCTGTTTCTCAGATATAATCATATAAGAACAGCATTTATCATGAAAATGGATAGTATGAGGAAACAATATGAGTAATTATACATGTTATGTCGGAAAACAAATTCGAAAATACCGAAAAGCAGGGAAAATGACACTGCAGGATCTCGCAGATGCCATCCATAAGAGCCGCGCCACAATATGTAAATATGAAAATGGAGAGATTGCTGTTGATATTGAGACTTTATATGAGATTAGCCAGGTTCTTCAGGTCTCAATTTCTCAGCTGACTACTTATCTTCCGGAAACAACCAGTGAGCTTATCAGTACGCCCGGAAGAAGTCGGAAAAGTCCTTTCTTTCAGGCGCAACGATTATATTTCTACTTCTATGACGGACGATATCAACGCACGAAAGATGGCGTCATTGATATTTATGAGAAGAAAGGTGAACCCGGAAAGTACGAAGCGACTCTGACGATTTGCTCTGTCTCCGCTAACGGAAGCAGCAGCGAGATTTTCTACACCGGACGAGTTCTTTATAGTGATATGCTAATCCGCTTTTCTTTCGTAAATCAATATAACCCACTGGAAGAAGACCTTCTGTACATCTTCAACTCTGGAACTTCGGGATTTCACAATGGGACTCTTGTGCGGTATCTCCAGTGCAGACCTTATGCCTTGTGCATTTAAATGCGTAGTCACCTTAAAACCACAGGAACACACAGAGAACTTCCGCCATCAGTTGCTTTTTACAAAGAAGGATCTTAAACGGTTAGAACAACTTAATATGCTGTTGGTGGAGAATAAAGAGAATTAACATACAGTGAAAGGGTTCGGCATCTTGCCGAACCCTTCGTTTTCATCTGACATATCACCGCAAAACTACTGCGGATAAAATCATAAATCCTACAATTGATACCATCGTGTATACCGAAATCGCCGATGAGTAGAATTCTTTTTTCTCTTTTCCATTCCATTCTGATGTATCACACTTGATATTTTTCTATCACACACGTATGCTTCCGTTCGCCCACCGGAGCATCTTTATCATAATTAATTCCAACCAGCAAAATCTCACCGCCAAAATCTTTGATTGCCGCCGGGTAGTTCCGTTTCTTAATCTGTGTAATTGCTCCTTCCGCTGATTTATCCCACTTCATTTCAACTACTAATGCCGGAAGATTCGACGTTTTCTTTGGAAAATATACAATATCTGCATAGCCATTGCCTGACGGAAGTTCTTCGAACTTCAGATAATAATCGCGATAACTAAAATATGCAAGCTTGATCACGCTTCGTAATGCCTGCTCATTATTGTAGAAAAGAGCCGTTGTCTCCTCTATATGGATCTTCTCAATCTGTGTTGCTACTGCATCCGCATTCATATGTACTGTATCTGAAATTATCTGTCGCTTTCACGCACACGTTGAATTGTCTCGTTCCGTCTGACTCCCCTGATCGTCCTTGAAAATTCCCGCTTGATTTCTTCATTTGGAATATGCACTTTTTCCGTTTCTTTGTCATAAGCCAGATAGCCCAGATGAATCAACAATGTCAGTACATCATCTTTCTCTCTGAATGTTACAAGATCATTCGAAAATCCACTCGTATCAACTTCTACTTCAATACCACCGATCAGTTCAGCGATTGTCTTGGAAAGTCCGTCATAATCAAGACTAATATATTCCATCAAACTCTCTGCTGCCGATGTCTGCGTCCAGTAGGAATCGAAATCATCATTTCTAAGTGCTTTCATTACAGAGTTCGGATTATAAATTGAATTTGCATTTGGGAATGAATATCCATCATACCATAGCTTCATCTTCGAAAAATCTATTTGATATTCGCTGCACAGGTTCTTTACTTCCTGTTCTGTAAAACCTACATATGGCGCAAACTTTCTTGGTTTTACCATTGTAAATTCTTCGAAGTCAGAAATTGCAGACTGTGAACCATCTTTTTTAATCGGCAGGATTCCTGTCATATAAAACTGCTGCGAAAATCTTATCCGTTGTTCCACTATTTTTAAATAATGACCGTAAAAATAATAGATACTCTCTCTGGATTCCTGCATTTCCACCATTCTCCACGAATCGGTGCATCCCACTCATCGATAATCATAATGATTTTATTTCCTGTATAAGTCACCAGATTCGCTAATGTATCAAACAGTGCTTCTGCTTCTTTCACTTCCGAATAAATATCTAAAACTTCTTCTGTTATATTTCGTTTCACATAGGAGACTGCATCTTCCGATGATGTCACACCAAGAACACTCGCCATATCCAGATAGATCACATCATACTGATTCAAATATTTTAAATATTCATCATCTTTTGCAATTTTAAGATCATCAAACAATTCCTTGGAATCACAAGTCTTATCATAATATGCACACAACATTTTGGCAGCAAAAGATTTCCCAAAGCGCCGTGGTCTGCTAATACATGTCAGATTCCGTGGCGTATTGATTGTTTGATTAATCAGACTTATCATTTCTGTTTTATCGACATAAACGTCATTTCTCATATTCGAAAAACCGCTGTTTCCCGGATTCAAATAACTTCCCATCTGTGCTGTCACCTCCTCGCATATTTTTATTTAATTTCTTGTAACTTACTTGTTATCTTATATGTTTTCTTACTATATTATATCTAATTTTTATTTGTTTTACCATAACTTACGTGTTATCTTGTACGTTTTCTTGTCTTTTATTAATTTGCGAACATATCAAGACTTCTCTCTGCAAGTTCCTCAAATTATCATTACAATCTCATTTTCTCTTGACAATCCTTTGAATTTCCATATAATTATCTATGGTAATTAACTTTGGTAACTATATAGGAGTTTTATTATGACAAATAAAAAAAATCAAACGCATGCTCGATGCATGTTATCAGGCAAAACGAAATTCGTGAGATGCTCCCTCCGCTTCCGGAAGGTATCGTGTCATCTCACATCCGCTATATGGATATGATCCAGGAGCTTCAGAAACAGAAAGTCCATGTAAGAGTTTCTGATCTAAGTGACGTTCTGAATATCCCGCGACCGGGTGTCACAAGGACAATAAAAGAAATGGAGAAGAAAGGATTAGTTCAAAAGATCTCCTCTCCGGATGACGGACGTGTCACATACTTGTCTTTGACCGAACATGGCAAGGAGCTATCTGAAAAGTATAATGAAAATTATTTTAATGAGCTACTTCCTTACCTTGATGCTATATCTGACACTGAAGCCGACTGTATGATCCGGACAATTCAGAAATTTTACGACATCATGTGTGAAAGGAGCATTCAAAATGACAGATAAAACTGCTGATTTTACACAAGGAAGTATTTTAAAGAAACTGGTGGCATTTATGATGCCTGTGCTTGGTGCACTAATCCTTCAGGCAGCATATGGAGCGGTTGACCTTCTGGTCGTTGGAAGATTTGGTTCTACTTCCGGGCTTTCTGCTGTTTCTACCGGAAGCCAGGTTCTGAATCTGGTCACTTTCGTAGTTGTCCAGTTTGCTATGGGTATCACGGTTCTGATTGCACGTT
>ENA-OQMZ01000226-OQMZ01000226.1-human-gut-metagenome-genome-assembly--contig:-NODE-226-length-24560-cov-4.191421_pt1 | contig 24560 bp, 27 predicted proteins | sample MGYA00242621_ERZ504862 | MGnify/ENA primary metagenome ERZ504862 (study PRJEB26092, sample SAMD00036393) | human gut metagenome | host: Homo sapiens | study: EMG produced TPA metagenomics assembly of...
AATTTTTGCGTTGTTCTTCTTTTAATTTCTCTTGTAGAGCTTGCAGCGAATTCCACGCCTGGTTCTGCGTTGTGACGATGGCTTTAAGGGCGATCGGCGGCACTTTTTTCCGGCGCATTTCGGTGAGAAAAAGATCAAGTTTCCGCTCGGAAAAGCGGCCATGACCATCATTGGTTCATCAAATCCGGCGCGTCATAGGCTTCGGGGGATTCTGCAAATGCTTTATTTCCGGCAAGAAATCCGATCGACTGGAGATACTGTTCCGGTTCCACAATGCGCACGCGGATACCGAGCTTTAAGAGAACCGGCTTTAAAAGCACAGCTGTTTTCGTTCCTTTGATCTGATATAAGAGTACGGTTTCCATGAGAAAAATCCTTTCCACGGGCAGATTTCCGGATCAAATGCGCGGATGCCCAGAACTATGATATAAGAAATGTTTTGGAAAAACAATACTTTTATGGTATCATAGGAACGTACAATTCAGAACACGATAAATTTTGAGATAAAAGAGAAAGGAAACCAATAAAATGTGGATAGCAGATGGATGGAAAGATTATGAAGTGCTGGATACGTCCGGCGGAGAAAAACTGGAGCGGTGGGGAGATTACCTTCTGGTAAGACCAGACCCGCAGGTCATCTGGAACACGAAAAAAGAAAATCCGGGCTGGAAAAAGAAAAACGGTCATTATCACAGAAGCAGCAAGGGCGGCGGAGAATGGGAGTTTTTCCATCTGCCGGAGCAGTGGGAGATCAACTATAAAGACCTGACCTTCCGCCTGAAACCGTTCAGCTTCAAACACACCGGCCTTTTCCCGGAGCAGGCAACGAACTGGGACTGGTTCGGCGATCTGATCCGCCGTGCCAACCGCCCGATTAAAGTGCTGAACCTGTTCGCCTACACGGGAGGCGCAACGCTCGCAGCGGCCGCAGCAGGCGCAAGCGTCACACATGTCGATGCATCCAAAGGCATGGTCAACTGGGCAAAAGAGAACGCTGCCGTGTCCGGCCTTTCGGACAAGCCGATCCGCTGGCTTGTGGATGACTGCACCAAATTTGTCGAGCGCGAGATCCGCAGAGGCAACCACTACGACGCGATCATCATGGACCCGCCGTCCTACGGAAGAGGACCAAAGGGCGAGATCTGGAAAATCGAGGAGTCGATTCATCCGTTCATCAGGCTCTGCACGCAGCTCTTAAGCGATGACCCGCTGTTCTTCCTTGTGAATTCTTACACGACAGGACTTGCACCGGCTGTCCTGACGTACATGATTTCCCTGGAATTAAAACAGTACAAAGGCCACGTAGAAGCACAGGAAATCGGCCTTCCGGTCAAGTCGACCGGCCTTGTTCTGCCGTGCGGTGCATCGGGAAGATGGCAGTCTGACAACGTTTAAAACATCTTTTGGCAGCGGACGTATGTCCGTCATACGAAAAACATTTGGCTGAAATTGCAGGAAATGAAGTATAAAACTGCAAAAAGTGGGATAAAATGCTGAAAAGTGTATAAAACATGCAAGTTCTCCTTGACAGAAACTCATGATCTGGTAAAATGGTCTTTAGTTGAGCAAGAAACCTGAAAAACGGGTAAGGAAAGTACAAGGGAGGACGTTTCATGAAACCGTATATCGAATGGACCAAAGAAGAATTAGTTGCCGAGAAAGCCAGACTGGAGCAGGAATTTGCAGAGGTAAAAGCAAAAGGCCTCAATCTGAATATTTCCAGAGGAAAACCTGCAGCAGCCCAGTTAGATCTCACGGAAGGAATGCTTACCGTTCTCTCGAAAAATGAAGACACCTTCGCAGAAGATGGAACCGACTGCCGGAACTACGGTGTACTGACCGGTATTCCGGAAGCAAGAAAACTGATCGGAGATATTTGTGAGGTTCCGGCGAAAAACGTCATCGTTTACGGAAACGCCAGCCTTACCATTATGTTTGATACCGTAGCACGTTCGTTCCTGAAGGGCGTTGCAGGCTGCACTCCGTGGAACAAGCTGGACAAAGTAAAATTCCTCTGTCCGGTACCGGGCTATGACCGTCACTTCGGTGTAACCGAGTACTTCGGCGTTGAGATGATCAATGTTCCGATGACGCCGGAAGGACCGGACATGGACATGGTAGAAAAACTCGTTGCAGAAGATGACGCCATCAAGGGAATCTGGTGTGTACCGAAATACTCCAACCCGCAGCTACACCTACTCCGATGAGACCGTCAGAAGATTTGCAAACCTGAAACCGGCAGCCAAAGACTTCCGTATTTTCTGGGATAATGCATACATTATCCATCACCTGTATGATGACAGACAGGATCACCTGCTGAACATCATCGAGGAGTGCGAGAAAGCCGGAAATCCGGATATGGTCTATGAGTTCGTATCCACCTCGAAAGTAAGCTATCCGGGAGCCGGAATTGCAGCTCTCATTTCTTCTGAGGCAAACCTCAAAGAGGCACAGGAGTACATGAACTTCCAGATCATCGGTCATGATAAACTGAATCAGCTGCGCCATGTAAAATTCTTCCAGAACCTGGACGGCGTGATGAATCAGATGAAAAAGCATGCTGAGATCTTAAGACCGAAATTCGAGGCAATTCTGCAGGTAATGGATCAGGAGCTGAGCGGCCTTGGCATCGCTTCCTGGACAAAACCGAACGGTGGATACTTCATCTCCTTCGATGCGATGGAGGGATGCGCAAAGAAGATCGTTGCAAAGGCAAAAGAGGCCGGTCTTACCATGACAGGCGCGGGCGCAACGTATCCATATCACAACGATCCGCAGGATTCCAACATCCGTATTGCACCGTCCTTCCCGACACCGGAAGAGCTGGAAATCGCAGGTCAGGTATTCGTGCTGAGTGTCAAACTGGTCAGCGTGGATAAGATTCTGGAAAGCAAATAACAGATAAGTAAAAATACAAAAGCCGGATTCTCCCGGGGGACACAGTTTTTGTGAACTCTGGTGTGGGAGTTCCGGCTTTTTTCTATTAGAAAGTTAAAAAGAAATTTTCTATGGGACAGAAAGGAAAAACATGAAAAAGAAAGTAATAGGAATTGCCGCAGGAATCATACTCCTTGCGGCCGCAGGCGGTTACGCGGGCGTGGGGCATTACTATGCATCCCACTTTTTCCCGAAAACCGCGATCAACGGACTGAACTGCGCAGGGCTGACCGCAGAGCAGGTCAAAGAGGAAATTCAGAAGCACATTGTGGATTATACACTCAGCATTACCGAGCGCGGTGGAAAAACAGAGACATTAAGCGGCACGGAGATCGGCCTCACGTATGTGGACGACCACGCGGTGGAAAAACTGCTGGAGTCCCAGAATACTCTTGCATGGCCTGCATTCTATTGGAAAGAGAAAGAAAACCAGGTGGCGGCGGACTCTGTCTATGACAAAGAAATGGTGCAGGAAAAACTGCAGACGATGGAAGGGTTTCAGGAAGAACAGCAGGAAGCGCCGACGGATGCATATCTGACGGATGACGGAACCTCGTACGTTATTGTGCCGGAAACAGAGGGCGAGCAGGTGGACTATGAGAAGGCGGAGCAGGCTGTCATCGAGGCGCTGGATGCCGGAGCGGCGAGCGTGGATCTGGAAGAAAAAGATGTTTACCGGAAACCGGGCATTACGCAGGATGATGAAGCACTGAATGGGGAAATGGCGGAACTGAACCACCTGACAGCGGCGCGGATCACGTATGCAATCGGTGAAAACAGCTATGCCATAGACCGGGCGACCTTACAGAGCTGGCTCGTACAGGGGGAGGATGGAACCTACACGATTTCGCAGGACGAAGCGGCAGCTTTTGTGCGCCATATGGCGTATGAGACGGACACCTTCGGGCTGGCGCATACCTTCAAAACGAGTCTTGGCGCGACCATTAACCTGAATGCGGGCGGCGATTACGGCTGGTGCATCGACAAGGAGGAGACGACGCAGGCACTTCTGCAGGCGATCGAGGACGAAACACAGGGAAATCTCGATCCGGTTTACCTTTATACGGCAAATGACCGTTCGGCGAATGATATCGGAAATACATACGTCGAGGTGTGCATTTCCCAGCAGAAAATGTGGTGCTACAAGGATGGCGTTCTGGTGACGGAAACACCGGTCACAACGGGCAATCATGCGACGGGCTATGACACTCCGGCAGGCAGTGTCTGGGCGGTGGATGCGAAAAAAAGTGACTGTGATTTCAAGCTCTATCCGAGCCATGTCATGTTCTGGCTTCCGTTTAACGGCGACGTCGGAATCCACGATGCGAGCTGGCGTACCGAGTACGGCGGGGACATCTATCTGACGAACGGATCCCACGGATGTGTGAATACCCCATACACAGAAGCAGAAAAAGTGTTCAATGCTATTGAAATTGGTGACCCGGTTATCGTATACTATAGCCTGGATGATGTAACCGGGCCGCAGCCTACACAGAAAAACAGCCTGTAGGAAAAACGCTTAAGCATCACAGCAGAAGCACATCAAATAAAGGAGATTTTGATAGATGAAAATAGTAGTATTAGCTGGAGGAACCAGCACGGAACGTTCGGTATCCATTACATCGGGAACTATGGTCTGCAAGGCACTCCGCGAGAAAAACCATCAGGCAGTTCTGGTAGACGTTTTCTGCGGTATCGATGTGAAGGGGAACCTGGAAGATGTATTTGCAGAGGAGGCGTACGATATAGACAAAGCAGCAGAATATATGCACAGCTTTGATGCAGGATTAAACGAAATGATCGAATCCCGCCGCAGATTTTTCGGACCGAACGTACTGGAACTCTGCGAGGCAGCGGATGTTGTTTTCCTTGCCCTGCATGGCGCAAACGGAGAGGACGGAAAGGTACAGGCTACGTTCGATCTGCTCGGCATTCCGTATACCGGAACGGGCTATTTAAGCAGCGCCCTCGCAATGGACAAATCCATCACAAAACAGTTCTTCCGTGCACACCATGTGCCGACCCCGAACGGCGTGACCCTGAAAAAAGGCCAGGAGAGCGAGCCTTTGTCCGGCTTTGGCCTGGAGCTTCCGGTTGTCGTAAAACCGTGCTGCGGCGGTTCCAGTGTCGGTGTCTATATTGCACACACGAACGAAGAATACTGGCAGGCTATGAAGGATGCTTTCTCCTACGAACCGGAGGTTGTCGTTGAGGAGTATATCGAGGGAAGAGAGTTCTCCGTTGGCGTGGTAGACGGAAAGGCTTACCCGATCATCGAGATTGCACCGATCGAAGGCTTCTATGATTACACGAACAAATACAAAGCCGGAGCTACTGTTGATACCTGCCCGGCCGTACTGACGGAGGAGCAGACGAAAGAAATGCAGAAGCACGCAGAGGACGGCGCTGCCGCTCTCGGTATCGAAAACTACTGCCGTCTCGACTTTATGATGCGCAAGGACGGAAGAATGTACTGCCTCGAGGCAAACACCCTTCCGGGCATGACCCCGACCAGCCTTCTGCCGCAGGAGGCACAGGTACTCGGCATTTCCTATCCGGAACTCTGCGAGCTGCTGATCCAGCTTTCTCTCAGAAAAAGAGGTAACAACGCATGAAAAATATGACACTTGCGCACATCACAGAGGTGTGCGGCGGAATCTACTTCGGACCGGAAGAAAAGAAAACAGCGGAAGTCACGGATATCGTGACGGACAGCCGGAAAGCGGGAGAGGGAAGTCTCTTCGTTGCAATTCCGGGTGAGCGTGTGGACGGCCATAAATTTATCCCGAACGTGGCTTCCCAGGGCGCACTTGCTGTCATTTCCGAGCAGAAACTTGAAACACCGCCATGCCCGTATATCCTCGTGAAGGATTCCATGGAGGCCATTAAAGCAATGGCAGAATACTATATGCAGCAGCTCAATATTCCGGTTGTCGGCATTACGGGAAGCGTTGGAAAGACCAGTACGAAAGAGACGATCGCGTCGGTGCTGGCGCAGAAATACCGTGTGCTGAAAACGGATGCGAACTTCAACAATGAGCTGGGCTTGTCGCTCACTGTTTTCCGTCTGCGTGAGGAAGATGAGATGGCGGTTCTCGAGATGGGAATCGACGATTTCGGCCAGATGCACCGTCTGGCGAAGATCGCACGCCCGGAGACCGCAGTCATTACGAATATCGGCTGGTGCCATCTGGAAAATCTGAAGACGCGAGACGGTATTTTACAGGCAAAAACCGAGATCTTTGATCATCTGCGTGAGAACGGGCACATTATCATCAATGGGGACGATGATAAGCTGTCTACTGTTGGAACGGTTCACGCATCAAGCCGGTTCATTTCGGATTGGATGAAAAAAACGAATATTATGCCGATGAGATCGAGAGCCAGGCTTCCGCGGCATTTCCTGCCGGATTCATACCCCGCATGGGAGCTTTTCTGCACTGATTCCGATTCCGGGACGCCATATGGTTTACAATGCGCTGGCCGGAACCGCAGTCGGATGCATGTACGGGCTGACGCTGGAGCAGATCAAACAGGGAATCGAGACACTGCAGTCGGTGAGCGGAAGATTCCACATCATCGAGACAGGAAAATACACCGTTGTCGATGACTGCTACAACGCAAACCCGGTTTCGATGAAGGCATCTCTCGATGTTCTGAAAGAGGCGAAGGGAAGAAAAGTGGCTGTACTCGGCGATATGGGCGAGCTTGGAACCGATGAGGCAGCACTTCACGCCGAAGTCGGCACACACGCCGGAACCTGCGGCATTGACGCCCTCTACTGTGCGGGACCGCTCTGCGAGCATCTTGCAAAAGCGGCAAAAGAGGCTGATTCGAAGCTTGAGGTACGCCACTTTGCAGACCGCGAGAGCCTGATGGCAGAACTGCCGAAGCTCTTACAGGACGGCGATCAGATTCTGGTAAAGGCATCGCATTTTATGGAATATGGAAAGATTGTGGAGATGCTTGAAACAGCACAGAAATTATGATAAAATTTTAAACTGGAAAGTACCCATGACAGGGTGGTAGCCTCCCGAGCTAATGAATACATAGGAAGGGAGGTGGCGTAAATGACAGCATACGAAATTATTATGGTTTTTCTGGGAATCTTAGCTTTACTGATTTCCTTCGGAGGCTTCATCATTGCGTTGCTTACCTTTCTCGATAAGAGAAATAAGCGAAAATAAAAATGCCTACCCCGTCGGCAAACGGGATAGGCGGTGTTCGTAAGAACATTTAACCCTTTTCTCGAGAGCATCCACTTTGGAGTGGGTGCTTTCTTTTTATATATTTATTATATCGCAGGGGTCTGGCATTTTCAAGCATTTTCTTTCAATTGTTCTAATAGAATGTTTTTCGTATAATTTCCAATCTCTTTTTTCTCTTCCTTCGTAAGCTCGCCCGGAATGATCGGCTTGCCGTACGTTACGGTAACGTGGGTACCGCGGATCTTCGGGAAATGTGCTTCCAGAATTTCTCTGGATCCGGAAATCGAAAGCGGAATGATCGGGCAGCCGGTTTTCGTTGCCATCTTGAATGAACCGTTGTGGAACTCGCCGAGCTCCAGCTCGCTCTCCGTCTTGCCGCGGGTACCCTCCGGGAAGATACAGATGGAAGTGCCGCTCTTGATCTCCTCACATCCGGAGAGAATCATCTGCAGACCCTGCTTGATGTCGGAACGGTCGAGAAACAGGCAGTGGATGAGTTCCATCCAGTTCTTTAACAGCGGAATGCGTGAAAGTTCTTTTTTGGCGACAAATCCGCAGGAACCCGGAACCGTTGTATAGGTTACAAGGATATCGAAATAGCTGCGGTGATTGCCGATGTATAGAACAGCCCGGTCCTTCGGAATATTTTCCTGACCTTTTACGGTGATCTTCGTGCCGGAAAAAAACAGAATTACGCGAAAAATCCAGCGGATCAGGGAGCGGCTTACCTTGTCACAGACCTCCGGCTTTTTCTTCCGGATCAGAAGCAGAACAAGAAGCACCGGGATCGACAGAATCAGATACAGAAAAGCGGTCAGAATGACCAGAATAAAACGAATCATGAATCTTTTTCTCCTCTTGGTAAAAATAGTGATATTCAATTATTGCGTACTTTTCAGTATACGTCATATATGGGGCGGGTTGCAATAACTTTCGTCTTTTTCGGAAAAAGATTTTGCGTCATAGAAGACTGCGGCCCGTCATACAATGGATAGAAAGAGCGGGAAGCGGCGTTTGGAATGATGAAGAAAAAGAGACGGGGAAGAGTTCTTCTGGCGGCGGTGATCCTGATGCTCCTAGCATCGTGCCGGATCACAGATGTGAGCGAGGGCGAGCGGAAAGAACTGTCGTATGCGATTGTAAAGCCGGGCGATTTTCCGCCGGAAATCGATCAGATTTTGCGTAAGAAAAAAGAATCCGCGTTCCAGATGGCGTACGAGAGCGGGGACGATCTCTACATACTGCGCGGCTACGGAAAGCAGAAAAGCGGAGGCTTTTCCATACAGATCGAAGAAGTATCGAAATCGGAAAACGCCGTTTTCGTGCGGACAAAACTCGTCGGACCTGCCGCAAAGGAGGAGCAGAAAGGCGCCGCCTCCTGCCTTACGTCGTGCTGAAAACGAAAGCGGCGGCGGGAATCTCAGTCGTATTTGAGGATTAGAGTGGGAGGAGCCTTATGGATTTTGTAAAAAAGATTCTGCATCAGATCAGCAGAAAAAGCGAAGCGGTGTCACAGATTACGTTTGACGAGGACTACAATGTGCCGGACGCAAGGCCCGATGTGGGGCGGATGATTCAGAAAAAAGGCGAGGTGACGATCGGGGATGTGCAGATTTCGGAAGGAAAAGCGCGTGTATTCGGCGGCCTCACCTTTCATCTGCTGTACGTCTCCGACGGCGAACGGCGCCGGATCTGCCAGCTCTCCGGCGAGCTTCCGATCGACGAGACGATCCATCTCGATGGTCTGACAGGGGGCGACAAGGTCTGCATCACCTGGGAAGTGGAAGATCTGAACCTGCATCTCATCAACTCGCGGAAGCTGGGCGTGCGCGCGATCGTCACGCTGCACGCGTGGATCGAGGAACTGTGCGACCTTGCCGTGCCGATGGAAATCCGCGGGGAGAGCGACGTCGCGGTAAAAAGGCAGGAATACCGCGTGGTTGAGCTTGCAGTGCAGAAAAAAGATGTGCTGCGTGTCAAAAAGGAGCTTACGATTCCGTCCGGCAAGCCGGAATTGCACGAGATTCTCTGGCAGGATCTGGAAGTGCGCGGTCTCGATCTCCGCTCTGAGGAGGGGCGGGTCAGTGCGCAGGGAGAACTCTTTGTCTTCTGTCTGTACAGCGACGGCGAGGAGGATCACCCGCTGCAGTGGGTGGAGCAGGCGCTCCCGTTCCAGGCAGAAGTGGAATGCCAGGGCTGCATCTCCGAGATGATCCCGCGGATCGAAAGCACACTCGGCCAGACCACACTCGAAATCCAGCCCGATTCCGACGGCGAGGAGCGGGTCCTGCAGGCGGAGGCCGTACTCGAACTTGACATCTGTCTGTATCAGGAAGAAACCGTATCACTTCTGCAGGACGTTTACCATCCGCACCGAGAATGCATTCCAAAAGTGCAGGAGGAGACTTTGGAGAGCCTTCTGATCCGCAATTCCTCCAAATGCCGCCTGACCGACAAACTGCAGATGCGCGTGCCGAAAAATAAAATTCTGCAGATCTGCCACAGCGACGGCAAAATCAAGATCGACGAGGAAAGAATCGTAGAAAACGGCATCGAAGTAACCGGCGTGGTGGAACTCAGGGCGCTCTACGTGGTCAGTGACGACGAAATGCCGTTCTACGCCGCCGAAACCGCCATACCCTTCCGCCACACCATCGAAGTCCCGGGAATCGGACCGGACTGCCGCTACGAACTCCAGTCCTCCATTGACCAGCTCTCCACAACCATGCCGGACAGCAGCGACATCGAAGCCAAAGTCGTACTGAACCTGAACGCCCTCGTCTTCCGCCGCAGAAAAGAGATGGTAATGCAGTACGTCGAAGAAAAAGACCGAGATCCGGAAGAACTGCAGAGCCTCCCGGGCATCACCTGCTACTTCGTCAAGCCGGGGGATACACTGTGGGATATCGCAAAGAAATTTTATACGACAACGGAAAAAATTCGGGAACTGAACGACCTTAAAACCGAAAATCTTACGCCGATGCAGCAGCTTTTAGTAGAGCGGGTATAGTAGGAAAAGACAGCCTCCTGCCTTAAGAATGGAGTCAATCCATCAGGCAGGAAGCTGTCTTTTTGTGAGTTAACGAAATTACAATATTTTGATATGAGAAGCTTTTAAATCAATCAATCTTTGCGCATAGCCCGTAATCCGTGATATCTGCTCTGAGGTATAGCCCGCAGAAAGATATTCTGAGAAAGTGTCATCAGGCAGGAGCAGCTCAATGGCAAAGGTATCAGCTTCGGTTTCATATTCTGCCGTTTTTAAATGAGTTCTGGTATCCATAAAGATGGCATTTGCCTTTTTATGGAGAAACAAATGCCAAGTTCGTGTGCCAGAACCAGTGTGCGCTCCTGCTCGGAAAGAGTTTCATCGAGATAGATGATATGGTTTCTCTGAAAATACTGATAAAAACCACGGACTCCGCTTAAAGGAGCATCCACGAGAATCACATTCAGTCCACGGACAATTTCAAAAGGATTCCGTGACTGGAATCGGTGAGCGATCTGATTCGCTCTTTTTTTATGTCCATAGACATCAGTCCTTTTTATATTTTTTCGGTGTGTATTTTTCTTTGTTCTTCTTTTTTGCGAGTTCCATACCGATCTGCATTGCCGAAAGAATGGAATCGATGGCTTCCGGGGAAGCGGGATCGCCGTCAAACATCAGTCCCTCCTGAGAAAGAAGCTGTTCTTTGGTGCGGGCGAGGATTTTTTCAATATCCCGTTCGTCACGGGAAGTCAGTACCGGATCTGGTGCAGGTTCCTCTCCGTACATCAGATATTGAGGGGAAAGACTCAGATAGTCGGCAATTTTGGAAAGACGCTCAGCGGGGAAGGATCCTTTTTTAGCTGACCGACATAACCGTTGGAAAACCCAAGGTCTTTTTCCAGCTTCGATATTGGAATTTTCCGCTCTTTACAGATTTGCTTTACACGTTCTACGCAGTTCATAACATACCTCCAATAAAAAAATAGATAAAAGCCTAAAAAATGTATTGACAAAATAGAGAATACTCTATATAATGAGATCAAATTAGAGAAAAACCTAAAGATAGAGAAGATTATATTTCTATATTAGAGTTCCATAAGAGAAAAGTCAATAGGTGATTCTCTAAATTTAGAACTTTATCAGAAGCGCGCAGATAAAGTATTTACGAAACCAGAAACAATACAGGATGAAGAAAAAGGAGAAATTAAAATGAGTCAGAAAACAGATCGCGTAATCGCGGAAATTTTACAGAAACGAGACCGTTTTACCAAAAACTTCGAACAGAAAATCATGGCGGTGCAGCCGTCATTTACGGATACCCGGTTCATTATAAAGAAGGAGAAGAGTGGAAGGAAATTGATAACAGACTGGAAAAAACAGAAAACGGTTATCAGAACCATGCATCCCGGGTAAAAGTCCATTTTGCGGAAAGCAGTAATGCAAATGAAATGGTTACTATTGAAAAAATGGGAAGAAAACTGAGTTGGGGATTTCTGGCAGAAAAGCAGAAAAAACAGAACATCCGAAGCCAGGCGGCAGTACAGGCACAGAAGCGTGAAGCTGTATTTCAGCCGGAAAATCTCTATCCGACAGAAGAAGGAATGCAGAACAGAGCCGCAGTGCAGAAAACAGAAGAAAAAAAGCGTGGAGCAGGAAAATCAGGAAAAAATGAGTGTTCCGGGTCTTGTGGCTGCCGGACATTATGCAGAGATTGCAGAGAATGTAGATCTCGAATACAAAATCATCGGAGAACAGGTAAAAGAAAACCTGATCTTAAAATCGATAAAAGCAGCAGCTCTTGAATATTCGTTTTCCCTGCAGTTCCCGGGGATGATGATTGTCATTCGGGAAGACGGAGGAATTGACCTGATTGATGAAGAAACAGAAGAAGTTTTTTATTATTTTGCCCCGCCGTGTATGTACGATGCAGCCGGAAATTATTCGGAACAGGTACACTATGAACTGGAAACCGATGCGGAGCAGCATTGCAGTATTTTAAGCGTCGTACCGGATCAGAAATGGCTTCAGGACGAAAACCGAGTATATCCAGTTGTGATTGATCCATCGGCAGAAACCTCGAAAACAAATAGGGCAATTGACGATACGTTTGTCCGAGAAAAAAGTCCGGACAGCGCGGTGGTAGCTTCTTATGGTTCTTTTACCGTAGGCCATAACCGGGAATATGGAAAATGCCGTTCTTTCCTGAAATTTACCAGCTTGCCTGCAATGGAACCTGGAGCGGTTATCTACGATGCAAAAATCTATGTATGGCAGTACCGGTATTCTTCGGACAGCAACCAGCCGTTTTTTATTACCGCCCATAAAGTAACGGGAGGATGGAATCCGGGATCAACCACATGGAACAATCAGCCGGCATATCAGTCGAATGTACTGGATTACTGCAGTGTAAAGCAGGTACAGTCCGGTAATACAATTACCGTTACACCGTGCGGATTCAACGTAACAAAACTGGTGCGTGAGTGGTATAACACAGGGGTAAATCATGGAATTGTTATCACGGCACAGAATGAGACACCATATCAGGAAGCCGTTTTCATTTCTTCTGATTATCCATCCAATAACTCTTATGGAATTACTTCCGAGTATTTCCCGCAAGGAATCTTTTATTACCGTAGTACAACAGGACTCGAGGACTATTACAGCTACCATGAGCAGGATGCCGGACGCGCAGGCCATGGCTATGTTAATGACTTCAATGGAAACCTTGTATGGGTGCATGAAGATGCGTCAACCAGCGGTGGACTGCTGCCGATTCATATCCGTCATGTGTATAATCTGTCAGAACGGAGTAAAAACAACCGTATGGGAAAAGGCTGGAGAATGAACTTCATCCAGGAAATGGAAGCCACAGGAAACGCAAACTTCCCGTATGTCTACACAGATGGAGATGGAACCCGGCATTACTTTTATAAAGATACAGCGGATGGAAATAAATTAAAGGATGAAGATGGACTTGGATACGAGCTGACGCAGACAAGCTCTTCCGACGGAGATTCTTATTACATCATGAAGGACAAAAACGGCTGGGAATATGCGTTTGGACATGACAAGTACATGAGGAGTATCAAGGATTCCAACGGAAATCTGCAGAAAGCGCAGTACGGCCCGTCCACAGCAGGAAACTATCTGGCATATCTGATTGACCCGACCGGTGCAAGAATGGACTTCGGATATGGAAAAGACAATAACCTGGGCAATCTGAATGCGAATGGAAGAAGCATTTATTTTTCCTATGACAGTGCAGGACATCTGACCAGAATTAGTTATCCGGATAATAAAAGTACGGAATTTTTCTACGATGGAGATATTCTGGTGAGCGTACAGAATAATGATGGGCGACAGATTTCATATAAGTACCAGGATGACTGCGGAGTAAAACGAGTGTCAGAAGTTTTTGAACATACAGGACACAGAATGGGCAGAGAATGAAAATTTCCTATCGAAATGGAAATACTACGGTGTTTGAAACACAGGGATTGGATGGGGAAATCAGTCGGACAGGTGATAATCGAAAGTTTACCTACCACTTTGACAATTTCGGCTGCCCGGGCGGATGTGTCGGATGAAGATGGTGCTGCAAACAGTTATCAGTTTTTACGGGAAGGAAGAAAGAATAACAAGCTGAGCAAGACAGGAACGCTGCAGAAGGTTGTGAAGAATTGGATGGAGCCAGAACCATATTTTGTACAGTGGGATAAGATTAAAACTGGAAGTGAAAATGCGATCGCTGACTTAGATATTCCAGACGGATTTCCAGTTAAAAAATGCTGTATCATAAGTAAGAATACAGTAAACGGAAGAAATGGATTTTCAAAGAAGCAGGTTTTAGAGAAAGGAACTTATACTTTTTCTTGCTATGTTAAGGTTGAAAAATGTGTACCAGATCCAGAGAAAAAACGTTCCGAGTGCGGTGCCGGAATTTTACTTTCTTCCGGAAATACAGAGAAAATGGATCTGGTAACAGAGGTGAAAGATACAGATTCGGATGAATGGACTCGTGTATCGGTAACTATTACGATTGCATCTCAGACGGAGGTAACTACCGCGTTTTTCTTGGATAATATGCAGGGATGGGCTTATTTTTCCTGCTTCCAGCTGGAAAAATCGGCAGCGGCAAATAAATTCAATATGTTACGGAATGCGTTTTTTGAAGAGGCATTTAATGCAACCGGAGAAAATGGCTGGAAATTAAGTCAGGGAGAAAGTGCAGACCAGATTGTAACAGATTCAGTTAAAGGTAAATGTGCAAGATTACGAGGAAACTTGTCCAAAAACAAGAACCTGATGCAGACCGTAAAGGTGAGCGGAAAAGAAGGCGATGTATTTGTGTTCGGATGCAGTGTGAAAGCAGACGCCATTCCGGGCCGAATCTTCCGTGTTCGTGCAGTGGTTCATTTTACCGACAAAACAACGACAGAGACAATTGTGAACTGCAATCCGTATGTGACAGAGTGGCAGTTTGTCAATGGCGTAATCCTGACCAGGAAAGATGGTTCCACAACAAATAAGACCTACGAATCCATTCAGATCTATCTCGAATACCAGAAACAGCAGAATGATGCATTCTTTACCGGCTTGCAGCTGATCCGTGATGATGCGGAAAGTTACGTGTATGATGCAAATGGAAATATTGTAAGTGCCAAGACAGCAGCGGAGCAGAATGCATTTACCTGCAACAAAACAGACCTGCTTTCCAAAATGGTTAAAGTGACCGGCTCTTCGTTTGAGTATGAATATGATGGAAAGAAAAATATGACGGCGGCAAGAAATTCAGAGGGAGTTCAATACCGTTATACCTATGATACCAAGGGAAATCCGCAGGACGTAGTGATTCATCATGACAGGGTAAGTACGTCGGTAATGGCTGGCAGAAGTTATTATATTCGCCACAGAAAATCTGGTAAGTATATCGATGTAAAAGATGCATCTAATAAAGACGGAGCAGCAGTTCAGCAGTATGAGTTTTCGGGAAGTTCGGAGCAGAAATGGCATATTGAGGATGCTGGAGAAGGATATATTATTTTCAAAGCATTTGACGGAAATGGGACATATGTACTGGATATCGGAACGGATGCAAATGGGGCAAAGGCGAAGTTAGCTGCATACGCAAACAAAGATTCACAGAAATTTCGTATCAAACCAGTAGGAGAAGGAATGTATTTGATCACAAGTAAAATTTCTAAGGACAAAAAAGCGATTGATCTTCCGAGAGCACAGCTTGATAATTCGATTCAGTTACAGATTTGGGATCAGTCAGAAACACATCCGAATCAGCAGTGGTATTTTGAGCCTGTTGCATATGAACGAAAGAGTGACCAGCCGATTTCCGGCGGGATTTATATGATGCGTCTTGGATACAGTGGACAGTATATGCAGGTAAATGGAACAACAGCGGGATCAACAGTTGTTCAGAATCGGTATTTAGGAAAAGAAGCACAGATGTTTCTGATTCATGGAGATGAAACAGGTGGATTTTTCCTGGAACCGGCCAATGCAGAGGGAAAAGCACTTTCTATGGCTTCGGATGGAACACTCACGCTGCAGGTGAAAAATACATCGGACAGCAAACAGAAATTCTGGTTTGAAGTGAGTGAAGAGGATAAAAATAATTATTGCATCAAACAGAACAGCCGGTATTTTATGATTCCAAGTCTCTCACATGAAGAGAATACAGCAATTAACGGAGCATATACAACAGTAGAAGCCATGAGTCCACAGGAATTTATTTTGGAGAAATGCAGCGAACGTATGACGGCGCAGTATACCTACACGGCAACCGGCCGAAATGTAAAAACACTGACAGATGCCAGAGGATTTGTAACAACAAACGAATACGACAGCAAAGAACGCCTGCTGACGGGAGTTACCGATGCAAAAGGGAATAAGGTAACGTATACGTATGATACCAAGAATGACCTTCTGACCGGTGCGACGGCTTCTGATGGAACAAATACGGTAAAACTGGGTTATACGTATGATGAAGGTGACCGGTTAAAAACGATTGCCCACAATGGATTCGAGTATACCTATGAATATGATTCCTCGGAAATCAGACCAGAATTCTGGCAGGCGGAAATGCACTGGAAGAATACGATTATCTTCCGTCGGACGGACCGCTCAGCGAAGTAAAGTATGCGACAGGAGAAGTGCTGAAAAACAGCTATGACAAGTACGAGCAGATCGTGGAGCAGAAGTGGAATGGAACGACAGTCTTCCGAAATATCTATGATGACTATGGAAATGTATTTTACCATGAGGATCTGGAAAACGACAGAAAGATTTTCTTTGACTATGACATGATCCAGAGAATGGCAGGATACCGCACAACAGATGGAGAAACGGCGCGCATTCAGTATGACAACAAGAACAGACGCACAGGCATGGTACATCAGATTGATGACAGCAAAATTTCAACATCGTGCGTATTTGGAGAGGTTGGAAAAGCACAGGCACCGGATGTGATTTATCAGATCAAGGTAAATGATGCAGTCAAAATTTCGTATACCTTTGACACGTTATGTCGTGTTACCAGAAAAACCATTCATCTGAAGGACAAAACATATCCGGTCGACTATACCTTTGTGCCGGGAAGAAAAGCGGGAATTACAACCTTGCTTCTCAAAGAAATCAACAATAACGGAAAGAAACTGTCCTTTGTTTATGATGCTGTGGGAAATATTGTTACGATTTCCGAGAATGGTGTTCAGAAAGTAAAATATACGTATAATGCTTTGAGTGAACTGACCCGTGTGGATTCTGCATGGGAAAATAAGAGTATTACGTATACCTACGATGCCGGAATGAATATGACGTCCAGAAAAGAGTATTCCTATACAACGGGAGCACTGGGCAATGCGGTAAAGACAGATCTGTTTACCTACCGTGCTTCAGGATGGAAAGATCAGCTTATTTCCTATAATGGCAGCAGCATTTCCTATGATGCGGTCGGCAACATTACAGCTTATCAGGGAAGAACACTGACCTGGTACAGAGGAAGCCTGCTGCAGAGTCTGACCTTAAACGGAAAGAAAGCAGTTTACCATTACGACAGCGAAGGACACAGAGTCCAGTGGAAAGACCTGAACGGAATCAGCCATAAGAACTACTGGTGCGGAAACAAACTGATGGGAACGAAGTATGGAGATGTACTGGTTCAGTTTGTTTACGGTGCGGATAAATCCCCGCTGATGCTGAAAAAGGGAGAAAAAGAGTATTATACTTGTACAACAGCCAGAATGATGTCATAGGACTGATTGACAGCGATGGAAAACAGGTAGTAAACTATTCTTACGATGCATGGGGAAAACAGACTGGTCTGACCGATATCAGCGGAGAAAATATCGGAAAACTAAACCCATTCCGTTATCGTGCTTACTGCTACGATGACGATACCAAACTCTATGTCACCGCCAGCCGTTATTATGATCCGGAATTGTGCAGATTCCTTTGTGCGGACAACTTTGATGCTGTAAAAGCGAAAATGTTTAGCATGAATGGAAAGAACCTTTATGTGTACTGTTGCAACAATCCGGTGAATGCGGTAGATGATGATGGTGATTTTGGAATTTTAATGCTGGCATTCCCAGGAATCGATCCCAGAAAAGTAGCATGGAATATCTTAAAAGATGTATTTGTATATGCGGTACAGTGCGGAATGGCGAATGAGAAAGTAACCTTAGAAGGAATTGCAGAGGTGGCCATAGAAAGTGCAATCAGTAGTGTTTTGGGAGATAGCCAAGGAATTATCTTTTCAGTAGTAGTAAGTGGTTTGAAAGGAGGATATTTAGAGTATCAGGAATCAGGAGATATGGCAAGAGCAATGGGGGCAGGATTTACGATGCTATAATGACCTTGTTAGAACCTAAAACGTATAACGCATATGTAAAAAATGAAACTATTGAGAATGCATTGGGTGCTTTTACAGACTTTTTTCAGTCTCCATTACTGAGCTATCCCAAAAGCGGTGTTTTGGATGGAGTGTTTGGAAAACCCAAGAAACAGGCAAATAAAAATGGATCAACACTTAAGAAAAACAGCAACATCAACTTTAGTACAAAAAAAAGTTGGGGGGAAAAAGAAGAACTGGCAGAGTAATAAGCTGCAATTTCCAGAAAAATGCAAAATATAGGACTTCCAGCGCTTAGATAGAAAAGTTTTAAGATGCCTTTGCGCGAAGAAAAATAGTTTTGTACAAAGGCAAAGCGTAAGAAATAACGAGGAGAAGATTGTATGAAAGTAGTATGGGGAAAATTTGGTACCGGCGTAGACCTGATTGTGTGTGCTATTAGTAGTTATTGGTGGGTGAGCCTGTGGGTAAATGAAAAAGATGCGTTCCACGCCTATTCATTAAAAACAAGTATCATAGTGTTTCTAGGAATAATGTTCTTTTTAAGCATAGCAGCTTATGGAACTGTGACATTTCTACTAAAACGAATTTATATTTATGAATGGGGAATAATGTTATCTTTTTGGGGCTATGAAAAAAAGATAGAATGGGAAGATTTTACTGTGATACAAAGATACAATGATCATTTTTTCTTCAACATATCGAAACAGAAAGATGACAGTTTGTTCTGGTGTACCTATCACCCATTTACCAGTATCATGATATTCGACAAGTTCCGCGGACCGGGCTGGGGAATCATACCGCTCAGCGCCGACGAATTTTGTGAACTCCTCACTTCATACGGTGTCAAGTATACGGAAAGTAAATAACATACAAAAAGAGTGGAAGTGGCCGTAAGATCCACGAATTACCAGCCACTTCCCTTTTTATATGCAAATTTAGAAAAAGAAAGAAGGAAATGCCAATGAAATCAATTTATCGCACGATCCTTGCCGTAGCAGGCAGCTTCCTTGCGGCACAGTTTGGAGGCTGGGATGCTGCGCTGGAAACGCTGGTCTGCTTCATGGCAATTGACTGGATCACAGGAGGTGTTCTGCTTCCTGTTGTTTTTAAAAAGAGTCCGAAATCTGAAAACGGAACGTTGGAGAGCCGTGCGGGATGGAAAGGGCTTTGCAGAAAAGGGATGATGCTGTTCTTTGTGCTGGTCGCGGAAAAACTGGATCAGCTCACACAGACGAATTACCTGCGGGATGCCGTCTGCATTGGATTTATTTTAAATGAAGCGGTTTCGATCTTGGAAAATGCAGGGCTGATGGGTGTGAAAATCCCTGAGGTTCTGCGGTCAAGGATTGATGTGCTGAGAAAGGAGGAGCAGAGTAAATGAGGGTTGACAGAAGCTATTGTAGCAACCAGAATACATGGTCGGAAAATCATCCGCAGTGTATTGTGGTACACAATACAGACAATTTTGCCGCCGGAGCCGATGCCGCGCGCATGCAAGAGCGCAGTACCAGGGAAATTTTCAGATTATGTCGGCGCATTATTACGTAGATGACGGGGAGATCGCTTATCAGGCTGCGCCGCACAGCAGAGGATGCTGGCATGTCGGGAGAAATTATGGAAGTAAAAATCTATTCGGCAGATATGGAAACCGGAACAGCATCGCGGTTGAGATGTGCGTGCAGAAAGGATATGATTACGAAACCGCATTTTTACATACGGTGGAGCTGGTGAAAAACCTGATGAACGAGACGGGGATTCCATCAGATGCAGTTTACCGGCATTACGACATCTGCAGCAAAAACTGCCCGTCCCAGATTCAGAAGCGGGGAGACTGGGAGCGGTTCCAGCGTCTGATTCGGGAAACAGAAGACGGCAGTGAGAAAAGTGAATACAATCCCGGCATCTACCGTGTAACAGACCCGGCGCTCAACATCCGCACAGGTCCCGGAGTAGAATACCCGGTGGTGGGAGTCATCAAAGACCAGGGAAGCTATACGATCACAGAAATCAGAAACAAAAGCTGGGGCAGACTGCTGTCGGGAGCGGGATGGATCAACTGCCATAAAGCATATTGTTTTTACGGGGGAAGAGTATAAAATCCCATCTTTGCAAAACGATGTCATCGGACGGATTGACAGCGATGGAAAGCAGGGAGTAAACTATTCTTACGATGCAGGGGGAGAACTGGTAAATACCATGGATACAAGTGGTGCGAATATTGCACAGTCGAAAGAAATAACGAGGAGAAAATTGTATGAAAGTAATATGGGGAAAATTTGGTACAGGTGTAGATTTGATTCTGTGTGTTATTATTAATTACTATGTGGTGAGTATATGGGTAAATGGAAAAGATGAGTTCCATGCATATTCATTAAAAACAAGTATTATATTTCTAATAGAGGTAATGCTCGTTTTAAATATGGGGAAAACAGACCGGTCTGACCGATACCAGCGGAGAAAATATCGGAAAGCTCAATCCATTCCGCTATCGTGCTTACTGCTACGATGACGACACCAAGCTCTATGTCACCGCCAGCCGCTATTACGATCTGGAATTGTGCAGATTCCTTTGCGCAGACAACTTTGATGTTGTAAAAGCGGAAATGTTCAAAAAGTTAAATTAGTAGGTGGCAAATATGAAGGCAGGATATCGTAAATTTTATAAATATTTTAGTATATTGGTATTTATGGGCTGCGGATACCTTATGCTGAATTTTTGGGAAGAGGGAAAAGGTCAAATTAGTTCTTATAACATGCAAGATAAAGCACTTATGATATTGTGGTTTATGATTTATACTTTTGGTACGGCTGCTGGAATTATAAATACTTTAACCAGTATTTACATTTATGAATGGGGAATGCAGATCTCATTTTTGAAATATAAGAAAAAAATCGAATGGGAAGAATTTTCTGTTATACGAAGATATCATAATCATTTTTTCTTCAATATGTCAAAACAAAAAGATGCAGGTCCGTATTGGGCAATGTTTCATCCCTTTACCAGTTTTGTAATATTCGATAATTCGCGAAATCGTTCTGTTCATACCATGCCGCTTAACGCCGACGAATTTTGTGAACTGCTCACTTCATATGGTGTTCAGTACACGGAAAGAAAATAAAGATCGAAGGAATTAAAGAGAAAATATGAGAGCAGGATATCGTAAGTTTTTTATGTTTGCACAAGTTGCTACATTAATAGGCATCGGGTATCTTATGACAAGATTTTGGGAAGATGCAAAAAAACAATGTGAATTATATAATTTGCCTCAAAAGCTTTGGGTAATATTTGGAATAATGTTTATTTGTGGGATAGTGTCATGGGGAAGTGTAGATGCTTTAACACGTATTTACATCCATAAGTGGGGAATGGAACTTGCCTTTTTGGGATATAAGAAAAAAATTGTATGGGAGGATTTTTCCGTTATACAAAGATATAAAAATCATTTTTTCTTTAACGTATCAAAACAAAAAGATAGTGGTCTGTTTTTTTCAACATATCATCCATTTACTAGCTTTGTGATATTTGATAAGTCACAATTTAGTTGTGTCCGTACTATGCCAATCAGTGCCGACGAATTTTGTGATCTCCTCACTTCATACGGTGTCAAGTATAAGGAAAATAAAGCATGAGAAGAGTGGAAGTGATCGGATTTCTGTTGTTTTTACGGGGGAAAGAGAGTAGTATAATACATGTATAATTACAGCTTTGGAGGAAAAACAGTTGCTTGACTGGATCAATGTTTTTAAAGTAAACCGGAAAATTAAATCCCGTCTCTGGCCGTGGATTAAGATTATTTTGAGTATTATTCTTTTCTTTGCGGTATTTTACGGAGATATCTATGTTCACATTTTGGATAAAACAAAGACGGGGCGAATCGTGGAAGCGCTGATTCTGGTTGTGTTTTCGTTTCTGGACTATCTGATCTGCTTTATTTCTGTAGCCGAAATGGACTGCCTGAAGGACAGGCGGTATGCGGCGGCGAAAGAGAGTGGTGAATTTTATACGGTTTCTGAAATAGAAAGTTCCCTGTTCAACTATGTGCCGCGTACCTATACAATTTATTACCGGAGAGGAAGCAGAAGACTTACTTTCGGTGTGCGCACAAGAACGACAGGAAATCTGCTGGAAATGGGCAGCAGAGAATATTTCATAGGACCGACAGGAAAGCGCGAGCAGATTGTGAAAGACCTCGATACGCTGATGAAAGAAGTAAAAAAATACGCAAGATTTGACAAAGTCCTGGTACAGGCAATCAATGGAGAACCGGTAAAGAAATGATGCCGGTTCTTCTTGCTTTTACGTAAAAATGCAGGTAAGATAAAAACAGCATGAGTGTAATACACATGCGTGAAAAATCATCAACAGAGAAGGTATGAAAATGGAGGAAACAAAAGATGAATTATCTGAAGGAACGGGATGGTGACCTGTTCTCCAATGCGGATCTGAAACGGCTGATTGTGCCGCTTCTGATTGAACAGCTTCTTGCCATCGCAGTCGGCATGGCGGATTCAATTATGGTATCCAGTGTCGGCGAGGCGGCGGTGTCGAGTGTGTCGCTGATTGATACAATCTTTATTCTGCTGATCAACATGTTCACCGCGATTGCAACCGGCGGAGCCGTCGTGTGCGGCCAGTATATCGGAAAGAAGCGGCCGCATAAAGCATGTGAGGCAGCTGACCAGCTTCTGCTGGTGACAACGGCGCTGTCAGTTGTGATCATGGCGGCGGTCTATCTTTTAAAGCCGTTTATTCTGCATGTTGTGTTTGGAAACATTACGGCAGAGGTAGAAAGAAACTGCAATATTTATCTGATGATCGTAGCGGCCTCCATTCCGTTTCTGGCGGTTTACAACGGCTGTGCGGCCATTTTCCGTGCGCAGGGTGATTCGAAAACGCCGATGAAAATATCCATCGTCATGAACCTGATCAATATTTCGGGAAATGCGCTTCTGGTCTATGCGCTGAAATTCGGCGTGGACGGCGTTGCGATTCCGACGCTGCTTTCACGTATGTACGCGGCTGTGGCAGCATTTGTTCTCGTACATAATAAGCGGTATCTGGTGCGGTGCTCTTATCCGGTGAAAGTAAAACCGGATTTCCATATGCTGAAAAAAATCCTTGGCATCGGCATTCCGAACGGCCTCGAGAACAGTATGTTCCAGCTCGGCAAAATCATGGTCTTAAGTATGATCACACAGTTCGGAACAGCGTCGATCGCGGCAAATGCGGTGTCCAACACGATTGCTGTCTTCCAGACACTGCCCGGTATGGCGATCGGAAATGCAGTGCTGACCGTAAGCGCACAGTGCGCGGGAGCGGGAGACTATGAGCAGGTAAAATACTATGCGAAAAAGCTGCACATCATCATTTATGGACTGATGATCGTCTGCTGTCTCGGTGTCATCGCGGCACTTCCGGCAGTGCTTCACGTTTACAGTCTGTCTGCGGAGCAACTGCCATGACGGAAGATATCATCGTTTACCATGGTATCTGCTGTATGATAATCTGGCCAATTGCCTTCACCCTGCCGAATGTACTCCGCGCGTCCAATGATGTGGCATTTTGTATGATTCTCTCGATCCTTTCCATGTGGATCTGCAGAATCGGCATGAGCTATGTGCTCGGTGTGCGTATGGGATTCGGTGTCTTTGGTGTCTGGGTCGCATGACGATGGACTGGGTTGTTCGTGCTATTTTCTTTGTCCTTCGCTATCGAAGTGGGAAGTGGCAGCATCAGATGTGATGAAAAATACGGAATGTTTTGGGGAGAGAGAAAAAACGATACATCTGGAGGAAGTTATTATTATGAAAAACGCAAAGAAACTGATTCCCGGAGCAGCGATTGCGCTGGTGATTGCGGTTGCAGCGAAATTCCTGGAAAGCCTGGAGGAGAGCGCCGGACTGCACTTTATCGGGGCGTCGGTCATCGCCATGTTTATCGGTATGATTGTGAATGCCCTTTACAAGCCGAACAGCGTGACAGCGCCGGGAATTAAATTTACATCGAAGAAGATCCTGAAATTTGCGATTATTCTGCTCGGAGCGAGCCTGAATATCCGCACGGTACTGACGGTCGGAAGATTTTCCCTGACGGTTATGGTATTTACCCTGGCAACGTGCTTTGGCCTCGGCGCACTGATCGGAAAAGCACTTGGACTGAACTGGAAGACGAGCAGCCTCATCAACGCCGGCACGGGTATCTGCGGCGGTTCCGCGATCGCGGCAATCGCGCCGGTCATCGAGGCGACCGATATGGACATTGCCTATGGCCTCTCCGCAACGTTTTTATTTGATACGGTCATGATCGTCGTATTCCCGATCCTCGGTCACTGGATGGGCCTTTCGGATGCCGCGTTTGGCCTCTGGGCCGGAACTGCGGTCAACGATACCTCAAGCGTCGTTGCCACCGGTTACGCATTCAGCGAGCCGCCGGTGATTTCGCAACCATGGTAAAACTGACGCGGACCCTTGCCATCATTCCAGCCGTCCTGGCATTCGCCGCCATCAACGTACATCTGAAACGAAAGGCACAGGCAGCAGAAGGAACCGCCGTAAA
>ENA-OQMZ01000227-OQMZ01000227.1-human-gut-metagenome-genome-assembly--contig:-NODE-227-length-24487-cov-3.185714_pt1 | contig 24487 bp, 27 predicted proteins | sample MGYA00242621_ERZ504862 | MGnify/ENA primary metagenome ERZ504862 (study PRJEB26092, sample SAMD00036393) | human gut metagenome | host: Homo sapiens | study: EMG produced TPA metagenomics assembly of...
CGTCGGAGAGCAGCATAGCGCCAGGTTGCGTGGCCCAGACCGACCTTGCGGTCCTCGGCGACGGAGCCGGGAACGGTGAAGGCCTGGATGCCCTCGCCGATGATGGCGCAGCCTCAGAAGCGGACTTGGCGCCACGCTTGACAGCGAGAGCGCAACCGAGGGTGTAGGCCCACTCGGCGTTCTGGAAGGCGATGGACTGGGTGTTGTTGACGATCTCACGCGGGTTGAAGCCCTTGTCGGTGCAGATCTGCAGAGCTTCCTCGAGGGAGGCGATGCCGTTGTCGGCGAGGCACTTGTTGATCTTGTCAGCGCGGCGCTCGTAACCTTCGAACGTAACAGTCATAGTTATTTCCCTCCCTTTCTACTCGTGAACCGGGAACACGCTGGCGACGGAGTGAGTCTCCTCGTCGGTGCGCGGGTCGATGTACTTGGCAGCGTTCTCCCACTGACCATAGTGGCCCATAGCGCCAGCGATGGCCTCCTCGGGGGTCTTGCCGGCCTTGACGCGTCGGTGAACTTGCCGAGGTTCAGGAACTCGAATGCGATGATCTCGTTCTTGTCGTTGAGAGCCATGCGGGTGACGTAGCCTGAGCGAGCTCGAGGTAACGAGCGCCCTTGGCCTTGGTGCCGAACATGGTGCCGACTGAGAGCGAAGGCCCTTGCCGAGGTCGTCGAGGGAGCGCCCACGGGCAGGCCGCCCTCGGAGAACGCGGTCTGGCTGCGGCCGTAAACGATCTGCAGGAAGATCTCGCGCATAGCAACGTTGATGGCGTCGCAGACGAGGTCGGTGTTGAGGGCCTCGAGGATGGTCTTACCGGGAAGGATCTCGGAAGCCATGGCGGCAGAGTGGGTCATACCCGAGCAGCCGATGGTCTCAACGAGGGCCTCCTCGATGATGCCGTCCTTGACGTTCAGTGTGAGCTTGCAGGCGCCCTGCTGAGGTGCGCACCAACCCACACCGTGCGTAAGACCGGAGATGTCGGAAATCTCCTTAGCCTGGACCCACTTGCCCTCCTCGGGGATGGGTGCGGGGCCGTGGTATGCACCCTTGGCAACGGGCACATGTTCTCCACTTCCTGTGAGTACTGCATGCCTCTCCTCTCTATCGTGTTGGCGTCCCGTCTGGGGGCCGTGGCTGGCGATTGCCGGGCGACCCTTCGAAAGGGACATGACATGCAGCCCCTATAATACCGCGAAATGCACGGAATATTCGGCGAACGGCTCAGTTTCGTAGCGAGATGCGCGGAACTTTCAATTGAAACGGTTTAACTCTATATTCTGTGGTCGTGCACTTCCGTAGAGGGGGTCCGTCTTGGGCAAGCTTTTGGTCAGCTTTTGTAAGCGTTGCAGGGGTTGACCTGTTGCAACGGTGCCGTTCGCCGCCTGTTTACTGCCTTTGGCCGCGCGAGCGAATTGTTTTGCGTGAATGTTTTGATGGCACGCTTCAATCGTGCTGTATTGGATGGCAAGCAGATCCCGGCGAAGGGAGCGCCATGCAGCGCGTTTGGAGAACGGTTACCGGCTTTTACCATGTCTGTGCCCGCGGTACGGGCAAGCAGCTCATCTTTGAGGGCGATGAAGACCGGTGGGAGTTCTTGGAGCTGATGCGTGAGTGCTGCCGCAAGGCGGGCGTGACGGTTATCGCCTGGTGCCTTATGGGCAATCACGTGCGTCTGGTGCTTGCAGATTACGAGGACGCGATGAGCGCGGCGATGCACCGGCTGCTTTTGACGTACGCGCGGCGGTTCAATAAACGCACGGGGCGCACAGGGCATCTGTTCCAGAACCGTTTTGACCGGCGCTCGCTCGATACCGACTGGCAGGTGATGGAGGCTATTCGCTCCGTTCACGCCGATCCGCAGGAGGCGGGCATCAGTCTCATTGAGCGTTATCCCTGGAGCAGCTTTCCGGAGCATTTGTGCGCTTACGACGGTGACGCGGCCGATGTCGCGAGGGGATTTTCTGATCCTTCTTGCGTGCTTGAGCTTTTTGGTTCTGCCGAGGGCTTTATTGCCTATTCGCTTTCGACGCCCGACGGCGGCGAACCGGCGCTGCGCGATATGAAAGAGACAGAGTGGGAACGCCACGCCTTTGCCGACAAGATGGCGAAGAGCCTCGGGGTTCCGCTCAATGTGGTTAAAACTGCACCGCCGGCGCAGCGCGATACCGTTATTGTTGGATTGAGCAATGCCGGCCTTACGGTGCGCCAGATTGAGCGGTATACCGGGATTGGCAAAAGTACCGTCTCTCGTATCGTGCGCGCCCGCGCGCGAACGGCGATGCGGGCTGGCGGAAACGTGATGTAAGGTCGCCTGTTCACCGCAGTTGGGGTCGTCCATACGCCGCAACCAGCGTTCAAAAGCTTGGTACGGTAACTGCACTTCTTAATATGCATAGAACAATCGTCATCTTGCATAAAATAACAGCTCAGTCCGGGTTTGCCCGTGCCTACCCCCGTCTGCGCCGTGCAAAAAACGGAGTTTTCAGCATCGTGGTGCTGTCGGCACTGCCGCAATCTTGCAACATACGGGTCCCGAAGCTATTTATGCCTTCCGATCCGCCTCCGAAGCGCATGTATGTGATCCCTGAGACCGCGATGCTTGTTCTAAAACACAATATATATGCGCCTGGAGACGTTGATTAACGCTTTCGATGCGTATACATACAGCTTGGCGTGCTGAATACTCGCAAAAATGCACGTCGCACCCTATGGGACCCGTCTGCGGCAGGCGCGAAGCGAGTCGGAGCTCAGCAGAACGGGGCTTGGCGCATTGCTTGGCGGGCCCGGGGCCCTGCCGCAGGCCTTTGGTGCTGTGGAAAACGCCCGTGTTCGCGTCTGGCCGTGTGGTAAATGACAGACGGGGCGCCGGGCGCGCTGATTTTGTGTGTTCGTGCTCATTAGGAAAACAGAGCCGCCCGTATTGGGCGGCTCGGCAATCAAAAACCTTGGATTCGGAGCATACGCTACTGGTTAGCTTGCCCCTCGAGCATGCCGTCGAGGGTGCGCCAGGCGAGCTCGGCGCATTTGACGCGGGCGGCATGTGCGAGATGTCCTGGAGCTGGGCGGCTTCGTCCAGGTCTTCCAGGTCCTCCTCGGAGAGCTTCTCGCCGCGGATCATGGCGAGGAAGAGCTCTGCCAGGCGGCGAGCTTCCTCGACGGTCTCGCCGGTGATGAGATCGGCCATGATGTCGGCACTGGCCTGGCTGATGGCGCAGCCGTGGCCGGTAAAGGAGGCCTCCTCAATCACGTTGTTCTCGACACGCAGCTGCAGAGTGAGCTCGTCTCCGCAGCTGGGGTTGATGCCGTCGTGCTCGTGCGTGGGAGCATCCATCTCGTACTTGTAGTCGGGGTGCGAGTTGTGCTCCATAAATGTGGTGGAGGTGTACAGATTACCCATTGAACGTGCTCCAAACGTGATGCAGGCCGGCGATGAACTTGTCAATGTCGGCCTTGTCGTTGTAGAAGGCCACGCTGGCGCGGCAGCAGGCAAGGTTCTCGACGCCCAGCCAGGTGAGCAGCGGCTGTGCACAGTGGTGACCGGCGCGGATGCAGACGCCGTCCATGTCCATGATGCTCGCGACGTCGTGCGGGTGGATGCCGCGGACGTTAAAGCTCACAACGCCGTGGTGGTTGTCCCAATAGATGGAGCCGATGATCTGGACAAAGTCGAGCTGCATGAGCTCGCCCATCAGGTAGTGGACGAGTGCCTGCTCGCGTGCCTGGACGTTCTCGTAACCCACCGTGTTGACCAGGTAGTCGAGTGCCGCACCCGTGGCGAAGATGCCGGCGGCGTCCTGTGTGCCGGCCTCGAATTTCTCGGGAACGGGCGCCCAGACGGCGTCCTGCTCGGTAACAGAGTCGATCATCTCGCCGCCGGTGAGCATGGGCGGCATGGCGTTGAGCAGGTCCATCTTGCCCCACAGCACGCCGATGCCCATGGGGCCCATAGCCTTGTGTGCGCTAAAGGCAAAGAAGTCGGCGCCCAGGTCGGCCACATCGACCGGCATGTGCGGCAGCGACTGCGCACCGTCGACGACCAGGTAGCCGCCATACTTGTGCACGAGCTTGCCGAGGTTCTTGACTGGGTTCTCGACTCCCAACACGTTGGAGACCTGACCCACGGCCAGAATCTTGGTCTTGGGACCAACCTTGGCAAGAACCTCCTCGGTGGTGAGCTGACCGGTCTTGGTGGGGTAGAGGTAGACGAGCTTGGCGCCGGTCTCGCGGCAGACCTGCTGCCACGGAATCAGGTTGGAGTGGTGCTCCATGATGGTGATGACGACTCGTCGCCCGGCTCGAGGACTGTGGGTGCAAAGCTCTTGGCGACCAGGTTGAGCGACTCGCTCGTGTTGCGGGTGAAGACGACCTCGTTGGCCTGTGAGGCGCCGATGAGGTCGGCGATCTGCTGGCGGACCTTCGCGATGGCGTCGGTGGCCTCGACGGACAGTGAGTACAGGCCGCGCAGGGGGTTGGCGTTCATGCGCTGATAGAAGTCACGCTCGGCGTCGAGCACGCAGGCGGGGCGCTGCGCGGTGGCGGCACTATCGAGGAAGGCGATCTCGGGGTGCTGCTGGAAAAGCGGGAACTGTGCCTTGTAGGGATTGGTCTCGATGTCGACGGTAGGCCAGCCGCGCGAGGCCTCGTCACTGGCGTCGAACTCCATAGGCTCCGGTGCGGTACAGGTATCGCATTTAACGTGCTCGGTGTCGATCATGCGAGCTCCTCTTCAAAGTTGTTGATCAGGTTGTTGCCCAAGCGGACGACGGCTGCGCGGGTGCGCTCGTCGGTGGCGGAAAGCGCGGCGTCCTCCAGCTTGGCGCGAATGAACAGGTCCTCGGCGGCGTTTTGGTCAAGGCCACGGCAGGCGAGATAGAACAGTTGCTCGTCGCGGACGTGGCCGATTGTGGCGCCGTGGTTGCCGGCGACGTCGTCCTCGTCGCAGAGAATGACGGGAACGGTCTTGTTGTCGACGCCCTTGTTGGCCAAAAGCACCGTCTCGCGCTCGGTGCCGGTTGCGCCTTGCAGCCGTGCACGAGGTCGATGGTGCCACGGTAGACCTTCTTGGACGTGCCAGTCAGCACGCCGTTGGCGTCGATCTCGCACTCGGTCTTGCAACCGCGGTGGCGCAGCTCGTAGTTAAAGTCGCGCACCTGCTCTCGGGCGCCCAGGTAGTCAGTATCGATGGTGACCTTGGCGGTATCGCCCAGCAGGTCGCCGGCAAGGCCGGTGGCGCTGGCGCCGGCACCCAGGACGGTGTGCTGCACGTTGACGCGCGCGCCCTCGTCCAGGAACAGGCCGGTGTCGTCGAGCGCGATCCAGCTATCGTCGAGCGTCTGCGTGCAGGTCACGTTGACGGTGGCGTACTCGTGGGCGCACACGCGTAGCACGGATCCCACGACGCCTTGGCCGGCAACGGGAGAGTCCAGGGCAATAAGCAGATCGAGCGTCGACTGGGGACGGGCGACGACGTCGATGGCGGCGATGGCCGCGGCTGCATCGACACCGCTCACGCGCACGGTAACCGTGGCGTGCTTGTATGCGGGCACATCGATGACGATGCGCTTGGTGGCGTGGTCGGCCAAGTAGGTGTAGGCAGCCTCGCCCATGCCGGTCTCGAAGGCTTCAGCAGGGGAGAGCTCCTCCTCGAGCTTGATGGCACCGGCTGGTAGATGGAGGTGGCGGGCACGTCAAGCTCGGTCTCGGGCGTGATGCGGGCGCGGTCGGCGGCGTCGCCGGGGGCGGAGGCGCGGCGCTCGGGGAAGCGCTCGGCCATGGCGTCCATGGCGGCGTTAAATGCGTCGGCAGCGCCGCGGAACTGCTCGTCCAAGCCCTCGACCTTAACAGCCTCGGTGGGAGCGGCGGCAAGCTCGTCAGAGAGCTCGAGCTTGGTCTGGTTCATCTTCAGCCAACCCCAAGTGGCAGCTGGCATCGCATTGACCTGCTCAAGGGTGGTAGCAGCGGTGTTCGTGGTCTGGTTCATTATCCGATCGCTCCTTCCATCTCGAGCTTGATCAGGTTGTTCATCTCGACGGCGTACTCAAGCGGCAGCTCCTTGGAGACCGGGTTGCAAAGCCGTTGACGATCATGGTGCGGGCCTCTTCCTCCGAGATGCCGCGGCTCATCAGGTAGAACACCTTGTCGTCGCCGATGCGGCCGATGGTGGCCTCGTGGCCGATGTCGACGTTCTTGGCGCGGATGTCCATGGCCGGAATAGTGTCGGAGCGGCTCTGGTCGTCGAGCATGAGCGACTGGCAGCTCACGGTTGCTTGGAGCCTCGGCCTTGGGCGTGGCCACGATAGAGCTACGGAAGGTCTGGATGCCGCCGCTCTTGGAGATGCCCTTGGTCTCGACGGTTGCCGAGGTCTCGGGCGCGTTGAGTACGACCTTACAGCCGGTATCGAGGTTCTGGCCGGCGCCGGCAAAGGTGATGCCGGTAAAGCTCGAGCGGGCGCCGCGGCCGTTGAGCACGCTCATGGGGTAGAGATAACCCACATGGCTGCCGAAGGAGCCACTGATCCACTCGATGTCGCCGTCCTCGTCCACGCGCGCACGCTTGGTGTTGAGGTTGTACATGTTCTTGGACCAGTTCTCGATGGTCGAGTAGCGCAGGTGTGCACGCTTGCCCACAAAGAGCTCGACAGCACCGGCGTGGAGGTTGGCCACGTTGTACTTGGGTGCGGAGCAGCCCTCGATAAAGTGCAGGTCGGCATCGTCCTCGACAATGATGAGCGTGTGCTCAAACTGGCCGGCGCCCTTGGCGTTAAGGCGGAAGTAGCTCTGCAGCGGGAAGTCCAACTTGGTGCCCTTGGGAACGTAGACAAACGAGCCGCCCGACCACACGGCGCCGTGCAGGGCCGCAAACTTGTGGTCGGTGGGCGGGATGAGCGTCATGAATTTCTCGTGGATGAGCGGCTCCCACTGCGGATCGTGCAGGGCTTCCTCAATACCGGAGTAGACGATGCCCATCTTGGACGCCGTGTCCTGCATGTTGTGGTAGACCAGCTCGGAGTCGTACTGCGCGCCGACGCCCGCCAGGTAGCTGCGCTCGGCCTCGGGGATGCCCAAGCGCTCAAAGGTGTTCTTGATGTCGTCGGGCACCGACTCCCAGTCGTGCTTTTGGTCGGTGTTGGGCTTGACGTAGGTGACGATGTTGTCCATGTCCAGGCCCTCGATGGAGGGGCCCCACGTCGGGTCGGGAAAACGATTGAAGATCTCGAGGGACTTGAGGCGCAGGTCGAGCATCCACTGCGGCTCGTCCTTTTTGGCGCTGATCTCGCGCACGATGTCGGGCGTGATGCCGGCGTCGAGGCGCTCGAATCCCTCCTCGCCATAGGTGAAGTCGTAGAGGCTGCGGTCGATGTCCGCGACCTCGGTGCGGTTCTTGGTCATTGCGTCGCCCCTTTACGCCTGCTGCTCGGCAGCGGCAGACTCGGCCTGGGCGCGCTGCTCGGCGGCCTCGCGCTCGAAGGTCTCAAAGCCGTTCTTGTCGATCCAGGGGATGAGCGAGGCGTCGTCCTCGCGCACGATGTGGCCCTTGACCATAACGTGGACGCGGTCGACATCCAGGTGCTCCAAAATGCGCGTGTTGTGCGTGATGATGAGCATGGAGCCGTCGCAGCTCTTGCGATACGCGTCCATGCCGTGGCTGACGGTGGACAGGGCGTCGACGTCCAGCCGGAGTCAGTCTCGTCCAGGATGGCGAGCTTGGGCTGCAGCAGCAAAAGCTGGAGCATCTCGACCTTCTTCTTCTCGCCGCCCGAGAAGCCCACGCCCAGCTCACGGTTGAGGTAGGCGGTATCCATGTTGAGCTCGGCCGCGAGCTCCTTGACGCGGCGGCGGAACTCCTTACCCTTCATCTCCAGGCCGGGGCGGCCGGCGATGCTGGCGCGCAAAAAGCTCGACAGCGGCACGCCGGGGATCTCGACCGGTGCTTGGAAGCTCAGGAACAGGCCGGCGCGCGAGCGCTTGTCGGTGGTGAGCTCGGTGATGTCCTGGCCGTCAAAGACGATACGGCCGTCGTTGACCGTGTAGACGGGGTCGCCCATGACCAGGTGGCCGAGGGTGGACTTGCCGGCGCCGTTGGGACCCATCAACACGTGGGTCTCGCCGGCGGCGACGTTGAGGCTGACGTTGTGGAGGATGGTCTTCTCGTCCACGGAGGCGGTCAGACCTTCGATGGAAAGCAGCGGATTTGCGCTCATGCTGTCCCTCTCTGTATATGGTGTACTCATAGGTGTACTAAACCCTAGGAATCTTCTCGGAATAAAGTTACTATGGGTTCGGCGTTAGTCAAGGGAAAACCCGACTAATCCACTCGACTTTTCAAATTCTGGGACAAAATAACCTGTTGTGTTTGTCCCACTTACTTTAAATTTGGGACAAACAAACCTGGTTATGTTGTCCCAGATGCGATGGGAGGGTAGGTATGCTCATTTCTTCCAAGGGCCGCTATGCCTCCGACTGATGATCTATATCGCGGCGCTGGGCGACGCCGAGGGCAAGATTGCCTTGCGCGAGGTTGCCGACCGCGAGCGCATTTCGCAGAAGTATCTGGAGCAGCTGGTGCGTCCGCTTATGAAGGCGGACCTGCTTAAGAGCGTGCGTGGCAAGGGCGGCGGCTACATGATGGGCAAGGACCCGGCCGAGGTGCGTGCCGGCGACATCTTGCGTGCCGTTGAGGGCAGCACGGCTCCGGTGGCGTGCGATGGCATCGACAACAGCTGCGCCCGCAGTGACTTGTGTTCCACCGTCAAGTTCTGGCGTGGTCTGGATGACGTGATCGAAAAGTACGTCGACGGCGTGACGTTGGCCGACCTGGCCGCCGTCCCCGAGATCAACTTTGACATTAAGCTGTAGGGCTGCAAATGGCATCTCTCGACAAGGTGTATAAGCAAATCGAAGTTTTTGCTCGGGAATGTGACGCCGAGACGGTCGTGTTGTTTGGTTCTCGTGCTCGAGGCGACAACTTGCCCAAGAGCGATATTGACATCGCCGTAGCAGGTTGCCGGGATTTCGGCCGTTTCTCATATTTGATCGAGGAACATCTTGATACTCTTTTAGATGTAGATGTCGTCAATCTCGATGAGCCTTATCGCAGCAATTGCTCGATGAAATTGCCAGGATGGTGTGATTCTGTATGAAAAAATATGAGAACTTTGCCAGCGCCTTGGCGAATCTTGAGGATGCGCCCAATCAGGATCTTAACAATGATTTTGTTCAGAGTGGATTGATTAATAAGTTCAATCTTCAATTTGAACTGAGCTGGAAGCTCCTTAAGCGTCTGCTCGAGTATGAGGGCGCCACGCTTGCCGCGTCGGGGTCTCCTCGTGCCATCTTGAAGGAGTCCTACCGATTCTACGACTTTATTGATGAGGCAGCCTGGTGGATATGCTCAGAGACCGCAATACGAACGTCCATATCTACGACAACAAGCTCGCTCAAGATTTGATTCAGCGCATCTTGAACGTCTATATTCCCGCTTTCTGTCAGTTGAGAGACGGGCTGACGAAACGTTACGGCGAGCTTCTGTTGGCGCCCGACGACCAGTTTGTCTAATTCCTTAAGATTTCGCGGAGGGTTGTTGCCGTTTACCGAGGGGTTGTTGTGCAACAACGGGCGAGCTGCAATACTTATTTTTATCTTTGCAAACTGAACTTTAACTACACCAATGCAGGGAGGATCTTATGCAGCCCAAGCATTCTGCGATTGTCGCGGGTCTGACGCTGGCGCTTTCGTTTGGCGCCGTTTCCGCGCCGGCACCCGCCGCTGCCGAGGAGCCCACGCCGGGCGTTGCCTCGGATGCCACCGATATCGATAAGGGCCTTTACACCCAACAGTCCTTCTCGGGCGTGCTGAGGTCGGTCCAGGGCGTTTCGTTTGTCAACGTGACTCCCGAGATGAAGTACTTCACCAAATATGAGAGCCATGGCAACTATAACCAGGGCTTTTCGTATGGTGACGGCTACAACGCGCTGGGCTATTACCAGTTCGACCGCCGTTGGTCGCTCATTCCGTTTATGAAGCAGGTCTACAACTACAGCCCCGAAAAATACAGCATGCTCAAGGATGCGATTGATCGCGGCAGCGAGATTTCCAACGCGAACAATCCCATGTCCGAGAACGGTCAGCTCACCGAGCTGGGCCGTATCGCGCAGGAGGCTTTCCAGGGTGCTTACAACACCGATCCTGTTGAGTTCTCAGCACTTCAAGATGCCTATGCGTACAACTCGTACTATGCGGTGACCGAGGCGTGGCTCAAGAGCGGCCTGGGTATTGATATTTCGGGCCGCGCCGATTGCGTCAAGGGCATGGTGTGGAGCATTACCAACATGTGCGGCACTGGTGGCTGCAGGGACTTTTTCCGCTGGGCGAATCTTTCCAACGATATGTCCGACCGCGAGTTTGTGATGGCGCTCTCCAATAGCGTGGTCAACAATGTCGCCACCAAGTTTTCAAGTCAGCCCCAGTATCATGAGGGCTGGAAGAATCGTTATAAAAATGAGCTGAAGGACTGCTTGGTTTTATCGCCGAGGATGAGGCTGCCGCTGCGACGCCCGTGCAGCCTGAGCCTACGCCGGCGCCCTCGCCGACACCTGATTCGAATGACGACTCGAGTGACGATGCCAACGATGACAGGATGGATGCGCCCTCGACCGATGCTGACGGTAATGGCTCTGCTGGTGGCACTACCAATGACGGCTCTACCTCGAACGGCTCCGATTCGAACGGCCCTGCTGCGGGCGATTCGTCTTCAAACTCTGCCGGCAATACTAACAGCGCCGCCTCTGGTTCGACCGACGCTGACTCCTCTAACTCATCCACCGGCTCGAGCGATTCGTCCGTTGGCATCGGCTCTAACAACGGCTCTGGCTCTGACGCAACCCCTGATTCCGATGCTTCCAAGGACGACTTGAATAAGGCACCGGACGCTCCCGTTGCTTCGCCGGACAAGAAGCCCTCTTTCTCCGTGCAGCTTGGTTCTACGCTGGGCTCTTCGCTGATGGCTGGCGTCAATAACGGTTCGACCCAGAACAAGGACAACTCTGATCAGGCTTCCACGGAAAAGACCGAAGCCTCAAAGGGCGACTCCAAGGACAAGGCTTCCGAGAAGACCGAATCCGATAAGGGTTCTAGCCCTGAGGAGAAGGACGACAAATTCGCTCAGAAGAAGGACGAGAGCAAGACCGAGGGCGAAAAGAAACAGTCCGAAGACGACGACAAGAGCGGTGCTGACAACCAAGTCCAGGAGCAAAATGACTCCAAAACGGTGACCACCACGACCACGACGACTACAACTACCAAGTCCTCGGGCGGCAACATGCCCAAGACGGGCGATCTGATTGTGATGGCGAGCCTTGCCAGCGCGAGCTTGGCCACACTGGGCGCTACGTCTATCGTAAGTGGTAAGCATAAGCTCGATCAGCAGAAGAAGGCTTCTGGGGAGGACGGCTCGGAGGAGTAGCCTCTCGGTTGCCAGATAACTAAAGAATCGGGACGGGGTCCGGTGCGAATGCGTCGGGCCCCGTTTTGTTGTGCAACGATTAGTTGTGCCCCCTCACACCTCTTGTGACTACCGTTGCCCGATATGTTCGCGCGGCGACATCGGTACATGCGATGCGGTCATTACAATTGGCATCGTGCTGCGATTTAGGGGGAACGTTTTGGTGTCTGAACAGGCAAATGTTGATTGTGCTGCTGGCTTTGGCGTGCGCTTGATCGGCTGTGCCGACGATGCGGTTTTGCCCATTGGCATACACGGCTATGCGGAGGCCCTTGGTTGCTGCGTGCTGGTTGACAAGACCATGTTTATTGCCGATGTGTTGGACTGCGACGCGTCCGTTGTGGTGTGCTGTCGACCCGAGGTTTTGGCAAGAGCATGAACTTGTCGATGCTCAGGGCTTTTCTGGAGCGTCCTGCGGTCGGTCGCGCCGGTCGGAGCTCGTTTGCCGATGCTCAGATTTGGGATGCAGGCGGCGGGCGTTATCGGATGAGTATGCTTGCTATCCGGTGATATCGCTGGACTTTTCTGGCGCTACGAGGCGTGGCCCCGCTGTTGCCGGTGTCGTGCGCGATGTCCTTTCGGGCGAGTGCGCTCGCTTGTTGGCGCTCTTGGGGGCTCCGGATTTAGCTCGAGATAAGGTGCGTCACATCGAACGCGTCGCGCGCGGCGTGGCGAGCGCGGACGAGGTTGACTCGGTGCTCGGTGTGCTCATAGAGCTGCTGGAGATGGCCTGCGATGAGCAGGTTGTATTGCTCGTTGATGGGTACGACGCGGCGTGGTTGGGCCGTGCGAGCGCGAGGGGCGCTTCCGGCGCCGATTCGGCGGATCTATTTGATCGCGTGCTTTTCGAGGCCATTGCCACTGCGGGCGATTCGTTGCGGCTGACGTGTCTGATGGGGGAGTGTCCCCGTCCTGCTGAAGCGGCGCTTTCTTTGCATGGCTGCTCGTATTGTCTGACGACGCCGCTTTCGACCTGGTGTGACCGTTGGTTCGGCTTTTCGGATGCCGAGGTTCAGGCTCTGTTGAATCATGCTGGGCGCGAGGAATACCTGGATGATGCGCGTGAATGGCTCGAGGGATATCGGTTTGGTAGGGTCTATTGCTCGAGTCCGGCGCGTGCGATCGGTTTTCTGGACCGAGGCTGCACGGCGCCTGTACGCGCCGATTTGTATGGGTATGCGGATTGCCTGAGTAGGGTAGTTGCCGGGTGGAATCTCGACCGCCTTTCGGTCTTGTTTGATTTGCTCGAGGCCCATGGGTGTGCTGAGGTCCCGCTTTGTTTGGGCACTGCAGAGCCAGATGTCTCGCCTGACGATAGCATGTGGACAGCGCTGTATCTGTCTGGTTTTCTCACGACGGATATGACTGAGGAGCCAGAGCATGGCGATCGTCTCCGTGCTTTGCGATTGCCCAATAAAGAGCTTCGCCAGGCCTTGCGTCTAGTGATTGTTGAGTGGTTTGAGTGCGCTGCCGAAGACATTCGAGACGTCGATGCGTTTCGCGACGGGCTGTGCCATGGGAACGAGGACACCGTGAGGCGGGCGCTAAGCCGCATCTTGGGAGATGCGGGAATCGGTGCGACCGACCCAGATACACCGCTGCCATATCACCTACTCTTGCAAGGACTCTGCTTTGGATTGCCGGGCTATGCCAATCCTGCTTCGAGGCGAAAGTGTGGCGCGGATCGCTGGGACATCCAGGTTTTTCCTACGGGCGCCGTGTTTGACATAGCCGATACGATCGGTATGCTCGATGAACGTCCGCTGATAACGATCAACATGATGTATGACCCCGATGTGGATGCGCTGGGGTTGGAATTGCTGGCCGTGCAGTCGCTACTCGACATAGAGCGCGACGGCATCGACGAAATCCGTGTACCACGCCCCGGCGTGGGTCGCATGCGCTGGGGGTTCGGTTTTGATGGGCAGCATGTGGCTACGGTGTGCCAGCGGCTTTAAGCGCCGAGGTGTTTCCGGCTTCCGTTACTCGGTGTCCTTCATGGGCGGCATGGGCTTCCAGTTGGGATCCTTGATGATCTTGCGGGCGTCCTTCATGCCTCGACGCAGCGCCGGAATGCCGGTCTTAAAGCACTTGTCGACCGCGGCCAGGCGAATGAATTCCTTGCAGAAGGTCGCGGCATTGCCCAGGCGGAACAGCATGGGGTGGTAGTCACCGTAGATCTGCATATAGCGAGCGAGGAAGCCTCGGTTGCGCATGATGTAGTAGCGGTTGGTGTCGCTCGTGGAGTTGAGCTGGCGCTTGCCGGCGATATCCCAGTTAGAGACGGCGCGGGCGCGCTTGAGCACCACGTCGGCAACAACGGCGGCGGGGAAGTGTTGGCTGGCCACGTAGCCGTAGCAGGCATCGTCGCCGTAGATAAAGAAGCGCGCATCGGGCAGGCCAATCTTGTCGACCACGCGGCGCGAGAACATGCCGCCCTCAAAGCACAGCTGGTTCATGGTGCGGTAGCCCTCGGGACCCAGATCCCACTTAGCGATGGGGTTAGGGATGCCAAGTGAAAGGATGAGCTGGTACTGCCAAAAGAAGGCGCCGCCGTCAAAGTCCAGGCGCGAACCCTGGATAACATCGTAGCGGTCGGTCCACTTGGCAAGACGCTCGATGCCTTCGGGGATGACGAGCACGTCATCGTCCATTACCCAGAACCACTGCGCCTAGGTCGTAGGCGCACTTGGTACCGGCGGAGAAGCCGCCCGCACCACCGCCGTTTTCGAGCTGCGGGGCGTAGATCACGCGGTCGGTGCCGCCCTGCGCGTCGGGCTGCTCGGTGTCGATGCCCCACAGGTTGGCCAGGCGCTCGTAAAATGCGGCGCACATGGCCTCGGTCTCGCGCGAATTCTCGTTATCGACAATCACGATGCGCCAGGGCGCTGCCGTAAGCTCGGTCATGGAGTCGAACAAGTTGGCCAGGAGTTCCTGGCGCTTGTACGTAACGACGACAATGGCGAGCTTATCGATGGGAGCGGGAAGGGTTGAAGGCATGGGGCAATATATCCTTTCACGCGCGGCGGGCGAGTGCAGCGCGGAAGCTATCGAATACGTCCTTGGGACTGTCCTATTGTAAAGGCTCGGCGCACCTTGACGGCAAGCTTTGAATAAAACGCAGGAACCTGTCATGGGCGAGGTGACTGCTATACGCGACATTAATGCGCTGATTACTGCTTGAGAGTACGAGTGTTTCAGCGACCGTGATTAAGCGCAGCGCTTCGATGGATATGTTGCGTGCGGCTTCGGGCTGCATGACGTCCTTTCTTATTGGTTTGCCTCTGCGGGCTCCATAGATTATATAAAACGCCCCGCTGGCGCGCTGACCCTTTGATACCATGAAACGACAGGTATTTCCTAAGGAGCACATTTGTCTACTAACGCCTCTGGCAGCCCTGTTCTGTCGCTGCTTATTCCCATTTACAATGTTCAGCGCTACCTGCGCGAGTGCCTCGATTCCGCCCTGGCGCAGACGCTCAAGGATATTGAGATCATCTGCATTAACGATGGGTCGACCGACAACTCGCCGGCGATTATCCGCGAGTATATGGAGCGCGATGGGCGCGTCAAGATGATCGACAAGGCCAACAGCGGCTACGGCGACTCGATGAACCACGGTCTGGAGATGGCGCGTGGCAAGTACGTTGGCATCTTGGAGTCCGATGACTTTATGGCGCCCGACGCACTCGAAAAGCTTGTCTCGGCCGCCGATAGCAATAATGCCGACTTTGCGAAGGCGAATTTTGATTTCTACTGGTCTAAGCCCGAGGAGCGCCGTTCGCTGCACGAGATGTTTAAGGCCAAGGACTGCGGCAAGCCGGTGCACCCGAGCGACACGACGCAGTTCTTTAAGCAAAAGCCGTCGATTTGGTCGGCAGTGTACCGTCGCGATTTTCTTGAGCGCAACGGCATTACGTTCCTGCCGACTCCGGGGGCATCCTTTCAGGACACGTCATTCGCCTTTAAGGTGATCGCGTGCGCCGATAAGGCTGTTTACCTGCATGATGCTGTTTTGTCGTATCGACAGGACAACGAGAATTCCTCGGTCAATTCTTCGGCTAAGGTCTTTTGCGTCAATACCGAGTATGCGAGATTGAGCGTTGGATTCGAGAGGATTATGCCCGCGACCACGCAAGCTCGATGTCGCGCGCATGCTCAAGTTCAATCAGCTCATTAAGTACGATTCGTACATGTGGAACTACGTGCGCCTAGCGCCTAAGTTCTATAAGGAGTTCCTGGTTCAGATGGCCAAGGAGTTCCAAGCGGCCTTGGACGCGGGGGAGTTTTCGCTTGACGATCTCAAGCCGTGGAAGCGCGCAAATCTCGCTGCCATCCTCAAAGATCCTGAGGGCTGGGTTGACGAGCATCCGAGTTTTGCGACGGATGGTGCCTTGGGGCGTGCTAAGTATTACGCCTCGGTTGGAGGCCCAGGTGTGGTTGCTGCCTTCCTCATCGAATCGCTGAGGGGGTAGGTCGACATGGGAGAGACTTTGACCCCCAAAGCGACCATTGTCGTTCCCGTCTACAATTCGTCGCGCTCCATTCAGCGATGCCTCGATTCGCTGTTGGTCCAGTCTGAGCGTTCGATTCAGGTTGTCTGCGTCAACGACGGTTCGACTGATGATTCGTTGAACGTGTTGCGCCAGATCGCGCAGGCCGACGATCGCGTACTGGTGATTGACCAGGAAAACGCGGGTGTCTCGTGCGCTCGAAATACCGGTATCGATGCGGCCGAGGGCGAGACTGTCTTCTTTGTGGACGCCGACGATTACATCGATGCCCAGACGGTCGAGCGCGTGCTGCATGCCATGGAGTCGTCAGATGCCGAGGTCGTCGTTTTTGGCGGCGTCTGTGAACCTGCCGATGCCGCCCCCAAACGTGTCCAGCAACTCATGAGCCCCAAAGCTGGTACCTTCGGCGCCCGTGATCCCCAACTGCTGTTCCATTCGAATGCGCAGCCCTATGCCTGCCGTGCGGCTTTTTCGCGCGAGCTGCTCAATCGCGAAGGCATTCGCTTCGCCCCCGGTTTGGCCTTTGGGCGAGGACGTCGTCTTCCAATTTGTGGCTTATGCGCTTGCCCGTAAGACCGTCGTCATGCCGGACAAGTTCTACCACTACGTGATGGAGAGCGAATCGGCGACGCATGAGTTCAACAGTGTCGAGGCTCGCGCCAAAAAGCTCGATGCCCATATGAGAATGCTCGAGGGGGTCTTGGAGGACTGGGCGGGCTACGGTCTTATGGACTGTGTCCCGGCGAGCTGATCACCTGGTTCCTGGACCTTATCGTGTTTGATTTGGCGCGCTTGGATTCCGATGACTTCCATCGCGTGACGGCTCGCGTCAACATGGACCTCACGACGTTTTTGGGAACGGAGTGGGCGGATATGCCTGCTAAGGGCGCCGTTCGCCGTGTTGCCCACAAGCTCGTTGCGGCGACCTCGGGCGTTTCGATGGCAGATGCCACGCTGTTCTATCTTTCGACTCGCGGTCTCAAAGCCTGCCTGGAGCGCTTTGTATAATTCCAAGCGCTGCCGCCCGCCGCAACCCGGCTGCTAAAATAACCCTGTTACACGCTATTCAACAGGAGGTTCTCTTGCAGAACTCTGATACCCCTAAAGTTTCGCTGCTTGTTCCCATTTGCAATGTCGAACGCTACCTGCGCGAGTGCCTCGATTCCGCCGTGGCGCAGACGCTCAAGGACATCGAGATCATCTGCATCAACGACGGTTCCACCGATAGCTCGCCGGATATCATCCGCGAGTACATGGAGCGCGACCCCCGTGTGAAGATGATCGACAAGGCCAACAGCGGCTACGGTGACTCGATGAACCGCGGCCTGGAGATGGCGCGCGGCGAGTACGTGGGCATCCTTGAGTCCGACGACTTTATGTTTGAGGATTCGCTCCAAAAGCTGGTCGCCAAGGCCGATGCTGAGCATGCCGATGTGGTGAAGGGCGACTTTTACCTGTATTGGTCCACGCCCAGCGAGCGCCGTGAGCTGTTTGGGATTATCGACGAGCATATGACGGGCGCCGCGTATCGCCCCGTCGATCGCCCGGGCATCTTCTACCGCAAACCTTCCATTTGGTCGGCTATCTATCGGCGCCAGTTCCTCAACGACAATCAGATTCGGTTCCTTCCCACGCCGGGTGCCTCGTATCAGGACGCAGGCTTTAACTTTAAGGTTTGGGCTTGCGCCGAGCGTGCCGCGTTTATTGCGGACCCCATTTTGTGCTATCGCCAGGATAACGAGAAGAGCTCCGTTAATTCGCCCAACAAGGTGTTTTGCGTATGCGACGAATATGCCGAGATGCAGCGCTTTTTGGATGAGCGTCCCGAGCTCAAGGCTCAGCTCCAGGGGATTTTAATGCGCATGAAGGTCGATACGTATCGTTGGAATGACGAGCGTTTGGTCGATGAGCTGCGCGAGCAGTTTTGGCAGAAGGCCTCGCCCGAGCTCAAGGCCGATTGGGATGCTGGTCGCTTTGATCTGTCGCTGTTCGACCCGCGTGGCGAGACCGACTTGCGCCTGATGGTCAAGTCGCCCCGTGCCTATATCGATTCGCGCTTTGACTTTAAGAAGCCTGGCAAGCTCAATACGTTTAAGCATTACTTTAAGATAGGCGGTCTGCCGCTGGTCTGGCGTGTGCTGACGTATCAGCGCACCTACGGCGACAACCCGCACCCCGATGACGTTCCGGTCGCACGGTAGGAGCACTTGACTATGGCTACCCCCAAGATTTCCGTTGTCGTTCCCATCTATAAAGTGGAGGAGTGCCTGACCTGGTGCCTGGACTCCCTGCTTGCGCAGGACATGCCCGATTGGGAGGGCGTGCTGGTCAACGATGGCTCGCCGGACGGCTCGCGCGATATTGCGGTTGCCTATTGCGAAAAGGACGCGCGCTTTACGCTGGTTGATAAGCCAAACGGGGGCCTGTCGAGTGCACGTAATGCAGGCATCGCCGCGTCCACGGCGCCTATCGTCGCGTTCTTGGATTCCGACGACCGCTTTACGCCCGATGCATGCCGCGTGATCGTCGATGCCTTTGAGCGCGAGGACTGCGACGTTTTGACCTTTGGCGCGAATCCGTATCCGCTCGAGGCGGGGTATCCGTGGCTTAACTATGTGCTGAGCCCGCGCGATGTGTCATTTGAGGGCTATAGCACCGACCTGCTGTTTAAGGAAGCGTCTCGCCCCTTTGCATGGCGCACCGCCTGCAAGCGTGAGTTTTTGCTGGGCAACGGGATCGTGTTCGACGAAACCGTTAAGTATGGCGAGGACCAGGTCTTCGATTTTGCCGTGTACGGTCGTTCGCATAAGACCGCGCTTATCTCGAACAAGCTGTATGACTACCGCGTGGCGCGCAAGGGTTCGCTCATGGACACCATGCGCTACGACGACGAGACACGTCTGCTGGAGCACGTGAAGATTTACTCCGCGGTGCTGGCTGACTGGCAGCGCGACGGTCTCGATGCTCAGCACGCCGATGACCTGGCATATTTCCTGTGCGATCTTGTGCTGTACGATGCGCTCAGGCTTCTGGGTACGGGCTGCGGCAAGGTGTTTGCTGCCGTTGCCACAGCGCTTGCCGGTTCTGCCGTGGGCAACGATGCTGCGCTCGCACAATGCGCTTCTTCTGTTGCTGCTATGGTGCGTGCGGCGCTTACCAGCAAGGCCACCAATGCCCGTGAGTGCAAAAAGCTCATGTTCGATTACGACGTCTTGAGGTTTGGGCGCCTGGGTGCCTGCAAACGCATGGCAGCGAACGCCCTGGGAAAGCGAGAAGTGTAGATGAGTATCAAGCGTTTGGCACTTTGCCGCAGTCAGGGCCGTCTGTTTGTGCTGCTTCGTTTTGCCGGTCAGGATGTCGCCGCGCTTATTGAGCGGGAGGGTTCTCAAGCGTTTGCCCATGCGACGGCGAGTGGTTCTTGTGTGCCGTCGCTGGTGCTCCCGGTCGATCATGGCCGTGTGCTGGCGCTTTGCCCTTCCGTTTCCGATTACGAGCGCGAGCTCGCCATTTTGGTGCTTCCGTTTTTGGATGGCGCGTCGATGGATGTCGTTTTTGCATCCGGTGGCCAAAGGTTGGGCTCTATTCGCCTCGATAGCCGCGTGGCCAAGCTGGAATCCAAGATTAACTACAAAGCAAAGCCTGCGATGTGTGCGCTCGTTCGCGATGCACAGCGCAGCGAGTGCTGCGGTCGCTATGAGATCGATGCCGTTCGTTATTTACCGGCAGACGCCGGCGCGGTGTGGCGCTATGAGGTTACCTGGGCTGGAGACCTCCAGTGCGCACCTGAGCTCCAGATTTTCGATACGCATATGAATGCCATCGATGTCACCGTGCATGTGTTTGAGTCGCAGGTCGATGTTCCTCAGCGCAACGGATGCCGCGTCAATAAAACGTATCTGAGCGTTGAGATGCCTCAGGATATACGAGATTTTGTCGCGATTGTGAGCGATCCCACAGAGCAGATCCAGAGCGGGTTTTGCGCCATGGATGGTCGCCTGTACAACGGCATGCTCGATGACAGTTGGAACCGCATGAAGGACGCGCGTGCAGACGACGCAGCTTATCGACGTTGGTTTGAGCAACATCGCGCAAAGCCGGGCGATTTGGCGTGCCAACGTGTCGCTTCGGCGGCCTTTGCCTATAGGCCGCTCGTGAGCATTGTGGTGCCGTGCTACAAGACTGATCGGGTCTACCTGCGCGAGCTGCTGGACTCGGTGCTAGCCCAGAGCTATGACAACTGGGAATTGCTGCTTATGGACGCCTCGCCCGAATGGGACGCGGTGGCCGACCTTGCGGTGGACGCCAATGACGAGCGCGTTTGTCGCATTGGGCTGCCCGGCAACGGCGGCATCGTGGTCAACACCAACGCGGGTATTGAGCAAGCGACGGGCGACTACATCGCGTTCTTGGACCATGACGACATTCTGGAACCGGACGCGTTATTCCAGTATGTTTCCGCGCTGAACAAGGCTGCCGAGGGCGAGCGTCCCCAGGTCCTGTTCTGCGACGAGGACATGTTCCAGAAAACGGGGGAGTGGGGCCAGCCGGTCTTTAAGACCAAACTCAACGTTGACCTGCTCTATAGCCATAACTGCGTGACGCATTTCCTGATGGTGGAGAAGGCGCTTATTGATCGCATTGGCATGTCCCCAGAAGACGTTGCGGGCGCCCAGGACTACGACCTGACGCTTCGCTGCCTTGCGGCGGGCGCGCGGTTTGAGCATGTTGCGCACGTGCTGTATCACTGGCGCGTTCATCCGGGGTCGACCGCCGATGGCTCTGCCGATAGCAAGCCGTATGCTATTGAAGCCGGGCGCCTTGCGCTGCAGCGTCACTTTAACGAGCTGGGCATTTGCGGAACGGTCGAGGAGACCGAGACGCCGTTTGTCTATCGCATGCGCTATGCGCTGCCGGAGCCTGCGCCGCTGGTGAGCATTGTGATCCCCACCAAGGACCACGTTGAGACGCTCGATGCCTGTGTGATGTCGATTGCCCAGAAGGCCACGTATGCCAACTATGAGATCGTCTTGGTGGAGAACAACAGCGAAGCCCCGGATACGTTTGCGTATTACGAAACCCTGCCGGAACGCGTGGCTTCAGCATCAGGAGGCAAGGGCATCGCGCGCGTTGTGTACTGGCCGGGCGAGTTCAATTACTCTCAGATCATCAATTTTGGTGTGGAGCACGCTAAGGGCGACTACCTGTTGCTGCTCAACAACGATACCGAGGTTATAAGCCCGGACTTTATCGAAGAGATGATGAGCTATCTGCAGCGTCCCGATGCGGGAGTGGTGGGCGCCAAACTCTACTTTGCCGATCATCTGGTGCAGCATGCCGGCATTTTGGTTGGCGTGCGTGGCGCACTTGCCCATGCCAACCAGGACTTCTCGGCAAAGCGCGAGGGCTATCTTGCCCGCGCTGTGCGCCCGGGCAACTTTAGCGCCGTAACGGGTGCCTGCCAGATGGTGCGACGCGACGTATTTGAGCGCGTCGGCGGCTACAACGAGGAATTCGCCGTTGGCTTTAACGACGCAGACTTTTGCCTGCGCGTATGGGAGGCGGGCTACCGCACCATCTTTACGCCCTATGCCGAGCTGTACCACTACGAGTTCACCTCGCGCGGCAGGGAAGAGGCCAACGAGGAAAAGCTGCGCCGTTGGAAACGCGAGCAAGCGCTGTTCATGCAGCGCTGGCCGCAGTTCTTCCTCAACGGCGACCCATGGCTCGGACCAAACCTATCTGCCGATAGTGAGTACTTCTCGCTTTAGCGCGAAGTAATGCCAAGTTCCGGCAAAGTATCCTCAAGAGCTGCAAGGGCGGTGGGGTTCAAGTACTCCTCGTTCAAGCAGCTCTTGTCATATCGAAAACGTGTGTCTCGTGAGCATTCGATGAGTTCTGCAGTAAAGAACTTCTCCCAGCTAAAGAACTTTGAGCTTTCGATATGTTCAGCGGGGTTAAGCAGCATGTCCTTAATGTATTTGCTGTTGAATAATCCCGACTTCAACACGAGCCATTCAAACGATTCCGGTAGGAATAGCTTGATGTTCTTTCGGCGCAATAGAGCAGCTGCTTCCGCAATTTCTGGTCCAAAGGCGGCGCCGTCGGCAATCACGAGGATGTCGTTTTCCGGTGCGTCCATAATGCAGTTGCAAATATTTGATTTTCCTCCCGCGCTGATGTACTTAATGCTGCTCTTTTTGCATAGCAAACTGAAGAATTCGTAGCCCGAATTTGTGTCCTCGACGATGACAAGCTCGGGCCTCTCGCCTCTAAATTCAGTATCATCGTAAATACGATATGTAGAGGTGTAGACACGAGAGTAAACGGGATACTTCGTTGTGGTTCGGTTGGTGTTCTTAAGACCGTAGATTTCATCAACGCTATAGGGCAGTTGGCGCAGTGACTCTCTGGCGACGATTACGTAGTAGTTTGAGCTACGTTTTGCTTCATGGGCAAATTCTCTTGATCGAACAAAAGTATTGCCCTCATCAATAAAAACAATACTGCTGGAAATCTCTTGGAGATCTCTGCGCCAATATTTTCCAGATATTGTTTTACAGGGCACTTTGCAACTTACTGTTACGCCGCTTTGTGCCCCAAGCTCTTCGTGGGCTGCCACCATATCAAGCAGAGTTGTCTTCCCTGTAGCACTGTTTCCTTGGATGATGGTCAGATTTCTATTGATGGTCAGTTTAAACTGAACACGGTTATTTTGAATAATTACCTTGTATGATCCGCGCATCAGGAGTTCTCCCTAAGGCATTTTCCAGCTATGGGGACAAGGTCAAACATCGTGTGAACGACATCGCCTGTGTTCGCAATGACAGCCGTGAATTTGCCGTTTCCAAAATCCATTAAATGGTAGAGATTGATTGCTAAATCCTTTTGCGCGGCGATCCGCAGAATCCAGTAGGCGCAATTATCACCGCAATTTGAGGCGTTATATACGTTCTTCGGCATAAAGTACATAAGCAGCAGTGTTTTGGTGCCGCTGGATAGTTTTTCGGGAGGAATGATACCTAGAATCTTGGTATCGATTGCATTGGGGCCTACCACGGTGCCTTTGTCGATGGATTTTATGACCCTTTGAGCAAAGGCATCTTGAAACCACTGGGGCGAATAGACGTTATCGAAGTAAACCGACGTGTTGTAGATAACGTTTTCCATATCACCATAGTGAATTGTTAGCACGTTAGCTCCTTCGGCTTGCTGATTTGGCATTTAGTGAGATTGATTATATCGCAGCACATGAGGCGGGCGTTATCGGCCCGCGGTAGATGTGATTGATGACCAAGGTTTGAATTTAATTTGACCATGCCCGTGCGTAGCTTGCTTTAGTGGCTTGAGTTATAGATAATAATCTTGAGCTAAGCTCCGTGTGGCGGCACGTAAAAGCTGTACTGTGCTTGGGCAGGTAAAAAGTCCAAGACGATTAGATATCCGAGAGGATATCGAGCCCGCACCGGGGAGATAAGGTGAGTCCGCGCCGGGGACTATAATTCCGGCGACAACTAGGTTTCCGTGAGGATGCCGCGGCTGACAGCCAGCAGAAAACCGCCTCTTTGATTATCAGCCGGGGTTATCCCGGCTTTTTTGATTGGGGCAGTATGGGTAGGGCTGAAGATCGGAAGGCGATAGTTGCGGAAATTAATCAGGCAGCAAAACTTTATCGCGGTTTTCTTGTCGGAAAGTCATTCATGTACGTTTTCGATGACAGGTATATCGAAGTTATTTATAAGGCCGAAAATTTCAAGCATTTAACTGGCGTAGATAGTCATTTGTAGGCAGTTTTTCAAATTGGCATCCAGAGGAAAACTTGCTGCGTCGCAGATCGACTTTTCGAATCGCCATCCCTACGCTCTGTGTCGCAGAAAAGTCAACCATATTGTTCAGCTTGCCTCTTTTGCAACCTCCGCGTGCTTTATGCTCGAAGACATATCAACAAAATCGCAGTGCTATAAGTTTGGAACAACAGACTTGAACTTTTCCTTACTCATGAACTATAGGGGCGGTTGTTATATTGCTGAATCTTTAAGGGACGAAGATTGTTTTTCAAAGGCCCACGATGTGCATCTGGTCACTCATATCTTTTCGAGACAGAACGATAAGAAGCTATATGATTCTCTCTTGTTTAAAGATGGTGATTTCGATGATTCCCAGCTTCCAAGAACTATTAGGTCTCTCCTAGATTCCTCTCTTCTTGCTCATTAGAAGATTCAAAGACGCGTGCGAGCGCCCATACACTCTCACCGCTTGCCGCATGCTTAAACGATTTACGTCGACTTTTCGGTGACGCATAATTTCTTTCGCAAATTGACAACCGCATAGCGGAACACGGCCCGCGCCCCCGTCATATGATTTCTAGCGGCTAAACAACAAATCAACGACGAAAGGGGCACGGGCCGTGTCTGCGAACATCGTAACAGTCGACGAGGAGTCGCTGCGCAAGGACATAAAGAATCTGGTGAGGAA
>ENA-OQMZ01000228-OQMZ01000228.1-human-gut-metagenome-genome-assembly--contig:-NODE-228-length-24280-cov-1.539436_pt1 | contig 24280 bp, 34 predicted proteins | sample MGYA00242621_ERZ504862 | MGnify/ENA primary metagenome ERZ504862 (study PRJEB26092, sample SAMD00036393) | human gut metagenome | host: Homo sapiens | study: EMG produced TPA metagenomics assembly of...
CAAAGACTCTCATTATGTTCTTGCCATCGTTTCGAAAGCGGATGCAAAGGTAAGAGATTTTATCGTAATCACCAAATGTTTTCGAAAGTTTTTTTGAAAAAGTTTTTTTCGAAACTTCCATAAAAGGCGGGACGTCCATCCTCCCCACGTCTTATCCGTTCTCGCTCCCTTAGCCCCGCTAAGGTAAGATACTGGGTGCAGACACTGTCAAGGAAAACTCTCCTACGTTTGTTTCACCAAGTCAGTCACACACTGTCTGAAGTGCCGCATCTCTCTCGATTGCGGATGCAAAGGTAGACCTTTTAACGATTACCAGCAAACATACGAAGGAAAAATTATACGGATTTTCTGAAACTTTTTTTGTAATACTCTGAATAACAGATGTGTTACAAAGCATGTTTTTATAGCGGAGGACACGGGAGGAAAAAGACACACACATTATAATATTCGCACGCGCGTATAGGGACGGAAAAAGGAAGGGACCCATACGAAAACAGCAGACGGAAAACAAGGAAAGACGGAAAAGAAGCAAGCCCGAAGAAAAACCGGACAGGTTACGAAACACAAACCACAGAGCTCTCAAAAATGCTGACTCTGCAAACACTTGGGAAAAACTTTAGGAGAAAAAATGCCGAGAAGAAAAAAAATCATTTTCTTACATCTCGACGGTTGTTCGGAAACACCATCAACTTCAAGAACCAATACTTACACCCAGACAAAAGCAAAAAACATCTACTTTATCCATCAAGCTACACATATTCCAATCCACAAATAAAAGACAACCTGTTCTATTTAAAGAAGAAAAGTTTCAGTAGATTTGCACTATATAAAGATATACAATGAAGAAAATAATTATCGCCATCGATTCATTCAAAGGCTGTCTAACTTCAGCAGAAGCAGGAAAAGCTGCCGAAAAAGGTATCAAAAGCATAAATCCTTTCTGCCACACTTCAGTTATTCCCATCGCTGATGCGGTGAAGGTTTACTGGACGTACTCATCACAGCCACTAAAGGGAAATATATAACCTTATCGGCACATGGACCGCTAATGAAAATGGCAAAAACACATTACGGTCTGTCCGGCAATGGCAGAACAGCTATTATAGAAATGGCTGCCATCAGCGGACTACCTCTCGTACCTATTGAACAAAGAAATCCTATGCTGACAACAACCTTTGGTACAGGAGAATTGATAAAAGACGCATTAAACAAAGGATGCAGAAATTTTATAATCGGTATTGGCGGAAGCGCGACTAATGACGCAGGATTAGGAATGCTACAGGCACTAGGTTTCCGCTTTCTAGACAAATCAGGCATACCTTAGGTACAGGAGGCCAAATAATGGAAGCCGTGGCAAACATAGACACATCCGGTATTCATCCCGCATTAAGAGAAACACACTTCATGGTAGCATGTGATGTAGCCAACCCTTTCTACGGCCCTGACGGAGCGGCATATATCTTTGCACAACAAAAAGGAGCCGATTCAAATATGGTGCAAAGACTGGATGAAGGCATGCAATCATTAGCCGAAGTTATAAAGAAAACGACAGGAAAAGATATCACGAACTACCCCGGTGCAGGTGCAGCCGGAGGCATGGGTGGTGGACTACTGGCTTTTTTTAACGCAGAGCTAAAACCGGGAACAGAATTATTATTGAAAGCCATCGACTTCTCCGAAAAAATAAAAGGAGCAGACCTCATTATTACGGGCGAGGGAAAAGCAGACCAGCAGACAGCTATGGGAAAAGTACCATACGGAATACTAAAGGAAGCACAAAAAGAACATATTCCCGTTATTGTACTGGCAGGCAGTATAGAAAACCTGCCGGAATTAAACAAAGCGGGATTCAAAGGTATATTCTCTATAGCCCCCGGCCCCCATCCACCTCGGAGAAGGCAATGGAACCGGAAGTTTGCTAAAGAAAATATCACCCGGCTGGTTTCCCAACTCTATTCAGTTATAACTAGCTTCGGCTAATTTGCAAGCCTTTGTCGGACAAAGCCATATCAACGAAACGGGCACAACTGTTGGGTGGGTTCTGAGTAAGAATACTTCGAATACGTATAGCAGCCTCAGGATCTTTAGCCACCATATAAAGATAGCCGCCTCCCCCCGCACCTGGCAATTTATATCCCAGGCAATAATCATCAATCCGGCGAATGATAGTCTCAACTGCCTCGGGATTAGTGCCGGGATCCAACGCTTGGTTCAGCTTCCAGCTTTTACCAACCAAACGCCCCATTTCATCGAAATTCCCACGCTGAATGGCTTCGTACAAGTCAAGAGCATGCCCCTTCATACCGCCAAGTATAGACAAATGCTCTGTGGAGTTGAGGAACATGCTACGCACGATTTCAGCTAAAATTCCTTTGGCTGTACGGGTAATTCCCGTGTAATAAAGCAAATGGCACTTCTGATATTCGCCACCTGTAAACAAATAATCGGGCAACCAGCGCACTAACGGACTCTGATCCATACCTGCATGAGTCTGCAATAATTTCACTCCACGAAGCACACCTCCGTATTGATCTTGCCACCCCCCTCCGGTAGTCAGTAACTGTTCCAAAATAAGCGTACGGTTACATATCTCGTTCTTATCCCAGTTCAGTCCGCAAAAATCAGAGATTGCCCCCAGCACAGTTGATGCAAGAATAGAACTTGTACCCAGACCGGAGCCCGCAGGAATCGCAGAAAGCAGAGTGATTTCCATTCCGGAGCCAAACGCCTTCAACTGCTCTTCCAATGAAACATACGATTCGGTGGAAAAGCCCGGCTGGAAACCTGCCAGCACCAATGCCGCTTTAGGTATAGAGAATGGGGATCCCACTTGCATGAAATCCCTTACCTCCCCGTAAGTTGTAACCACTTCCATAGCGCCTAAGTCTATAGAACGAAGAATTATCTTATACTCCCGACAGGTTTCACGTAAACTTGTAGAGGAGGCTGCCCGTTCAACTCAATAGCAATATTCACCACATTCCCCCCTTCATTCAAGCAATAAGGTGGAGTATCCGTCCATCCGCCGGCCAGATCAATACGGACCGGACTACGCCCCCAGACAATCTGATCGGAGTACACTGACAAATGCGGTTGCTGCCTCTTGGCTAAAGCCGAAGCAGTAAGTCCGTCGCGCATCAAACGAAAAGCCTCATTCTCATATTCCCGATAAGCCAGCCCCTTAAGCTGCTGCACCCGGGCACGGAACATATTATCACTGATACGTGTCATCAGCGGAGCCGATTCTGATAAAGGCTCAGGCAACGACAGATCATACCGAGCAAATTCTCCAGCAGCATTCTCCAAATTTAGCTGATAAAAGACACTTCGATCATAATTATGCGCCAATGCCGGCCAATTCTTTATCCGGAAAGCTTCACGCTGTTCTGCCAGACGATAAAGATTAGAATAAGCAGATATATCATCGGCAGATAACTTACGACAGCGTTGCCATATTTCTTTTCCTTGCTGTAATGCCGGTTCAGAGACCATCCAGCGCATAACTGCTCCCAATTCCTCTACAGATGAGCAAACCGGAAACAAACGCGCGGCCTGCAAGTCGTGACCGTTTTCTATTTCTTCCACCGAAATGCCGCGTACAGCACACCACTCACCTACAGACATTCCTTGATAATATGTTTCTTCCTTGGCCAAAGATCCCTTGAAAGTATCATTGAAGCCGTATGGACGCGCTACATAGCCAGATTCTCCAAAAGGAACCACATCAATACACACACCGGACGGAACCTCCAGGTTCCAATTATTAGCGGGAACCCCTGTTATGATGGTCTGGTGATGGATATTCCATCCTGCTCCTACATAACTGTTCTCTATCCATATTTCCGAATTTTGTGAGGTAAGTTGATAACCTACCTCAGCATTTTGAACAAACATGGCCGGATGCGGTTTTACCTTCTTGTGCATAATCTCCCGCTGGTCGTTTACCAGATTTTGTACTGCCAATGTAGAAGAAATAAGTTCACGACTGGTTCCGTAATGATAAAACTCCCCTCCGGGCAACGGCAGAATAGCCACACTCAGCTTGTTAAGTTCATCGTCCATCATACGCGGGTGCTCTCCCAATGTAAGTCCGAAATCAGAATACATGTCATAATAAGAGAGTTTTCCTTCCTTATAAGATCGTTTTACCAACAGACTAACCGCACGGTCACTTAACAGCCAAATTCCGATATCCATCAGAAAAAGATGGGTTTGCATTAATTTCCCCAATTCCTCCACCGAAGGTTTTTGAAGCATGAAATCAAGCTTATCGGGAGTAGCCCGTGAAGAAACAAAAACACCATGGTTTTTTGCCAGATTAGGATCTACCCATAAACCGTAACACACCACATCCGCATCAGGAATAGTCTGAAGCGGTTGGCCCGCACGGATATAAACATCTCCACTTGCAATCAATGTATGAAGAGAAGACGGAGCTTTCTCCATGATTTGTTCATATAAAGGGAGCTGGAGGGAAAGCAGATTTTGTGACAGCCGTTGTCCTCTGGCCCACCGGAATACAGGAATGGGAGTAAGAATTTTGCCGGATGGCGCATATCCGGGCAAACGACGACTCTGCCCGCCTGCATGAAGTAAAATACGTTTTTCTTTTCCCAGCCAAGTAAGAAAATCGCTGTCAGGAGCTACTTTCTGACAACAAGCCTCCAACAGCCATGCAGTCCCCCCGCCTGATCCTAGCTTACTACCTATAGGATCGGAAGTACAAAACCACTCTGTCTGGTCCGCTTTCTCTATATCATGAAAACATTCCACCAGATTAGGGGGAAGTGATAATAATTTTTTCATAGCACATCTTTGTTTTTATTGCACACAAAGATGCTTATTTTCCCCTAATAAGCCAAAAGATAAGACATGAATTTTAATCAGTAAATTCAAAAACACGCTCATCCAATGACTTCACTTCCTTAAAGCCCGGTTGTGCAACAGGCACACCGAATGGCATCTGCGCTATCAATTTCCAGTCATCAGACAAATTCCAAACTTACGTACTTCATCATCAATCAGCGGATTATAATGTTGCAAAGACGCCCCCATTCCTGCATCTTCCAGCATGGTCCAGACTGCCAACTGATGCATAGCATCGGTCTGCTCTGCCAGATAGGGAAATTATCTTTATAAGTGGGGAAACTTTCCTGCAAAGAGCGAACGATAGCCATATCTTCAAAATAGAGAATAGTACCATATCCACAAGCGAAACAGCCATCAATCTTTTCTTCGGTCTTGCCAAATACCTCAGCCGGAACTCGCTTACGCAAGACATTTTTTACAATGTTCCACAACTTTTCATGCGCCTTACCTGTTAATAACACAACACGAGTGGTTTGAGAATTGAAAGCTGAGGGGACAAATTCTACAGCAAAACAAATTAAATCTCTTATTTCTTTATCAGACAATGTCGATTTGTTTTGGATCCGATAAAATGTACGACGGGCTTTCAGAGCTCCTTAAAACTTTTTGTCATATAAAACAACGTATTTATGGGTTATTATAAATGAAGAACAAACAGGTAACAAAAGAAGTTCACTTTTTTTGCTTTTTTCAATGCAATAACCTATTTTTGTTAGCTAATTATTAACATTAAAAACAACACATTCAATGAAAGATTTTCTAAAATTTACGTTTGCCAGCGTCATCGGCGTCATTCTGGCAGGCGTAGTGTTCACTATACTAGGGATTATCACTCTGGTTGGCATAGTCGCCTCATCGGATACTGAAACGGTGGTGAAAGACAACTCTATCTTCGTACTCGACTTTAAAGGCAGTTTGTCCGAACGTGTACAGGAAAACCCACTCCAACAACTTTGGGAGAAGAATTTGAAGCATACGGTTTGGATGACATTCTAGCTTCTATCAAAGAAGGCAAAAGACAATGACAAAATCAAGGTATTTATATCCAACCTTCTTATCTGGAAGCATCATACGCTTCCTTAGAGGAAATACGCAATGCATTACTGGATTTCAAAGAAAGCGGCAAATTCATCGTTGCTTATGCAGACCAATATGCACAGGGGATGTATTATCTTTCCAGCGTGGCCGATAAAATAATTATCAATCCGCAAGGAAGTATTGGATGGCACGGAGCAGGCATGCAACCTGTTTTCTTCAAAAATCTGGTTTCCAAACTAGGACTGGAAGTACAGGTATTCAGAGTGGGTACTTACAAATCAGCCGTGGAACCGTTTATTGCTACAGAAATGAGTCCGGCCAACCGCGAACAGATGACCGAATGTCTAGAATCTGTCTGGCATCGTATTCTTGCAGATGTATCCGACTCACGACGCATCCCGACAGATACTCTGAATGCTTATGCTGACCGATATATGGATTTTTGTCAGGCAGAAGAATATATTCAATGCAAACTGGCAGATACCCTGATGTATAAAGATGAGGTTATTTCCTATCTGAAACAATTAAGCGGTCGTGACGAAAACGACAAACTAAACAGTCTTTTCATAGAAGACATGATAAACGTCAAGAAAAATGTGCCCAAAGACAAAAGTGGAAATATAATAGCCGTATATTATGCATACGGCGAGATCCTGGATGCTCCCGGCAGTTCCACAGAAGATTGTATTGATGTACAAAAGATGTGTAAAGACCTGCGCAAATTACGTGATAACGATGACGTAAAAGCTGTTGTATTACGCGTCAACTCACCGGGTGGCAGCGCATACGGTTCAGATCAAATATGGCGTGAAGTAGTAAGACTGAAAGAGAAAAAACCGGTAATCGTTTCTATGGGAGATTATGCTGCATCAGGAGGCTATTACATTTCCTGCGCTGCAAACCGCATTTTCGCTGACCCGACTACGCTGACTGGTTCTATCGGCATATTCGGCATGATGTATTCAGGTGAGAAACTGTTTACTGAAACTTTAGGACTAAATTTTGATGTAGTGAAAACTAATAAAATGGCTGATTTGGGTGCCAGCCTAGGTCCGGTTCTCACCCGCCCGCTAAATGCATCAGAACAAGAATTAATGCAGAACTATGTCAACCGAGGATACAGCTGTTCGTAAACCTGTTGCGCTTGAAGGTAAGAAAAATGTCAATCAGAGGCTATTGAAAAAGATTGCTGAAGGCCGTGTATGGACCGGTGCCATGGCAAAAAGACCTTGGTCTGGTAGACGAGCTGGGAGGTATAGACAAAGCATTGAATGCCGCCGCCACCCAAGCCGGTATCGAAAATTACAGTATTATCGGCTATCCTGAAAAAGAAAATATTTTCGCAAGCCTGCTGGGAAATCAGAAAAAACATTATATAAACAGCGAAATTAAAGAATATTTGGGAAGCTATTATAACAGCTTCAAGGCGCTGGAGAACATAAAAGACGCCAACTGTATACAGCACGTATGCCGTTTGACCCTAATATCCAATAAATTGCACATGGAAGGTAATCTTATCAAGAATAAACAAGTGGCTATATCCGGTTTCATGGATTTATGGGACCGGTGTATGGCTGCGTAATAAATTGTTTGACTGGGGAATATACAAAGAACGTAAGTTTGATATCCCGGTCATCTCGGTAGGCAACATCACCGTAGGCGGAACCGGAAAGACCCCCCATACAGAATACCTGATAAGATTATTGCAGAAAGATTACAAAGTAGCCGTACTAAGCCGCGGCTACAAACGCAAATCCAAAGGCTTTGTACTTGCCAGACCGGATACGTCCGTACAGATGATAGGTGACGAACCTTTCCAAATGAAACAGAAGTTTCCGGATATCCATATGGCAGTAGACCGGGACCGTTGTCATGGCATAGAGCAGTTATGCAATAGTCACATCGCCCCTGGAACAGAAGTGATTATTTTGGATGATGCTTTCCAGCACCGATATGTAAAGCCCGGAATAAACATCTTATTAGTAGATTACCACCGACTGATTTGCGAAGACACCTTGCTGCCTGCCGGACGAATGCGCGAACCTGAAAACGGAAAAAGCCGGGCACATATTGTTATTGTCACTAAATGTCCTAAGGACATCACCCCTATGGATTTAAGAGTCTTAAGCAAGCAAATGGAACTTTACCCCTATCAGCAGCTCTACTTCACAACATAGCATACGGCAAGTTGCATCCGTTGTTTACAGCAGGGAATGCAGTTTCATTAAAAGAGATAGAAAAAGACAAGCATATCCTATTGGTGACAGGCATAGCCTCCCCAGCAAAACTCATTCAAGATTTATCACCATACAATGAGCACATTGAGTCACTGGCTTTCAGTGACCACCATGACTTTACAGCAAGAGATATGGAACTGATAAAGAAGCGTTTCATGAAACTTCCGGAAGGTAAACGCATGATTATCACCACTGAAAAAGACTCTGTACGACTAGCAGCCCATCCACTGATGGACGAAATGCTGAAACCTTATATATATATGCTGCCCATTGAGGTAGCCTTTTTACAAGACCAACAAGAACTGTTTAACTCAAATATAACCGACTATGTTAGAAAAAATTCAAGAAACAGCAACTTTTCTTAGAGAAAAGATGCATACCAGTCCCGAAACTGCTATTATATTAGGTACCGGCTTAGGAAGCCTGGTACACGAAATTACCGATAAATACGAGATCAGTTACAAAGATATCCCTAATTTCCCTGTTTCAACCGTAGAGGGACATAGCGGTAAATTGATTTTCGGCAAATTAGGTAATAAAGACATCATGGCTATGCAAGGACGTTTCCACTTCTATGAAGGATACTCCATGAAAGAAGTTACTTCCCCGTACGGGTGATGCGTGAATTAGGCATCAAAACATTGTTCGTATCCAATGCAGCTGGAGGTACGAATGCAGACTTTGAAATTGGTGATCTGATGATTATCAGAGATCATATCAACTTTTTTCCCGAACACCCGTTGCACGGCAAGAACATTGAATACGGCCCCCGTTTCCCGGATATGAGTGAAGCCTACTCCAAAGAACTGATAGACAAAGCACTGGAGATCGCTAAAGAAAAAGGTAATCAAAGTACAACAAGGAGTATATATCGGTACACAGGGACCCACCTTCGAAACTCCGGCAGAATACAAGATGTTCCACATTCTTGGAGCTGACGCCGTAGGTATGTCTACCGTTCCTGAAGTTATTGTAGCAAACCATTGTGGCATCAAAGTGTTTGGAGTATCGGTTATCACGACCTAGGCGTGGAGGGAAAAATTGTGGAAGTTTCACACGAAGAGGTTCAGAAAGCGGCAGATGAAGCGCAACCGCGCATGACTACCATTATGCGTGAAATGATTAATCGAATTTAAGAACATGCAGGAAATAAACAGAACAGAAATAGCGACCTTAGGTGAGTTCGGCCTCATTAAACATCTAACGAAGGATATCGAGTTAAAAAATCCGGAAACCCAATATGGTGTGGGAGACGATGCAGCCGTATTGGAATTTAAAGATAAAGAGGTATTGGTAACCACAGACTTACTGATGGAAGGGGTACATTTTGATTTGGTTTATACCCCATTGAAACATTTGGGATATAAATCGGCCATCGTAAACTTCTCGGACATTTATGCTATGAATGGTACTCCAAAACAAATCACAGTTTCTATCGCACTGTCCAAACGCTTTTGTATTGAAGATTTAGAACAGTTCTATGATGGGCTAAAACTGGCTTGTGAACTACACCATGTAGATATTGTGGGTGGAGATACAACTTCATCCGTAACCGGGCTCGCCATCAGTATTACTTGCATAGGTGAAGCGGACAAGGACAAAGTAGTTTATCGCAACGGCGCACAAGATACAGACTTGATTTGTGTCAGCGGTGACTTGGGAGGAGCTATATGGGACTTCAACTTCTAGAGCGTGAAAAGGCTGTTTTCCAAGGAGCAAAAGAAGCAAATCCGGATTTTCCGGAAAAGAATATATTTTGGAACGTCAGTTAAAGCCTGAAGCACGTAAGGATATCATTGAGAAACTGGCTAAAGCGGGAATCAGGCCCACCGCTATGATGGATATTTCCGACGGCCTTTCTTCGGAACTGCTACATATATGCTCACAAAGCGATACCGGCTGTCGCGTTTACGAGGAAAGAATTCCCATTGATTACCAAACGGCTGTAATGGCGGAAGAGCTGAATATGAATGTGACAACATGTGCTTTAAATGGTGGTGAGGACTATGAGCTATTATTTACTGTACCTTTAACAGAGCATGAACGAGTTTCGGCTATAGAGGGTATAAAAGTGATTGGTCACATCACCAAACCGGAGCTGGGATGTGCCTGATTACCCGTGACGGACAAGAGTTTGAGCTGAAAGCGCAAGGTTGGAATCCACTAAAAGAAAAATAATTTTAATTAAACAACACTGATAATAAGCATCTTATGCTTTTATCAGTGTTTTTTTTAGAAATAGTTTGCAGTTTAAAAAAGTTTCACTACCTTTGCAACCGCAAACAAGAAACAATGGTGCCATAGCTCAGTTGGTAGAGCAAAGGACTGAAAATCCTTGTGTCCCCGGTTCGATTCCTGGTGGCACCACTTTGAAGAAAAGCAAAAGCAGTAAAATCCTGATTTCCAAACGAAATCGGGATTTTTGTTTTTCGCAGGGACGCAAAAAACGGCAGAATGTTACCGTTTCCGGTGTTCCAATCGGTGGAGCAAGAAAGGTGGAACGCGAATCTCCACCGAACAAGATTATTTCTCTCTGATTTGCAATATTTTGCGTATCAAGAAAGCGTGTATGGTTTCCTACTTTTGTCCAACGAAAAAACTGTAGGAACATGAAACGAAACTCATTCAATGTGCTTTTCTTCATCAAGAAAGCCAAACTGCTGAAAAACGGGGGAAGCCTCCGTGTGTATGCGCATCACCGTGAATGGTGCGCGAGTGGAAAACAACATCCGCATGAGCATTGAGCCTGCCCTGTGGAATCAAGCGAAGGAGTGCGCCAAAGGCAAGAGCCGCAAGGCTTGTGAACTCAATCTCTACATCGAGCAAGCCAAAATCAAGTTGCGCAAGCTGTTCGATGAACTGGAAGAGAGGAACCACTCCATCACAGCCAGAATCTTGCAAGAAAAGTTCTTTGGAGCTAACGAAGAAGTGAAGGAAGTCCGCACACTCATCCAAACCATACAGGAGCATAACGACCAATGCCGTGAACTTGTGGGCAAGGACTATGCGCTGATTACTGTCCGCCGTTATGAAAGCTGCAAACGCTATCTAGCATGAACTTATCAAACTGAAATATGACAAGGAGGATTTGCCCTTGTCGGAAATCAATGGTGAACTAGTACGTGCTTTTGAATTTTATCTCAAGACGGAAAAGGAGTGCCAACAAAATACGGTCATCCGTTATATGAAGTGCCTGAAGAAGATAACCAATCTCGCACTTGCCAACGAATGGATAACCAAAGACCCGTTTATCGGTATCAAGTTCCACGAGAAGGAAGTTATCCGTGAGTTCCTAACTATGGATGAGCTGCTCACAATCTACAACAAGGAGTTTTCTTTGGACAGGATTACGGTTGTGCGTGATGTCTTCACCTTTGCTGCGTTCACTGGGTTGGCGTTCATTGATGTACAGCAGCTATCTGCCGAACATATCGTTCAAGACAACAACGGCAATTATTGGATTCGCAAGCCTCGCCAAAAGACGAAGAATATGTGCAACATCCCTTTGCTCGATATTCCGATGCAGATTTTGGAGAAATACAAAAGCCATCCTACTTGCCAAAAGAAAAATGTATTGCTCCCTGTCCCCTGCAATCAGAAGATGAACAGCTACCTGAAAGAGATAGCCGATTTGTGTGGCATATCAAAGTGCTTGACCACGCACACAGCCCGGCACTCGTATGCGACCTCTGTGTGCCTCGCCAATGGTGTAAGCATTGAGAATGTGGCGAAAATGCTCGGTCATTCCAACATAAAAATGACGCAGCACTATGCCCGTGTGCTGGATTCTTCCATCTTCAAAGATATGATGAATGTGAAAAGTGCCTTATCAAAAAATCTTTGATTATGAACAGAGGAATAATAACAATCAGTGAAACGGGCGTAGTTATAGTGCCGACTGCCCCTATATGGATGACAAAGTTTGAGATAGCCGACATGTTCGGGGTATTCTCGTACGACATCCGCAAGGCGATACGAGCAATCTACAAGAACAAGGAACTGAATGAAGCCGAAACAATGCGATATATCAGGCAACCCGATGGTATCAGTTATGATGTGTATAATTTTGAAATGATTATAGCCATCGCTTTCAAAATATGTAGCAAAGGGACCCTTTTGTTCAGGCGGTTCGTAATAAATGAAATCTGCGCCACCAAGAAAGGGAATCCGGTCACATTGTTTGTTTCCTATGGCAAGGGCAGCAACCTATGGTATAATTGAGGTTCATCCGTCAGCCACCTGTTCCCGATGCCCGGATGCAAAGGTAGCATGTGGCTTTGAGGGCATTGGCAAGGTCGGGCGGCAGAGCGTTTCGGCAGAATCTTCCTCAAACGGGTTTGAGCGTATTCAGCCCGAAAACCTTGCCACTGCCAGCCACACGCATTCGAGGCATCCGGCAACGGAAACAAGCGACTGGCGGGAAATCAGAAGAAATATAGGAACGGCTTACAGACGAAGATAAACATTGATGCTTCATCCGTAAGCCGTTCCTTTTCTTTTTATCGAAGTTCTATTGCTGCCGCAAACATAGGGGCAGACGGTCAACTGCGCTCCTTCAAGAAAATCAAGTTGCCGCCTGTCGATAGGCGGTGCGGTAACTTTCAGTCAACATCCTTTCGATGTCGGATTCACGGTAGAGGATTTTGCCGCCCAACTGGATATAGGCTATCCGTCCCTCATTACGGTAGTCCTGAAGTGTCCGGCGGCTCACCTTCAACCGTGCCGACACCTCCTTGTCGGTAAAGAAACGCTCTCCATCCAATGTCGGGCGGTAGTTGGCTGTCAGATGCTCTACGTTGTCCAGCAGGCGGTCGAGGCTGCCCATGAAGTGGATTATCCACTCGTTGTCTTTGTTAATCAGTTTGTTCATGTTACTCTGGATTTAGTGGAATTATTGTTATTACTCTATTCGGTTATCAGATTGTCCTGCCTTTGAACCTCGCTTCCATTCGCCTGGCCTCCACGATGGAGACGATGCGCTGCACATCTTCGACGGTAGTACGTCTTGTGGTTGATTTGGCTGTATGATAGCGTTCCGTTGTCACGCAAGGTCTGCAACGTGCGTGGGCTGATGTTGAGCATCTGGCACACATCCTGATTGTCCATCCACTCGCTCATTCTCTTTTCTCCGTGCCGATGGCAGATGGCATCCATACGGCTGACGAAACGGTCGAACTTGGCGACCAGTTCCTCGAAGGTTTTTCTTTCGATTGCTACGATTTCCATATTGTCTTTCTTTTAGTTATTACTGTTTCTTCTGCTGCAAAGGAATACATAATTTACTGTCCTGCAATGGATTTTCCGAAAGTGGCAGCGTGTTGCGTCAATAGGTAATCTTTGTCCGGGTTGCCGCTTTGTTGATTGTCCGTAAACAAGGCTCCTACCGTAATTTCTGCCATGCCATTTTGGACGGGTGTTATTCCTTTTGCCGCAAAGAAATACATATTCCTTTACCTGACAATGGCTTTTACTATTACTGGCAGCATGTGGCACAGGGTGGTAGCGGTTGGCATGGGCTGGAGGCTGTGGTTATTCTCTTATTTCTAAAAAATAGGAAGTTGGCAAGGGCAAAAATAAGGGCTTAATTCAAATTCGCTTGCGATTGAGCCTTTGCCTCTCAGACATATACATCCGGCAAAACGGTGAAGTCCACACCGCTTTGTCAACCGCCATAAAGCAGAATCACACAAAATTGCCTAAGAGAATCCAAGTGCTTGACTGACTGCACTGGAGCATCTTACTTGCTCCCGATAATCGGTCGAGGCACTGACCAAGACCACATTCAATAACTTAATCTATTTATTTTTTACAATGAAGAGAGAACCAAACATTACAGAGCAGCAGGCTCGTGAAATCGTGGAAAAAATGGGACGCAGGGAATCCTACACTCCCAAGTCAATGGATGACCTCTACAGGCGTATCGGTCTGGAACCGGATGAGCCGGGGCAGCCCGGCAATACCGTCACGGAGGAAACAGAGACCGCTATGACGGATGAACCGTCTGGTGTGGTGGTCGAGGAGGCGGCAATACCGCAGAAGCGCGTCAGCAGCAAGCAGCGCAGATTGTCGTTGGAGGACTACCGCGCCACCTATCTCCAAGTCCCAAAGATTATCAACCGCAAGCCCGTGTTCGTCAGTGAGACGGTGCGTGACGAACTTGACAGGGTTGTCCGCTACCTAGGAGGAAGGGGCATGAGTGCATCGGGATTGATAGAGAACCTTGTCCGCTTGCATCTCGATGCCTATCGGGATGACATTGAGCAGTGGCGCAAACTCTAATGGGATTACGGAAGTCAGTTAGGTCGGTGGATATACTTCACCGGCTTAACCGATACCCTAGATGAGTTATTACACTCGGAAACAAATCCGACAGGCGGAGGATTTTTGTGTCTTCAAAGACACAGCAAGATATGTTTTCAGTTACCCGAATAATTCTAAGTAACTGAAAACACCTTCACCGCCGTGGGCAGAATTATCCTCCGCAGTCGGATAATTTCGGGATTCCTTAATCAAAGATTAAACAATGGACAAGCCATAAAATTAAAAGAATAAGAAGAATGAAAAAGAAGAGCAAGTATGGGAGAAATCCCAAATTGAATCCGAAGACGCACTGCGTAATGGTGCGCTTCGACGATGTGGAATGGAACAGGTTCCTGACGATGTACGAGGAATCGAACGTGTATGCGAAAGCCGTCTTTCTGAAGGCGCACTTCTTCGGGCAGAAGTTCAAGGTGCTGAAAGTGGACAAGACGCTGGTGGACTACTACACCAAACTGTCGGACTTCCACGCCCAATTCCGTGCCATCGGTACGAACTACAATCAGGTCGTTAAAGAGTTGCGCATCCACTTTTCGGAGAAGAAGGCGATGGCGTTGCTCTACAAGTTGGAGAAACATACCATCGACCTTGTGAAACTGAGCCGGGAGATCGTGGAGCTTTCAAGGGAGATGTATGCCAAGTGGGAACAACAGAAGGAATAATTCTGTTACATACCCAAGATACACATTACAGATACGTAATTCGGTAAATGAACGCATTTTTACTGACAATTTCATTGTCAATCATGTTGTAATCGTGCATTCGGAACTTTAGGACAAAGATAAGTATCACTTGACAAACTTGAAAACTAAATTCTTATAATTGAAACGACTGTATCATTTATGATGGTGCAGTCGTTTTATATTCAAGAGGATAAATGGTTGCAACTGTTCACTTAGCTATCAATATGAAATTACTATCTTTGTAAAATGATTCAAGAGAAGTTCAAATTTTACAAGCCATGTAAGTTGCTGCAACCTTATATAAGATATTATTGGGTATTCAAGAGCAATCGACCGCTGGATGCCTTTACTTATCCTATCGGTTGCCCTCAAATCATTTTCCATAAGCAAGCACCGTTATATATCCCTGAACTGAATGTTACACAAGACAAACTGACTGTCAGCGGACAAGTTAATTTTTTCATCCCATTTGTATGCTGACGGCAATACAGAAATGATAGTGGTTGTATTCCACCCTCACGCTATGAGTATGTTTCTGAACATACCGACTTCACTTTTTTATAATCAAGAAGTGTCCGGTTACAGCCTTGAAAACAAAAGTTTGAATGAACTGGCTACACGAATATTCGACTGTGAGAATAATTCTATTTGCATAAGCTATGTAGAAAAATGGCTGGTGTCACAAATTGCCGATAATTTAGCTGATACCACACACAGAATTAAAAGAATAGATGCCGCCATACAGCGAATATATATCACTCCGCAAATCTCTGTAAACGAATTATCTTCATTGCCAGCCTAAGTAAAAAACAGTTTGAGCGGTTGTTTCATTCATTTGTAGGCATCAATCCCAAAGAATATACCCGTATCGTCCGCTTCCAAAAGGCTTTGGCGCAGATGCAGCATCAAGCGGGTAAAGAAATCAACCAGGCACAAATAGCATACACCAGCGGTTATGCTGACCAGTCGCACTTTATCCGAGAGTTCAAGAAGTTCTGCGGATATACGCCCATGTCTTTGCTGAAAATATCAAATCCATATTCCGATTTGTTCACCAATCCCGTATAAATGTCCCGTTTGTTCTATCCGGGTTCAAACGCTTCTCCTACTTTTGCCGTCTGATTCATTAAATGAAAATAGCATTAAGTATGAAAGAAGTAAATCCCCAAGAAACTAGCCGGGCATACGCCTTTGAAATGTGGATGAACGCACCCATGCCAATGGTGACGTTCTTTAAGACACTCAACGTGTCACGCCTTGTGAAAATCAGTCGGAAATCGGGCATGAAGTTTAATATGTTGATGTGCTGGTGCATCGGCAAAGCCGCAAGGAGCGTGAAAGAATTTTATCTGCTGCCCGTAAACGACAAACTGATGCAGTACGATACCATTGCAGTAAACACCATTGTCGCCAACAGAAAGGGCGAGGTAAGTTCGTGTGATGTTCCTTTCTGTGATGATTTATCTTTATTTAATCAACACTATCTGCAACTAACCAAACAAGTGGCTGAAAGTTGCGTCAATCACGACTTGACGGAAAGCATGGTTATCGGAACTTCCGCCTTGGCACAATATGAAATAGACGGGGCTGTCGGGATGTATAGCGGCATTTTTAATAATCCGTTTCTTATTTGGGGCAAATACAAACGTCGCCTGATGAAAACGACGCTCACCGTTTCTTTCCAGTTCCACCACACGCAAATGGACGGGGCGCACGCTTCCCGCTTTTTAGATGGGGTTCAGAAAGAAATCAACCAAATGAAAATATAGTTGAAAACAACTTTGGAAAATAAAAGGTAAAATTGGCGAGATTGGACAATCATATATCTATGAAACTCTATAATTTTGACAAATTATATTGTTATAGATGAAAATTAGACACCGAAAATAATAATATAAACAGAAGGTACAATAAGATAATTTGATTACATAAATTCCAATTTGCATCAGCCATTACAGTTGAATGTAATAGCCGATATAGTAAATATGTCTCAACGGCAATTACTTCGGATGATGAGTTCTGCTCTGAAAGAACCATTATATACTTATGTGGCAAGGCAACGTGTAGAACGAGCCGTACTATATATGCAAATTGAAGATATGAGTTTACAGAATTTGGCTGGGTTAGTCGGCTACGACAATCCACAATCATTCTCCAAAGCATTTAAGAAACAATTCGGTGTTTCTCCAAAAGCCTATATCAGTAAATTAAAGAAGCGATTAAAAGAGTTTGTACATGATGGAAAGCAGTATGACTTACATTCTGATGCTTATGATTTTGAGGGATTAGATTTAGTATATATCCGTATATGGGGCAAGTATGGAGAGGAAGAGCCTTATGAAACAGCGTGGAGTAATTGATACATTTCTTAAAGAAAAATGACTTACTTACATCCGACACACGCTTTATCGGGTTAAGTTTTGACGACCCTAATGTAACAAAATCTAATCAATGTCGTTTCTATGCCTGTGCATCAGTGCAAAAAGAATTATACCCACTTGCGAATTTGGTACAATCCGGCTACCACAGGGTAAATATGCGGTCTATACGTTGCAGGGATATTATACTGATTTGCAGGACTGGTATAACATCATTAACGTAAGTCAAGAATATTCACTTCGTCATGGGATGTCTTTTGAGGAATATATCAATTATTCAAAAGAAAATAGAAATGATAACATTACAAAAATCTACATACCTATAAAATAAATAGAATCATGGAAAATAATTTACCTAAATATATAACGCTGACAGAAAATAATATAGATAAAGACCATATCTGTTGCGCATTCTCTGACAAAAAATGCTTGGCGGGGTATGAGTTGAAAAAAGAGTGGCTAACGAAAGAATTTGCCAATGGCTATGTTTTCAGGCGGCTTGATGCACGAGCCAAAGTTTTTATAGAATATGTTCCTGCTGAATATGCGTGGCTTCCGGTTACTGCTCCCAATTATTTAATGATTAATTGTTTTTGGGTTTCAGGGCAGTATAAAGGGCAAGGGCATGGATATAATTTGCTTCAATCTGTAATTGAAGATGCTAAAAAGCAACAGAAGAATGGATTAGTCACTGTTGTGGGTACAAAAAAGAACCATTTCATGAGCGATACGAAATGGTTATTGAAACACGGATTTGAAGAAATAGAAAGGCTTCCGAATGGCTTTTCATTGTTGGCGATGAATATTTGTGACAATGGTGTAGTTCCATATTTTAATGACTGCGCAAAATCGAAGAATGTACCGATAAACAAGGACTGGTTGCCTATTATTCAAGTCGTTGTCCATACACGGATTATTATGTAAATGGAGTAGTTGCGTGTTCTTGCGCAAGAAAGAAATATTCCTTTGAAAGTAATTAAATTGGAAACGAGAGAGCAAGCACAAAACTCTCCTACACCAGCTACTATATTTTCTCTTTTTTATATAATTAAAAATGTTCTTTTTATTATTACTTTTTATCTATTAGACCGTCTTTTTTATTAATTTTAAAAAAAGAAGCGGGTTGTTTCTTGTTTGCTATCGATTTATTGTCTATTTTGCTGCCGAATAAATTCTGTTACTTACAAAGTAACGGAATTTAAATAGCTTGATAATCAACTTTTTTATCTATTCATGCCCTTTTCTTTCCATTTTTTGAAACGTATAGAATTATTGCATCATTAGCTTTTTTTTATCTCTTCATATTTGAAGTTTTTCAAATATGTTTCTGTAACTTTCACTGACGAATGTCCAAAAGCCTCACAGATTAGTTGTTCAGAGAAATTACAATATTTGGCAAGGGTGGCCCAGGTATGGCGCGTGGTGTATGAACTGACCTTGGTTATCACTCCACATCGTCTTGCAGTCTGCCAGATTATAATTCATGATCCGTAGTGCCTGCTGATACTCTATATACAGCTCTTCTCCGGTTTTGGTGCCGCTCAGGATAGGGAAAAGATAGGGAGAGTTTGCAGTCGGTATTCTGATATTGTCTGATCAGTTCCATTGCTGTTGGCGGATATCCACTATCATTTGGCCGCCCGTTTTATGCCGGCGGTAAGAAAGTGTGTTACCTTTCAAGTCACTTTTGTGAAGAAAGGCCAGATCAACAAAAAGGCATCCCGCGCAGTTGGAACATCAGGTTTGCCCAAACCCTGCATCGTACCAGTCTTCCGGTAGTCTTTTCAGAGGAACTTCGTTCAGCAGCTTGTTTATCTCCTCCACTTCCAGCGCACGCTTGACATCGTTTTTCACTCCGGTATAGACGTGATTGAACAGGCGGGCGTTGCCGGTGGTTATTTTCTGGTCCACCGCTTTGTTGTAGGCGCCGCGCAGTGTCCGCATATAGGTGGAAACGGTGTTCCAGCTCAGCTGCTTGTCGCGCAGGTGGGTCTCAAATTCTTTCAGTGTGGCTCTGTTGAGCTGGTGGAAGTAAACAATCTTGCATCCGCAGAATTCGCAGAAAGCGTTCAAGGTACTTTGGTAGACGTGTGCCGTGCCATAACGTTTCTCGTCTTTCAGTTCTTCAATCGTTTTGTTCATAAACTCGTTGAATTTTTTTTTTATTTCTCATAAGGTTCCGTATTATAGATTTTACATAATTAAAGTAATTTTCATAAACGGAATCGAATATAGATTGAAATATTCAAAACAGAAAGATTATTTAATCTAATTCTGCATCATTTATACGTATTATCCAGCCGTTTACTTGCATTTGTAAACATATGTAAGGTTTCTGCGGATCCTCTGTCGGGCTCAGGAAAAATATCAGGTTATAGCGGTCTTGCCTGTCAAGATATTCTTGTGGAGGCATGTAGGTTGTTTCGACATTACGCGACAGAAGCAGGTAGGGTGTCAGCGGAATATCGAAAATCTCTTTTCCATCGGGTTGATGGATTAACCGTAGGCGGGTGTCGTCATTCTCCATCAGTCTCAATGTATTCATGCCGGCATGTACTACCTGTATGTCTTCCAAGTTGGCGCTTTCCTGCATGAAGGGGAGATAGCAGGTGGAAACGGAGTCTGTCGGAGTATTCCGGTGATCCATGCATCCGTTGCGGGCTGTCAGCTCCAGACGGAAATCATCTGTATCCAGAGGGGCGGCCGACTGGCTTTGCAATATGCAGCTCAGAATATTCGTGTTTTAGTAAGAGAGAGAGCCAAACCTGATATTCGCCGCTGATATGCACGTTGTCCAGCCGCCCGTGGAATAGAGATGAAAGTTTTTCGGATTGTTCTCCCGCCTCATTGCGTAACAGTGTCAGTGAGGTGGGAGTGTGCCGGTAAAGTGAGTCCGCCAATCCTGCCCAGACCAGAAAGGTGTAATCTCCCTGAGGCAGGGAGGGGACTTGGATTGTACATTCATTTTGATGGAATGTAAGACTGTCTACTTCCTCCCGGACTATATAGTTGCCTTCCTGATCGAGAATAAATAGCGTGACATCTTTTACCTGGGTGGTCACGGCATCTACATTCAGCATGTTATAGGTATAGGATAACTTTAACCAACAGCCTGTGGGACAATCGGATCGGTCATCGTCTACCCAGGAACATGCACCACAGAAAAGAGTACATAGGGCGAAGAGGATAGTAGCAGTTTTACTCATTGTTTTTCTATTTTGAGACTGTTTTATTCAAGGTCGGCATCTTGGTCACGGACAATCCACGGATATACTCCGAATTCTACGTCCAGGAATGCTTTGTTTTCATCCGGGTCGGGTTTGGTGTCCGGAGTGCCGGGACCCAGGTTTTTGATGCTGGTAATGTTGACAGAGTAGATGTTGTTACGTACAATGCCGAACTCCATGACGCCCATGACGGTGGGGTTGTTGTTGTCAAGATGTTTGATCCAGTAATTGTAGAAAGTGGAGAAATTACCTCCGTTCTTGGTGAAACGGGTAATCTGCTTGGCAGCCAGTTCTGCATCACTGGATTCTTCTGTCAAACCATCAATATTGGCATCGCCATATTTGCCTACAGCTGCCAGTGTGGTGTAGAACTTATAGTTGAAATAATACAGTGTGTTGAATACAAGCGGGTCTTCTACCGGATTACCGTTGTTGCCGATGGTCTGTGAAGCTTCGGGAGTGAATGTACCTTTCAGCATGATGCCGGTGGTGTACACCGTGTTCTGTGCCGGACGGAACATACAGTTTTCAAGACAGTACATGGAAACGTACTTTCCTGCATCGGCCAGGCCCGACCAGTTGCTGTCTGTCTGTTTTGACAGGTGGTTGGTGTAGAATGAACGCCTGTGAAATTGGTAGTGGCTCCTGCTACGGTCTTGTCGAAGAAATAGGGTCGATAAGGTAACCGTTGTTGTCGGCGATGTTACCGAAGTTTCCTGCTTCCACGCTGTAAGACGACGGAGCCGACGGAGTTTCAGGAGCGTTATCCAGTGTAGCGACATGGCGGAAGGTGTAGAACTTGTTTGCCAGGTTGATGAATTTGTAGTTGTTCAGACGGATTGTGGCGTAAGTCACTCCGGCAGGGTTCTTCAGCGTGTAGATTTCCTTGCTGTCATTTCTGACCATCAGTTTGGCAACGGCACGTTCCAGATTGATTCTGACCTGTGTTTTGGTGTCGCTTTCTTCGGGAGACTCCACGGTGATGTTCATATTGGCCGAGCCGCGGTTGGACATGATGAACCGCTTCCGGGTACGCTGGTTATCATGCCGTTCCATTAGTGGAGGCGTCGATCTGTCCAATCAATGTGACGTTCTCGACCTATTTCGAAGGTCTGTGAACCGTTGGCTACGGCAAGGATGTCATAGTTGCCCGGTTTACTGTGATTTCCTTGTTGCAAGGATAGACAATGGTTTGTCCTTCTTTGCTGCTCTCTCCGCTGGAAGTGCCTGCACCCAGATCGCTTTGAGTTACATTGATGGTAGTAACCAGATTCTTGCTGGAAGAGTCAAACAGATAGAGGGTCACATTGCTCACCTTGTATTCTTCGGCGGTTCCGTCTTCGTAAACTCCGGAGTCTTCGGCGGAAGCGGCACGGCTGCCGTTGGAAGAGTTGGGAACTACAAATGAAATCTCCATGTTCCCTCCTCTGGCTCCGGGAGCCGGATTGTCTCCGTTTCCTGAGGGAACATCTGCATCATTGATACATCCTGTCATTGCGGCTGCAAGAGCGAAGGATAATAATAATTTTTTGTTCATAATGTAAAATAGTTTTAGTTAAAAATGTGATTAGTAAATCTCATGTAATATCTTCAGGTTTTCACCTGCTTGGGGCAGTCCTGCTTCTTCCGCTTTGCGCAGCAGGTTCTCCGCTTCGGTATAGTTCCCGTTCAGCATTTGCATGATGCCTTGCAAAAGGGTCTTTTCGGGAGTCTCACCGGCTTTGTCCAGATAGAGTGAGGCGCCTTTGGTATCTCCCTGCGAGAGCAGGATGCAGGCTGCATTGAGATTGGCAACGGGGTGTTCCGGATTTAGCAGAACCGCCGTCATGAAAATCTTATTGTATTCCGGACTGCCGGCAGGGTAGGTCCGGGCTATGCGGAACATCTCTTCAATACTCAGATTCTTGGGGTTGCTTTGGAATACCTGCTTGGCCTGCTCTACCGTAAACGGACGTACCACATAGTGGATGGTGTAGTCTGAATGGCGGAGGCCGGGGAACCAATGTTGCAGGATGAAACGGAACTCTTCGGGATAACGTTTCCGTATTTTCCGTTCTTTCCCGTCGGGGCTGCTTTTGCTTTCTGCAATATGTAGCAGTTCCTCGCGATGGGTGATAACGGTGTCGGTCAGCAACTTGACAAATCCGTCCCAGTCTTCGGGGGTGTAATGGGTGGTGAACAATGTATCGTTGAAAGCATATTGGCTGCATACATAGTCTTTCAAGGTCCGGGTCCGTTCCCGCGCCAGACGCTCGTTGTTGGAGTAGGGCCTTCGGGAGAGGCGTATCCATGAATGTCAATATGCGAAATGACTACATTGGTATCGTTTTTTATCAGGTCGATACTGCGCTTTATCTTTGCCAGTTCGGCCGGATTGTTTCTGTATTCGGGATAGATGGTTGTTTCGTTGAGCGGGAAGTCCAGATAGGCACGTCCGCTTTCTTCGCGCACTTTCCTTTCTTCCATCTGCGGAGTGATGAACGCTACGTGCGGATGGATAACGGGAAGGATGTTCAGGCGGGTCAGATAGGTGGAGTCTGTATGGCGGGGAACTCCGCATCCGCATTCTTTTTCGATGAGATGCAAGGAGGCATGCTTCATCCAGTGGGTGAAGGGGATGCTGCGCAAGTAGTGTACGCTTTGTTTGCGGTCATTGCGGCGGCGTAACTCTTCATAGTCTTTTTCCTGCCGGCCGGTTTCACGTTGGAAGAAAATATGTTGTTTACGACCGTTCACATAGATGGCGGGAAGCTGGATGAAGTTGTCCAGGCTGTCGCTGAGCCGGGGAACCAGTATGACTGATTCGTTAGAGGGAATCTGTCTGGTAATGTCTACTTGCATGGACACTACCAGACTTTCTCCCATCCGGTAGAGCCGGGAGGAGGCGATGTAAATCGAACTGTCCCGTTCTGCCGGTTGCGCCGATGAGCAAAGCGCAGGAAAAATAAATGATATAAAATAGAATAAGTATTTCATGGCTCTTTAGTTAAATATGTAAACTATACTCAGGGATGCTTTGGAAGGGCCGAAATAGTGATAATGGCCTTTTTCCAGTAGCTCGGCACACACGTCGGGGCATTTATATTTCTTATAGTCGATATATTCATACCCTACACCGACGGAAACTTCTATATTCCAGTGGCGGTTGAGCAGGATGTGATATCCGTAGCTTATGCCTCCGCCTGCCAGCCAGCCTGCATACCGGTGCTCTTTCAGCCAGGGGAAGAGTCCGAAAGGCATCTTTTTTCCTCCTACGTTGAACTGCGCTCCGTTGAGATAGGCTCCCCAAAAACTGCCGTTGAATTTCTGGCAAGTCCAGTAGCGGTATTCAGGTTGTATGAGCCAATATTTGTTGACATATCCTTCCGTGCGTTTCCACGGGCGTATGCTGCCGGACAAATCGAATGTGGATTTGAGGCCGAAGGCATATTCCACACCGGCATTCAGCGCACCGTTGGCGGCGGAAAGCAGGTTGCTTTTGACAGCCGTTTTCTGTGCGGAAACGGAAAGGGCGCCGCCGAGCAGAAGAC
>ENA-OQMZ01000230-OQMZ01000230.1-human-gut-metagenome-genome-assembly--contig:-NODE-230-length-24231-cov-1.911591_pt1 | contig 24231 bp, 31 predicted proteins | sample MGYA00242621_ERZ504862 | MGnify/ENA primary metagenome ERZ504862 (study PRJEB26092, sample SAMD00036393) | human gut metagenome | host: Homo sapiens | study: EMG produced TPA metagenomics assembly of...
GGAAACGGCTCTGAATACCACAGAGATCATTGAAATTCAGTGATCCGTTTTTAGATAAGAAAAAACAAATAGGGAACCTCGCTGCAGAGGTTCCTGGAATTACCGATATATCAGGAAAAGGGAGTTCATTGAGAACAGAAGGATTCTGAAAGCATGAAAAAAAGAAGGAACTGTATCCGATACAGTTCCTCTCAAATATACAGTATAGATTAGTCGATTGTATATTTGGAAATAATCTGCATTACGTTATCCAGAGCAGCGCCATCTGCATGGATGTTGAGGTCGATCGGCTTGGAAAGATCCAGGCTGAAGATACCCATGATGGATTTTGCATCGATCACATATCTTCCGGATACTAAATCAAAATCGCAGTCGAATTTGCTGATCTCGTTTACGAATGCTTTCACCTTATCGATGGAATTCAGTGAGATTTTAGCTGTTTTCATTATAATAACCTCCCTTGATAAATTTTTGTTGTTTTACAGCTTTCATCTTACCTGTCAGTACCCAAAAAGTCAAGGTGAAAAGAGATAAAAATTGTTTTAATAATTAGTTAAAGTGTAAAAAAAGTGAGGAAAAATGGGAAATAAAGTTGCATTACACAACCTGGGCTGCAAAGTAAATGCCTATGAGATCGAGGCCATGCAGCAGCTTCTGGAGGAGGCGGGATATGAGATCGTGCCTTTTGAGCCGGGAGCGGATATTTATGTGATCAATACCTGCACAGTAACCAATATTGCAGACAGAAAATCAAGACAGATGCTCCACAAAGCAAAAAAAATGAATCCGGAAGCGATCGTGGTGGCAACGGGCTGTTATGTACAGACCGGTGGCGAGAAACTGGAAAAAGACGAAGCCATTGATCTTGTTCTAGGAAATAACCAGAAGATCAATATTGTGGAGGCACTGGCCGAATATGCGGAAAATAAACCGGGCCATGGTTCCCATGTGATCAAGATCAATCAGACAAAAGAGTATGAGGAACTTTCCATTGATCGTACTGCAGAACATGTAAGGGCATATATCAAGGTTCAGGACGGATGCAATCAGTTCTGTACGTACTGTATCATTCCCTATGCAAGAGGTCGTGTCAGAAGCCGGAATATTGAAAGTGTGCTGAAGGAGGTCCGTGCACTTGCGGAAAAAGGGTATAAGGAAGTGGTCCTTACAGGAATCCATTTAAGCTCCTATGGAGTGGATTTCCCGGAGGAGAAAAAAGAGACACTGCTTTCTCTGATCCGTGCTGTGCATGAGATCGAAGGGATCAGGCGTATCCGTCTGGGATCGCTGGAACCGGGAATCGTTACAAGAGAATTTGCGGAAGGGATCGCGGCGGCTGCCGAAGGTATGCCCGCATTCCATCTTTCCCTGCAGAGTGGCTGTGATGAGACCCTGGAGAGGATGAACCGCAGATACAGAAGCGGGGAATACAGAGAGCGCTGTGAGCTTTTAAGAGAAGTGTATGGAAATCCGGCACTGACAACGGATGTGATCGTAGGCTTTCCGCAGGATCGGAGGAAGAATTCCGGAAATCCTATGATTTTGTGGACAGCATCCGTTTTTACGAGACTCATATCTTCAAATATTCCAGAAGACAGGGAACAAAGGCGGCTGCCATGGACGGACAGCTGACAGAGGCGGAGAAATCCTTCCGCAGTGAGAAGATGATCGAGTTGCATCATCGTCATGCAGGGGATTATGAGAAATCCATGCTTGGCAAAAACCTGGAGGTACTGATCGAGGAAGAGTATACAAAGGATGGACGGACCTGGTATCTGGACACAGCCGGGAGTATATAAAAACTGCTGTACCGAAATCGGAAGCTTATGGCGTAAATGATATCGTAATCGTAAAGGCAGAAGGCTTTCTTGAAGAGCATATCATGACCGGTGAAGCCGTGGAGTGAAGAACGGGATCGTATGTTGAAAGGTTGTTTGTTCACTGGTAATATTTTGCGAAGCGTGTTACTGAGAACGGAGTGAACAGTAACGTTGACAGTTTGTATTCGCAATCCTCGTTAAATTTAAGATTGTAATTTATGATAATTTATATTAAATAAAAAAGAATATATTTTAAGGACGTGAGAGACAATGGCAGAGAATAATCTGGGAAATACACAGTATTTCAGAACAAAACCGGATCAGGAGCTTCAGGTAAAAGAAGTCCTGGATCTGGTGTACAATGCAATGGATGAGAAGGGCTACAATCCGGTGAATCAGATCGTAGGATATATTATGTCCGGAGACCCGACCTACATCACAAGCCACAAGGGTGCGAGAAGCATGATCATGAAGGTGGAGCGTGATGAGCTGGTAGAGGAGCTTCTCACCGAGTATATCAAGAATAAGTCCTGGGAACGGTAATATGAGAGTACTGGGACTGGACTATGGCTCGAAGACCGTTGGGGTTGCAGTGAGCGATCCCCTTGGCCTGACAGCCCAAGGTGTGGAAACCGTATGGCGCAAGCAGGAAAACAAGCTTCGTCGTACTCTGGCACGTATTGAAGAGATCATTTCGGAGTATCAGGTTACGGAGATCGTTCTGGGATACCCGAAAAACATGAACAATACAGTAGGAGAGCGGGCCGAGAAATCTCTGGAGTTTAAGGAAATGCTGGAGAAACGTACGGGTCTGCCTGTTGTTATGTGGGATGAGAGACTGACTACCATGGCGGCAGACCGTACTCTGGAGGAGACCGGTGTGCATAAGGAAGACCGTAAACAGTATCTGGATCAGGTAGCAGCAGTCTTTATCCTGCAGGGATATCTGGATGCTGCCGCACACAGAAGAGAGCAGCAGGAAGGCGTGGAAGAATGATCGGAAACGCAAATAGATATTTTGAGCGGATCAGGTAGCAAATGCGGATTGTGAATATCCGCTTGACAAGAACGGATAAGGAAGAATTAAATATGGAAAAAATAATATTTCAGTCAGACGACGGCACAGCTGCTGAGTTTTACGTAGAGGAGCAGACCAATATTGCGGGTGTGACTTATCTTTTGGTGTCCGATTCACAGGATGAGGAAGCAGACGCATATATTCTGAAGGATATTTCAGCTCCGGGAAGCACAGAAGCCTGTTATGAGATGGTCGAGGATGATGACGAACTTCAGGCTGTATATGCAGTTTTTCAGCAGATGCTGGATGACGTGAATTTTGAATGGAGGAGCGATTTTTGAAAAGCGAGAACAACGATGACAACAAAAATGCGGAGAGCAGAGTACAAGTTTCCGCAGGCGGTGCCAGAAGAACCGCAGCAAGACAAAAGAATGCCGGATCAAGAACAAGACAGTATCGTGGTGGCAGCAAAAACCGTCAGGATAAGCCTTTCCGGCCAACAGCAAAGAAAACAGCAGCCGGTGGCGCTGTAAAAACAGCAGAAACACACAGAAACCGGCAAAGACCGGCGGCAGGCCATCCGGTCGGAAAACCGGCCGCAGAACAACATCCAAGCTTAAGATCATACCACTTGGCGGTCTGGAGCAGATCGGAATGAACATTACCGCTTTTGAGTATGGCGACAGTATTGTAGTTGTAGACTGTGGTCTTTCTTTCCCTGAGGACGATATGTTGGGAATCGATCTGGTCATTCCGGATGTAACATACCTTAAGGAAAATATTTCCAAGGTGAAGGGATTTGTGATCACTCATGGACATGAGGATCATATCGGAGCTCTTCCGTATGTGTTGAAAGAGATCAATGTTCCGATCTATGCTACCAAGCTGACACTGGGACTGATCCGCAACAAACTGAAAGAGCATAACCTTATGCGTTCTACCAAATTGAAAGAGGTAAAACACGGGCAGGTGATCAATCTTGGGGATTTCGCTGTGGAATTTATCAAAACGAATCACAGTATCCAGGATGCATCCGCACTTGCTATTTATTCACCGGTGGGAATCGTGATACACACAGGAGACTTAAAGTTGATTATACACCGGTATTTGGAGATGCCATAGATCTGCAGCGTTTTGCAGAGATCGGCAAGAAGGGTGTGCTTGCACTGATGTGTGAGAGTACCAATGCAGAGAGACCGGGATTTACAATGTCCGAGCGTACAGTGGGACATGTATTTGATAATCTTTTTAATGAGTACCGGACATCCAGGATCATCATTGCAACCTTTGCATCCAACGTGGATCGTGTGCAGCAGATCATTAATACTGCATACCGGTTCGGAAGAAAGGTTGCTGTGGAAGGCCGCAGTATGGTCAATGTTATTTCCGTAGCGTCAGAGCTTGGCTATCTGCAGATCCCGGAGAACACACTGATCGAGATCGATCAGGTGAAGAATTATCCGGACGACAAGGTGGTTCTGATCACAACCGGAAGCCAGGGTGAGTCCATGGCGGCACTTTCCCGTATGGCAGCCAATATCCATAAGAAGATCACGATCAAGCCTAACGATACCATCATTTTCAGCTCCAATCCGATCCCCGGAAATGAAAAGGCAGTTTCCAAGGTCATCAACGAACTGTCTATGAAGGGAGCCAAGGTTATTTTCCAGGATGTCCATGTTTCCGGACATGCCTGCCAGGAGGAGATCAAGCTGATCTACTCCCTCGTAAAACCGAAATATGCCATTCCAATCCATGGTGAGTACCGTCATCTGACTGCACAGAAACACATTGTGGAAGATCTGGGAATCCCGAAGGAGAATATTTTTATCCTTCTTCCGGAAATGTTCTGGAGTTGGACGGACAGGATGCCAAGGTGACAGGAAGCGTTCATACAGGTGCGATCTTCGTAGACGGACTTGGCGTTGGCGATGTGGGAAATATCGTACTCCGTGACCGTCAGCACCTGTCTGAAGATGGAATCATGATCGTAGTTATGACACTGGAGCGCCACAGTAATGTAGTTCTCGCAGGTCCGGATATCGTTTCCAGAGGTTTTGTGTATGTAAGAGAATCTGAGGATCTTATGGAGCATGCCAGACAGGTTGTGGAAACTGCACTGGATTCCTGCCTGGAGAACAATATCACGGACTGGGGCAAGATCAAAACCGAGGTCAAGGATGCCCTTGGAGAGTATCTGTGGAAACGGACCAAGAGAAATCCTATGATCCTCCTATCATTATGGAGGCGTAGGTTCATGGATGAGATCAGCATGGAGATCGAGAAGCTTCTCGATGCTGTGCACAGAAGCGATGAATATCAGGAATATCAGAAACAGGCAGCCCAGCTTGAAGCGGATCCTGAGCTGAAAGCCAGAGTGATGAGATTCCGTGGAGATAATTTCAGACTGCAGAATCATTCAGACAAGGATGAGCTGTTCCATATTGCGGAACAGCTCAATCAGGAGTCTGCAAGTCTGAGACAGAACCTGAAGTAAATAGCCTATCTCGAACGCAGAGCTTGCGCTGTGCAGACTGATGCAGCGGATATGCAGGACGCTGGTGGACGGGATCGACATACAGATTCCTGACTTATAGGAGGAAAGACTATGGCAGACACAAGAGACAAGGTTGGCAGGGCCGGCGTTTTTTCTGGCTGGAGGGGTATTTAAAACCGCTGTATATATCTTTATTATCGTATTTCTGATCTGGGTTGGAAAATCAGCATATCAGTTTGGCTACGATGTGTTTAACCAGCAGGCTATGAGCGGGAGAGGGACAGCAGGTCACGGTAGTTATAAAAGAAGGTGCCTCTGCATATAAAGTAGGCAAGACACTGGAGCAGAAGGGTCTTATCAAGGATGCGCTTGCATTTACCATACAGGAAAGAATGTCCGCATATCACGGACAGATCAAAGCAGGTACATACCTTCTCAGTACAGCTTATACACCGACCAGGATCATTGCAGTGCTGTCAGGAGAAGAGAGCAAGGAAGGATCGAACAGCCAGTGATCGTAGAAGAACGCATGCAGACCTATATCAATTCACTGGATATGGGGAATACTCCATTTCTGCAGGAGTTGGAGACAAAGGCACTTGCAGACCGGGTGCCGATCATCCGGAGAGATATGCAGAGCTTTATGAGGATGCTTCTGGCACTGAAACAACCGAAGCGCATTTTGGAGGTGGGGACTGCCGTAGCTTCTCCACACTTCTTATGTGTGAGTATGGGCCGGAAGATATGGAAATTGTTACCATAGAGAATTATGAAAAAAGAATTCCTGTCGCAAAGGATAATTTCAGGCGCGCAGGAAGAGAGTCACAGATCACGCTTCTGGAGGGAGATGCCGGAGAGATCCTGAAGAATCTTACCGGAACCTTTGATATGATCTTCATGGACGCAGCCAAGGGCCAGTATATCCACTGGCTTCCTGACGTGCTGAGACTGATGAAAGAGGAAGCGTGCTGGTATCTGACAACGTGCTGCAGGAAGGGATATTATTGAATCTCATTATCTTGTGGAACGGCGTAACCGTACAATCTATAAAAGAATGAGAGAATATCTCTGGCAGCTGACTCACAGTCCGGTGCTTCGTACATCGGTGCTTCCTCTTGGAGACGGAGCGGCTGTAAGTGTAAAAACAGGAGAACAGGTTTATGAAACGACCAGAACTATTGGTTCCGGCGAGCAGCCTTGAGGTTTTAAAGGTTGCCGTCATATATGGTGCAGATGCTGTTTACATCGGCGGAGAAGCTTTTGGACTTCGTGCAAAGGCTAAGAATTTTTCAAAAGAAGATATGTGTGAGGGAATCGCATTTGCCCATTCCCATGGTGTAAAGGTTTATGTGACAGTAAACATCCTGGCGCATAACCGTGATCTTGAGGGTGTAAGGGAATATCTTCAGGAACTGAAGGAGATCGGACCGGACGCACTGATCATCGCAGATCCGGGAATCTTTATGTATGCAAAGGAAATCTGCCCGGAGATCGAGCGTCACATCAGTACACAGGCAAATAATACCAATTATGAGACTTACCGTTTCTGGTATAACCTTGGTGCCAAACGTGTGGTAAGTGCAAGAGAGCTTTCTCTGGAAGAGATCCGGGAGATCCGGGCACATATTCCGGAGGATATGGAGATTGAAACGTTTATTCACGGCGCCATGTGCATTTCCTATTCCGGAAGATGTCTTCTCAGTAACTTTATGGCAGGAAGAGATGCCAATCAGGGAGCCTGTACCCATCCCTGCAGATGGAAATATTCTGTTGTGGAGGAGAAGCGTCCGGGAGAATACATGCCGGTATTTGAAAATGAGAGAGGAACTTTTATTTTTAATTCCAAGGATCTCTGTATGGTAGAACATATGGAAGATATCCTTACAAGCGGTATTGACAGCCTGAAGATCGAAGGACGTATGAAAACAGCTCTTTATGTGGCAACAGTGGCAAGAACCTACCGCAAAGCCATTGACGACTGTATGGAAAGTCGGAAAAATATCATGCAAATATGCCGTGGTATCAGGAGCAGATCTCAAACTGTACCTACCGTCAGTTTACCACCGGATTTTTTTACGGAAAGCCGGATGAGAATACCCAGATCTATGACAGCAACACATATGTAAGAGAATACACATATCTTGGATTTGCAGAAGAGATCGATGAGAGAGGTCTGGCAAGACTGACACAGAGAAACAAGTTTTCTGTAGGAGAGACCATCGAGATCATGAAACCGGACGGAAGGAATATTCCGGTCACAGTGGAAGCCATTTATAATGAAGAGGGCGAAGCTATGGAGAGTGCACCACATGCTCAGCAGAGAATCTATGTGAAACTGACTGAGATGCCGGAGGTATTTGATATTCTCCGAAGAGGTGAATGATCCGAAAGTGGATAAGAGAGAGTAAAGGGGAGAACGAAAAGAACGTTCTCCCCTTTACTGATTTTCAGGAAAAAGAGTACGGAGTTTTCGAAGAGCGTTCTTTTCGATACGGGATACATAGGAGCGGCTGATGGAGAGATTTTCAGCAATCTCTCGCTGGGTCAGTGGCTCCTGGCCATTCAAACCGTAGCGGCAGCAGATCACCTGGTATTCCTTTGGGGAGAGTACTGTCCGGATATAACGGAGAAGATAGGAAATGCTGTCCCTTTTGAAACAATCATCCACAACATCAACGGGTGGACTTTCAATGATATCGAGAAGGCTGATCTCGTTGCCTTCCCGGTCTGTGCCGATGGGTTCATAGAGAGAAACTTCTCTGGAACGTTTCCTGCGGGCGCGGAACATCATGAGAAGCTCATTGTCAATGCACCGTGCAGCATAAGTGGAAAGCTTGGAAGTCCGGCTGGGATCAAAGGTGGAAATGGCTTTGATCAGACCTATGGTGCCTATGGAGATCAGATCATCCGGATCCTCGTCACATCCCTGATATTTTTTTGCAACATGTGCTACGAGGCGGAGATTGTGTTCGATAAGGATATTTTTTGCTTCCGGATCGCCCCTTTGGAGCTGCAGAAGATAGAACTGCTCTTCCGCAAAAGAAAGCGGTTTCAGAAAGGTTTTCAAGAGTTCACCTCAAAGGGGATTTCCTTATAGCTTATGAACCGGACGTGCTTTTCGTGCTTTTCCAACAGAAACTTTATAAAAAGGACAGAGGCGAACACCTGTTGCGCCACATTCTGATCTGGTGTATAATCATAAAATACGAGTGACAACAATCAGTGTATATTGATGAGGAGTATATATTTTGAAAAAGAGGATAGAACAGCTTCTTAACGGAAAATTTATTTATGAACAGCCTGGGCTTCTGTTTTCACAGGACCGTATTTTCGCTACGCTGAAGGCAGGAGAGACTACAAAGGATGAGATTTATTTCGGTACCGATGACAACCGCAGGATCAGTGGCTTTGTGACTTCATCTGACCGGAGACTGGTGCCGGGATTTGACCGCTTTTCCGGAACCACAGTGCGCATGCCTTATGGGGTAGATGCAGAGGGAATGAGGCCGGGAGAGAGCTTTGAAGGCTGGCTGTGTTTTACTACCAGTATCGGAGAATATAAGCTGCCGTTCACTGTACAGGTACAGACGGAAGAGGTGAAGAGTGCAGGCAGAAAGGTATCTTCTCTGGAAGAATTTCTGCACATTGCAAAGGAAGATTTCCATGAGGCTTACCGGATCTTTACAGAACGACATTTTTCCCTGATCCTGAGTGATCAGAGTGAGAAGATCCGTTCTCTTTATGCAGGAATGTCACAGCAGCCGGTGACCTATCAGCATCTGGAGGAATTTCTGATCGCAGCCGGTGCCAAGGAAAAGGTGACATTGAGTCTGAACAGAGAAGAGGCCGGTTTTTATGATGTCAGTGAATCTGTTCAGGAATCCCTTTATATCCACAGGAGCGGATGGGGACACCTGCGGGCAGATATTGAGGTAAACGGGGATTTTCTGGAGGCAGGCAAGCATGTGGTCACAGAAGAGGATTTTATCGGAAGTACCTGTGAAATAAACTATGTGATCCGCCAAGAAAAACTGGGAAAAGGAAATCAGTACGGCGCGATCATTGTAAAAACCCCATACCAGAAACTGGTATATCACGTTCTTGCATCCAGAGGAACTGAGAGTGCGTGAACCTGGATCTTCTGGAAAAACAGTACCGGATATCTCTGATGAAGGAATACCTGGGATATCTCTGTAAAAGAACAGATTTTCAGGCCTGGACAGCCTCTACTCATGAGAAGCTTGACCGTATGGGCGAAAACGGACTGAAATATCCGGAATATCAGCTTCTGGAAGCCTATCTTCTTCATCTGGAAGGAGAAGATGACCAGGCTTCAGAAATCCTTGAGCGTTATCAGAATAAATCCTTTCATCACAATGAACTGGAACTGGCAGGGATTTATCTGTATCTGTGTACACAGACCGGGCTGTACCGGGATAAGGAACAGGCCCTCCGCAAGGTACAGAATTTCCAGATGCAGAAGGAAGACAGCTTTATCCTTCTGAAACTGGTATTTGAAATGGATCATACGCTTTCTCCGTCAAAAAAGATCTTTCTGATGGAGGAACTTTTTGAGCGAGGATGTACAAGTCCTTTTCTGTATCTGGAAGCATGGAACCGTATTTGTGCAGATATGTCTCTGCTGCATCGAATCAATGGGTTCTGGGCCCAGGTATTCCTTTTTGCAGGAAAAGAACAGATGCTGACGGAAGAGCTGGTCATGCGCCTAGCATATCTTTCCGGTTATGAGAAAGCTTTTAACGAAAGTCTGTACCGTGCTATGGCCATGGGATGTGAAGCCTTTCCGTCGGATGATACCGTGGAAGCTATCTGTAAATATATTATGAAGGGAAATCCAAGAAAACCGGAATATTTTCAGTGGTTTTCCGCTGCCGTGGACCGCGGGATCCGGATCACACGGCTGTATGAATATTATGTGGAAACACTGGATACTTCTTATCGGAGAGTCCTGCCGAAACCGCTTTTGATGTATTTTACCTATAACAACAATACTCTCGGTGATTCCAAGCGTGCCTATCTGTATGCATGCATCATTGCAGGGAAGGAACGTGATCCACAGACATACGAAAGTTATCGTGAAAGCATGGAGGAATTTGCTTTCCGTAAGTTACGGGAAGGCCGGATGAATGAAAATTATGCCGCTGTTTATCAGGAATTCATGCGGGAACCATCGGATAGCGAAAAAGCGCAGGTGATCGCCTCCAGAATGTTTACCTGCCGGCTATATACGGATGATCCGAAGGTTCGCAGTGTGATCGTCCGTCACAGACAGATGAAACAGGAAGAAATCTATCCGTGTATCCATGGGATCGCTTACCCAAGGATCTGCAGCGAAGATGCGGCCGTTGTATTTCAGGATGAAAAACAGAGACGTTATGCTGCTACGGTAGATTATAATCTGACACCACTTTTGATGATCGTGAGATGGTTCCGGCAGTGCTGGAAAAAGGGGCGGATGAACCGGCTGTGCTTTTGTATTACTGTCAGGGTCAGGAGATCAGTCGTAAGAATCTGGGAATTTTTCAGAAACTGGTCCTTTTCACCGGCGTTTACTGATGAATATAAGAGGCTGATCCGCAAAAAGATCCTGGGATTATTATCGGGATCACGGTGCAGGGAGAAGATCTGGATGCCTGTCTGGAGATGATGGATTATCGGGAATATGCCATGGTCGACCGGAAAACCCTTCTGGAGATCCTGATCCAGCGGGGACTGGTTTCCGCAGGCTATGAGCGTGGTGGAAGCATTTGGATTTGAAGGAGTAGAGGAGCGTGCTCTTCTGAAGCTGGTAAGCCGTATGATCATCCGCTGTGACTGTGCGGAAGACGAAGAGCTGATCGCACTTTCCTCTCATGTATACCGACAGGGAATCTATGATGAAGTGATCCTCATGTATCTGATGAAATTTCGGTTTGGACCTGTGGAGGAACTTCTGGATATCTGGAAAAGTGCCTGTGGGTTTGAGATGGATACCTATAATCTGGAGGAGAGGATCCTTTCTCTTCTGATGTTTAACTGGGATTACCGGCCAGAGGGTGCGGATATCCTGAAAGCATATATCCGTCATTCCGGAAAAGAGAGTGTGATCGGTGCGTATCTGACTCTGATGTCTTACGGAATGTTTGTAAAAGAAATGCCGGAGATGCCTGGACTTAAGGAGTATCTGAAAAATCGCAGAGAAAAGGAGTGGCCCGGAGACCGGATCTGTGACCTGACCCTTCTGAAACTGCTTTCCGAAGAAAAAACTTCTGATGAAGAAAATCTGGAAATGGAGGAAAAAATCCTCTCCTCCTGTGTAAAGGAAGGAATGCTATTTGAGTTTTTCCGGAATCTGGATCAGAGTATCCTGCGACCGTATCAGCTGGATGATAAGACTTTTGTAGAGTATCATACTTCACCGGAGGCTTCGGTCACACTGTATTATTCCTTGGATACCGGACTTGGAACTGTACCGGACTATAAAAGTGAACCGCTCAAAAATGTCTATGAGGGAATTTTTGCCAGAGCATTTACATTGTTTTATGGAGAGACCCTGCGATATTATTTCCAGACAGAAGATGAAACCGGTGTACACAAAACGGAAGAAAAAATACTGACCATGAGCCAGAGTAATGACCAGGCATCCAGCAAATATCAGCTGATCAATCAGATACTCTGTGCAAGGAAACTGGAGAAAGACACGGAAGTGAAGGAGAAGCTGGCACAGTATCTCCGGCAGGAACAGTACGTTAATGAAATGTTTGTCATAGAGAAGGAACCGGAAAGATGAATGAAATTCGTGACTTGATCATAGGAATTGATATTGGAAAAGAATACACACAGATCTGTATTATGAGAACGAAAGCAGAAGAAGCCCGTTCTCTTTCCATGAAGGTAGGAGCCAGTCAGTACGAAGCTCCGGGCTGTATCTGCTATCGTACCGTCACGGTGATTACTGCGTAGGCCTGGAAGCAGAGTATTTTGCCAGGGAAAAGGGCGGGATCATGATCGGAAATATTTATGATATCTGTCAGAAGGAAGAAAAGATCCAGGTGGCAGGAGAGGAAAAAGAGCCGGCAGAGCTTCTGGCACATTTTCTAAGGGGAATCCTGAAATTTCTGGGAATCCAGGATATCGTAAAGAATACCCGGTGCCTTTGTATCACATCGCCGGAGCTTAGTACACTTCAGGTACGGAATTATCAGAAGGCCTGCAGCCTTGCAGGTTTTTCCCGTGAGAAATATATGCTTATGGACTATGGCGAGAGCTTTTATTATTATGCGCTGGGACAGAAACGGGAAACCTGGAATCGAAGTGTAGGCTGGTATGCCTTTGCAGGCGATACGGTAACCTTCCGGAAGCTGACCATCAACGGCTCTTCCAGACCGGTGCTTGTAAAACTGGAGGATCCGGTCAGTACAAAGCTTGAACCGGAAGAAGAGATCCGTGATGTGGAATTTTACCGTTTTATCAGTAAGACTCTCGGCAAAGAGCTCTTCTCCAGTGTGCAGATCACGGGAGAAGGATTTGACCAGCAGTGGGCACAGCAGTCTGTAAAGCTCCTGTGTCATCAGGGACGGAAGGTTTTTTACGGAAACAATCTTTTTGCAAAGGGAGCCTGCATAGCCGGTAAGGACAGGCTGGAGGATAAAAAACTCAAAGGTTACCGCTATTTAAGTGATTCGCTGGTGACTGCGGACGTAGGAATGGATATGCGGGTGATGGGCTCTCCGGCTTACTATCCGCTGATCGAAAGCGGCAGCAACTGGTATGAATGCAGTGCATCCTGCGAGCTGATCCTGGATGATACCAGTGAACTGGTATTTGTAGTAAGTATTCCGGAAGAAACCGAGAAGAAACGTGTGGCCATGGCACTTGAGGGTCTGCCAAAGCGGCCTAATCGGACTTCAAGGCTTTCCCTCACGCTGAAATACGTATCGCCGAGAGACTGTGAGATCACAGTAGAGGATCTGGCTTTGGCGAAATGTATCCTTCCAGTGGGAAGATCTGGAGGGACTGGTACGATGGATGAGCAGGAAGAAAGGAAGCAGGCATGAGCGGATATATTTTATGTCAGGTAAAAAGGCAGAGAAGCCGTTTTATATCGAAAATATCAGTACCAATATCTATTCTATAGAAGAACTCTGCTATTATCTTTATAACAATCTTTATCTTGTGGACAGCTCATTGATCAGCAGTAAGCTCTGTACCTGGCTGGAGGAAGAACTGGAGCTTCCGAAGCTTGCGGCCAAGCTGAAACCTTATATTGGAAGAGAGGCCGGACTTGAAGAAGTATTGTATCCGATATTTAAAGAGATCAATTATCTGGCTTATGAAGAGCTTAAGACCTTAAACGGGCGCATTGAAGCCAGAAAACGTGAACCTGAAGAAATACGGGAGAAACGCAAAGGTGATGCGCTGATGGAGAATCGGATGTATGTGAATGCACTCCGTGTTTATCAGAAGCTTCTGGAGCATGGCGGGAAAGAAATCACCGGAGAGATGCGTGAAAGGATCCTGCATAATCAGGGATGCGCATATAGTTACCTGTTCCAGATGGATAAAGCGCTGGATTGTTTTTGGAAAGCATGGAAGGAGAATCATTCAGAGAAAGCGATGAAGGTTTATCTTCTGGCCTACCGCAGTGTTCACAGTGAAGAAGAATACAGGAAACGACAGGAAGATCTGAAGACAGAATGAAATGGTAAGGCAGGAAACCGACCAGGCTCTGAAAAGCTTTGCCGGTCTCCCGAAGCAGCATATCGCATCCGGAGAAACCGACAGGATCCTGGAGGATCTCACAAGAGAATATCACAGAAGTACCGGCTCTTAAAGCTGTTCAAGAAGTCCCAGCAGGATCTGCCGGGCTTCTTTTTTTTGTATATACGGATTCTTCCTCAGACAGGGAACAGAGGTAATCATTCAGGGCCTGTCCGATACTGGTCTCTTTCAGATAGATACAGAGAAAAGTATCTTTTTCGGAAAGAAAGCAGAGAAAAACGGAATAGTCAGACAGAACTTCCAGATGTATCCCGGTTTCAGGAAGTACGGAAGGCTTCAGGATCCTGCATTTTTCATGTCCCATATCTGTGTCAAGAAGATGCTTGAGGGCTTTTTTTCGTTCTTCTTTCGGAAGAGGGGTCTGATGGTAGGAATAAGGTCCGTCAAGGAGTCCGGTACGGGCAAATTTCCGGATCCCGCTCAGTGTAAAATAATTGCAGGAAAAGGCAGCTTCTGTAAAAGAAAAGGAAGTCTGGTTCAGAACCGCTGCCAGCTGGGTATAGACCGGATCGGAAAGATCGATATCCCTGTTATCAAACAATGACTGAATAAAGCCCGGACCATAGGACATCAGTGCAAGGCAGGGATGAGATTCCAGTGCAAAATTTGTTGAGATCTTTGTCTGCATGATAGAACCAAAGATATTAAGGATCCTGTCCGGAGAATCTGACTGCAGGAAGAATTGGCTGGAATTCTCAAGAACCCGCCGGAATTCCTGTTGATATGCGTGGATCGCTTCCGGATTTTCAGTAAAAATACAGGTCATCATATCCGAGGATAACAGCAGCAGCTTTTTTTCAGTGAGTAAGAAAAAAGGAAACAGTTCATAGCTGGAAAACTCTCGGCCTGTCTGAGTATAGTAATAATATGGCTGGTAGCCCACAAAACCTGACAGGATCGGAAGGAGTGTGCAGAGAAAGGTTTCCAGATTCATGTTGTAATCCGGTGAGGCGGACGGGTTCTGGTGAAGCGGCAGGATCTGGATCACCGGTGGCAGTTTCTCATATTTGGGATAAAGATGGGAAAAGATCTGTACAAGAAGCCGGCAGTTGGCCGGAAGGTTGGTACGGATCGTTTCAGAAGAACCGGAAGACAGGATGTCCTCAAAAAGGCTCAGGACCTTCTTTTCCACATCAAGAGAAAAAGTTCCACGGTAAAAGGGAAAGGATGGAAGCCTGAGAAAACCTCCCGGGAAATGACCTGCTGGGAGCTGATAACACCCAGAAGCTCCTGTATATATTTGCGGTTGTAATATTATTTCTTTTCCGATTTTTTCTATTTTATATAATTCCATCAGTCCTGCGCTGGGAAGGATTGATCCGGAGGGAATCGCAGAACTGGCGCACAAAATCAATACCGGGAAGACGTTTCCCTGTGATCATACGTTGTAGCGAGGTACGGTCAAGTCCCGAAGAAGCAGATAACTGATAAACGTTTTCTCCTGTATCCTTTAGGTATTCCCGGCATTTGTTGCTGAAATCAGACATAGTAGTACTCCTTTTGGTGCTTATATGACATTATTATACGAAAACAGATCATGAATTGCAATAATTTGTAAAAAAACAAGGCACAATTAGAAGCACATATTGCGTAGGTCTTTCTTTGAAAATAAAATGTTAATATCAGAAAGAGCATGAGGGAGGAAAACACGGCAATGGCAGTGATGACGATCGCGATATGTGATGAAATACGAAAGGATGCACAGAAGCTGTACAGGCAGCTTTCCACACTGGTCCCTGATGCAGAGCTCCTTCTGTATCGGACCAGAGAGAGTCTTCTGAAAGGACTGGCAGAGGGACACAAGATCTGCGATCTGATATTTCTGGGGCTGGATGGTGATCAGGGCAGGAGTCTGGAAACTGTACGGACAATGCGCCTGAAAGGACATTATATCCCGGTTGTGCTGGTGGCAGAGAATGAAAAATTCTATAAAGAAGCATTTGAAGTGTTTGCCTATAACTATCTGGTCAAACCGGTTGAAAGTGGAGAACTGGAACATGTTCTGGTACATATCCTGGAGGTATGCAGGCGTGAAGGCGGAAGAGCGCTGTATTTTCGCTACAGGAAACAGGTTTATACACTGCAGCACGATCATCTGGCATATATATCCAGTAGTCTTCACAGTGTGACATTTCATCTTACCGATGGAAAAAAGATCAGCTGCAGAGCCAGGCTGGGGGATTTTTCGGGACAGCTGTCAGACAGCAGCTTTTTGAGATGTCATCAGAGCTTTTGTATTAACATGGAGAAGGTAACTTCACTTAAGAAGAACAGTTTTGTGGTCGGACAGACGGAAATCCCAATTTCCAGAACATATCTGAAAACGGCCAGAAAGAAATACAAAGATTATCTGGCAGAGCAGAAGGTTTGCTCTTGACAGCTCCTTTTGGGTATGTTACTATAACCATACGCTTTCACGTGGTAGAGTGACCATGTGATAAAGAGATAACCGAAAAAAGGAGAATGACCATGAAGAAAAGAACAGTTGCAGTAGTAATGGCGGCAGCGATGACAATAGGAATGATGGTAACAGGAGTGAGTGTACAGGCAGGTGTTGAGGATAAGACCCTGATCGTAGGATTTGATGCTGAATATCCTCCGTTCGGATATAAGGATGATAACGGAGAATATGTAGGATTTGACCTTGACCTTGCCCAGGAAGTATGTGATAATCTTGGCTGGGAACTTGTTAAGAAGCCTATCAACTGGGATTCCAAGGATATGGAGCTGAACTCCGGAACGATCGACTGTATATGGAATGGATTTACTATCAACGGACGTGAGGATGACTATACATGGAGTGATCCATACATCAACAATGAGCAGGTGATCGTAGTTGCCAAGGATTCTGAAATTGAGAAGCTTGCGGATCTTAAGGGCAAGAACGTAGTTGTACAGGCTGCATCCGCTGCACTGGACGCATTGAACAACGATGACAATAAGGAACTGAAGGACAGCTTTGCATCTCTTACAGAGAATCCGGACTACAACACTGCATTTATGAATATTGATTCCGGAGCTGCAGACGCTGTTGCTGTTGATATCGGTGTTGCTAACTATCAGCTTTCCCAGAGAGGCAAGGATAAATATGTGATCCTTGACGAGCCAATCCAGAACGAGCAGTATGGCATCGGATTCAAGAAGGGAAATGATGAACTGAAGGATCTCGTATGGGATGAGGTCAAGAAGCTTGACGAGTCCGGTGAGGTTGACAAGCTTGCAGATAAGTATGAACTGGATAAGAGCATGCTCTGCATCAGCGAGGACAAGGATAAGACAGAGAATTCTGATTCAGCAGAAGCTGACACAGAAGAAAGTGCAGACAGCACAGAGAAAGAAACCGATTCTGAATCCAAATGATCCGGTACAGATCCGGCACAGTAAAAGCTGTGAAGATATTTTTTTAAGCTATCCAACAGCAGTAGAAATAAGAAACATAGCAGAAGCTTTTGAAGCTTCCGCATAAAAAGGAAATGAGGGTGCTTCGGCGCAGAAAGAGCTGCCGTACACGCTCATTTCCTGTTGTTTACAGGAATTACAGGTATCAGTCCGATAAATAGGACTGATACTCCGAACCAGGAGGAAAAAAATGAGTTTTAGTGTAATGCTCCAGCAGCTGGCAGGAGGAATGCTGGTCTCTATTGAGATCTTTTTTGTAACCTTGCTGTTTTCTCTGCCGCTGGGACTTCTGATCTGTTTTGGCAGAATGTCCAGAAACAAAGTGATCCGTACCATTGTATCCGGTTACATATCCATCATGAGAGGAACGCCGCTGATGCTGCAGCTGATGGTGGTATATTTCGGTCCGTATTTTATCTTCGGGATCCGTATTTCCATGGGATATAGTCTGATTGCTGTATTTATCGCATTTGCCATCAACTATGCAGCTTACTTTGCAGAAATCTATCGCGGCGGCATTGAATCCATGCCGGTGGGACAGTATGAAGCTGCAAAGATCCTTGGATACAATAAGGTGCAGACATTTTTCCGCATCATCCTTCCACAGGTGATCAAGAGGATTTTGCCGTCTATTACAAATGAGGTCATTACGCTGGTCAAGGATACTTCCCTTGCGTTTGTTGTGGCAGTTGCGGAGATGTTTACCATTGCCAAGCAGATCGCAAGTGCACAGACAACAATGATGCCATTTGTGATCGCTGCGATATTTTATTATGTGTTCAACCTGATCGTGGCTGTTGTGATGCAGAAGGTTGAGAAAAGTATGAATTACTACCGCTAACCGGAATGGAGAGTACAAAATATGAAATTATTTGAAATGAAACATATCAAAAAAAGCTTTGACGGACTGGAAGTTCTCAAAGATATCTCTCTTGACGTGGAAGAGGGAGAAGTTTTAAGTATCATCGGTCCTTCCGGTTCCGGCAAGTCAACCATCCTGCGTTGTGCCACAGGACTTGAGACGCCGGACAGCGGCGAGATCATCAAAAACGGTGATGTGGGACTGGTGTTCCAGCAGTTCAATCTGTTTCCGCATTTTTCCGTACTGAAAAATATAGTGGATGCACCTCTGAAGGTGCAGAAGAGAAAGAAAGATGAGGTTTACGCCCAGGCAAGAAGCTTCTTAAGAAAATGGGACTTGCAGACAAGGAGAAGGCATATCCTTTTCAGCTTTCCGGAGGACAGCAGCAGCGAGTTTCCATTGCCCGTGCGCTCTGTATGAATCCGAAGATCCTGTTTTTTGATGAACCTACATCTGCACTTGATCCGGAACTGACCGGTGAGATCCTGAAGGTTATCAAGGATCTTGCTCAGGAGCATATCACCATGGTGATCGTTACTCATGAAATGAATTTTGCAAGAGATATTTCCGACCGTATCATTTTTATGGATAAGGGTGTGATCGCAGTGGAGGGAACGCCGCAGGAGGTATTTTCTTCCGAAAATGGCAGAATGAAGGAATTTTTGGGAAAATTCCATCAGGGTATGGAGTAACAAACGGTTGCTTTTAAAGAGTCAATGTTATATAATTTCAAGAGGCGTGAATTAACCAGATTCGGGCAGATAACGGATCATTCGCCATTCCGGCCCGGATGTATGTATCAGGAGGATAATAATGAATACAGACAGATATGTAAGCCCGCTGTCAGAGCGGTACGCAAGCAAAGAGATGCAGTACATTTTTTCCCCGGACATGAAATTCCGCACATGGAGAAAGCTGTGGATCGCACTTGCTGAGACGGAACGTGAGCTTGGCCTTAACATCACCCAGGAGCAGATTGATGAGATGAAAGCTCATGCGGATGATATCAACTATGATGTGGCTAAGGAGCGTGAGCGTCAGGTTCGCCATGATGTAATGTCTCACGTGTATGCGTTTGGTGTACAGTGCCCGAAGGCAAAAGGCATCATCCATCTGGGAGCAACCTCCTGTTATGTAGGAGATAACACCGACATTATCGTTATGACAGAGGCACTGAAACTTGTCCGCAAGAAACTTGTGAACGTGATCGCGGAGCTTTCCAAGTTTGCAGCACAGTATAAAGATCAGCCAACTCTGGCATTTACTCATTTCCAGCCGGCACAGCCCACAACCGTAGGTAAGAGGGCAACTCTCTGGACACAGGAATTCCTGATGGATCTTGAGGACCTTGAGTATGTATTAAGCACTATGAAACTTCTTGGTTCCAAGGGAACAACCGGTACACAGGCAAGCTTCCTGGAACTCTTTGACGGAGATCAGGAGACTATCGACAAGATCGATCCGATGATCGCCGAGAAGATGGGATTCAAGTCCTGCTATCCGGTTTCCGGACAGACTTATTCCAGAAAAGTGGACACCCGTGTGCTGAATATCCTTGCGGGAATCGCTGCAAAGTGCACATAAGATGTCCAACGACATCCGTCTTCTTCAGCATCTGAAAGAAGTGGAGGACCATTTGAGAAATCCCAGATCGGATCTTCCGCCATGGCATATAAGAGAAACCCGATGAGAAGTGAGAGAATCGCTTCCCTGTCCAGATATGTGATGATCGATGCCCTGAATCCGGCTATCACATCTGCGACACAGTGGTTTGAGAGAACTCTGGATGACTCTGCAAACAAGCGTCTCAGCGTTCCGGAAGGATTCCTTGCAATTGACGGAATCCTGGATCTCTGCCTCAATGTTGTAGACGGACTGGTTGTTTATCCGAAGGTTATTGAGAAGAGACTGATGTCCGAGCTTCCGTTCATGGCGACTGAGAATATCATGATGGATGCAGTTAAGGCAGGTGGAGACCGTCAGGAGCTTCATGAGCGTATCCGTGAGCTTTCCATGGAAGCAGGCAAGAACGTGAAGGTAGAAGGCAAGGATAACAACCTTCTTGAACTGATCGCTGCGGATCCGGCATTTAACCTGACTCTTGAGGATCTTCAGAAATCCATGGATCCGTCCAGATATACAGGACGTGCAAAAGAGCAGACAGAGGCGTTTATTGCCAATGTGGTACAGCCGGTTCTGGACGCACATAAGGATCTGCTTGGGGTTAAGGTTGAGATCAACGTATAATTGCGGAAGGTTATAAACATTAAGAAATGAACACAGACAGGAATAGCATGTCTTCTGGCATTACAGACAGAGAACATGCCGTTCCGAATAATAGAGAAAGACACAAGGAGGAACTGTGTTATGGTAACTGCAGTAGTAGGAGCAAACTGGGGAGATGAAGGTAAGGGCAAGATCACAGATATGCTTGCTGAGAAAGCCGATATCATCGTAAGATTTCAGGGTGGAGCCAATGCGGGCCACACCATCGTAAATGATTACGGTAAATTCGCACTTCATACACTTCCGTCAGGTGTGTTTTACGGACATACGACCAGTGTCATCGGAAACGGTGTTGCACTGAACATTCCGGTATTCTTCAAGGAGTACAACGAAGTAGTAGGCCGTGGAGTACCGGCACCGAAGATCCTGATCTCCAACAGAGCACAGATGGTAATGTCTTACCACATTCTGTTCGATCAGTATGAAGAGGAGCGTCTTGGAGGCAAGGCTTTCGGTTCCACAAAATCCGGAATCGCTCCGTTCTATTCTGACAAATATGCAAAGATCGGCTTCCAGGTAAGTGAGCTTTTTGATGAGGAAGCACTGAAAGAGAAGGTTGTACGTATCTGCGAGACCAAGAACGTAACACTTGAGCATCTCTATCATAAGCCTCTTCTGAAACCGGAAGACATCATGAATGAGCTGATGGAATACAAGAAGATGGTTGAGCCATACGTATGCGACGTATCGCTCTATCTCTGGAATGCACTGAAAGAGGGAAAACAGGTTCTTCTTGAGGGACAGCTTGGAACTCTGAAAGACCCGGATCACGGAATCTATCCGATGGTTACATCCTCTTCCACACTGGCTGCTTATGGTGCCATCGGTGCAGGCCTGCCTCCATATGAGATCAAGAAGGTCGTAACCGTATGCAAAGCTTACTCCAGTGCAGTTGGAGCAGGTGCATTCGTTTCTGAAATCTTCGGCGAGGAAGCAGATGAGCTGAGAAAACGTGGCGGTGACGGTGGTGAGTTCGGTGCTACTACAGGCCGTCCGAGACGTATGGGATGGTTCGACTGTGTTGCATCCAAATACGGATGCCGTCTCCAGGGAGCTACAGACGTTGCTTTTACAGTACTGGATGTTCTGGGATATCTGGATGAGATCCCGGTTTGCACAGGCTATGAGATCGACGGAGAGGTGACAACAGAATTCCCGACAACTGTGCAGCTTGAGAAAGCAAAACCGGTTATTGAGAAGCTTCCGGGATGGAAATGCGATATCCGTGGAATCAAAAAATATGAGGATCTTCCGGAGAACTGCAGAAAATATGTAGAGTTCGTACAAAAACATATTGGATTCCCGATCACAATGATCTCTAACGGACCAGGAAGAAACGACATCATTTATAGATAATTATTTTTACAGTATCAGGATTATGACAACAGGAAGCGCCGGGGAAGAATTTCTCCGGCGCCCTTTTGGTTCAAAGAGATATTCAGTTAAAATAACAGATAGAATAGCGGATGTATCATGTGAAAGGAAGTTCAATGAAAAATTTTAAAAGAATCGCAGCACTTGCAGGTGTTGTCATATTACTTCTTATATTCTGCCTTCCAATGGCATTTGCCTGGGGAAGCAGTGAAAACGCCAGGCTTTGTTCCGGGGGGCTTTTGCGGCAGCAGTTCTGGTACCGATCGTAGCGTATGTTTTCTGGATGGCGTATCGGATCTGGGGAAATAAGAAGCGAGAGAGGATGAAAACCGTATGATCGAGAATATTATTTTTGATGTGGGAAATGTGCTGATGGGCTATGACTGGGAAGAGTATCTTCGGAGCTATGCCTTCCCGGAAGAAAAGTATCAGAAAATCGCAGATGCAGTATTTCGAAACCCGATCTGGGAGGAACAGGACCGTGGACAGCATGAGGAGTCCTGGTATGTAGATAAATTTGTGGAAAGTGCACCGGAATATGAAGCAGATATCCGTGAGGTGGTACGACGTGATCCGGAGTGTATGCATCTGTATGATTATGCGGAAACCTGGGTGAAATATCTCAAAAATCAGGGATATCATCTCTATGTCCTTTCCAACTACGGAACTTATATGCTGGATCGTACAAAGCAGGATATGTCTTTTCTGAAATATATGGACGGAGTGGTATTTTCCTGTGATGTGCAGCAGATCAAGCCTGAGGTGGATATTTACAAAACACTTCTGAAGCGTTACAGCCTGAAACCGGAGAAATCGGTATTTTTGGATGATCGTGCCGTGAACTGTGAGGGAGCCGGAAAAGCCGGTATCCATACCATCCAGTTTGAGAATTTGAAGCAGGCGGCGAAGGCGCTTGAGAAGCTTGGTGTGAAATGACCTTCAGTGTGAAAAGAGAAACGCAGAGGGCGTGCACCATCGCGAAGCCCTCTGCATTCTAAAGGGGAGGATATGATAAGTATCTCCCGGAACGGCATCTGTTATACAGAAAATATATAAGATCTTGTAATCTTTTATTCCCTGTTCTTCTTCCGGTATTCACCGGGAGTCATTCCATATGTTTTTTTTAAAATACGCATGAAATGCTCCGGACTTTCATACCCTACAAGTTCACAGATCGCAAGATTGCTGAGAGAGGTTTCACGCAGAGCATGACATGCCTGGTTCAGCTTGATATCCCGGATGATCTGTAAAAATGTCCGTCCGGTACTTTCCTTGATCAGGTACTGAGGTGGGAAGTACTATAGCCAAAATGCTTTGCAGCTTCATGTAAGGTAACGCTCTGGTAGTGACGGTTCAGGTAGTTGAGGATTTCCGTTACAGAATTTCCGGTGCTGTCCTTTGTAAGATGGATTCAATATCATTTTTGTGAAAACGCAGCAGCATGGCCCAGAATATTAAAAGCAACACTGTCATCAAAGATCCCCACACTGTGAGTGGTATGCGGTGGATGATACAGATATCTCCGGTATGCAAAGTGTGTTCGATCCTTTGTATCGCAGTGTGGGCAGTTCCGTCATACAGACAGAGGATCTCAAAAAATTCATGTTCATGGGGAAAAACAGGGGTATAGCGGTAATGCTTGGAAAGCACGATATTGCCATTTATATCATGAGCAAGTCAGGTATGGATGATCCTGGCGGAAGCAGTCAGCGGCGAAGAAGGAGCAGAAATACTGGATCGTCTGGTGGAACTGAAACCGGAAAAAGGAATGGTTTCTCCATATATGAACCATCATTTTGTGGAAGCGCTTCTGATGTGTGGTAAAAAGACCAGGCAATGGAATATATGAAATATTACTGGGGCGGAATGATAAGCCACGGTGCGGATACATTCTGGGAGCTTTATAATCCGGAAAATCCTGCAGAATCTCCATATGGAAGCAGCATTGTCAACAGCTACTGCCACGCATGGAGCTGCACTCCGACTTATCTTCTCAGAAAATATTTTAACTGAAGCAAGTAAGTCCTGCGGGGGCGCGAATATCTGCTTGAACTAAATCACAGTGTGATAAAATAACTCGGATATGAAACAGATGTATTTGATTTCTTCGCCAAAAGATGATATAATAAATAGAAATTGCGAAGCGGAATATAAATCTCCGTCTTATTTATCTAAAATTTTGGAAAAGAGGATC
>ENA-OQMZ01000231-OQMZ01000231.1-human-gut-metagenome-genome-assembly--contig:-NODE-231-length-24202-cov-3.599668_pt1 | contig 24202 bp, 22 predicted proteins | sample MGYA00242621_ERZ504862 | MGnify/ENA primary metagenome ERZ504862 (study PRJEB26092, sample SAMD00036393) | human gut metagenome | host: Homo sapiens | study: EMG produced TPA metagenomics assembly of...
GTCACAATAACCGCACAGTAGATTAAAAATGCTCCGAATGCGCAAAGACTGATTTTGACACCTGTTGAAAATCCGGGTGTTTCGTAGGTGAACACAATGTCACACTTTTCGCCCTTTGGAATCTTAACAGCCATAAAGCCGTAGTCAACCTTTTCAACATCTGCCGCCTTGCCGTTTACAGTTGCGGTAAAACCATCGCTGTAAGGAACGCTGAAAAACAACAGGTTATCGTCACCCTTTTTATTATTGTAAACAGCCTTAAAGCCGTTATCTGTATATTCAAATGAAGTACAACTGTTCAAGGCTCTGAGATTACAAACCTTTTTGTAATCTGAATTACTGTAATCAAACTTTTCCGTAATGCTGTCGTAATCCTCCGGATGTTTGCCGTACAAAAGCTTGTACTTTTCATCGCTGTAGCCCGTAATATCGGAATACTTCTTCATAAGGTCACGGGGAAGAACCATTGCGTAGAGCAAAGCCTCGGACTTGTGTGCTTTCGTCACAAGGTCAAATTCTTCTTCGGCAATGAACTTATCAAAGGTGTATCCCATAGGAATGTGATATTCGTTGCGGTAAATATCAAAACGGTTCTGCGTTCTGAGATATTTCCAACCCGGCATTCTTGTGTTGCCGTTTTCGTCAACGAATGAATTCAGACTTCCCGATTTTCCGTCGCCACGGTAATCAAAAAGATACTTACAACTCAGAAACGGGCGAAGTCCGTATACATCAAGGTCAGGTCTTGACGCAACATCCCTTGTAATTCCGAGTGCATCGTAAAACTGCATTATAGATGTTGAAACAGAACTCTGAAAGCAGTTAATGCTCTGAATCTGCCAGAACATTGCCGTGTTGTCAACACATTCGTAAAAATCACTGCGAACATTGTCAATATCGGCAATTGTGATGCCGTCACGCCTGTTTATGATATCTTCTTTGATGGTATTTGTACTGCTGCTTGAGAAATAGCCTGTGGCAATTATAAAATATGAGGTGAAAAGCGAAACGCTCAGGATACCTACAGTCAGCATAACCGTAAATCTCTTTTTGTTTCGTCTGAATTTTTTGATGATGAGAACGAACGCAAGCAGACTTAACAAAGCCATAAGAACATAGAGCCAATAGCGTTCAAATGTTGCCTGAGTGCCGACAACCGTATTTTGAATATCGCCGCTCTCCTCATCCGTATAGCTCACAGGCATAAGACCTATAAGCAGAGTTGCGCCTACCGTAATTCCTGCCGACCAACGAATCGCCCTGTTCCAATCGGTTTTTCTGTTTTCAAACGCCTTGATTGTTGCAAGAACAAGCATAAGCACGCCCATATAGAACCATCTTGCGTAGTAAATTGAGCTGTTCATAAGCTGGAACATACTGTTCAAAACAGGCACACACGCAAACACCGCAAGCACGGCAAGAAGCTTTTTGAGCCAGCTTTTTCGGCAAACCTGAAAATATGCGATAACTCCCGTCATTCCGACAAGAGGCAACCATGCCGCAACAGATGCCCATCTGCAATTTGAGCCGGGTGTGAACACAGGGAACGCAGGCATATCTGCGGGGAAAAACAGGCTTAAAATTATCAGCCAGTATTTTTGCGGTTGACCGTAGACAAGCGAATCCCAGCCGTTCGGAAGCTCGGCAAGCCTTGGGTTTCCCATTAAGCCGAGCACTGACGGCAGCAGTATGAATGCCGTTGCAAGGAATCCTATGATAACCTCAAGTGCAAGCAAGAGAAAATTTTTAACTTTAAATTTGTAGGCTTTGGTAAGCGTAATCATAAGAAAATAGATGATTACGAACAGAACCTGTCCCACAAAGAAGTAGTAGTTCACAACACAGGCGGAGAATACCGCAAGTGCGAACACTATTCTTTTTCCGTCATAGATGAATGCGTCAAGTGCCGCAAGCAACAGCGGAAACATTATCATCGGTTCATGAAAGTGGAAAAAGAACACATTGTAGATTGAAAATCCCGAAAATGCATACAGCAATCCGCCTACAAGAGCGAAATTCCTGTCAGCCACATATCTTTTCAGATAGAGATATGCGGAAAGTGACGCACAGCCGAATTTTAAAATCAGCAACGGTCCGATAAGATACGGTACAGCCTCACTCGGGAACGGAATTGTCAACCAAAAGAACGGACTTCCAAGAAGATAAAAGCTGAAGCTTGAGAGCATATCCGTTCCGAGGTCAACATTGTGCATCCAACCCACATCACCGTTTCTTATGGTGTCATGCACAAGCTGATAAAACGGAATTTCCTGAACATTGAAATCACCGTAATAATAGAAAACACCGCCACCCATTATGATAAACGGTAGAAAAAGTGCTGTTGCAGTTATAATTGATATAAGAAACACACGCAAACCAAATAGTTTTTGTGTTGGATATTTTTTGCAAAATTCTGCTCGGCATAAAACCCTCCACGGAGCAAAAAGTCTGAAAAAATCTTTTTTTCGATAATTTCTTTACTTTTAAATTATGAATAGTATAATCAGTAATATAAATGTCCTTCACCGTCATTTATTCAAAAGACACCTACATATTCAATTCGGAGCAACGCTCTGCTTTGCTTGCAGAGAACAGAGGACACTCGCATTTAGATTACATTATAACATAATGCGATACAAATTGCACTAATTTTTAGCAAAAAACAGGAGAAACTACCTATGAATATTTCACATTTTTACGCAATGCTTTCAAGAATGAGGTACATCAACCGTTGGGGACTTATGAATAACACACGCTGTGAAAACCTCAGCGAACACAGTCTTGATGTTGCAATGATTGCACATTGCCTTGTTTTGATTCACAACAAACGTTTCGGCGGTAATCTCAATGCCGAAAGAGCCGCATTGCTCGCACTTTTTCACGATGCAACCGAAATCATAACGGGCGATATGCCGACTCCCGTAAAATACTTCAACCTCGAAATCAAAAATGCCTACAAGGAGATTGAAACAACGGCAGGCAACAGGCTTGTGTCGATGCTTCCGGATGATTTTAAGGACGATATGGATAAAATCATCAAAATGAACGGTACAGGTGACGATGAACTTAAAAAATATGTAAAAGCGGCGGACAAGTTTTCCGCACTCATAAAATGTATTGAAGAAATAAAAATGGGCAACAGCGAGTTTCAAAGGCAAAAGAGGCAACCGAAAAATCAATTCACAACATGAATATGCCCGAAAACGAGGTGTTTGAAAAAGAGTTCCTTCCGTCCTTCTATTTGTCACTTGATGAACAGGATTGACAGTTACCGACAAAAAAATCAATATTTTCAGTCAGATTTTTCGCTAAAACTTTACGAAAAGACAGATTTTAATTCTAATTTAGCATTAAAAGAAATTCTCATATGGTATAATAAACTATACTTATGTATTGTGTGCTTTTTACCCGATTGGAGGAGTAATATGCCAAATTACGAAAAAAACAGTCAGAAAAGCGATTTTGTTGACATAAGCTCAAATAAGCAGGTCAAAAAATTATATAATAAAAAAGGCAGACTTAAAAGAATTCTCTGCCTTGTGTTTTCAATAATCTTCCTGTTGGGCGGCGGCGGAATGCTCTACTACTATTCATTTCTTGACACTCTCAACTTCAAAGAGCTTGATGACACAAACAACAACACAGTAGCAACCAACTCATCGGTTGCTCCGCTTGAGAGTGATGCAACAAACCTTTCACTTTCAGAGGGAGAGCTTCTGCAGAACTCCAAGGAGCTTAATGTTATGCTCTTTGGCGAAGACAATTCAAACGGCGATAAACACGGCAGAAGTGATACAATGATCATGATGACCATTGATAACAACCACAAAAAGCTTAAACTGACATCATTCCAGCGTGACACATATGTTTATATCCCCGGTTACGGATATGACAAGCTCAACGCATCTTATAACTACGGCGGAGCAAAGCTTTCAATTCAGACAATTGAGGCAAACTTCGGCATCAAGGTTGACCGTTATGCGGTTGTTGACTTTGACAGCTTTAAGAAGATTATCGACACCCTCGGCGGTGTTGATATGGAAGTTACTCAGGACGAAATTGACTACATCAACTATCAGATGTACAAGAACAATCAGGCTGACACAAGAACAACTATCACAGACGCACCCGGTACTGTTCATCTCAACGGTCAGGAGGCTCTTTGGTATGCTCGAAACAGAGGTCTTACAAAGGGCGAGGACGGCAACGAAATCGGTCTTGACGGTGACGACTGGGACAGAACCTCAAGACAGAGAAAGCTTCTTGAAACTTTGTTCACAAGTATGAAAAGTGCAGACCTCGGTCAGATTGTTTCAATTGTAAGCTCTGTCGGTCCTCTTGTAACAACAAACCTCAAGAAGGACGAAATCACAGCGCTTGTTTCTCACGCTCTCACATATCTTTCCTATGATGTAGAACAGTATTATGTTCCTGAAGAAGGTCTTTGGTACTATGATGATAAAACCGAAACATGGAACGGTACAATTACATCAACAATCAAAATTTCAGACCTTGAAGAACAGAGAAAGAAGTTTGCAAGCTTCGTTTTTGAAGAATTGTTCACAGGCGGTACTTCTTCAAAAGAAACAACCTCCGCATCAAATTGAATATTGAACAAAATGCAGACAGCCAATTATAGGCTGTCTGTTTTTTACGGCGAGCGCCGTACCCTATTCGTGAAGATAGTTTGTTTAATTACAAAACATATTACACCCGAGCGTATCATTGCGGTTATTCGCTCTAAATTAGGCGAGCCGCCGTTCCCTATTCGTGAAGAAAGTTTGCGATATTAAAACATATTATGCCCGAGCGTAGAATTGTTATTATTCGCACGATTCAACAACCGCATTGCACATAATCAAAACCACCCGTCCAACGGGTGGTTTGCTCTAGGGCTATAAGCCCATGCTACCGGCCAGCGCCTCAAGACGCTGGCTTTCACTTTGTTCAAGCCTATTGCCTTTGCCTCTTTCGCCACCCCTTAAAGGGTGTTTGTATTACTCGCCACCCTTAAAAGGGTCTTCATATTCTCGTACACTTAATTTATCTAGTGCTATATCTTGCTTTTCTTGGTCTTCTATGTATTTTCTTATGGTTGCTTCATTTAGACCTACTGTACTCACATAATATCCTTCTGCCCAAAAGTGCCTATTTCCAAACTTATACTTCAGATTTGCGTGTTTCTCAAACATCATTAACGCACTTTTTCCTTTTAAATATCCCATAAAACTTGACACACTCATCTTCGGTGGTATACTTAATAGCAAGTGTACATGATCTATCATCATATGCCCCTCTAGTATCTCCACTCCTTTGTACTGACATAACAATCTTATTATATCTTGCAAACTCTGTTGGTACTGTGCATATATTATTTTTCTTCTATACTTTGGTACAAACACTACATGGTATTTGCACATCCATTTTGTGTGGGATAAACTATTTGTTTTTTGCCATTAAAATCACCTTTCTTTTTTACAATAGACTTGAACATTCTTATTGTAATACGATTGGTGATTTTTTGTATAACTTTTTATGCACACCCGCATAGCGGGTGGTTGTTTGTACCACGCAAGCGTGGCACTGGGTAAACCCATTAATACAACCAAAAATATGGGCTGTTTCTTGTTAAAAACGCAAAAAATACAGCTTTTTTACACCGAAAGCTATTGCATATAAACTGCTGAAAATGTATAATAAGGGGGAGTAATTTTAATTACCTTGAAAGGAAAGCTATTATGAATATTTCATCAATACAAGAACAGATTCTCAAGCTGAAAAAGGAAAAGGATGTCTGTATTCTTGCCCACAGCTATCAGGCGCATGAAATTCTTGAAATTGCAGATTACACAGGCGACAGCTACAAGCTGAGTGTTGACGCAAGCAAAGCCGAAAACAAGAACATTCTTATGTGCGGTGTAAGATTTATGGCTGAAACCTGCAAAATTCTTTCACCTGAAAAAACTGTTTACCTTGCACAGCCTGTTGCCGGCTGCAGTATGGCAGACCAGATGGACAAACAGCTTATTTCTCAGGTTAAGAAAATGTATCCCGATTACACAGTTGTTGCATACATCAATACTACGGCAGAACTCAAAACAATTTGCGATGTATGCGTAACAAGCTCATCGGCTGTTAAAATCGTAAACAATCTTGACAATAAGAACATTCTCTTTATCCCTGACTGCAACCTCGGCGACTATGTTGCAAAGCAGTGTCCCGACAAGAATATCAAGCTTCTCAACGGAGGTTGTCCGATTCATGCCTGCGTAAATGTTGAGGATGTTAAAAAGGCTAAGGAGCTTCATCCGAACGCACTCGTTCTTGTTCATCCCGAATGCACTCCCGAAGTTGTTGCTATGGCTGATTATGTCGGCTCAACATCGGCATAATGAATTATGCAAAGAAATCCGATGCAAAGGAATTCATTATCGGTACAGAAATCAGCATTGCCGAACATTTGCAGTATGAATGTCCGGACAAGAATTTCTACAGTCTTACATTAAAGCTCATCTGCCCGAATATGAAATCAACAACACTTGTTGATGTTTACAACTGCCTTAACGGCAACGGCGGAGAGGAAATCAAGCTTGACGATCAGACTATCACAGACGCAAGAAAGTGCATTGACGAAATGATCAGACTCGGCTGATAAATTACTTATGAACGCAAATCTGTTCGGGAGGAATAAATGACTAACAAAGCATTGATTGCAATGAGCGGAGGAGTTGACAGCTCGGTTGCCGCATTTCTTACCAAGGATATGGGATATGACGCAACGGGCATTACCCTCAAGCTCTTTGATAACGAAGATATCGGTGAAAAGCGAGAAAAAACCTGTTGTTCTCTTGATGACATTGATGATGCAAGGAGAGTTTGCCTCAAGCTCGGCATTCCCTACTATGTCTATAACTTCAAGGACAGCTTTAAGGAAAATGTAATCGACCGCTTTATCAGAGCCTATGAAAACGGTACAACACCGAATCCCTGCATTGACTGCAACCGCTTTATCAAATTTGAAAAGCTCATTCGCCGTGCAGAAGAGCTTGACTTTGACTGCGTTGTCACGGGGCATTACTCGACAATTGAGTATGACAAGGGTGCAGACCGCTATTTGCTGAAAAAATCGGTTGACAGCACAAAAGACCAAAGCTATGTGCTGTACTGTCTTACACAAAGACAGCTTGCAAAAACACTTCTTCCTCTTGGCACATATACAAAGGAAAAGGTGCGTGAAATTGCAAATGAGCTAGGTTTGATAAACGCAAGAAAACACGACAGTCAGGACATTTGCTTTGTTCCCGACGGGGACTATGCAAAATTCATTGAACAGTACACGGGCAGAACTTATCCTAACGGTAATTTTGTTGATACCACAGGTCATATTCTCGGTGAACACAAGGGAATTATCCGTTACACCGTAGGTCAGCGAAAAGGTCTTGGACTTGCACTCCCCCACCCTATGTATGTTAAGGAAAAGAATCTTGACACCAACGAGGTTATTCTCTGCGATAACAACGAGCTTTTCTCAAAGGAACTTTATGCAACGGACATAAACCTCATCACCTGTGACAAAATCGACAAGCCGATTAAAGTCAAGGCGAGAGTTCGTTACAGCCAGCCCGAAAAGGACGCAATCGTTGAACAGATTGACGATAACACCCTGCACATTGTCTTTGACGAACCTCAAAGAGCAATCTCAAAAGGTCAGGCAGCAGTCCTCTATGACGGTGAATATGTAGTTGGCGGCGGAACGATTATATAAAGTTTTATAATTATGATGATTTTAGAGAGCGTGATTTTACGCTCTCTTTTTAGATTGATAGCATTGCGATTATATTTCAGGCAGGAAAACACGGTTCGCCATGAAACAAAACAATCAGCTATTACCGATTGTTTTGTGTTTGCACACAAAACAAATGGCGAACACGGTTCGCCGCTACAGTAAAACAATATATTTGCGACATCTATATACTTAAATATATCATATAATTTGTACGATTACCCACGGGATAACACGGTTCTCCCGTACAGATTACACACACTATTTTCATCTCCTCAAAACATTTTATTAAACAAAAAAATTCATCAAGGCGGGCGTCCGATGAACGCCCCTACTTCAAACATAAAAAGTCGCAAGACAGTTTAATTTGCGTACTGTCTTGCCGACTTATATTTTTACTTATTTACACTTTTTCAAAAAATGATTACCATGTGCCGACATAAGCATGACCCTTTGAGTCATACTGCGACTCTGTATAATAATTGAGCGAAGTGCCGTCAAAACCGATATCAATGGTCTGACTCGAACCGTTTGTGAAAATAATGTAATCAACAGTGTTCGGAACTTCAACCGAGTAAACCTTCTGACTATAGTCATTTGTGTTGAGATATGTCATCGCAACGCCCGGCCATGATTTTGTAGATGTACCGTCTTCAGCCCATGAGTAGCAGTAGAGTGTACCATCCAGTTGAGTGAATCCGTAAACTTAACTGTATAGGTTGATGACGGAGTGGTTGTAGGCTCTGTAACAGGAGCTGTTGTTGCAGGAACAGTTGTCGGAGCAACTGTCGGCTCTTCTGTTGCCGGCTCGGTAACAGGGGCGGTTGTCGGAGTAACTTCCGACTCATAGTAAGTGCCGACATTTCCGTGACCGTCAAGCTTTGCGACATACATCTGAATGTATGTTGCGTCTTTAACGCTTACGATATCATCCTCGCCGTCAGCGTCACATCTTGCGGCTGCGATAAGAGCCTTATCTGAGAGTGTTATGAGCTTCACAATGTACTTCTGAACCGCTGTTGCGTCAAGTACATTAATCGCACCGTTGAGATTAACATCACCGATAAGGATTTTTTCCGTCGGCTGTGTAATGGGGGCTGTGGTAGGAGTTACCGTTGAAGGAGCAGTTGAAGGACGCTCCGATGATGTGTAAAGATAAACAACATTGATAATACCCGATGAAAGGTTGCCTGACGCATTTACGGGAGCAATAACATCTGTTCTGCCCGAAAGCGGAGAAGTTTTGTATGTATCGTCTGAAGAAACCTTTGACTGAATTAAAATTTCATCATCGGCAATCTTTTCACCTGTTGCGGCGTCAATGTGGCTTGTAATAACCTTGCTGCTAAAGCTGAGTTCTTATTCTGAATCCATGCCTCGCCCGAAACAAGGTAGCCTGTCTCGTTTGCACCCGGCTCCTGCTGTGAGTTTGTGTGGAACATTACATATGAGCTTGGTGCAGGAATTGTGCATTTGAGCCATCCGTTGCCCTCACTTGTCATAACAGTTGCGTTGTTCCACTTGCCGTTAGGCTCTTCGCCGCTGTCTGTGTAAGCATAGCAACGAACATTTGACCAGTTGTTTGAGTTATAGTAGTGAACAACCGAACTTGTGCTGTCAAGTGCCTTATAAACAAAGTTAATGGTCGTGTTCGTACCGTTAAATGTACTGTCGTGTTGGCAGGATACTTGTCCGTGTCGAGCTGATAGCCCTGAATTGATGTAAACGGAACGCTGTAGCTGTCACCTTCACGATACTTTGTTGAAACGGTGTCCTTAATTGACTCACCGTTTTCGTCAACATAATTTACCGTAACATAGCCTGAACGAATACCGCTGGAGCTGTAAACATAAGTTACATTGTAGTTCTTTCCGCCTGTAACAGTACCCGAAGTTACACCCTGAGTATCCTTAAGAGTATAGTCATAAAGGATGGTTGTGTCGGGATAAGTACGGTATGTTGTACCGTCCGCATATTTTGCTGTTGATGTTTTGAGAACATTTCCGCTGTCATCAATATGTTTGATTGTTACCGTACCGAATGTTTTTTCACTAACCTTAAGATTGTTGAATGTTGAACTCTGAACAAGCACACAGGCGCTGTTTGCGGGGACTGTATATGTGTTGCCCGAAACTGTGCCAAGACTTTTAAGACCTGCCGTCGTACCGTCTGCAACTACTGTCCAGCCGCTGCCGTCAAGTGTAATCGGCCAATCATTTGTTGAACTTGCGTTTACAAGAACACAAACCTTGCCCCACTCATTTGACTTGTTGTTTGAATACATGTAAGCAACAACATCACCGTGTGTTGACTGGAATGAAGGAGTGTTGAATGTTGAACTCTTCATCGGAGAATAGTTTTCTCTGATTTCAAGAAGTCCCTTGTAATAAGCGGCAACATCCGAGTATATCTTTACTCTTGACCAATCAATCTCATTTATTGCATCGCTTGATTTGTAGCTGTTTGTATCACCCTGTTTTGTACGGCAAAATTCCGAGCCTGCCGTCATAAACGGGATACCCTGTGAAGTAAGGAGGAGTCCCATTACTTTCTTAACCTGTCCTTTGAGTGATGAAGATGTTGAATTCCAGCTTGATGAGCCGTTACTTTTTACAATTTTATCCCAGAGGATAAGGTTATCGTGAGCGTCGGCATAAGCAATTGTCTGTGAAGGAGCCTGAGCCGAAAAGCCCTTGCCCGTTACACCGTTTGCAACCGTTCCGGTCTTATCGGTGTTGCCTTGAACAAATCCCTTATCGGAACCGTCTGTGCTTCCCTTAATTGCATCACGGTAGCTGTCGCAGAACATACCTACTCTTGAGTTGAGTGAACCTGCCTTTGACTGCGAGCAACCGTCGGAAATTGCAACTGAACCGCCTGTCCACGGTTCACCGTACATGAGAATCTTTTTACCCGAACCGTCTGAATAAAGTCCGTCAAGAGCAGAACGGATATCGTTCATTGTTGTGATATCGTGAATACCCATAAGGTCAAAACGGAAACCGTCAATGTGGTATTCCTCCGCCCAATACTTTACGGATTCAATCATATACTTTCTGTACATCAGCTTATCTGACGCAGTTTCGTTACCGCAGCCTGAACCGTTTGAATACGCTGATGATGAATTCATTCTGTAGTAGTAACCCGGAACAGTTCTGTTAAAGCAGGAATCGGTTGAGAATGTGTGGTTGTAAACAACATCCATTACAACTGAAATTCCTCTGTCATGAAGAGCCTGAATCATCTGCTTGAACTCAGTGATTCTTGTGTTGCCGTCATATGGGTTTGTTGAATATGAACCTCGGGAGCGTTATAGTTCACCGGATCATAACCCCAGTTACGGTTTGAAGAAGAACTTGCAACATCTTCCTTTACCGAACCGTAATCATAAACAGGCATAAGCTGAACGCAGTTAATGCCCTGCTCAACAAGGTAGTCAATGCCTGTTGAAACGGCTGATGAACTTGTGTCTGAATTAAGAGTTGTGCCGCCCTCGGCAAATGCAAGGTACTTACCCTTGTTGTCCTCACTCACACCCGAGTTTTTGGAAACTGAAAAATCTCGCACATGAACTTCCCATACAGCCGCCTCTGATGCGCTGTTAAAGAGAACATGCTTATCGTCCGACCAACCGCTCGGATCGGTTGAGTCAAGGTCAACAACCATTGTACGGTTGCCGTTTACACCGACAGCCTGTGAGTAAACATCCTGTGTTTCCTTGGTTGTGCCGTTTACTGTTACAAGATATGTGTAATATTTGTTTTTGTAATCACCGCTCAGATTAAGTGACCAAACACCTGTTGAGCTGTCTTTTTTCATATCATAGGTGCCGATTGCCGAAGCGCCCGCCTCGTTGTCAGAACCTGTTGTGTAGAGCTTGAGCTTTACGGATGACGCATCAGGTGACCAGGTTTTCCATGTTGTGGAAGTTTTGCTGTACACTGAACCGAGTCCCGATTCGTTATACGCTTTGCTTGCATAGCTTTCAAGATAATTTGCATTGTAATAATTGCCTGCTGAAACCGATTCATCGCTTGTTACTGCCGCATTTGAGCAAAGGCCGACATACCTGCAATCATGGACAGAGAAAGAAGAATCGATAATGGTTTGCGTAATCTCATATTTTCACTCCTAAATATTATTTCGCACAAAGTACCGCACGATAACTATATTCTAACATTTATAAATGCCGTATTTTTCCTATTGAGAACTAAAAAAGCATCCTAAAGCCAAACTTTAAGAACGCTTTTTATACATTATGCACAAGTAAAGACTGACACAAAGCAATTATTAACTATTATTGCAATACTTCAGCAGTTAACTGTCGTCGATATGTTATTTGCCGTTTGCCGAAAAATCTGACTGCACGAAAATTATATACCATATGTAATACTTTGTTACATATTATTAAGATTTTATCGAACTAAAGTTTTTATTGTTATATAATTCTTTAACTGTGGTTTACATTCATTTGTCATTATGTACAATTTATTACTGATACATCACTATTTGTTTACAACTCAACAATATTTTTGTAATAATATTGACAATATCGCAACATAATAGTATTATTATCTTGTGGCCGGTTGTCATCCGGAGGGGAAAAATGATAACCTACAAATTGAATCATACACCGAAGACGGGTTTAACACCTTTTGGGATAAGCGCATTTTGCGGCAAAAAGCTTATAAAATCCGTATCGGGAATCAGCGAAAGCTTTCGTGAAATGACAGAGCTTGTCGAAATGTGCAACGAACTTGAGCTTGAACTCTGCCAGCTTGACGATATCATCGAAGATTATCTTACTGATTTCACACTTTAATTTGCAAAGACTTTAACTTTTGTCATAATCGTGGTACAATAGTGTTTAATGTTATATCAGACATTATATATCAGACAATAAGGTGATATCATGATTTGCAATTTATGTCCGAGAAAATGCGGTGCTGTTCGTACTGCCCACAGCGGAAACGGATTTTGTAAAATGGGAGAACTGCCCGTTGTTGCAAGAGTTGCTCCGCACTATGGCGAAGAACCGTGCATAAGCGGCACAAAGGGCAGCGGAACTGTTTTCTTTTCGGGTTGTACAATGAGATGCGTGTACTGCCAGAACTACGAAATTTCAAACGAGGACGGCGGAAGAACAATCACTCCCGAAAGACTTGCCGAATGTTACAAAGAACTTGAGGACAAGGGAGTGCATAACATCAACCTTGTAACGGCTGACCATTTTGCACACGCTGTTGTTAAAAGTCTTGAAATTTACAAACCGAGAATTCCGATTGTATATAACTGCAGCGGATACACAAGTCCGAAAACTCTCAGTATGCTTGACGGACTTGTTGACATTTATCTTCCCGACTTTAAATATGCAGATGATTTTCTTGCGGTAAAATACTCTTCTGCACCGAATTATGTCAACACGGCTGTTGCCGCAATTCACGAAATGACTTTTCAGGTTGGTCTGCCTCAGTTTGACGATGACGGCATTATGAAAAAGGGCGTTATCGTAAGGCATCTGATTTTGCCTGCCCACACAAAGAACAGTCTTGAAGTGCTTGATATTGTAAAACGCAGATTCGGCGATCAGGTTTTGTTAAGTCTTATGTGTCAGTACATTCCTATGGGCAAGGTCAGCGACAGGGAGTTTTCACGAATTAACCGTAAAATCACACGCAGAGAATATGACAAGGTAAAGCTTGAAATGATGCGACTGGGAATTGACGGCTTTACACAGGAGCTTTCTTCCGCAGATGAAAGCTATGTCCCCGAATGGAATTTTGAAGGATAATTTTGTCAGTTCGGTCATCTGAATTCCTCTTCATTTTTCAATTGGTATTGTTTACTTGGTATTATTCTCTTAGTCTTTTTCTATGGGTATTATTAGGCTTCAAATTCTGAAGGGGGCAGGTGCAAATTTTGAAGGGTATGAGTTCAAATTCTGCACCCCTAAAATACGAATTTCTACATTCGATTTTACCGCCCGTTAAAAACAATTAAATTAACATAAAAACGGAGAGCGTCTTGCCCTCCGTTTAATTTTTATTAAAATATCTTACTGCTTTTCAACCGTTTGTGACGGTTTTACATACAGGGTTTTGTTGTTGACATAAATCACCATACCCGGTTTTGAGCCGTTTGGCTTTGACACATAGCGAACAAGTGTGCAGTCAACGGGAACCTGACTGCTGTTTCTCGCTTTACTGTGATATGCCGCAAGCCGTGCCGCCTCATAGATTGCTGTGTCGGAAATCTCTTTGCCGTCCGAAACAACAATTACATGCGAACCGTGAATATCCTTTGTGTGCAGCCACATATCGTTCTTTGACGCTGTTTTCAAAGTCAGCTTATCGTTCTGACGGTTGTTTCTTCCTACAAGGATTTTAAAACCGTCGCTTGATTCAAATTCGAGTGGCGGCAAAGTTGTCTGACGGGGCTTTTTGCCTTTTTGAACCTTGAGATAGCCCTGCTCGGTAAGTTCCTCACGAATTTGTGCAAGGTCTTTTTCATTATCCGCACGGTCAACCGTATCAAGAACGGAGTCTATATAATCAAGCTCTTCTCTGCCCTTTTCAAGCTGTTCTTTGAGCATAATTTCGGCATTTTTAGCCTTGCGGTAATCCTTGTAATACTTCTGAGCATTTGCCGAAGGTGAGATTGCCGGATTAAGCTTTATGCGTAAAATTGCGTTGTTCTCATCGTAAAAGTTTTCAACATCAACATACTCCGCACCACGCTCAATGCGATAGATATTTGCCTGTAAAAGGTCACCGCATATGCGAAGATGCTCACGGTCTGCACAGCGTTCAAGCTCACTCTTCTGCTTTGCAATTTTTCGTGCAAGCCTTTCAAGTGTGTTGTTCAAAAGCTTTGTAAGGCTTTGTGATTTCACCCTCATTCTGTCACGACTGTCACGAGCCTCATAGAATCCGTCAAGCAAATCGGAGAAGCTTTCCTTACTCTCAACCTTTGCGAAATCGCCGTACTGCTCAACATTCATAAAGCAGAAGTCCATAGGCTTGCCGTCCTCACGATAAACCACAACAGGCTTGCCCGAACAATCGCTGCAAACACTTTTCAGCTTTTCAATTTCAACTGCGAGTCGGTCAAAAAGCACACCCTCAATTCTGTTTGTTGCGCCCTCCATAACCTTGTATTCAATCTCACGGCATACAATCGGAGAAACACCCTCAATTGTCCTTAACAGCGCCTTGTTAAGCGGCATTTCCGTGTCAAGATTTTTTACGGCTGTACACACATCAAGCACCGAACATTTAAGCAGATTCAGCTTGTTCTGCGATTCGGGAAGTTCGTATTTTATATTCGGCAGTACAAGTCTTTTACTGCTCATTGTAAGATCGACACGCTTGAGTGAGTCGATGATAATGTCGTTTGAATCAACAATAATTATGTTGCTGTACATACCCATAATTTCGCATACAACAGTTATCATCACAGTATCGCCGAGCTCGTTCACGCACTCGAAATCGAGCATAAGAACACGGTCGCAACCGTTCTGGCGAAGTCCCACAAGCTTTCCGCCGCCGATTCTTTTTCGCAAAAGCATACAGAACATCGGAGGTTGTGCAGGATTTTCGGGTGTTGACGAACAGAAGTTCACTCTCGGTGAATTTGCTCGTGCAGAAAGCAACAGCTTTTTGTTGCCGGAAAAGGTTCTCAACCCGAACACAAGCTCCTCTCTGTTCGGCTGATAAATCTGCGACACCCTTGCACCGAGAGCCTCTTTTTCTATTTCACTTTTAATATGTCTTAAAAAAATTCCGTCAAGCGCCATAGTAACTCCGTAAATTATTTGTGATATTTACCGTTTGATGAAATCTCAAACGCGCGGTAAATCTGTTCGCTTAAAATCATTCTTGCCATTTGGTGAGGAAAGGTCATTCTGCTCATTGAAAGACGGACATCAGCCCGTTTTTTAACCGATTCGTCAAGCCCGTAGCTGCCGCCGATAATAAAATCAACAGTGCTTTTTCCGCTTACGGACGCATTGTCAATCAGCTTTGAAAGCTCCTCACTCGACATAGACTTTCCCTCAATACACATTGCAACAACATAATCCGAAGACGAAATTTTCTGCATGATTCGTTTTCCCTCAGAGAAAATAACCTCGTCAATCTGTGACCGATTCGGTATGTTGCTCTTAATGCGTTCTTCCGAAAGCTCAATAATATTGAATTTACAAAATGCGGTCAAGCGTTTTTGCATACTCTGCAATTGCGTCGGTAAAATATTTTTCCTTGATTTTGCCGATACAAATTATGTTAATCTTAATCATATTCCTCTTGTTTGTTTAAGGTTAAAAAATGATGGCTTTTGTTGTGCTTACACTCGGAGCAACATCAAGCGAATAATCGCTTTTGTACTTCATTCCGTTTGATGTGAGCAGGTCTACGGATGTTGACATTGCAAGCGGAACGGTATTATTTTCTTCGCTGAGATGACCGAGCATAAGTCTTAAAGTTCCCTTTTCAACAAGGTTAACAAGTTCTTTTGCACAAGCCTCATTTGAAAGATGTCCTCTGTTTGAAAGGATTCTCTGCTTTAGCGGATAAGGATAAAATCCGTTTTTGAGCATATTAATATCGTGATTTGACTCAAGCACAACAAAGTCGCTCTGCTCTGCGGCAGTTCTGACATCGGGCAACATAACGCCCATATCGGTTGCTATAAGTGCGGATTTTCCGTCGGGAGCAGTAACACGGTAACAACAGCTTTCCGCCGCATCGTGGGGGGTGTCAATTCGCTGAACACGCATATTGCCGATTACAACCTCGTCAGTTATAACATCTGCATCTGTGTTTGGATCAAGCTTATTACCTGCCCTCAAAGCATTGAGCGTACCAAGACTTGAATACACCTTAAAGCCGTAACGCTTTGCAAGCACACGCAACGCACTGCAATGGTCAGTGTGTTCGTGAGTTATAAAAACCGCCCCGATACTGCCCATATCAAGTCCATTTGCAAGCATGGCATTTTCAATCTGCTTGCATGAACGACCTGCGTCAATCAGTACGCCTTCGCTTGCCGAACCTATGTAGTAGCTGTTACCCTTACTTCCGCTGAACAGCGGTACTGCTCTTGCCAAAACAACCAATCCTTATCTTTAGTATAACGAATATGATAACACAAATTTTAAAATTTGTAAATTATCTCACAAAAAAGCCGTTCTCACAAAGAAAACGGCTTTGATTTCTAATTAAATTTTAGTCAGGCACCGAGTTCCTGCTCGTTGTCTCCTGTAAAATACACCTTTTTGATATCTGCACCAAGTCCTCTGACTTTTCAACAACATCTTCATATCCACGCTCAATGAACTGAATATTTGAAATCTCTGTTGTACCGTTAATTTCAAGAGCGGCAATAATCATAGCCGCACCTGCACGAAGGTCGGTTGCCTTAACGGGAGCCGCTGTGAGCGGAACACCGCCCTCAATGATTGCAAGTCTGCCCTCAACAGAAATCTGCGCACCCATTCTGATAAGCTCGCTGACATACTGATAGCGATTATCCCAAACATTCTCGTTGATGATGCTTGTTCCGGGAACGCTCATAAGCAATGCGGCAAACTGCGGCTGACAGTCTGTCGGGAAGCGGGATGCGGCATTGTCTTGATATTACAGCGCTTTAGCGGAGCAGATGACGCATCAACCTTGAGAGCCTCATCATATTCAGTAATCTTAACACCCATCTCACGCAGCTTTGCGCTGATTGATTCAAGATGCTTCGGTGTAATATTCTTTACCGTAATACAACCTCTTGTTGCGGCGGCGGCACACATATATGTTCCTGCCTCAATCTGGTCGGGAATAATCGAATAAGTAATGCCGTGAAGATACTCAACGCCACGGATTTTGATAACATCCGTACCTGCGCCCCTGACATCCGCACCCATTGAATTAAGGAAGTTCGCAAGGTCAACAATATGCGGTTCTCTTGCGGCATTTTCAATAATGGTCTGTCCCTTTGCCTTTGATGCGGCAAGCATAATGTTCATTGTTGCACCAACGGACACAACATCAAGGTACACATGTGTACCGACAAGGCTGTCGCATTCTGCCTCTATAATCGCACCGTCAACAAGCTGAGTTGTCGCACCGAGAGCCTCAAAGCCTTTAAGATGCTGGTCAATCGGACGCACGCCAAAGTTACAGCCGCCCGGAAGAGCCACCTTAGCCTTGCCGTACTTGCCCAAAAGTGCGCCGAGGAGATAATATGACGCTCTCATACCTCTTACAAGGTCGGTCACAGCATTGCATGTGCGGATTTTTGTAGGATCAATATATAAGGACGAACGGTTGATTCGTCTTACATTAGCACCCATCTGCTGAAGAATTCTGCTGATAAGTGATACATCGCTGATGTTAGGAATATTTTCAATCTGGCACGGTTCATCACAAAGAATAACTGCCGGAATAATTGCAACGGCTGCATTTTTCGCACCGCTGATTGTCACTTCACCCGATAATGGCTTTCCGCCGGTAACTACGAACTTCTCCAATTGTTACACCCCAATTAATGTGTAGAAGATACTTTTAACTAAATAAGCTAAATATCTGAAAATGTATATCTATATAGTGTATAAGTAAAAATCAAAAATTATACGAATCCAAAATTCATAATGAGAACTAATTTGTTACATTTTATTAAAAACGAACCCACTCGGTTACGCAGATGTAATTTAACAATTCTCTTACAGAAAATGATACTACAAAATTGTAGTAAAGTCAACGGAATAATAAAACTGTAATCTATTTTTGGGCAAGTTGTACTCAAATTATTAATTTGTTGCTTTTTTTGTTTTTAATATAACCAACCATGCTTTTTAAAACCGTTTTTTCCTAAAAAGAAGTAATTAATTAAAGCAATTTTTTGTAAAATTATTACAAATTGAAACAAGTGTTATTTTCGTGTTATCATCAGACATCTGAGCAATTTACAATTCAAATTGAACACAGAAAAATATCGTTCCGTTATTCCTATGATAATTTTACACCTTCAATCTTCTTTTTTTCAAATTTAAAATTAACTTTCTATACTATATATACTTCCCAAACGGACACAATAAACAAGTGAAACTTTAGGGCAAAAAAACTTGAAAAACATTACATTTTTTCGTGTGTGTCTATTGACTTTTTAAAAAGGGAATGCTATATTATAATTAACATATGAGCATATCTTCATATGTTCAAGTATAACTATTAACCTGAAAGAAAAAAAAGTGACACTATGGAAAACAAAGAAAAAATAACCACTCCCGAAATGCCCGACATTGATGTGCTGTTTGAGCTTGCAGACCTTTTTAAGGTTTTCGGTGATTCAACCCGACTTCGCATTATGTACACCATTTCGGAAAATGAAATGTCGGTGCTCAACATTGCTGAAGCTCTCAGTATGGAGCAAAGCACAATTTCCCACCAACTGCGTGTGTTAAGACAGAACAAGCTGGTGCGTGTTCGCCGTGAAGGAAAGCAGATTTATTACAGCCTTGACGATGACCATGTGAAACGAATCATAGAAATGGGACTTGACCATGTTCTTGAATAAGGAGGGAGACATATGAGGTACAAATATCAGCTTGACAATCTCAATTGTGCTCATTGTGCAGGCAAGATTGAGGCTAAAATTGCAGAAACAAACGGCTTTGAGGATGTGAGCTTCAATTTTGCGACAAAACTTCTCAACTTCAAAAGCGAAAAGCAGAATCCTGTTTCCGAAATTCAGGCAATTTGCGACAGCATTGAGAACGGTGTAACCGTTGTTGACAAAACTCCGAAAACCAATCTCAAAAAATACACCTACACTTTAGACAATCTCAATTGTGCTCATTGTGCGGGCAAAATTGAGGCTAAAATTGCAGAAACAAACGGCTTTGAGGATGTGAGTTTCAATTTTGCGACAAAACTTCTCAACTTCAAAAGCGAAAAGCAGAATCCTGTTTCCGAAATTCAGGCAATCTGCGACAGCATTGAGGACGGTGTGACTGTTGTTGACAAAACTCCGAAAAATGATATCACAACAAAGGCAGAACCCGAAATCACGAAAAAGAAAATCAACCATGACACAATCTTCCTTGCAATTTCAATTGTACTTGCTGTAGTGTCCGAAATACTCCACCTTACACTTGACGGTGTTACGGCTGTTCATTATGTTGTACTCGCAGCGTGTTTTGTTGCAACACTTCTTTCGGGTTACAAGGTATTTATCAAGGGTGCAAAAAACATTCTAAAGCTGAGAATTGACGAAACAACGCTTATGGCTGTTGCGGTAATTGCGGCATTCTGTCTTGGAGATTTTGTTGAGGCGGCAATGGTAACAATTCTCTTTTCTATCGGTGAAATTTTTGAGGATCGAGCAGTTGACGCATCCCGCCGTGACATTGAAAAGCTTGCAAACATTCGTCCCGATACAGCAACAATTATTGTTGACGGTGCGGAACAGGTTGTTCCTGCCGAAAGCGTTGAAATCGGAAGTATCATTGAAGTCAAGCCATACGAAAGAGTTCCGCTTGACGGCGTTATTATTAAAGGTAAAACGACTCTCGACACATCGGCTCTTACAGGCGAAAGCCTTCCTGTTGACGCAGGCGAGGGCAGTGAGGTACTCAGCGGTGCAATTAACGGCAGTAACCTTATTACTGTCAAAACAACAAAGCATTTCGGCGACAGTACCGCAACAAGAATTCTTCAGCTTGTTGAAGATGCCGCCGCTCAAAAGGGCAACAGCGAAAAACTTATTTCAAGATTTGCCTCTGTTTACACACCGGTTGTTGTACTCATTGCAGTTGCAATCGCAGTAATTCCTCCGCTTTGCGGACTCGGAGCATTCAGCGAATGGCTCTACCGTGCGCTTGTTTGTCTTGTAGCGTCATGTCCGTGTGCTATTGTTATTTCCGTACCTCTCTCCTACTATTCGGGTATCGGTGCGGCATCCGAAGTCGGTGTACTCATCAAGGGCGGAAAATATATTGAGGCTCTTGCAAAAGCAGATACATTCGTATTCGATAAAACAGGCACACTCACAAGCGGCAAGCTCAGCGTAAACAAGGTTAATACGGTCGGTTCATACAGTGCTGACGAAGTTCTTGCTATTGCCGCTGCAAGCGAAAAATATTCCGCTCATCCGATTGCCTCCGCAATCAGAGAAAAGGCAAACGGTCTTGAACTTCCCGAGCTTTCCGACTACAGCGAAAGTGCCGGTCACGGAACAAGCGCAGTTTATAACGGCAAAACTATTCAGTGCGGCGGTTCAAAGATTCTTTCGGACGAACAGAAGAAGATTGCAAATAAAGACGATTCTGTTTTCGTAATTTATGACGGTCAGCTTATCGGTTCGCTCAATGTCAGCGATACAGTAAGACCTGAGGCAAAAGAGGTTATCTCACAACTTAAAACGCTCGGTGTCGAGAACACGGTAATGCTCACAGGCGACAGACAACAGCCTGCCGAAAATGTTAAAAACGAACTCGGACTTTCCGAATGTCACGCAGAGCTTCTCCCTGCTCAAAAGCTTGAACTTTTCAAGGGCTTGAAATCAAAATCAAAGGGAGCTTGCTTTGTGGGCGACGGCATCAATGATGCCCCTGTTCTTTCGGCAAGCGACTGCGGTATCGCAATGGGATTCGGTAGTGAAGCCGCTATTGAAGCGTCAGACGCAGTTCTCGCATCAGGCACACTCAAACAGCTTCCAAAGGCAATTAAAATTGCAAGAAGTGTTATCAACACTGTCAAGGGCAACATCATCTTTGCCCTCTCAATCAAGGCTCTTGTAATTATCCTCGCCGCATTCGGTCTTGCACAAATCTGGATGTCCGTTATCGCCGACACAGGCGTCAGCGTAGTCTGCGTCCTCATAGCCGCAAGACTCCTCAAAAAGAAATATTGATTATATATCGTTAATTTATAATTTACAATCATTAAAGCACAGTGAATTTTATTTAAATTTTCGCTGTGCTTTTTTATATTTACAAATATAGTCTTTACATAATTCTTGTTTGTGTGATATTTTTTAACATTTTTGTTGACATTTAGCTATTTATTAGTTATAATCTTGATGTTGTGTTCTTTATTATTATAGTTGGAGGTGATTATTATGATTTAATTTTACAATTAGTTTATTTTTTGTTTTTTATTAAATTTAGGAGGTAGTACCGTACTATGAAAAAATTCTTATCAATACTTTTATTATGTGCAATTCTTCTTTCTTTTCCTGTAATTGCACATGCAGAAAGTGAAGACTCTAATGAATCTGAGGTGTACTCAGGTGAAATCATTCCATCAGAAGAAGAGGAGCAAGAATATTTATCATCTCTCAGCAAAACAGACTTATTAAAAATAAAGCAGAAAGAAACAGAAGCAAAATTAATAGAAAAATTCTCCAAACCGACAGCAAGAGCTGCTTATAAGATTTCTATACCTGGAAAGTTCACAATGTATCAACAAAGTAAAAGTTATTATTGCGTTCCCGCTTGCGTAAAAAGTGTATTGCAATACATAAACGGCAAGAGTGACTCACAAGACAAAATAGCAAGTGACCTTGGAACTATTAGAATCGGTACCGATGGCAGAAAAATAGCACCTTATTTAAATAAAAAGCAAACGTCTTTTTATTATGCCCGTCTTGAAGAACCAAGCAAAACACTTATGGAAGTTGCCTCTATGCAACAATTGCAAAAAACATAAGCCCTGTTTATTAAGCAATTGTTAATGAAGACGGAAAAGAATGGCACTACTCTACACCTGGTCATAGATTAGTAGTAAATGCTATATATAGTGATAAATCTAAAATACAGTTAGCTGATCCATTGGGAAACACACATACTGGTTGGCCTTATTTTTATTTAAAGCGTTTATCTGATGTTAATAATATTTGTCAAGATATAATTTGGTAATTAAATCTCCATTGAATCTATATAGGTTCAATGGATTTTTATATTAGGAGGAATAGTTTTGAAAAAACTAATTTTATTAATATTAACTACTTTATTTTTACTTTCATTATACGGGTGTAACACTTCTTCATCAAGCAATAACCCCACTGAACAAACAACCGTAACGAATACAGATGATTTATCTCTTGATTCAGATATTGAAACAACAGAATTAAATCATGATTTTGAAATTTACAATAACGGCAAAAAGGTGGATACTTTAAATCTTTACGGCTTATTTAAACAAATTGATAACGGCTTCATATATTCAAAAATCAATAAAGACTCTCCAAATGAAATGGAATACTACAGATATTATTTAGATAAAAAAAACAGTGTAAAACTTGGTTCAATAAAAAACTGGTCTATGCAAATTCACGATAAAGCTTATGTAAATAATCACCTTTGCTTTACGACAAGCACGGGCGACATTACAGACGAAGAAAACAGAACTCTTGAATTTATTGATATCGACCTTAATAAAAACAAAATGACGACTGTATTTTCTGACAAAGGCGGATTTCCATATGACACTGTTACAGGAGCAGACAATCTTGTCATAATCACAAAAGTATTAAACAACGGTACTTCTTTGGAACTGTATGATACCGAAACTCAAAAATTCAAGCAATTAAAATATTTAGAGTTTGATGATAAAAACAGTATCGGGGAAACTATAAGAAAAGTTTCAATTGACAAAAGTACAAAAACAATCTCTCTTTTGGTTTTGGATTGCATTTCACAGAACGAAGCTTCTTTAAAAATAGAAACTTATGACTATGATATGAATTTTCTCAAAAGCTATGATATATCCAACATTTCAGATGATTCAAACGAATTAATTCAGGGCGTACAGGTTTTTGATTTTTAAAAACAAATTATCTATTCTATCAAAATTTCAGCATAACAAGATGTATAGGATATATAGACAGCGATAAGCTGAAAAAATCCGACATATCAGAAGATGTAGATGATACTTTTTCAATAGTATCCGCATCTGAAGATGACAGTGATACAAATTTATTGTATCAGAGGGCGGAATCAAGTTCAGAAAATAACTACATATATCTTTTTGATACAACCAACAAAAACAATGAAAGAAACAAAATTTAATATTGAAGAAAAAGGGTACACTATAGGCGGTATATCACGGATAGGAAAAGATAATTTGATGATATTGATGTCCCCTGATAATGCAGACAAAAAAAGTGACCTTAATTCAAGAATATACTTTACAAAACTAAGCGACTTAAATTTTCAGTAAACAGGCGGTAAAAATCAATTAAAATTCATTTTGCAAATTATCTGTCAAAATCCTGCAAAAAATTTAATTTATGGGCAATACTGCTCTTTACTTTTTAAGGTATTTATTGTATAATTAGCGATAAAGTAAAAGGGTATATTTAAATGTTACAAAACACCTTTTGCTCACAAATAAAAAGGATAGGAGGGAACAAAACAATAATGAATCG
>ENA-OQMZ01000232-OQMZ01000232.1-human-gut-metagenome-genome-assembly--contig:-NODE-232-length-24177-cov-2.654511_pt1 | contig 24177 bp, 35 predicted proteins | sample MGYA00242621_ERZ504862 | MGnify/ENA primary metagenome ERZ504862 (study PRJEB26092, sample SAMD00036393) | human gut metagenome | host: Homo sapiens | study: EMG produced TPA metagenomics assembly of...
ACAAAAAGGCAACAAAAAAGACATACCTGCAGACCACATTATATGATCTGTCCGGACATCTCTCTTTTTTATATCACGCTGTTAATTCAATTTCACAATCACCAGTCACTCCCGAAGCTCTCATGGCAGAGCCTCGTTATTTCAGATATCCCGAAAAATTTTTTCAATATCCAATATTATTTAATGAACTTAACCTCAGGATAAATTGCCTGCTTGGCAGCCTCTTTACGCTCATTAAATACAACCTTGTTCTCCTCAAACAGGTTACGTCCTTGTGCATCGATAGATACGATCAGCGGCCCAAATTCTTTCAACCTTGTTGCACCATAAAGTCTCAGGCATACCAAGCTCATCCCAGTGATGCTCAACAATCTTCTCAACCTCTGTAGCAGCCACAACTGCACATCCAGCCGGGAAAACACAGTGGATCGCACCGAACTCTTTACAAGCACGCTCCGTATTCGGGCCCATACCACCTTTACCAACGATCACTCTGACACCAGTCAGTTTTGTAAACTCATACTCGAACTTCTCCATACGCATGGAAGTTGTCGGTCCTACAGAAACCATTTCATAATCATCCTCTGTACCTCGATCTTACGAACGATCGGGCCGGCATGGAAAATCGCTTTGTTGCGGATATCATACGGAAGCTCTCTTCCATACTCAACCAGACGACGGTGAGCAACGTCACGGCAGGTCATCAGATCTCCGTCCAGCCATACAATATCGCCGATTTTGATATCAGCCAGGTCTTCTGCGCTTATAGGTGTAATAAGAACTTTTTTATCTCCTCTGATTTCGATCATGATTTTTCCCTCCGTTTATATTAAGCATTAAATTTCCATGTGGAATGAGTATCACAGGTTACTGTAAGATCCGGATTTACAACCAGATGTCCACGACGGTGGGACCAGCATCCAACATTTACTGCAACACCGATGGTAGATGGATGTCGTGCAGTATTCTCAATGTTAACACCCATTACAGAATACTTTCCGCCCATACCCTGCGGTCCAAGGCCGATGGCATTGATACCATCCTCGAGAAGCTTCTCCATTTTTGCTGCGTTTGCGTTATCGTTGTGAGAACCGATCGGACGCATCAGCGCTTTCTTGGAGTTCAGAGCAGCTGTCTCTACAGATGTTCCTACACCAACACCAACAAGAAGTGGAGGACACGCATTCAGTCCGTAGGTTGTCATCTGATCAAGAACGAAATCTGTAATACCTTCATATCCTGCCCCCGGCATCAGAACCATTGCGTTCCGTACGAGTCACATCCGCCGCCTGCCATATATGCGTAGATCTCACATTTATCGCTGTTAGGAACAATATCCCACCATACAGTCGGGGTTCCTTTACCAACGTTTTTCTTTGTGTTGTACTCATCAAAAGTCTCAACGGAATTATGTCTTAACGGTGCTGCAAAAGTAGCCTGAACAACAGCATCTTTCAGAAGTGCTTCCAGCTCATTGATATACGGGAAATTTGTTCCGCATTTCAGCCAGAACTGAAGAACTCCTGTATCCTGACAGCTTGGGCGGTTCAGCTCTACAGCAAGTCCCTGGTTCTTTGTCATTGTTTCATAAAGAACCTTTGGAAGTGCAGCTGTTTCCTGTGACCCAAGCTCTTCAAGTTTATTAACTACGTCATCCGGTTAATTTTTTTCCAATATGGGCAACAAAATCTGCTACCATGTCTGTTAATACTTTAACTCCATTTTCCTTAGTCATGATTTACCTCCTGATATGGTTCGATGGTTTAATGTTTTTTAGTTACATAGGTTTTTGTTGGTTGTTTCATCATTAATTTTGGCTGATTAATGGTTAAGATGGCTTTTTGGCTTATTTATCACTTCCCCTGTACTGTATGATCAGTACAGGAGGGAATGAACTTAATTGATCAAAAGTGTTGCTGGTCACAAAGTGAACAGTAACTCAAAAGTTTCTCTCCTTACGGATAGAACGGAAACAGGATCGGCAACAGGATCATACAGATCACAAAGGATACCAGGATCAGCGGCAGACGGATTTCACATAGTCCTTGAATTTGTATCCTCCAAGACCGACTACCATGGTGTTTGCCGGCATACCGATCGGTGTTGCATATGCACAGGAACCTGCGATAACAGTTGCGATAACAACGGCTCTCGGATCTGCTCCGAGGTTGTTTGCAAGAGATACCGCAATTGGAATCATCAGTGCTGTGGTTGCTGTATTTGACATGAAATTTGTCAGCACACAGGTTACAATAAAAATCACCAGAAGAAGAAGGATCGGACTCGGATCTGCTCCAAGAAGTCCTACAATCTTATCTGCGATCAGCTCTCCGGCTCCGGTTGTATCCAATGCTTTTGCAAGTGTCAGCGAACCGCCGAAAAGAAATACAACCTTCAGGTCAATAGACTTCAGTGCGTCTTTCTCGGAAATAACTCCTGTCAGAACCAGGAGGATCGCTCCGATACATGCGGAAACCTCAATGCTGATGCCGATCTCTTTCTCAAAGATCATTGCAAGGATCACAAGAATCAGTACTACCAGGGAAACGGTCTGTTTCCACTTCGGTACATGGCTGAAATCCTGCTGATCTTCAAGAGCTGCACCGGATGCATTCTTACCATCCGGAAGGAATTTATATCCGATAAGGACAAAGTAAAGGATTCCGATCAGAAGCATCGGAACTCCAACCGGCGCATACATAAAGAAGCTTGTGGAAAGCCCATCTCCTGAAGTGCATTCACCCCCATCAGGTTTCCGGGTGCACCGATAATAGAAAGGTTTCCGCCAAGTGCTGCGGCAAATACCAGCGGCATCAGAAGACGGCTTCTGGAATAACCGGACTCATCGGCGATTCCACAAACTACCGGGATCAGCACTGCTGCAGTACCTGTATTGGATAAGAATCCAGACATTACACCTACGATCACCATGATCGCAATGATCAGTGTTTTTTCTGTTCTGGCAAATTTCGTGACCAGTCCTCCGATCTTATTTGCCATTCCTGTTTCGAACAATGCCTGGCCTACTACAAACATGCCAACGCAAAGGATTACGTTACTGTTTACATACTGTGAAAATGTTGTTGTTGCATCCACAACTCCTGTGAGTGTCAGACCGATGGCACAGATTGAAGCAGTCAGTCCAAGAGGAATTTTTTCAAGGATGAAACTGATAATGGTGAACACAAGAAACAGCAATGTTATAGTTGTCTGAGACATTTCTGTACTCTCCTTCCATTTGGTTTTTTCCTGAAAAGTATAGGCCGTACACGTTTCTTTTGATGATTTTATTATAGCTTGTGTACATACAAAAAAACAAATTAATGAAACATATATCCGCATAAAAAATATTTATAGTATCAGTTTTTAATGATAATTTTTGTACATTACTAACATAAAATCAGCGTATCAGCAAATGAATCTGGCAAATATTATATTTCTATGCTATTTTTATGTAGACACCCAAATACTCTGTCACATCTTTCCGGACGGAAATGAAAAACTTTACTAAAAAATTTAATCTGACAATACATCGAGAGAAGGTTTATCATGACACTGAATCAACTACGCTATTTCTGCACAGCCAGCCGCTGCCACAGCATCACAAAGGCAGCCGAAGAATTATATGTGACCCAGCCCACCATTTCCATGGCTATCCGCGATCTGGAGATTGAATTCGGGATCAGTCTTTTTTTCCAGAAAAGGAAATCAGCTGAGTCTGACCCAGGAGGGAGAGTCCTTCTACAAAAAAGCTACCTATATCCTTCAATATTGTAATGAGCTTCAGGCCGATTACTCCAGCATGTCCAGGATAAAACCGCCTCTTCGCATCGGGATCCTCCCATGCTGAGTACCGTATTTTTTCCGGAGCTGCTTACGGCGTTTCACGAAAAGCACCCGGAAATTGCCGTAGTACTGGAAGAATACGGATCTGTCCGTGCCTGCAATCTGGTACAGGATGACACCCTGGATGTAGCTTTGGTCAATATGGAACAGTATAATATAGATAAATTTCACAACACCGTCCTGGCCAACGACCAGGTGGTTTTCTGTGTGAGCAACGACCACAGGCTGGCAGAAAAAAAATCAGTCACAACAAAAGATATGGCGAAAGAGCAGCTGATCTTTTTCAATGCTGACTCCGTCCAGAATCAGATTCTGAAAATGCGTTTTGAAATGGACGGCTACAAGCCCAATATCGTGATGCGAAGTAGCCAGATCTACACTACTTTGCAGTTTGTAAAAACCGGAAAATATGGCTGTTTTCTCTATTCCAGCATGACCGATAAATTTTCCTCTTCCAATATTACCGGCATCCCTCTCAATCCACCTGTCCGCATAAAAATCGGCATGGTATGGAAAAAAAGCAAATACATCAGCGGCGATATGCTGACATTTCTGCATTTCACCCGCATGTATTACAAAGAACATCCGCTGATAGAAAAATAACAATTTACCAGATCCTGATTATATGTCGATTAATTTTTCTAATAAATGCAATTTTTTTTTTAAAAACCATTGAAATCCATCAATTCATGTGATACTCTGTGTTACAGTGTTTTTCTACACGAAACGAATGACCGCCACCACCGCACACAAAAGATCCTGGCATCATTCAAAAATAAAAAAACTCAGGAGAGTCTCTTCAAATCAAAAGGGAAGAGCGCCGAAGGTGTACGCAGCACACAAAATGCTGTAAATCTCTCAGGCAAAAGGATGGAGGAAAGAGTAATGTTTACACAAATCAACAACTTTATCACATGGTTTGACGGAGTCGTTTGGGGACTTCCGCTGATCATTCTGATCCTGTTCACAGGAATTCTGTTAACCACTCGGTTAGGTCTTTTACAGGTAAGGCACCTCGGAAAGGCACTGAAATTCATGGTAAAAAATGAAGAAGGCGGCGATGGTGAGGTCACAAGCTTCGGAGCTCTGTGTACTGCGCTTTCAGCAACCATCGGAACCGGAAATATCGTAGGTGTCGCAACTGCTATCGCAGCCGGCGGACCAGGAGCACTTTTCTGGATGATCGTAGCCGCATTCTTCGGAATGGCAACCAAATACGCAGAAGGACTTCTGGCGATCAAGTACCGTACCATTGACAAAGAAGGCCACGTTCTCGGCGGACCTTTCTACTACATCGAAAACGGTATGGGAAAACAGTGGAGATGGCTTGCCAAGATCTTCGCATTTTTCGGAGCAGGTGTGGGACTTTTCGGTATCGGAACCTTTACACAGGTAAACGGTATCTCATCTGCAGTTACCAATTTCTTTGACCCGGATAAAGCACACACAGTAGCACTTTTCGGAAATACATATTCCTGGGCAACTGTAGTTGCATGTCTGATACTTACCGTATGTGTAGGACTTGTCGTTCTCGGCGGAATCCAGAGAATCGCAAAGGTATCCCAGGTCGTTGTACCGTTTATGGCAGTTCTCTATGTTGCACTGGCACTGATCATCGTGATCACAAACATCACTGCAGTACCTACAGCGATCGTAACTATCGTAAAATCTGCTTTCACAGGAAGTGCACTTGCAGGTGGCGCAATGGGAACCATGGTCGTAGCTATGCAGAAGGGTATCGCCCGCGGTATCTTCTCCAATGAGTCCGGTCTTGGTAGTGCCCCGATCGCAGCCGCTGCAGCTCAGACAAAGGAGCCGGTACGTCAGGGTCTTGTATCCATGACAGGTACATTCATTGATACTATCGTTATCTGTACAATGACAGGTCTTTCCATCGTCATTACAGAAACATGGAACACAGGTCTTGAGGGTGTTGCCATCACAACAGCCGCATTCCAGAAAGGACTTCCTTTCCCGCCGGTTGTAGCATCCTTCTCACTGATGCTGTGCCTGGTATTCTTTGCATTCACAACAATCCTTGGATGGGATTACTACGGTGAAAGATGTCTGGAATACCTGTTCAACAGAAACAAAGCCGCAGTTACAACATACCGCTGGCTGTACATCATCTGCGTATTCATCGGACCATATATGACTGTAGCAGCTGTATGGAACATCGCAGATATCTTCAATGCCCTGATGGCATTCCCGAACCTGATCGCTCTTCTTGCCCTGAGCGGTGTGGTTGTAAAGGAAACTAAGGATTTCTTCAAAAGACATAAAAATTACGAATTCTGATCCCAAATATCGTAATCAAATGTAAACACACGCAAACCCATGATGATCCCCTAATATCATATAAAAAAGACACGAACCTTTTTATCCTCCGATAAAGGCCGCGTCTTTTTTATTTAAAAGCTTTCTATGCCAGCGTCAGGATCTCCATCTGCTGTGTCAGATCCGCTGCATCCAGAATCTCTCCATTTCGGATATCTTTCTTATCAAGCCGGACACACATTTCCTCTCCATCTGTCATATGGAAAAAATTATCCTCCAGAGTAACATCCGCATCAGTAAATCCAATAGCTGTAAACGGACTGAAGCAGCTGCTTTTTAAATGGATCACAAATGCATCACCTTGCTCCTCCACCTCGGCAGTGATCTCCGGTTTATCCAGCTCCAGATATTTATACGGAACAAGGGTCTCCACATCACAGAGCACATCTCCGTCAGCAAGTGTCACTTCCGCCTCAAGAAAGATCTCATACTTCTTGTCTTCCCATCCGGAAACATCCACCGCCAGGATCGGAGCGGACTCCTGCACACCCACAGTGCCCGTTCCGGTAAGCTTCTCAAGAATCTCACATTCCATATTTTTCACATAAAAGGCAACCTGATATGACTGTGCGTCCATACTTTCATTTGCCAGATACACCTGCATGATATCCCCATCCATGCACATACTCACCGCCTGTGGCCCATAGAATTTTTTTGCCATATAATGAAGTGCCTTCCAACGGCCAAAGTAGTCGATACTTGCCCAGGATGCCACCGGCCAATTGTCATTGATCTGCCAGTAAAGGGTACCCATACAGCGGCCTCTGTGACGTCTCCAGTGGTCTACTCCATACTTCATGGCCATTCCCTGAAGGATCTGGCTCACATAGAGAAGCTTGCGGAAATTCTCCGGATAACGGAAATTCTCGGAAAGATAATACAGGATCTTTCCGTTAGCTGCAGGATTTTTCTGGTGGTTCTCCATCACCCTGGAAAAAATATTCCTATCTTTCTCTTCCGTAAAGCTCTCCACAGTTTTCAGGCACGGAAAAGACTGGAAGCCAAACTCCGAGCAAAAACGAAAATAATGCTTCTGATAATCTGTAAAAGGCTTCTGACCATGCCATACATCCCAGTAGTGACAGTCTCCTCTGTTCTCATCGTCCGGATCATCAAAGCAGCCTCCGGAGCTTGGGGAAGACTGCCAGAAAAAGGTCTCGCTGTCTGCCGCCCTCACTGCTTTCGGAATCACATACTCAAACATTTTTATGTAGTCCGCACGGAGATATTTCGACTCACTCTGTACCTCCGGCCAGTGATCCCAGGCAGACTCCATCTCATTGTTTCCGCACCACAGGCCAAGGGATGCATGATGACGGAGACGTTTTACATTTTCCGTGATCTCCTTCGTGATATTATCTTCAAATTCTTCTGTAAGATCATAAACATTACATGCGAACATCAGATCCTGCCATACGATCAGTCCCATCTCATCACAAAGATCATAGAAATGATCCGAAGGATAATAACCGCCGCCCCACACACGGACACAGTTAAAATTGGCACGTTTGCAGGATTCCAGAAGATACTTCTGGACCTCCGGTGTGATCCTGGAATAGATGCAGTCCTCCGGAATATAATTTCCCCCCATGGCAAAAATTTTCACGCCATTGACACAGAACGCGAACTCTTTTCCCCAGAGATCTTTTTCCTGGCTGATGGTAAGGTACGGAGACCGATGCGCTTCGTTATGGTTTCCAGAACTGTGCCATACTCGTCCAGAAGTTCCACCTGAACTTTATATAACGGCTGATCGCCGTAGCCGTTTGGCCACCAGAGCTTCGGGTTGTGGATCGAGGATGTCAGCACTGCTGGATTATTATTCGCTGATACAGTCTCCCCCACTTTGCATACATGGGCTTCCGTTTTTCGGTCGTTAGCACCTGTTCTATGTCCACAGACGCTCTCTGCATCCTCCTGGATCGTCACTCTCACCTGACACTTATCCACAGCATCTCCGCTTACAGCCACAGTTGTACACACATCCACAGCATTATCCCCATGCACCTGTGTGATCTTCACATCCTCAATTCTCGGATGACTGTATGCTTCCAGATAAATATCCCGAAAAATCCCGGCATCAATGGTCTGGGGCCCCAGTCCCATCCAAACATACAATGAGCCTTCCGGATCAGCTGGTTTCCTTTCATTCCACCGCAGGAACATAGTGGATCTCTTTATTATCTTCATACTCATAAGCTTCGATATACTTGAATACCGACCGGAATACGATCCGGATCTGATTCTCCCCGGAATTAAGAAATTCTTTCACATCCAGCTTCCAGGTACGATGCATGTTATCTGCAGATCCGGCTTTTTGCCCATTGATATAAATATCTGCAAGAGTATCCAGCCCCTCACAGACCAGAATTATTTTTTCTTCTTTCAGGATATCCTCTGCAGCCACAAATGTTCTGCTGAATTCATAATCCTTCCGGAACAGTTCCCTTGTCACATCCTCATTTGTCCGGTAAAAAGGATCTTCGATCTTCCCGGCACCATAGAGCCCGGAAAGCACAGATCCCGGAACCTGTACCTCACATAATCTGTCATTTCCTGCTTCTGCCAGCTCCCACTGGCCATTTAACATTATTTTCCTCATAAAATATATCTTCTCCTGTAAAAATCCCCTTCGCACGATCTTATATACAGGGCTGTTGTATTAGCCGTACTGTATTTTATTTATAGCCTTCCCCCATAATTCCGGTAATTCTCAATATAATCCAGGATCTCCTCCGGGTCTTTCATGAACCGGCACATACCCACAACATCTCTAGACATAAATTTTTCCCCGGCTGTGTATTCCAGGAGTGCCTGCATGCTGTCGTAATATCCCTGAATATTATAAAGAACGATCGGCCTGTCGATCCGTCCCAGACTCTTCAATGTCAGAATCTCAAAAAACTCCTCATAAGTACCAATTCCCCCAGGTACCACGATAGTCGCATCCGAGCGGCTTTCCAGCAGGTGCTTCCTCTCACGCATATTTTCAGTAAAAATAAACTCTGTACAATGCTCATACAACACTCCCGGCTGGTCAAAAAATCTCGGTGCGATACCCAGGATATAGCCTTTTTCTCTGTCAACACCCCGGCTGCCGCCCCCATCAGCCCCTCTTTTCCACCACCGAAAACAAGGCCGTGTCCTCGCTTTCCCATCAGCTGTCCCAGCTCTTCCGTTTTCTCATAATAGATTTTTTTCAGCTCTGCACTGGACGCTCCATATATACAAATATTCATAATCCTGTCTCCTTCCCTGCTGCCTCCACAAATGCCCGGAGAAGCTTCAGCTGTTCTGAAGAATCATACATCATCTCCGGGTGCCACTGCACAGCTACTGCAAATGGATGATCATTTATCTCTGAATATAACTTTTGCCGGCCTCTGCACATGATACTGGCAAAGACCGGCTTTCCGTCATTTCCGATACATCTGGAATGCATCCGGAAATGCCTGTTATTTTATTATAATCTGACATACACATGGGGTCAAGCAATTGCCGTTGCCTGAAACTCCCGTTTTATTATACGAGAACTTTTTCTACTGCGTTTTTCCATCCGCTGTATTTCTGGTTTCTTTCCTGCGGATTCATGGAGGAGATGAACCGATTGCGGTTCTTCACCTCGAAAATGCTCTCCATCTATAATTTAGGGCATGATCAGTCATACAAGCCATTCTGCTCAAAATCTCTGAACAGGCTGGCTTCTCCATCATCAGCAAATGCATCTGCATCCCCCTGATCGGAGTCATCCTGTCCTCCCTGGATATCTGGGATATCTGCATCCTGGGAATCCTGGGACATGCTATCCTCAGAGCTGTCCTTGCTATCCTTGCTGGAACTGTCATCTTTACCAAGTTTTACAGTGAGTGTCTTCTCCTTATATTCATTACCATCCAGAACTGCAACCGTCACATCGATCTTTTCCTTCGGCTCATAATACTGAAGCAGCTCAACCAGCTGATCGATACTGGTGATCGTTTTACCATCAAACTCTGTAATGACCATATTCTTGGTAATACCTGCATCATCGGCAGGGCCGCCCTCGGTTACCTTCGAAACAAATACACCCTGCGGGATACCATAAATCTGTACTGCCTCCGTACTTACTGTACTGCCTGTGATACCAAGGATACCATGATTATCCACTTTATCTCTTGCCTTGGCATTCATCATGTTCTCAAGAGAATCCGCAACATCAGAAATTGCAATGGCATACCCCATACCTTCAACCTCAGTAGAAGCAAGCTTGGAAGAGTTAATACCAACAACCTCACCATCCATATTCAGAAGCGCACCGCCACTGTTACCGGGATTGATAGCCGCATCTGTCTGGATCAGGTTCACGCCCTTGTTGATACTGCTGCTGTTATCTGTAGAATCACCCTCGATCTGTCCTGATGCATCTGTCTTACGGTTCTTAGCACTGACAATACCAGTAGTAACGGACTGGCCATAGCCAAGTGCATTACCGATGGCAACAACCTGCTCACCGATCTTCAGATCATCAGAGCTTCCGATCTTTGCAACAGAAATTGCATCCATTGTATCATCCGAAACATCCTTCGTTGCAACAGAAACAACTGCAAGATCCTCGCTTTCATCAAAGCCCTTTACCGTAGCCTCATAAGCATTACCATCTGCAAAGGCAACTGACAAGGTATCGGCACCATCCACAACATGATAGTTTGTGGCGATCAGTAGCTCAGAATCTGTTTTTCCGATGATAATACCGGAACCGCTTCCTTCAACTTCCTGCTCCTGGCTCGGCGCATACTGGGAACCAAACATGCTGTAATAATCCTGAACCTCCTGAACGGACTTGGTTGTGATGGCAACTACAGAAGGCATTGCCTTCTCAGCAACATCTGATACATCCAGACTGCCCTTTGTATCGGAGGATTTTGTAGCCTCTGTATCTTCGCTGTCTTTATTTGATTTTTTATCAGACTTCATAAGAGTCAGATTCTCGGAGCTATCGGTTGCCGCCTGTACGGACTGTGCACCGGAGAAATAATTTATACCTTCATATGCACCAACTCCAATGCCGCCGGCAAGTACTGCACACAGGCTGATGGTTGCACCCTTTTTCATCATTTTCTTTATTTTTAATTTTCTGTTGTTGTTCATGGTTAAGTCCTCCCTGGGAAAAAATTCTTCTCTGTTTCCTTTTGATGCTTCAAAGTATATGGGTTAATTGTGTTTACTTTGTGGGAAAAATGTGTTTTATTTGTTAAAACTTTTCACTGTCATCACAACTACAAACCACGCAACCTCAAGAAGAACGATCATTCCACCTGGTTTCAGTCCGGCATAATAGGAAAGAAACAGTCCGGCAATGGTGGTACATACCGCCACGATAATGGCACAGATCAGTGTACCCTTATAGCTTTTTGCCATCTGCATCCCACACGCCACCGGAACTACCAGCATGGAGGAAACGATCAGGGTCCCTACTGTACGGGACGCAATGGAAACTGTCAGAGCCGTCAGAATAGTAAAAAGAAAATTAATATTCCGCACGGAAACACCGGAGATCCTTGCCGCATTTTCATCAAAGCCGATATAAAACAGTTCCCTGTAAAAAAACAGCACTGCTGCCAGTACCAGCACACTGATCACAACTACCAGCGCCAGCTCTCCTTCACTGATGGACACAATACTTCCGAACAAAAAGCTGTTCAGACTGGCACCGTTTTCCACAAAGCCGGACAGCACACCGGCCAGTCCGATCCCGGCAGACATGACGATGGAGATCGCCACCTCCGAATAACGCGGGATTTTTTGCGGATAGCCTCAATTCCAAGAGCAGCTACGATGCACATCACTACTGCACCGGCTACCGGATTCACTCCAAGTATCAGTCCCAGCACAACACCGGCCAGTGAAGAATGGGAAAGCGCATCTCCGATCATGGACATCCGTTTCAGAACAATGGTGATCCCGATGCAGGGCGTGATCACAGCCAGAAGGATTCCCACCAGAAAAGCCCTCTGCATAAATCCATACTGTAAAATACTCATACTTCGTCGATCCTCCCCTCTTCCGCTTTAAAGAACCGGTTTGCTCCTTTAAACTCACCGGAATTTCCATGAGTAACCATAAGGATCGTCAGCCCCTGTTCCTCATTCCGCTTCCTCAGAACTTCTGCAAGTGTTTTCACAGAAACCATATCCATTCCTGTGGTAGGCTCATCCAGGATCAGGATCTTCGGTTTTCCTGCCAGCGCACGTGCCAGCATAACCCTCTGCTGCTGTCCTCCGGAAAGATCTCCGATCCTTCTTTTCCAGAACTCTTCCATTTCCATTTCCGCAAGTGCGGCTTTCAAACGCGGGATCTCTTTTTTTGCCCGGAAACGTGCCTTCCAGGAAGAGGAATACACACCTGTCATCATGATCTCTTCCACAGTCGCCGGAAAATTCTGGTTTCTGCTGATACTGTTCTGTGGAACATATCCCAGATCTCCCTTTCCGAATGTGGCAGAAATATCTTTTCCATTTACAGTGATACTTCCCTCCTGCGCCTTCAGTTCGCCCAGAAGAAGCTTCAGAAATGTACTTTTTCCACTTCCGTTTTCACCGGTAAGGATGGCATAATCGCCATCCTTCACCTCCAGGTTCACCTGATCCAGCACATGTGTCCCTGTATAGTGAAACGAAAGATTTTCTATCAAAATTCCCATAATTTCTCCTTTTTTGTTACAGCTACTGTCCTGCACCTTCAGTTCAATGCCTTCCTGAGTGCCTCCAGATTCTTCCTCATCACAGAAAAATAATCCTCTCCGGCCTCTATATCCTCCTCACTTAATCCCTCGATCGGATTCAACACAGCAGTCACCGCATCCACTTCCTTCGCCACTGTCTTCGCCACCTTGGGACTTGCCAGCTCCTCAAAAAATATGGTATGGATGTCGTATTTTTTCGCATACTCGATCACTTCCTGCATCTTGGCAGGATCAGGCTCTGAATCCGGTGTCAGCCCTTCGATAGCCAGCTGCTTCAGATCATAGGCATTGCACAGATATCCAAAAGCCTCATGCGCCACTATGATATCCCGGCTCTTCGTACCTTTCAGACCATCTCTGAACTCCTGATCCAGCTCATCAAATTCACCGGCATATTTCTCATAATTTGCTTCATAATAATCACCGTTCCCAGGATCAGCCTTTACCAAAGCATCCCTGATATTCTTCATTTCCTGCTTTGCACGCATAGGATCGAGCCAGACATGAGGATCTTTTCCTTCATCACCATGAGCATGATCATGTCCTCCATCCAGAAGCTCCACACCATCCGATGCCTCAGACACAACCAGATCCTGATTCTCCAGAGTATCCAGTACATCCTCCGCCCAGTGCTCCAGATCCGCACCATTATAGACAAATACATCTGCATCCTCAAGATTCCGGATATCCGTTGCCGCCGGCTCCCAGTCATGAGGCTCCGTTCCCGCCGGAACCATATCCTTTACCTGGATCCTGTCGCCCCCTACCTTCCGGGCAAAATCATACATGGGATAAAAGCTGGCCATCACCTTCAGTCGGCCATCCTCCACAAATGGCTGTCCCACCGTTCCAGCCCTGTGCAAACCATATCCGGTCACACCGCCCACAACAAGAAGCGTCACCGCCAGAACTGCTGCCGCTGTCATCTTCCCTCTGTTAACATTCATTTTTTAAGCCTCCTGCAGCTGTCACAATATCCATAAAAGATCGTCCGGCTCTGATCGATCTCAAATCCGTGTTCATCCAGCACATGTCCCACAAAATGATCGATACATCCACACTGCAGAGGAATCGTATGCCCACATTCCAGACACACAAGCTTACCGTAATTCTTCCGCTCCTCATCACGTATAAAACGATACTGGGCAGGCGCTCCCTCCACAGACGGAACCTTCAGCACCGCTCCCTCCTTCTGCAGCCGCTCCAGTCCTCTGTATACCGTTGTCCTTCCGATCTGGATCTCTTTCCACGAAGAGCTCCATAAACTGATCTATGGTATAAAATGTATCTCCATATTCCTGCAGGCATTCCAGAATTATTTTCTGCTGCCTGGTGCTGTATTTCATTTTTTTCTTCCATTATATTTCCTACTCTCTTCTATCAACTGCACCTTACATGGCAGATTTGAATTTGAAAACCGTTTTCATATTACATTCAAATAAGAATTTCGTCAAGATATTTTTGAAGGGAAATAATTTTTGGTATGTTCTTATAAAAGCACTTTATCTCTACCTTCTTTTATGATAAAATATAACCAAGACTTAACCAATAGAAAGAAGGTAGACCTCTATGAAATCACAGCGACTGGACATGATCGAAGAATATGTGCTGGAGCATAAGAACGCTTCTCTCGATACATTATGTGAGAAATTCAACGTATCCAAAAACACCATCAGAAGAGATGTCGATATCCTTCTGAAACGTGGCAGTATCATGAAAGTATATGGCGGTGTCGCAGCACTCGAAACTCCACAGACTCTTCCCCTTCTGTCTTACGAAGAGCGTGGCGGACGTTTTCCTGACGAAAAGAAAGAAATCTGCCGCCGTGCCGCAGAGCTTGTGGCAGAAGACGATACCATCTATATCGATACAGGTACAACCTGCCTGAACCTGGTTGATTTTATTGCAGATAAGCACTGTACGATCCTGACCAACAGCCTGCTTATCTTCAACAAGGCAGCATCCTATCCGAATCTGGATATCATTTCCGTTCCCGGAAAGCTGAACCGCAAGACCCTGTCCTTCACAGGACCGGATATCAATGATTATCTGCAGACCTACAACATTTCCATGCTTTTATGGCCTGCACAGGTGTAACCATGAAGAGCGGACTTACCAATGCCAGCGCAGAGGAATACATCACCAAAAAAGCCATTGCAGAGAATGCCAACAGCATGATCCTTCTTGCAGACCATTCCAAATTCGGCCGGATCTCTCTTATGACCTATTCTTCCATGGAAAGCTGGACGCCATCGTAACCGACCAGTCACTTCCTGAAGAATACGACAGCTTCTGCCAGGAGCACGGTATCCGTGTTATGACGATCGATTAAATCGGATATTGACCCTAAAAAACGGTGCATCTGCCGGAAATCCAGCAGATGCACCGTTTTTGAATATGCTCATTTCATTAGAGGATTTTATCTGAAAAGCAGATCTTACCCGATCTGCCTTACAGTGTCATAAATTTATTTATGAAGCTTTCTTAAGCCTCAGTACTTCCTTCCCATGTGCCGACCTTTCTCTTTCCGGCAGCTTCATCGAACCAGTGTGTTGTAACTGTTTTTGCTCTTGTGAAGAAACGATAGCCATCTTTTCCGAGAACGTGCAGATCACCGAAAAAGGAATCCTTGTTTCCGGAGAATGGGAAGTATGCTGTCGGAACCGGGATACCTACATTGATTCCTACCATACCGCCATCTGTCTCCATAGCGAATTTACGGCTGTAATATCCGCTCTGTGTAAAGATACAGGAACATTGCAAATGGATTGGCATTCATGACTGCGATGCCTTCCTCGTAATCCTTTACTCGTTTGATACAGGTTACCGGTCCGAAGATCTCACGGTTTCCAACTGTCATCTCAGGTGTTACATGATCAAGAATTGTCGGTCCTACGAAGAATCCGTTCTCATATCCCGGAACTACTACATTACGTCCGTCAAGTACAAGCTCCGCACCCTCATCGATACCCTTCTGGATCCAGTTGCAGATCTTCTCCTTATGGCCTGCATTTACAACCGGGCCGAGATCGGTATCTTCATCATATGCACAGCCAAGCTTCATAGCCTCTGCTTTTTTCTTAAGAAGTGAAACAAATTCGTCTGCGATACTATCCTGTACGCATACAACCGGAAGAGCCATACATCTCATACCTGCGCATCCGTATGTAGAGTTGATGATCGCATTAACAGTAGCCTCAAGGTTGCAGTCCTCAAGTACAAGTGCATGGTTCTTTGCCTCACACTGTGCCTGAACTCGTTTGCCATGAGCTGCTGCCTTGGAATATACCTGTTTACCAACACCTGTTGTTCCTACGAATGTAACAGCCTTTACTCTCTCATCTGTAAGAAGGATATCAGCCTCTACACGGCTGCAGGTCACAAGGTTTACAACACCCTTCGGGAATCCTCCCTCTGTATAGAAGAGCTCCATGATCCTCATAGCTGTAAGTGGTGTCTGGGAGCTTGCTTTCAGTACTACTGTATTTCCACATGCAATGGAAAGCGGAACCATCCAGCCCCATGGGATCATTGCCGGGAAGTTCATCGGAACAATACCAGCAGTTACTCCAAGTGGTTTGCGATATGTAGCTGTATCATATCCTGTAGTTACCTGCATTGCAGCATCGCCCTGGATCATTGTCGGAAGTGCACATGCCTCTTCTGTAGGCTCAATTGCTTTCTGAACATCTCCTCTTGCCTCTTTGATGTTCTTTCCGAGCTCTTTTGCACAAAATACGGAAAGTTCTTCCTTATGAGCATAAAGAACATCTCTCCATCTGAACATATACTGCTGTCTCTTTGCAAGAGAAAGCGAGGACCATTCCGGGAATGCAGCCTGTGCGGAAGCGATCGCCTCTTCTACCTCATCCGGTGTACAGCAGGGAACCTGCGCGATCACCTCACCTGTACTGGAATCTGTAACATCCATGTATTTCTCTGCCTTTGACTCTTTCCACTCACCGTTTACACAGTAACCCATTTTTTGATCTCAGCCATTTTAAGATACTCCTTTCGTGCTTACCTTTTTATTCTTAACTTCATAAAAATTTTAGTCATTCTCGTTTTGTTCTGGTCACAGATTATCATTTATTTTTAATTTTGTCAATATAGTATGGTTATATTTTGAGTATATTTTTCAAAATTATGTGTTAATTTATTCACATTTCATGATATTTCATGTTCCCTGTATAAACTCTTGAAACGTATGCATTTACAGCCATAAAGCCGCATAGTGTCTTGTCGTTTTTTATTCCATTGTGAGAGCAAAAGTTACTCATTTTTGTTATTTTCATAACACACCATTCCACACACACTATTTATTGCTTCCAGCTACGCTGAGACTTTTAGACCTGTGCAATCGGATTCACAGACAAGTAAGGGGTATCGTTGTTCTGTTACAATTACAGATTCCTCTGATCCCGGCATATTTCCTCTGTATTTTCCAGGAATAAAGAAATACATCTGTGCGTTCCTTGCGGACACGCTCATTTTTCGCGATCGCTTCTTTTCACTGCTTATTACACCTTTACGATCCCGTGCCTGCTTATCTGATCTACAGCAATTTCATAAATTACTGCTGCAATCAAAAAACAGGATACGGTTATCGTATCCTGCCTTAGCTTTTCATTTTCTGTTTTTCGCATATTTCTGACTAACCAAATATGGTCTGCACCAGCACCATATAAAACACCGTTCCCCCTCCTATGCTGAGTAATGTACTCTTCTTCCATTTATGTAATACCACAATGAACAGTATTGCGATCAGCTCCGGCAGTCCGTAATGCGTACTTTCCGGCACATCCTTCAGACAAAATACCACCAGCAATCCGATCACTGCACAGGGCAGCACTTTTCCCAGATAGGTGATCACAGCCGGCGGTTCCTTTCCTTCCGGGAATATGATAAACGGCAAAAATCGCGTTGTCATAGTCCCCAGGACCACTACCACAACCGTTATGATCTGCTGTGTTATTGTCATAGTCATTCCTTATCCCTCCTGTCCGGCTATATCCCAACTGTCATGCCTGATATTCTCCTGACTTCTGTATACGTTCTTTTTTTCTCTTCTCCTCATGCTTCTTCATTCCCAGGAAGCATAAAACGATCGATGCCATTGACGGAAGGATAAACTTCCCGCTTCCAAAGATCACCAGGCAGATCACAGAGCATACAATTCCGACCAGCGCCGGCTTATGATCTTGTGCATCTTCCCACTGATCAATGAACATAACCACAAACAACGCAGTCATGACAAAATTCAATGATGTACGTCCCTTTCTGTTTTACAATTTCCACAGCTGATGCTGCCCGTCCATGGTAACAAGATCTCCCTCATTGATATCTCTTTCATACAGGAGTCCGTCATCATGCCGCAGACTTGTTTCATTTCCATTCTCATCTTCCACCAGCACTACTGACATAAGTGCTTCGCCCGGCTGCCGCTCTTCACAGCCGAAATCCATGTCTTCTTCTATCTTCAGAACCTTATACTGCATGATCAGATTTCCTCAAGCAGCACATCGTTAACGGCCTCATAAGCGTCCTCAAGCGCATCCAGTGCCTCTGTCAGCGTGTCCATCTTCCGGCTGTCTGCATTTTCTTCCTCATAGGCTTCTATCACTTCAGCCATTACATCCTTCAGCTCTTCCAGTGAGTTTGCAATGTCCTGCAACTTCTGATCTTTATCCTCTTTTGATGTGATATTTACGATCTTACTCATGATCCTTCCTCCTGTCGCTTTACTCTCATTCTTTATTCTGATCCTTTATCCTGCATATATCATGCTTTGCATGTCATACTCCACATTTACCCATTGTACCATATCCTGCACGCAGATGCATCGGATATGTTTTCTATCCGCTTTATATAATACCACCGAATTCATAAAAATTTGGTAAAATCTTACCAAATTACCCGTCTTAGTCTGTTTATACTGATTTTTCCACTCCGGTCTGGTATAATCGATCTAAAGGAGTTTTTCAATTTACAAAACACTCCTTTCCCATTACAAGGAGCATATTGCCATGAAAGAAAAAACAGAAACCTTTAACCAGGGAAAAAGATATTTCTTTTATATTCTGATGTTCGCCATCCTTGGCTGGTTCATTTTTATGCAGATCTTTGGTGCGGATGAACGTTCTTCCGACACCTCAGCAGCCTCTGTGATCTATTCCGGTACCGTTACCTGGCAGAAACCGGATGGAACCACCCAGGAAATCTCCGTTCCGGGCACCTACAAGGTTCCCGTCGGTGACACGATGGTCCTCACCATCCAGCTTCCCGATGATCTTACAGATACCTGCTTTGCCATCCGTTCTTCCTTGCAGGATGTGGATTTTTATGTAGGGGACAACCTCAGGACCAGCTACTCCACGCATAAAACAAGGCTTGTGGCAAAAACTCCGCCAGCCGTTATGTTTTCTGCCCGGTTTATGCTTCCGATGCCGGCAAAGAGCTCCGTATTGAACTGACCACCTACACCTCCAATTACACCGGAGTTGTCAATCCTGTTTACTGCGGAAACAAGGCAGATATCTGGATATATATTTTCAGCAGATACGGACTGGAAACCTACATTGCTTTTTTTATCCTGTTTGCCGGAATCGTCACGATCCTGTTCAGTTTCGCTCTAGGATTGGTCTATCATACACGATTTGACACGGAATATCTTGGATGGTGCATGGTTATGGGCGCCGTCTGGATGCTGGGTGAATCCAAGCTCCGTCAGTTCCTGGTCCCCAACGCTTCCGCTCTCGGATCTCTGTGCTTCGTTATGATCCTTTTGTGTCCGCTCCCGATCCTGTTTTTTGCGGACAGTCTCCAGAAAGGGCTACATCACAGATTTTATGTCTGTCTTGGAAGCATCGCAATGATAAACTTTGCAGTCTGTACGATCCTCACTGCTGCAGGTATCGCAGATTATATCGAAACCATGCCTGTAAGTCACGGAATCCTGGCGATCACCGTTGCCACAATATTTGTACACCTTTTCCAATATATACGCACCGAAAAAAACAAGGCCGACCGGCTTTTGCTCATTGGTCTGCTGGCAGCGATCCTGTGTATTGCCGTTGAGGCAACCTCCGTATACTTTGTCACATTAATGTCCGGACTGTTTGTGGCGCCGGCATGCTGATCCTGCTCTTTGTCAATATTGTAAGAGCCATCAAAAATGTCCAGGATATAGAACTGAAACGCCAGCAAAGCGAAATCCGCAAAAACCAGGAACAGAATGAAAAAATGTCTCTGCAGATGATACAGACCCTTTCCACCACCATTGAGGCAAAGGATGCGTACACCCGCGGTCATTCCTACCGGGTTGCACAATATGCAGCCCTGATCGCAGAGGAGCTGGGCTGGACACCGGAGGAGATCCTGAATCTGAAACGGGCTACTCACCTTCACGACATCGGTAAGATCGGTATCCCGGATCCGTTCCTGAACAAACCGGCACAGCTGACCGATGATGAATACAACCTTATAAAAAAACACACCGTCATCGGTGCCGAGATCCTGAAGGATATAACCCTGATCCCGCATGCGGCAGAAATCGCAAGAAGTCACCATGAGCGTTATGACGGAAAAGGCTATCCGGACGGGCTGGCCGGAACAGAAATCCCCATCCATGCCCGGATCGTGCTGTTGCCGACTGCTACGATGCCATGAACTCCCGCCGAATCTACCGTAATGCGCTTCCACCGGAGGTTGTTTACGAAGAATTCCGCAAAAACCGTGGTACACAGTTCGACCCGGAGATCACAGACATTTTTTCTGAAACTGCTCAATGAAAAACGGCTGCCTCAGTGGGATCCTTCCCAGGAAGAACCGGACACCTATAACCTTCCGGATATGCAGCTTACCGTCAGCAAATTCATCTCGGACATAATGGCCACCATAAAAAGTCAGGAAGACGCAAAAAGCTATGATTTCCTTACCGGTCTTCCCATGCGTAACCTGGGCGAACGTCTTACCGCGGAATTTATGCAGACACATGATGGATGTCTGGTATTCCTTGATATGGACAACCTAAAAAAAGATCAACGACATCTATGGCCACAAAGCCGGCGACCGTGCACTGAAATGTCTTGGAAAGCTGCTCCAGAAACGGGCAGATCAGGGAATTTCCTGCAGACTTGGCGGAGATGAATTCCTGATGTTCCTTCCGGACACAGATCCTGATTCCCTGTCTCTGCAGATGGACGATCTGTTCCAGAAATTTCACACCATCACTACCGATGATCCGGAACTCCGGTTTGCCACACTGTCCGCAGGCCTGTGTCTGTGCAGCACCGATGATTCCTTTGAGGACTGCTATTCCAAAGCAGATAAAGCTCTGTATTACGTAAAACAAAACGGCAAAAACCAGTTCTTTTTCTACCAGCAGATCGACCGTAGCACTCTTGCGGCATCCGGTTCCGGAAAGGATCTGGCGCTTGTGGCAGAGTCCCTTCAGAAAAGCGGCATCTATGTAGGTGCTCTTGATCTGAATTACCGGGATTTCGCACGACAGTATGAATACATGAGTCAGCTTGTCACACGCAGCCAGTGCAGATGTTATCTGGCGATGATCACCATCGAGACACTTGTGGATACAGTTCCTGATATCGAATCCATTGAGCAGGCTCTGGAGTATATGGAACAGGCCATCCGGCAGAATATCCGCCGTGTGGATATCTGTACACGCTACAGTTCCCTGCAGTATCTCATCATACTGTTTGAGCCTGACGAAACGCATATCCCTGACATCATAGAACGTATTTTTACCCAATATTACTGTCAGTGTGACAGCCATGATTTCCAGCCATCCTATGAATACCTGGAAATATCTCCACAGGAGTTATAAATACTCCCATGGCATGGACATGATAAAGCCATAACGAAAAAGAGGCCGTACTTGACGGCCTCTTTTTTGTTAAAGTTTTGCAAAATATCATTAAGACGTGGCTCTGGAATTTTCCTGCATGAAACTTTTTCCGTATGTTCGATACAGATAAACCGCCATGAAAATAGTCACGGCTTCTGCCAGCGGCATCGTCATCCAGATGCCTGCAACCCCTATAAGCTTTGGCAGGATCAATATGAACACAGCCACCAGGATCAAAGAACGCATTGATGAGATCAATGCCGAAATAAAACCTTTTCCCAGGCAGTAAAATATCCGGAAAGAAATACATTTAAACCAATAACCAGGAAAACCGGACTAAACAGCTTCAGGCCATCCCATGTCAATGTAAATACATTTCCCTCCCCAACGAATAAATGGATGATCTGTTTTCCAAATACAAGTGATACCGTGAGGATCAATACTGAACTGATGGCAATCGTAATAAAACTATATCGTGTTATCTCTCTGATCTTGTCATGATTTTCAGCGCCATAATTATAGCTTATGATCGGAGCCGCTGCAACGGCAATTCCCATATAAAAAGCAATAAAGAAATAGTAAATATACATAATGATCGTCACAGCCGCAACTCCATCTTCACCAAAATATTGCATGATAATAAGATTAAATAAAAATGTAGTGATCCCGGTAGACATCTCCGTCAGCATTTCACTGCTTCCATTGGTGCAGGATTTCAGAAGAACACTCATGTCGGTCTTCGGTCTGCAAAACCTTATATGGCTGTATTTCAGAAAATAGATAAAGCCGATCAACATGCTTACTGTAATGGAGAGAAATGTTCCCCATGCAGCTCCAAGCGTTCCCAGTCTGAATACAGCCACAAAAATATAGTCGAAAACAATATTAAAAGCCAGACCTGTCAGAGACATGATCATTCCGATGTACGATCTCCCATCCGTCCTCACAAGATATTCGAAAAATAGCTTGAATGACATCGGAACCGATCCTAAAAATATGACAAATGCGTATGGCACCACATGCTCCATCAGGCGCTCACTGCTTCCCAAAAAAATACAGATCGGTTTCAGGAAAAGGATTCCCACAGCTGTAAAAGCAACCGAAAGTACGAGCAGCACGATCGTCATAAAAGTAAATATCTCATTTGCTTCCTGTTCTCTTTTTTGTCCCATCCTCTCTCCTATGATGGCACCTGATCCCGTTGCAAGCATGACAGACGTTCCGAAAATAACACAGGTGATCGGAATAACAATATTAATTCCTGCAAGCGCGTCAGAGCCTGCATACCGGGATACAAAAAATCCATCTATCGTTGTATAAAATGACAAAAAGATCATAGTCAGTACCGATGGGACCAGATATTTTAAAAACTGAGGATAAGACATTTTTGCTTCAAAATATTTCATTTTTTTAGTCTCCTGCTTAATCCCCTGATCAGTCAAAATCTCTGGTAATGTTCGTAAGCCATTTATTTCTGAAATAGTGGATGAACACCACAGGCATTTTTTCGAACTCATCCAGGGTCATTATAAAATATACCCAGACAGGCGGCAGTTTTAACACATATGCGGCAAGGAAGGTGAGAGGAACTGCAACAAGCCACATAAATATGGAATCTACGATCATTCCGAACCTGGAATCGCCACCTCCTCTGAAGCATCCGCATATAAGACAGGTATTGATACCCTCTCCTACAAGACGCCAGGTTGTCATGATTACAAAAATACCAAGATAATAAATGGCTGTCTCTGTCAGTTTATCCCGGTAGAAGTCCAGTATCATAGGGCGGACTGCCAGAATAATGGCACATCCGATGAGACTTACGATAATTGTTATTCTCAGCATACGTTTCCCATATTCTCTGGCTGTATCCTTGTGATCTTTACCAAGCTCCTGGCTGATAATGATGGTAGTAGCGTTGGCAAAACCGCGACAGGCGATGGCACCAATGTTTACCACCATAACAGCAACTGCATTTGCAGCAACCATATCATCGCCAATGTGGCCAAGGATCGCTGCGAATGCTGAACTGGCAAAGCTCCAGACAACATCATTTATCACAGCCGGAGAAGCAATTTTCATAAAGTCCCTGAACAGAATACCGGATTTCGCACAGAAATATTTTATCCGGAATCTGACATCGGAGCTGTTTAATGAATAGATGAGACAGATCAATACCTCTGCGATCCTGGCAATAACAGTACCAAGGGCAACACCGGTAACACCAAGCTTTGGAAGTCCAAACAGGCCAAAGATAAAGGTGGCATTACAAAATACATTGACGCAAAGCGATACAATGTATGTAACAGAAGGCAGCATTATTTTTCCGACACTTCGAAGGGCACTCATGAAAACCTGAGAGAATCCCATAAACATAAAGGAAAATGAGATCACCTTCAAATACTCG